>ENA-OQET01000022-OQET01000022.1-human-gut-metagenome-genome-assembly--contig:-NODE-22-length-82611-cov-8.858179_pt1 | contig 82611 bp, 70 predicted proteins | sample MGYA00242800_ERZ504645 | MGnify/ENA primary metagenome ERZ504645 (study PRJEB26092, sample SAMD00036308) | human gut metagenome | host: Homo sapiens | study: EMG produced TPA metagenomics assembly of... | reverse complement strand
TTATCGAGCGGGCGTGGACGTCGAGGCCGACGAAGGTGGTAGTATCGAGCATGGGAGCCCCTTCCATGAATGCGGCGTGGCCGCCACGGCTGGATTAGACACTCACCATTGTCGGCCTGATCCGCGGTCTTTCATGCAGCAGGGGCTCTCAATGTTTTATGTCCTGCTCATATCGTCTGTGCCGGCAGTTAGGGACAGCCCTTGCCGATTCGATTGTTGAATATCTCCGTGACTACTTTACAGTTCCAGTGCCTCGGCGACTTCGGCTGCGCAGGCCAGGGCATCGGCCATGGCACTCACCACGAGCGAGCTGCCGTTGCGGGCATCACCCGCCACATACACCGGCGCGGCATCCGCAGCAACGCCATCCACGCGGGCCGCAAGGTGCGAGCCCTCGGAAGCCATCACGGGCAGCGGGCGGCCCGCCGTGGCAACGGGCACGCCGACAGCTTCGAACACGCTGTGTTCCGGACCCGTAAAGCCGCAAGCGATGAGCACCAGCTGCGCCGGCACCTCGTGCTCGGAGCCCGCGATGCGCTCGGGCTTTCCCGCCGACCAGTCCAGATCGACCACGCGCAGACCCGCAGCCGCACCCTTCTTGTCCAGCAGCACCTCGAGTGTATCCACGGCCCAGGCACGCATCTCGCCACCCATCGCAGCGATAGCCTCCTGCTGGCCGTAATCGGTCTTCTTAACGTTGGGCCACTGCGGCCAGGGGTTGCCTGCCGCGCGCTTATCGGGCGCAGCCGGCAAGAACTCAAACTGGCGCACGCTGCGCGCGCCCTGACGCACCGCGGTACCCACGCAGTCGTTGCCGGTATCGCCACCGCCAATGACCACGACGTCCAGGCCGCGTGCGTCAATAGCAGGCTCACCGCCATCGAGCACCGAGACGGTCGAAGCCGTCAGGTAGTCCACAGCGTACACCACGCCGGGCGCATCCACATTCGTAGCCGAAAGCCCACGCGGAGCACGAGCGCCGGCAGCCACCACGACGGCGTCAAAGTCGTCGAGCCTGGCGGTAACCTTGGGATCGCTCACGTCGGCACCAAGCTCAAACACAATGCCCAGCTCACGCATGAGCGCTACACGGCGCTCGACCACAGACTTCTCGAGCTTCATGTTGGGAATGCCGTACATGAGCAGGCCGCCCGAGCGGTCGTCACGCTCAAACACCGTCACGCGGGCACCGCGACGTGCAAGCTCCCATGCAGCCACCAGACCAGCAGGACCGGAGCCCACCACGGCAACCGTGGGTGCGCCCTCCCCCGCCGGCTCAAAGCGACGTGGGCCGCCGTTGGCCCACTCACAGTCGCTGATCGCACGCTCGTTATCGTGAATCGTCGTGGGTTGGCCGTCGACCGAGCCCAGGTTGCACGCGGCCTCGCACAGTGCCGGGCACACGCGGCTCGTGAACTCAGGCATGGGCGAGGTGAGCGACAGGCGCTCGGCAGCCTCATCCCAGCGGCCGCGGTACACCAGCTCGTTCCACTCGGGAATCAAGTTGTGCAGCGGGCAGCCGCTCGGACGTGCCTTGCCAAAGCTCGCGCCCATCTGGCAAAACGCCACGCCGCACATCATGCAGCGGCTCGCCTGGGCGCGACGTGCGTCGTCGTCGAGCTCCACGTACAGCGGATCGAAATCACGGCTGCGCTCCTCCACGGGGCGAAGCTCGTGGGTCACGCGATCGATATCAAGAAAAGCACCGGGCTTACCCATGGCACTTACGCCTCCTTCTTGGTCGAAGCAACAGAGCTGGCGGCCGCGGACGCAGCACCCGCAGCACCGCCCGCAATATCGAAGCGAGCGACATCCGCGGCGCTCGCGCGACCGGTCACGATGTCAAACGCCAGTTCCTCTGCCTGCGCATGTGTCTTGCCGGCAGCCTCGCTCGCGGCGACAATCGCCAGCACACGCTCGTACTCGGTCGGAATGACCTTCACAAAGTGCTTGCTCATCGTCTCAAAGCTGTAGAGCAGCTTGATGCCGCGCGGGCTCTGTGTCGCGTCCACGTGCTCCTGGATGAGCGCACGGACCTGCTCCAGCTCGCCGGCAGTCGGGGCCTTGAGCTCAACGCTCTCGTGGTTCACGCGGGCATCGAGCGTGCCGTACTGGTCAAAGACATAAGCCACGCCGCCCGTCATGCCAGCAGCGAAGTTCTGTCCGACCTCGCCCAAGATGAGCGCCAGACCGCCCGTCATGTACTCGCAGCCATGGTTGCCGCAGCCCTCGACCACCACGGTGGCACCGGAGTTGCGTACGCCAAAGCGCTGGCCCGCCAAACCGTTAATGAAGCCGCGGCCGCTCGTAGCGCCAAAGAACGCAACGTTGCCCACGATGATGTTTTCGTCGAACTTGTAGGTCGCATGCGGGTTGGGGCGCACCGACACCTCGCCACCCGAAAGGCCCTTGCCAAAGTAATCGTTGGCGTCGCCGCACACGTTGAGCGTAATGCCGCGCGGCAGGAAGGCGCCAAAGCTCTGACCGGCCGAACCATCGCAATCGATGGTGATGGAGCCGGCGGGCAAGCCCTCGGGATGCGCCTTGGTCACCGCGTTGCCCAGGATGGTGCCCACGCAACGGTTGACGTTGGCGATATCGGCGCGGAAGCGAATCGGACGCAGATGTGCGCGGGCGTCGGCCGTGTAGGGCACAAACAGCGTGGAGTCGAGCGTCTTGTCGAGCTCGCTGTCCGCGGCCATCTGGGGCAGGAAGTGACGGCCGTCGGCACCCGGGATGTGGGCACCGAACTCGCAGGTCGCGCTTGCCAGCACGGGCGTCAGATCGAGCAGGTTAGCCTTGCGGTTGCCCGGGACCTCGATCTGGCGCAAGCACTCGGGATGGCCGACCATCTCGTCGACGGTGCGGAAGCCCAGGCTCGCCATGACCTCGCGCAGTTGCTCGGCAACAAAGAGCATAAAGTGCTCGACGTGCTCGGGCTTGCCGCGGAAGCCGCGACGCAAGCGGCAGTTTTGCGTGGCGATGCCGGCGGGGCAGGTATCCTGCTGGCAGTCGCGCTGCATGAGGCAGCCCATCGAGATGAGCGGCATGGTCGCAAAGCCAAACTCCTCGGCGCCCAGCAGGCAGGCGACGGCAACATCGGTGCCGTCCATGAGCTTGCCGTCGGCCTCGAGCACCACGCGCGAGCGCAGGCCGTTTTGCAGCAGCGTCTGCTGGGCCTCGGCAAGGCCAAGCTCCAGCGGCAGACCGGCGTGCCAGATCGAATCGCGAGCAGCGGCACCCGAGCCGCCATTGTGGCCGCTGATCAAGATCTTGTCGGCAGCGCCCTTGGCCACACCGGTGGCGATGGTGCCGACGCCGGCCTCGCTGACCAGCTTGACCGACACGCGCGCGCCAGAATTGGCGTTCTTAAGGTCAAAGATGAGCTCGGCCAGGTCTTCGATGGAGTAGATGTCGTGATGCGGCGGAGGCGAGATCAGGCCGATGCCGGGCGTGGACTGACGGACCTCGGCAATCCAGGGGTAGACCTTCTTGCCGGGCAGGTGGCCACCCTCGCCGGGCTTGGCGCCCTGGGCCATCTTGATCTGAATCTCGAAGGCGCTGCACAGGTAGCGGCTCGTCACGCCAAAGCGCGCACTTGCCACCTGCTTGATCGCGGAGTTCTTGGAATCACCGTTAGCCAGCGGGGTCTCGCGACGCGGATCCTCACCGCCCTCGCCGGAGTTGGAACGGCCGTGCAGGCGGTTCATGGCGATGGCCATGCACTCGTGTGCTTCCTTGCTGATGGAGCCGTACGACATGGCGCCGGTGTTAAAGCGGCGGACGATGTTGAGCGTGGGCTCGACCTCGTCGAGCGAAACCGGCGTGCGGCCGCTGGCATCAAAGTCGAGCAAGTCGCGCAGACGCACGGCACGGCCGGTGCGGTGCAGGCGGGCGCTGTACTCCTTAAAGGTGTCGTAGCTGTCCTCACGGCAGGCGGTCTGCAGCAGGTAGACGGCCTGGGGGTCGATGAGGTGTTCCTCGCCGCCGAGCGGGCGCCACTTGGTCAGGCCCAGCGTGGGCAGCTGATCGGGAGCCGGGCTTTTAAGGATGGCGAGCGCAGCGTCATAGCGCTCGTTTTGCTCGCACTCAACGTCCTCGACACCCATACCGCCCACACGGCTCACCGTGCCGGCGAAGTACGCGTTGACGAACTCCGGAGTAAAGCCGACGGCCTCGAAAATCTGTGCGGAGTGATAGCTCTGCACCGTGGAGATACCCATCTTGGACATGATGGAGACGATACCCGCCGTCGCGGCCTTGTTGTAGTTGTCGATGCCCTGCTCGGCCGTCACGTCCAGGTCGCCGCGTGCTGCCAAGTCGCGGATGCACGCATGCGCATTGTACGGATAGATGCCGCTTGCGGAGTAGCCCACCAGCGCCGCAAAGTCGTGCGGGGACACGGCGTCGCCGCACTCCACCACGATGTCGGCAAAGGTACGCACGCCGGCGCGGATCAGGTGATTGTGCACGCAGCCCACGGCGAGCAGCGACGGCACGGGCACCTCGCCCGCAGCGGCACGATCGCTCAACACCACAATATTCACGCCGTCGCGGACCGCAGCCTCAACGTCCTCTGCAAGCTGCTTGAGCGCAGCCTGCAGCGCGCCCTCGCCGGCGTCGCGGCGGTAGACGGCACGGAAACGGCGGGTCTTAAAGCCCACGCGGTCGATGGCGCAGATGCGGTCGAACTCCTCCTCGCTCAACAGCGGACGCTCCAGGCGCACCAGCTGGCAGGCCGTACGGGAGTCCTCGAGCAGGTTGCCGTGGTTGCCCAGGTAGAGCGTGGTCGAAGTCACCATATGCTCGCGCAGGGCATCGATCGGAGGATTCGTGACCTGAGCGAACAGCTGATAGAAGTAGTCAAAGAACGAGCGCGTCTTCTTGGACAGGCAGGCCAGCGGTGCGTCGATGCCCATCGAGGCGAGCGGGGCCTTGCCCTGCTGGGCCATGGGACGCACGACCTCGTCGACGTCATCCCAGTGGTAGCCGAGTTTGGCCATACGCACGGCGGCGGGCACCTCGGCGTCCTCGGCGGGCGCGGGCGCGGCGGACTCATCGAGCGCGTCGACGGCCAGCGTCTCCTCGGCAATCCAGTCGTGGTAGGGCTTTTCCTTGGCGTAACGGGCGCGCAGCTCGTCGTTGTAGATGACGCGCCCGCGGGCAAAGTCGACCTCGAGCATCTGGCCCGGCCCCAGACAGCCGCTCGTCAGGATGTTCTCGGGGCTCACCTCGATGGTGCCCACCTCGCTTGCCAGCATAAAGCGACCGACGCGCGTCACATAGTAGCGGGCGGGGCGCAAGCCGTTGCGGTCGAGGGCGGCGCCCAGCGTGCGACCGTCGGTAAAGGCGATGGCCGCCGGGCCATCCCACGGCTCCATGAGCATGGACTGGTAAGCGTCGTAGGCACGGCGCTCCTCGCTCAGGCTGTCATTGTGGTCCCACGGCTCGGGCAGCAACATGGACGCGGCATGCGTGAGCGGACGACCGTTCATGACCAGGAACTCAAGCACATTGTCCAGAATCGCGGAATCGGAGCCCTCGCGGTTGATGATGGGCATCACACGCTCAAGATCGTGCTGCAGCACGGGGCTGTACAGGTTGGGCTCGCGGGCGCGAATCCAGTTGACGTTGCCCTTGAGGGTGTTGATCTCGCCGTTGTGGATGATAAAACGGTTGGGGTGCGCACGCTCCCAGCTGGGCGTGGTGTTGGTGGAGTAGCGCGAGTGGACGAGCGCAACGGCCGTCTTGACAGCGGCGTCGTTGAGATCGATGAAGAAGCGGCGCATCTGCGTGGCGACGAGCATGCCCTTGTACACGATAGTGCGCGAGCTCATGGAGCAGACGTAGAAGATCTTGTCGCGCAGGGCAAACTCGGCGTCGGCCTTCTTCTCGATGGTGCGGCGGCACACATACAGACGGCGCTCGAAGGCATCGCCCGCCGGCGTGTCGTCGGGGCGCCCCAGAAAGGCCTGCAGGATGGTAGGCATGCAGGCGCGGGCTGTCTCGCCCAGGTCATGCGGATCGACCGGCACCTCGCGCCAAAAGAGCAGCGGCACGCCGGCCTCGGCGCAGCCCTCCTCAAACACGCGACGGGCATCCTCTACGCCCTTGTCGTCCTGCGGGAAGAACAGCATGGCCACGCCATAGTCGCCCTCTGCCGGCAGAATCTGGCCGCACTTTTGGGCCTCTTTACGGAAAAAGTGATGCGGAACCTGGAACAGGATGCCGGCGCCGTCGCCGGTGTTCTTCTCGAGTCCCGTACCGCCGCGGTGCTCCAAGTTGACCAGAATGGACAGCGCGTCGTCCAGAATCTGGTGATGGCGCTCACCGTTGATATCGGCAAGCGCGCCGATGCCACATGCATCGTGGTCGAATTCGGGGCGATAAAGGCCCTGCTGCTGAGCGGAATCTGCCTGCATCGCGATCCTCCCCTAGATATTTAGACAGTCAGTTGAATAGGCATAGTAGGAGCATCGCCGGCCCGTTGTGTTTCCCGCCCGTTTCGAAACAATCGCGTAACGCACACCTTACGAGTGGACACCGCCGACCTCAAGGGCGACAACATAGGCCCCAAGTTCGGCCTGCAAACTCACCTCTTCAAACATCTCAATCTGTAACACGAAGGGCCGGTTTTGGCGGCAAACTGTTACAGATCGAGATTTTCCATAGGACCATTTCTTCCTGTCTCGATCTGTAACACCTAGGCCCAATTTCCATCCCTAGCTGTTACAGATCGAGACATTTCGGCAGCCCCCTTTCACCATCCCATTCAAATACAACAATTTTGTTAGTCTTGGTTAACTTTTAAGCTTAAAACGGGTATCCTTTGCGGCGTCAAGCAAACGGCACGCACACCGTGCCAGATCAAGGAGGCCCTATGGCGCACCAAGCAGACCAGCAGACGATGCAACTCGTCCTTATCCGTCACGGAGAGTCCGAGTGGAACAAGCTCAACCTGTTCACCGGCTGGACCGATGTTGAGCTCACCGACACGGGCCGCGAAGAAGCCGCCGCAGGCGGTCGAGCACTCAAAGAAGCCGGTTTCGACTTTAACGTCTGCTACACTTCGCGCCTCAAGCGCGCGATCCACACCCTCAACATCGTGCTCGGCCAAATGGATCGCGAGTGGCTGCCCGTCATCAAATCCTGGAAGCTCAACGAGCGCCACTACGGCGCGTTGCAGGGTCTCAACAAGGCCGATGCCGCGGCGGAGCACGGCGACGAGCAGGTGCTCATCTGGCGCCGCTCCTTCGATGTCTGCCCGCCGGCACTCGAGCCGGACGACGCGCGCGATCCCCACACCCAGGAGCAATACCGTGATGTCGCGCCCGATCAGCTGCCCTATACCGAGTGCCTCAAGGACACGATCGCCCGCGCCTGGCCTTATTTCGAAGACGAGATTCGCCCCCAGATGCTCGCCGGCAAGCGCGTACTCATCGCCGCGCACGGCAACTCCCTGCGCTCACTCGTCATGAAGTTCGAGCACCTCACGCCCGAGGAAATCCTCAAGGTCAACATCCCCACCGGCGTGCCACTCGTCTACACCTTCGACACCGATTTCAACGTCCTCGACAAGCGCTACATCGGCGATCCGGCGACCATCGCCGCCAAGATCGACGCCGTGGCCAATCAGGGCAAAGCGCACAAGTAGCCCCAACCCAAAACCGACGCGTGGCGCCACACGCCCCAGCTGCGACGTCACGCCGTCCATACGCAGGAGCGCACCATGCTCAACCATCTCAAACAACGCTTTGGCTCCCGACGCACCGGCGGTCACGGAGGCCTAGACATTGCGCGGCATATCGGCCCCGGGCTGCTCGTCACCGTCGGCTTTATCGACCCGGGCAACTGGGCCTCCAATATGGCCGCGGGCTCGCAGTTTGGCTACGCACTGCTGTGGATCGTCACGCTGTCCACGATTATGCTCATCGTCCTGCAGCACAACGCGGCGCACTTGGGCATCGCCACGGGCGCCTGTCTTGCCGAGGCCACGACACGTTACCTCCCCCGCTTCGTTGGACGCACGGTACTCGCCAGTGCCTATCTCGCGACCGTCGCCACCGCCATGGCCGAAGTCCTGGGTGGCGCGATTGCCCTTCAAATGCTCTTTGGGCTGCCCGTGCGCGCGGGCTGCGTCATCGTGGCGGCAGTATCGATGGCGATGCTCATGACGAGCTCCTACAAGCGCGCCGAACGCTGGATCATCGCCTTCGTGGGTGTGGTGGGACTCTCGTTTTTAGCAGAGCTCGCGCTGGTCAAAGTCGACTGGCCGCAAGCAACCGCAAGCTGGATCACGCCTAGTATGCCCACTGGCTCTGCCGCGATTATCGTGAGTGTCCTGGGTGCGGTCGTTATGCCACACAACCTTTTTCTGCACTCCGAGGTCATCCAATCCATGCACTTCGAAGGCCAAGGCGAGCAAGTTATCGAAGAACGTCTGCACTACGAGCTCTTCGACACGCTCTTTTCGATGGGCGTGGGCTGGGCAATCAACTCGGCCATGGTCATCCTGGCCGCAACGACCTTCTTTGCGCACGGCATGGTCGTAGACGACCTCGCCGTCGCAGCGGCCACGCTCTCCCCCATCTTGGGCCCGGCGAGCTCGACCATCTTTGCCGTGGCGCTGCTGTTCGCGGGACTATCGAGCAGCGTGACAGCGGGCATGGCGGCGGGAACCATCACTGCGGGCATGTTCGACGAGGAATACGATATCCACGACCGACATTCCTCGATCGGGGTGGCGGCCTGTTTCGTCGGCGCAGTGACGGCGTGCCTGGTCGTCCCAAATCCTTTTGAAGGTCTCATCTGGAGTCAGGCACTGCTGTCGCTTCAACTGCCGATTACGGTCTTTGTGCTCATACGGCTCACCAGTTCACCCCGCGTCATGGGTAAATACGCCAACTCGCGCCCGCTCAACGCGCTGCTCGTAGGGATCGGTGCCATCGTGACGATTCTCGATGTCGTGTTGTTGACAGGGATGTAATGGGGCGGGACACCTGCCCAGGCAAATGTCTCGATCTGTAACATCTAGACCCGCTTTTGATGTCTAGATGTTACAGATTGAGATCTTTCCGAGGGACAGCTCCGTTTGTCTCAATCTGTAACACGTAGACCCCGTTTTCACTGTTAGATGTTACAGGTTGAGATCTTCTGCCGGACGGTTTTGGTTTGTCTTGATCTGTAACAAGTGGACCCATTTTCCGCTTCTAGATGTTACAGATTGAGACATTTCTTCAGCTCCAACCTTTTGTCTCAATCTGTAACAGATAGGCCCGTTTTGAGCCGCCACATGTTACAGATTGAGACAAACGGTCGGCCAGACTCACGACAGACAGGATCGGCTAACAGCAGCCGTGATCCCTTGGGGACGGAGGAAAAGGGCCCCGGCCGTGAATTCGACCGGGGCCCTTGGACAGAGCTCTGTATGGCTAATCGCCGTGTGCCTGCGAGCTACTCCTCGACGAGCTCAAACTGATCGGGACCGACGCCGCACACCGGGCACACATAATCCTCGGGCAGCTCGGGCGTATCGACCTCAACCTCGTAACCGCAAACGACGCACACGAACTTATACGTCTTCTTCTCCTCAGCCATGATGTTCTCCTCTCGAACGTGACTGGTGATGTACTTCATTTATCAGTATAGATTCTCAATAATATAATGCAAGTATTTTTAAAACATTTCTAGCCTTGATACGAGGACGCCTTCGGAGGCGTCTTGCCCTTTAGGACCTTGTGATAGTAATCGTAGGTGAGCGGCGTCTCGTCACTCAGGCGTTCGGCATCCTCGACCTCGCCGATAAACAGTAGATGCGTGCCCACATCCACAGTGTCGATCAAACGGCAGCTAAACAGGGCCGCCGCATGCTCGGGCACATAGGGCATGCCCAGAGCCGTCTCGCGGGTCTCGTATTTGGCAAACTTGTCATAGTTGCTGCTGGTGCGAAATCCAAAGTTGCCAATGTAGAGCATATCCGCCGTCTGGTCGATCACGGTCAGCGCAAAGGCCTTGGCAGTCTCGATCACGCCAGCGGTCACATTTTCCTTGTTTACGGCAACCGAGATGCGAGGCGGTGCTGCCGTCACCTGCACCGCCGTGTTGATAACGCAGCCGGCACGCAGCCCGTCGGCCGCGGCACTCACCACATAGAGCCCACTCGGCATGGTAAAGAACGCAGTTTTGTCCATAACAAGTACTCCCCTAACCCGGGATTGAACCTTAAGGCTGTATGTACCCATAAAAAGCGGCGCCCATAACGGACGCCGTCTTTTGGAAATATATGGCAAAACAGCAAGGAAGACGGGGCGGGCGCGGTAGGGCACCTTCCCGTGAACTCGCTCCTAGCGGTTGCGCTCCTTGAGGGCGCGGTCAATCTCGCGCTGGACATCGCGCTTGGCCATGTCCTCGCGCTTGTCGTAGAGCTTTTTGCCTCGGCCCAGGCCCAGCAGCAGCTTTAAGCGGCCGTCGGTATTAAAGTAGAGCTCCAACGGTACCAGCGCATAACCACGGTTGCGAAGTTTGCCGTCGAGAAAGTCAATCTCCTTGCGGTGTAGCAGCAGACGACGACGGCGATCGGGATCGCGATTCCACACGCCACCATGGCTATAAGGGTGGATATGCAGGCCGACGAGCCAGCACTCCCCGCCACGAATCAGTGCGAAGGTATCGGTAATCTGGCACGCGCGCTCGCGAATCGACTTGACCTCGGTACCGCTCAGCTCAATACCGCACTCAAACGTCTCATCGATAAAGTACTCGTGATGTGCCGAGCGATTCTTGGAAATGAGCTTGCGCTCGCGCTTACTGGGCATCGCCGGCCTCCTTGGCGCCATCGGCGTTTGAGCCCGCAGCCTCGCGCTTTGCCTTGCGCTCGGCGTTAAGCTCGGCATCACTCTCGCGCACCAGCTTGATAATCGCCGCGCACGCCTCTTCGCCCACCAGGTCGCGGGCACGGACCGTCAGGCGCGTAGCCTCCTGCTTGTCGCCGTCGCTCGCAGCGTCGGTCGCACACATGATCAGGCAGATGGCAATCTCGGCCGAAGGCGAGGTCGGCACGCCCTGCAGGGCGAGCTCACCCATCACATGGTCGTCACTCTCGTCCGCGGCATCCGGATAGGTGGTATGGATCTTGTTGAGCAGGCGCGTCGTATGCGCATCGTTGGGCGCCAGGCGCAGCGCCAGACGCGCGCAGCCCACGGCAGCCGAAATGTTCTCGGTCTCGGGCTCCAAGAAGTACTGACCCAAGTTGGTGTAGGCGCGTGCGGCGCACTTACCGTCGCTCGCGCGCTCCAGCACCGAGAACGAGAGCGATGCCCACTCCTGCTTGTCCTCGAGCGCGCGGAACAGCTCGGCCAAGTCCAAGCGATAGTTGCAGTTCATGGGATCCCAACGCACGGCCTGCATCAGGGCATTCCGAGCACTCACATAATCCTGCTGGCGGATGTAGGCAAACGCCATGTCGGAGTACAGGCGGTCAAAGGGAACCTCGACCTGCACCAGCTCGCGCGGATCCTTCTCCACGCGGCGATAGGCCAGGCGCTCAAACTTGCTGTCGAAGCTAAAGTACTGGCGCTTCTCCTCCGTCTTGCACTCAGCGTCGATATACTCCTCGGCGAGCTCCACCAGACGCTCAAGCAGCGGCGTCGCCGTAGCCAGGTCGCCCTGCGCCAGATAGTTCTCGGCATACGTGATGTCTTCCAAGCTGATAGGCAGGTCCATGACAACTCCTCGGTCCGGGCGGCAGACTCAACGCGCGCCTTAAATATCGGTCAATACACAAAACCCGGGTCTCTTACGAGGCCCGGGCGTTCAATTTTGGTAGCCCGTACCAGATTCGAACTGGTGATCTCCGCCTTGAGAGGGCGGCGTCCTAAACCGCTAGACGAACGGGCCATATGTAGCAAATGCAATGGCTGGGATGGAGGGAGTCGAACCCCCATTGACGGAACCAGAATCCGCTGTCCTGCCATTAGACGACATCCCAATGACTGCATCGCTGCGCTCGGCTGTGCCTTTGCGCAAGAAAGAAATATACGGGAAGTCCGGCCGTGACGCAAGCCCCAATTTTGACTTTTTTGAAATTCAGTCAAATACGGCCGACACGTGAAGGACCTGTGAAGCGCCAGCGACACGTACGGCGCCAAAGCCCGTAAAACATCCCGCATCTACCGCTGGTAGATTACAACAATGCAGCACTCACGGCTGATGGCACAATCGAACCGTCATCATTGCACGGATATCGAGGCGCCATGGACGAAGAGCTTGATTACCTATGGGAGACCCTGGGCCTCGAGATCACTGCTGACCTTTGGCCCGAACGGGACAAAATCCATCCCACTCTGCGCCCCGCCATCACGGTGATGCAGGCAAACTACCGCCGTGCATCCTTTTTGATCATGCGGATGTCATGGCACGCGGGACTCCCCGACCTTAAGCGAATCCAGGCAAGCCTCGTCGAGCTGTCCGGTATGCCGACTGTCATATCCGAGGCGCACCTGGAGCAGCGACAGCGCGAGCGACTGCAACAGCAGCGGATTCCCTTTATCTGCCCCGGCGTTCAGGCATATCTGCCCTTTATGGACGAGGAGTACTGGAGCGGCAAGCCCAACAAGCACGTAAAGGTCTACGATCCGCACGAATGGGCACAGCTCGATGATTGAGCCGAGCGAGCCCGCCGATGGAAAACACGTCCCACCCTGAGCACTCAAAACGGGTCGCACTTTCCGCAGCCGCTACAGCAACGCCTCGACCCAAGCCGATTCCCTAAAGCCGGGAATCGCAAAGTCGTCGCCCACCAGCAGTGGGCGCTTAACCAGCATGCCGTCGGTCGCCAGCAGCTCGTAGCACTCCCGATCCGTCATGCCCGCATCCAGACGCGCCTTCAGGCCCAGCTCTCGATATTTCATGCCCGACGAATTAAAGAAGCGCCGCACCGGCAGTCCCGAACGAGCAATCCAGGTCGCAAGCTCATCAGCCGTGGGATTGTCCAAAATGATATCGCGGTCGATATACTCTACCCCGTGTTCGTCCAGCCATGCCTTGGCCTTCTTACAGGTCGAGCACTTGGGATATTCAACAAACAGTACGGTCATGGGAATCCTCCGAATATAGATCGGCCAACGCAGGCACACGCCACACGAGGCGCCTTCGCATGATGGGCCAATTGTAGCCCACGGGCCACACGCTAAACGAACCGTACCCCGAATCCGCGTTTGATGAACGGCAGCAGCTCCATTGCCTCGGGCGAGATATGACCCGCAACGTTCATGCGCTCGTCACCGGGAAGATCGACCCGCGCAATCTCAAGCTCGCCTTCGTAGCGCCCATAGCCGCTGTTGCTCACAGCGATCGACCCCGTCTTTCGTGACAGGCCGGCACCGGCATCCATCGGCACGGAATCCGGCTTAAGCGTCGTACGCGACTCCTGAGACCTAAAGATGAGGGTGCTCGAATCGGGTCGGTCGTGATGAATCTGCCCACGTACATAGGCATAACCGGGCTCAAGCTCGCATTGCAGGTCCACGTATCCGGCGGAAACATGAGCAAACTGCGTCCAGCCCGCATCGGAAAGATCGGGGTCGCCGACCAACACAATGTCGCAATCGGCGCCATGTGCAAGCTCAAGCATATTGAGAGCAACCTTTGACGCGCGACCGCGCTGCGTCTCGACCGTCGGCAGTCCCTCGAATACCGGCCCGCGAACGTTAGCATCGCCCGGCACAAAAGCCATGATTTCGAATCCAAGCGCCGCAAGACGAAGATTCACCCGAGCAATGTCCTCCAGAGCTAAACCGGTATAAGGCTTGGGGTAAAAATTGTGGCAGGCGGCAAAACGAGTCACATCGGCACCGGCCTCACGCCACGATGCGATTTCATCAGAACTCACCGTCGATGCATTGACCACTATGCGAAATACACCGGACAGCTCCGCGACCCGTTGGGCGCTAAAGCCATAGTCCAAACGAAGGTATTCCAACCCCAGATCGCGCAGGTCCTCGATGCGCTCAAGCCCGAGCAAATCGCACGTGCGAGGCCCCACATCGGCAATGAGCGCAATGCCGCGGGCGGAGAGCAGCGACAGCACATGACGGACCTTATCGGCATACGCCGCTCCCCCATCCTCGGGAATATGCAGTGAGGTGAACGCGTAGCGCGCACCCGCCGCGGCACCACGCTCAATCGTCCGTTCAATATCCTGCAAAGGGCTGGAAAGATAAATCGAAATACCCGTTTTCACGCTTCAACACTCCTTTAAAAAAGGCCGGCGGAGCAGTTAGCCCCGCCGGCACAACCATAGCATCAAGAAATCTGCCGCGCGCCGCGAGCCCTGAGCAACACGGCTCGCGATATCAAACTACTCGCCAAAGAACTCGTTAATCTTCTGCTCGTCGACGCCAAAGAACCACGTCAGGACAAAGCCAGCGGCATAGGCAAGCAGCATAGCGGCAACGTAGCCGAGCTGCTGACCAGGAACGACGATCAGCAGGCCAAACAGACCGGAAACGCCCTGAGAAACCGTGCCGATGTGAAGCAGCGCCGCGAGCGCGCCGCCAAATCCGGCACCCAGGCAGGCCGTCACAAACGGACGAACGAGCGGCAGCGTAACGGCATACATCAGAGGCTCGCCCACACCCAGGATTCCAACGGGAATGGACTCTGCAACGTACTTCTTGAGCTTGGCGTTCTTGGTCTTAAAGTACAGCGCCAAACCGGCACCGACCTGGCCGCCGCCAGCCATCATAAGGATGGGAAGCAGGTAATTGATACCCTTGGTAGCGCCGTCGGGATCGTTGAGCATAGCGTGGATCGGCGTGAGCGCCTGATGCAGGCCGACGGAAACCAGCGGCAAGAAGCCTGCCGACAGGATATAGCCACCCAGGACGCCCAGCTTCTCGAAGATAAAGGTCAAAACGCTAAAGATGGCAGTCGTCAGCCATGCGCCAACCGGCTGGATGACGAGCATCAGAGCAAAGGCGCCGATGATGAGCACCAGCAGCGGGGACAAGAACGTGTCGAGCGCGTTGGGCATAACCTTGCGAATCTGACGCTCCATCCAGGCAAAAAATGCGCCAGCGATAAGAGCCGCGATCATGCCGCCCGCTGCGGGGTTGTACTGCGCATTGGTGAGCGGCAGCAAGATGGCAGTGGCAGGATCGGCCGCGCCAGGCGCAAGCAGGGGCATGGCACTGTTGGCAATACACATCATGCCGGCGATGCCGCCCAGCGCAGCGGAGCCGCCAAACTCACGTGCCGCGTTATAGCCCACCAAGATGGGCAGATAGGCAAACAGGGCCCAGCCCATGGAGCGAATGCCCTGGTACCACCACTCGCCTGCAAGCGCGCCTGCCGTCGAGACGTTAATGACGTTGCAGATACCGTTGATGAGGCCAGCCGCAATGATGCCGGGAAGCAGGGCGACGAAGACATTGGAAATCTTCTTGAGGAAGGCCTGAACCGGCTTGGACTCGTACTTGGCCTTCTGCGCGGCCTTGTTTGTGGCCGCAGCGTCAACCACGCTCTCGTCAGCAACGCCTTTCGCAAGGCCGGTGAGCTTGGAGAACTCCTCGAGCACCTTATTCACCTTGCCCGGACCCAGCACGATCTGCATCGTGTCGTCCTCGACCAGGCCCATCACGCCGTCGAGTGCCTTAATGCCCTCCGTGTCGACGTTGCCCGCGTCTTTGACGGTCACGCGCAGGCGCGTCATGCACGCCGCGTTTGCGAGCACGTTGTCTTTACCGCCCAAAAGGTCCAGCAGCTTTTGAGCCAGCTCTTTGTTCGTCATAACTCCTCCTTGTATTGGGTATCTCGTTTGGATGTCATATCAGCTCACGCCGCGCACCTATTGGGCATCGGCATTGCTCTTCTCATGGCCACTCACCGCAGCACGGACATGGCCTCGCGCCCGCCCAAGAGCTACCGCAGCCTGCTCGGCATCGCAGTCCAGCAGCACCGAGACAATAGCGGTTTTTACGTGGCCGCCGGCATCTGCAAGCGCCTGAATAGCGCGCTCGCGCGTGCAGCCGGTCGCCTCCATCACGATGTTCTGGCCGCGCACCACCAACTTCTCGTTCGTCTGCTGCACATCGACCATCAGGTTTTGGTATACCTTGCCGATCTTGACCATGGCACCGGTTGAAATCATGTTGAGGATGAGTTTTTGAACCGTTCCCGCCTTGAGCCTCGTTGAGCCGGTCAGCACCTCGGGACCGGGCACGGGTTCAATGGCAAGATCTGCGCTCTCCCCGATCTTTGACCCTTGGTTGCAGGCAATTGCAATGGTCTTGCACCCAGTTGCCTTGGCGTACACAAGGCCGCCCACCACATAGGGAGTACGGCCGCTTGCCGCCAGGCCAACGACAAGATCCTTGTCCGAGAGTCCACGCTCCCGCAGGTCGCTCGCGCCAAGTTCCTCGCTGTCTTCGGCACCTTCGACAGCCTTGATAAACGCCGTCTCGCCTCCGGCAATGAGCCCGACAATCAGATCGGGTGACACGCCAAACGTGGGCGGACACTCCGAAGCGTCGAGTACGCCCAGACGACCGCTGGTGCCTGCGCCCATGTAAAAGACGCGCCCGCCGCGCTCGAGTGCCTCAGCAGCCCAGTCGATTGCTGTGGCAACCTGGGGCAGCACTTTTGTGACCGACTGGACGGCACGAAGATCCTCATCATTCATCGTCGTGACGATTTGCAGCGATGTCATCGTATCGAGGTCCATAGACCTTTGATTACGCTGTTCGGTCGTGAATTTTGTTAAATCGAGCATTTCATTCACCTCATCTTTCCTGTTTCTCGATGTAGTTTTGCTTAATGACATGTGTCGCCCGTTCGTAGTCGCTGGCAACGTAAGCAGCGTACAGGGCATCGACAACCATAAGCTGGGCCATACGCGAAGCCATGGCACCGCTGCGGACCAAGGGCTCACTCGCAGCGACGCCGAGCACGGCATCGGCCATGGTGGCAAGCTTGGATGATCCATCTACTTTGGTCACGGCCACAACGGGACAGTTGTGACGTTGGGCCTCGGCGGCGCAGCCCAGCACCTCTTGCGTCAAGCCCGAGTAGCTAAAGGCGATTGCCATATCGCCCTCATGCATGTTCTTGGCACACAAGAGCTGATCATGCCAGTCGTCGTACAGATGGCACTCTTTGTCGACACGCATGAGCTTTTGCGCCAGATCGTGCGCGACCAAACGAGAGGCACCGATACCGAACAGATTGACCGCGCGTGCCCGCTTAAGATAGGCCGCACATCGCTCCAAGACGGTGTAATCGAGCGTTCGCGCCGTCGCTTCGATCGTGCGCACGTTGCTTTTCATCACCTTCCCCACGATACGTTCGACGCTGTCATCCATGGAGATGTCCTCGAGGGCAACGTCTTTCTTGTCACCCAAGAGCGCCAGCTCGGCAATCAGTTCGCGCTGGAACTCCTTGTAGCCCGCAAAACCCAAGCGCTTGCAAAAGCGCAAAATGCTCGAGGGCGAGGAGAACGTGGCATCGGCAAGACCGCGGACGGACAGCCCGACCACCTCGTGCGGATGAGCGCTTACATATGCGATGACATTGCGTTCCGCCGGGCTCGCGCTGAGCTCACGCTCGCGAAGCCGCAAAAGCAATCCGTTTGCCATCTCAAACACCTCCGTTGAGAAGAATTAAAGACCAACGAACGATTCGTACCGGATATAAACAGCTTTTACGGTACATTGTGCCGCATCGTGGCGCACAAAGGGCGAGCGTTCTACCGCTCGCCCCTCAAATCCGACCGCTCGGAAATACGCGCGACACAAAATAATTCAACAAGATCGCATTATCAAAAACGGGCTTGTTACCGGCTAGCGCCTCGCATGGGCGCCGATCGGCCGAGTCGCATGGCGCACCAACACCGCTGCCAGCAATACCAACAGCATGGCGGTGACATAGCCCGCAGCATCGAATCCTAAATCGATAACGTCGAAATGCCTGCCGGGAACAAAGATCTTATGTACCTGATCGCCAACGGAGCAGACGGCGCAAAAGAGCAACACGGGCACGCAACGGGAGCATACGCTCCACGGACGCCTGGAAAAGCAAACCACGACCACCGAGGCGAACAATCCGACGAAGAAAAACTCTACGGTATGGGCAACGCGACGGACGTTCGTGCCCACCCACATGCGAATGGAAGCAAGTCGGCCAGACCGGACATTCGAAGCAGCCGAATCGGTGCCCCCGGTCATCCCGTTCTCGGTCTGAGCTTCACCCGCGACATCGGCAGCCTGTACGCCCGTAGCTTGACCCTCCACCACACGCGCGGTGGACTCGCTCAGCAACGACGTCTCCACCGCATTTTGCTCCGTCAGCACCCAGATGCCCGCCAGCGTTGCAGTAAACAGAACGATCGCGGTCCATCCGATTATTTGTTTTACGCGCGCCAAGGGCCTACCTCCTTTTTTGAATATCAGCGAGTGTAGCCCCAAATGGCATCGTCACCGTATCAAAATTTGAATCGCAACAGGAAGCGCCAAAGCGGCGCAAACCCCTACCCCGCCTCGCGCATCCAGCGATCGAACGTCCCCACGCACACGCCCAGGCACTTTGCTGCCTGGCTGCGGGTAATATCGCCTGCCTCATAGCTATCGCGTACCAGCTCAAACTGAGGAGGGCACGGCTTGCGAGGTCGACCGAAACGGACCCCTCGCGCCCGCGCCGCTGCAATCCCCTCCGCTTGGCGCCGATGGATATTCTCGCGCTCCACCTGCGCCACGTAGCTCAGCAGTTGCAGCACAATATCGGCAATCAGGGTATTGGTCACATCCGGCGCGCCGCTGGCCCTGGCGCGCGTGTCAAGCAATGGCATGTCCAACACCACAATGGCAACCCCGAGCTCCTTGGTAATGCGACGCCATTCCTCAAGAATCTCGGAGTAATTACGGCCAAGTCGGTCGATAGAAAGCACCACCAGCACGTCCCCGTCTCCCAGGACGTGCAGCAGCTCGCGATAGCGCGGTCGATCGAAGTCCTTGCCGCTCGCATGGTCGGCATAAATATTCGCCGAGCCCACGCCATAGGCGCCCAGCGCATCCAGCTGCCGATTAAGATTCTGATCGCGCGAACTCACCCGCGCATAACCATACACCGTCGCCATCTCATCCCCGCTTTCTTGTAAACCTGCCAAAAAGGGACAGGTTTATTTTGGTAGGTTTTACCTCTCGAATAGCAGGTAAGCGGGCGGCCGAGCAGACGGCAAGGTAGCCATGATCCAAATGCGGAGGGCGGCCCCGAAAGACCGCCCTCCGCTCTCCCGCCATGAGTCGAGATTTGGCTAATGGATAAGCTTAAAGTCCAAGTGCCCACGCGTGGTATTGACGCGCGAGACCTCGATAATCACGCGCTGGCCCAGTTCATAGCGAGTCCCCGTGTCGGCGCCCGTCAGCGTAAGCGCATCCTCGTCGAACTCGAACCACTCGTTGCCCAGGCTCTTGATCGAAACCAAGCCTTCGACCTGTGTCAGGTCCAAGCGCACAAAGAGGCCCATGCTGCTAACCCACGAGACGGTTCCGGCATAGCGCTCGCCCAGACGGTCCTCATAGTACTGGGCAATCTTGATCTTTTGCGTCGCATGGCTAGCGGCATCTGCCGCGCGCTCGGCATCGCTGCATGCGCGGCAGATCTGCGGCAGAATGCGCGGCAGCGACTCGCGCCCCTTGCCGATCAGCCGCGGCGTACGGACCAGGGCGTCCTTGCCGCCGAGCTGCTCATAGGCCAACTGCAGTTTGAGCACGCGGTGCACCACCAGATCGGGGTAGCGACGGATGGGACTCGTAAAGTGACAGTAGCACGGCGCGGCGAGCGCAAAGTGGCCCTCGTTGCGCGGCTTGTACAGTGCGCGCTGCATGCTGCGCAGAAGCAGCGTGTTGACGAGCGGTGCGTTGGCCGTACCGGCGGCAGCATCAACTGCAGCCTGTAGCTCATCGGGACTCCCCAGGGCGATACCGGCAGCACGGCGATCGTCGATGATGCCCAGCTGCGCCAGCGCAACGGCGGCACCGTGCAGGCTATCGGGGCTCGGATCCTCATGCACGCGATAGCAGGCCTCGATATCACGGTCTGCCAGCCACTCTGTAACGCACTCGTTGGCGAGTAGCATGGCTTCCTCGATAAGCGACGTGGCACACGAACGCTCGCGCGCCACAATCTGCACGGGTACTCCGTCCTCATCCAATAGAGCGCGAATCTCGGCCGTGTCAAAATCGACTGAGCCGCGGGCACGACGAATACGACGGCGAAGTTCGGCGAGTTCGTTGGCGGCGACAAGGAAATCGCCGAGGTCGACGTTATAGCCGCGAGCAGTTTCCTCGCACGCAAGACCGCGCTCAAGCGCCTCCTCGCGCGAGGCCTCAGCAGCCGCAACATCCTCAGCGGCGCCTTCCAGCACCCCATACTCCACCGCGCCGGCACGCACCAGCAGCGCCTCGGCGCCGTCATAGTCCATACGCACACGCGAGCGAATCACGCTGGGGTACGGATCGTAATGCCGCACGCGACCCTGCGCATCGAGTTCAATGTCAACGGTAAACGCAAGACGGTCCTCGTCAGGGCGAAGCGAACACAGGTCACAGGACAGGCGTTCGGGCAGCATGGGAAGCACGCGATCGGCCAGATACACCGATGTCGTACGATGGCGAGCCTCAAGATCGATATGCCCGTCCCAAGCCACATAGTGAGAAACGTCAGCGATATGCACACCCAGCTTGTAGCCACCCTCGGGCGTGCGCTCAAGCGAAATGGCATCGTCAAAGTCGCGCGCGTCGACCGGGTCGATCGTGATGACAAAGCGGTCGCGCAGATCGCGGCGGAGCGGGTCCTTAAGCGCCGCGGACACATCGAGCGAAAGTCCCTCGGCCTCGTCCAGCGCGGCCTCGGGATAGCTATCGGTATAGCCGTAACGCGCCATCACGTATTGAACGCCCAAATCGGGCGCGTCATCTCCGCCAATGCGGCGTTCGATCGTCACGGTGCCCGATTCCAGGCGCGTCGGGTAGGTCAAAATGCGCGCGACAACGGCATCACCCGGGTGGACGCCCAGACGATCCGCCGAGGTATCCTCGGGCAGAATGAAGAAGTCGGCCTTCAGGCGCGAATCGAGCGGCTCGATCACACCGAGCGGACCAGCGGTCTGGTACGTACCCACCACGCTTATGGCTGCGCGCTCAACCACGCCTTCGATCACGGCGCGCCGCTCACCGTGCGGGCTGTTCTTAATGCTCACGGCAACGGTATCGCCATCCATGATCTCGCGCTTACCGCGGCCCATAACCTTGTAGTCGCCGCTCTCGGTTATGACATAGGCGCCATGCTCATGGAGCTGCACGCGCCCGGTCAGGCTCGGACGGCGTTCGCTGCGCACCGGCCCACGCTTATTGCGAGCACCGCGCTTATGCTTGTTATTGCGCCCCATGGCGCCTCCTTGCTATCGATGACGAACTCCAAAGAGTCTACCCAAATGATTCGCTTTCCTGCCGTCCCCTAGAGATCAAAAAACGGGCCGCCCCATAAGAGACGACCCGTTGGAAGGGATGAATTCCAGGCATGCCTACACGCGCAGGTAGCGGCGCATGGCTATGGCAGAACCAAAGAGACCGATAATCACACCGACCAGAATCAGCGCAGCATAGGTCACCAGGTAGTACTGCATCGGCAGGGCAAACGACATCCAGCCGATGCTCTCCTGCAAACGCGGAATCATCAGATTGCGCAGCAGCTCCAGAACGCCGATGGAAAGCAGCGAGCCCAAAATGGCCTGCAGTACGCCCTCGGTGATAAACGGGCCGCGAATGAAGCCGTTGCTGGCGCCGACCAGACGCATAATCGCAATCTCACGACGACGCGCCGTGATGGACAGGCGAATCGTGTTGTTGATGAAGATGAATGCGATAAAGGTCAAAAGGCCAACGAGCACCACGGCGGCGATGCGGATGTAGTTGGTCACCTGGAACAGGCGGCTCACTTCCTCTTGGCCGTACAGCACGCTCGCGTTGACGTCGCCGTCATCCGCGATCTTCTGGAAGTCGGCGTTCTTCTTGAGCTTCTGGGCCGTGCTCTCGACCTTGGACGGATCGTCCATCTCAATTGCAAACGAAGCCGGCAGCGGGTTCTGGCCATCGAGCGCGCTCATGGTGGCGTCGGCGTTGCCCGACATCTTGCTCGTATACTCGGCCAGCGCGTCGTCCTTGTCCTTATAGGTCACGGACTTGACGTTATTCCACGTCTTAAGCTCGGCCTCAAAAGCCTGAACATCGGCCTGATCGGCGTCATCGCTAATGAACGCGTTGATGACAACCTGATCCTCGACGGTGCCGATCACGGAGTTCAGCATCGCGGAGCCCATGATGAACAGGCCGATGATAAACAGCGAAAGGAAGATCGTGATGACGGCGCCGAGCGAGGTAGTCCAGTTACGGAAGAAGTGACTGATTGCCTCTTTGAAGGAGTAGCCCACGTTAGTTGGTGCCATAGTTGCCGTAACCTCCCCTCTCCTGGTCGCGGATAACGTGGCCGCCCTCGAGGGCGATCACGCGACGGTGCATGCTATCGACCATCTCGCGGTCGTGCGTGGCGACGATCACGGTGGTGCCGGTGCGGTTAATACGCTCGAGCAGCTTCATGATGCCCAGCGAGATCGCCGGGTCGAGGTTACCCGTGGGCTCGTCGCAGATCAGCAGCGGCGGACGGTTGACCATAGCGCGGGCGACGGCGACGCGCTGCTGCTCGCCACCGGAAAGCTGGTCGGGCAGCGAGTCCATCTGATCGGCCAGACCGACCAGACGCAGCACCTCCGGCACCTGGCTGCGAATGACGCCCTTGGGCTTGCCGATGCACTGCAGGGCAAACGCCACGTTTTCGTAGGCGGTCTTTTGCGGCAGAAGCTTAAAGTCCTGGAACACGGCGCCAATCTGGCGGCGCAGGAACGGAACCTTGCGGTTCTTGATCTTCATGAGGTCCTGACCGGCAACCAAGATGCGGCCGCTCGTCGGCTTGACGTCGCGGTTGAGCGTCGACAGCAGCGTGGTCTTACCCGAGCCGGAATGACCGACCAGGAAGACGAACTCGCCCGGATAGATCTCGATGTTGATGTCGTCGAGTGCAGGCTTGTTGGGCTGTGCCGGATAGATCTTGGTGACATGCTCCATAAGGATGACGGGCTCGACACCGGCCTGCTTGGCCATCTTCTTGCGGCTGGCTTGCGGATCGATGGGCGCAAACACCGACGTAAAATCGGGGTTGTTGAGCGCGTTATCGAGGCTTGCGACCTCGGCGGCCTGATCGCTCTCGACCACCGGGGCAGCAGGCTGCGTGGGATCGGGAATAGCGGCAAAGAGACCGGACTGCGCAGGCTGAGGAACCGGCGTCGCAGGGGCCATGGGGTCGGGAATGCCGGCCATGGTAGGCTGCGGCGTGGCGGCGCCAGCCTGAGGCTGCTCCACGCGAGCGGTCACGGCCTGAACGGGCTCAAAACCCGCCGTGCCGGAAAGCGCGACATCGCTGGTGGGATTGTAGGCAAAGGGATCGGATGCCGGCTGTGCCTGATCTGCCGGCTGAGCGGGGGCCTGAGCAACAGGCTGGCCCTCTGAATCCGGAGTGGCGAAACGACTGCCCTGGACGCCTGTCTGCGTCTTGGGGGCATCATCGCCCGCACCGGAGGTACGGAAGTGGTTACCCACTGGTGCTCCTTATCGTCGTGCGTTTAAACTACATGAGCGCTTTGTATTTTAGCAGCATTAGCTTTGCTGCACATAAGAAGCATGGCGGGGTTTGGGTCTCACCGACCGGGCGCAGGGTTACCTCCCAAATCGTCCTCGCGCATGGCCGGCATTTGTCCTGCTCCTGCGGAGCTGCGGACAAACGCCGGCCATGCGCTGCGGAAAGATTTGGGAGGTAACCCTGCGCCCGGCCTGCGGCTACTATGGGGCCGACGCACCAACTTGAGATGCTGCGCATACAAAGTTGGAAGGGTCTGAATTGCACTTTGTTGGGATGGGCCCGTTTCCCCATGGGACCTTTGCTTGGCAGGACTCTAATTTAAATTCAACAAAAACAGGGGCGCCCTCTTTGGGGATACCCCTGTTCTGGCTTGGATGTGGTTGTTGAGACGATACTTTGCCTCGTCTTGCCTTATGCCAAGAACTCCTTGGTGGTCGCCACGATGTTGGCGGCGTCCAGGCCGTACTTGTGCAGGAGCTCGGCACCCGGGCCGGACTCGCCGAAGGTGTCGTTGACACCGATCTTCTTGAGCGGCGTCGGGCACTGCTCGCACAGGACGTCGGCAACGGCGCTGCCCAGGCCACCGATCACAGAGTGCTCCTCGACGGTCACGACGTGGCCGGTCTTGGTGGCGCTCTTGACGATCAGGTCGGCATCGATGGGCTTGATGGTGTGCATGTTGATGACCTCGGCATCGATGCCCTCGGCAGCAAGCTGCTCGGCGGCCTCGAGAGCCTCGCCGACCATCAGGCCGCAGGCGATGATGGTCACATCGGCGCCCTCGCGCATGACAATGCCCTTACCCAACTCGAACTTGTAGGTCTCGGGGTCGTTGATAACCGGCGAGGCCAGACGGGCAAAGCGCATGTACACGGGGCCGTCGCACTCGTAGGCGGCGCGCGTCACGGCGCGGGCCTCGACATCGTCGGCCGGAACGATAACGGTCATGCCGGGGATGACGCGCATCAGGGCGATATCCTCGCAGCACTGATGCGTAGCACCGTCCTCGCCCACCGAGATACCGGCGTGCGTGGCACCGATCTTAACGTTGAGGTGCGGGTAGCCGATGGAGTTACGGACCTGCTCAAAGGCGCGGCCGGCGGCGAACATGGCAAAGGTGCTCGCGAAGGCAACGCGACCGGTGGTTGCGATACCGGCGGCAACACCCATCAGGTTGCTCTCGGCGATACCCACATCGAAGAAACGGTCGGGGCAGGCGGCCTTAAACTTACCGGTCTGCGTGGCGGCGGCCAGGTCGGCGTCGAGGACCACAAAGTCATCGTGCTCGTTGGCGAGCTCGACGAGGGCCTCGCCGTAGCTTACGCGCGTGGCGATTTTCTTGACGTCTGCCATCCTAGAGCTCCTCTCCGGCGGCCGTGAGCTCTGCCATGGCCTGCTCAAACTGTTCATCATTGGGGGCCTTGCCGTGCCAACCAACCTGGTTCTCCATAAAGGACACGCCCTTGCCCTTCAGGGTCTCGGCGATAATGGCGGTCGGCTGGCCCTTGGTGGCGCGAGCCTCGGCAAAGGCGGCGCGGATCTGATCGAAATCGTTGCCGTCGGCAAGCTCCACCACGTGGAACTTAAAGGCGCGGAACTTGTCGGCGAGCGGCATGGGGTCGTTGACCTCCTCGACGGGACCGTCGATCTGCAGGCCGTTGTGGTCGACGATCACACAGAGGTTATCGAGCTGCTGGTTGCCGGCAAACATGGCGGCCTCCCAGACCTGGCCCTCCTCGCTCTCGCCATCGCCCAGCAGGGCGTACGTGCGATAAGTATCGCCCCAGTGCTTGGCGGCAACGGCCATGCCCACGGCGGCGGAGATGCCCTGGCCGAGCGAACCGGTGGACATGTCAACGCCCGGAGTGTCGTTCATGTTGGGATGACCCTGCAGGTGGCTGCCGATGTGGCGCAGCGTCTCAAGATCCTCCTTGGGGAAGAACCCACGCTCGGCGAGCACAGCGTACAGACCAGGTGCACAGTGGCCCTTGGAAAGCACAAAGCGATCGCGGTCGGCCTTGCGGGGATGGGCCGGGTCGACGTTCATTTCCTCAAAGTACAGATAGGTCATGATGTCGGCAGCGCCGAGCGAACCGCCCGGATGGCCGGACTTGGCAGCGTGCACGCCGGTGACGATGCCCTTCCTTACCTCGTTGGCAACCTTTTTGAGCTCTTCGTCGCTCATTGTGCCTTCCTTTCATCCTCATTAGACAAAATGCGCACGGCACCGAAGGTAATCCCAACACAGCCGCAATGCACGTACGTCATTCATTATGCTGGAAACTGATGGCTTTACCAGAGTTTTTATCATTATTTGAACAATTTAGCAGGCAGAACCGCTGATGAAACGGTTTATCAATGTGAACGTCTTTTGGATGGGACGCGGTCGGCCCTACGCGCTAATGTCCTTGAATCCCTCGCCGAAAGCTTCCGTAACGTCGGCGACCGTCACAATGGCGTGAGGATCGCGCTCGCGCACGATCGTCTTGAGGGTATTGAGCTCTCGACGGTTCACGATGACCATGATCACCGGCTTCTCGGCACCCGAATACATGCCAGTCGCCTTAAACTTGGTACAACCACGACCCAGGCCATACATGATATCGGCAGCGATATCAGGGAACTTGTCCGAGATGATGAGTACCATACGGCGTTTGTTGCCACCATCGACCACGGCATCGATCACGTAGCCGCTAATGACCATCGAAAGGCCTGCATATAGTGCATTTTCGATTGAAAAGACCGGAGCCGACAGCGCGCATACGGCAACATCGATCGCCATGACGGTCGAGCCCACGGGCAGCGAGGTATTACGCGAGATGATTTGGCCAATCGTGTCCGAGCCGCCGGTGTTGGCGCCGGCGCGCAGCACCATGCCGTAACCGATGCCTGTAATAATGCCGCCCCACATGGCAGGGAGCATCAGGTCCGCATCCGCCAGAGGTGCTACAAACGGGGCGAACAGATCGGTAAAGAAGCCCAGCAGCACAAAGCCCGTCGCGGTCTGCACCACGTAGAACATGCCGCCCTCGCGCATAACGACCAGCAACAGCAAGGCGTTCATCACGATCGTCTGAATACCAACGGGAAGCGATATGCCGCGCGATGCGCCGACCGCCTGGATAATGGTGGCAAGGCCCGTAACACCACCGGCAGCAAGGCCGTTGGGAATCAAAAACAGGTCGGTCGCAATAGCGGCCAGAGCGCACCCCAACATAATCTGGGGCAGGTCGTGAAAGAAGTTCATCGATAGAATGCGCTTGATGTCCAGACGATATGCCATGCTACCTCCCTCAAAAAAGCGCACCCAAACGGATGCGCTTCGAACTTCTTGCTGTATTCGATTCTACCGATTCGCCGAACAAAAACCACCCCTGCGCAGGGTTTGCTTTGGATACAAAACCACCCTGCTCGGAGGGTTTTATCCATTTCCACATAAACCGGGCGGTTTATGCAGATGGGATCTCCGCGTCAGCGTTGCCAGTGGCCCAGCGATGGTAGCCAATAACAAACGGGTCCAGGTCGCCATCGTCAAGAACGGCCTCGACATTGCTGGTCTCAACGCCCGTGCGTAGGTCCTTAACCATCTGATACGGGTAGAGCACGTAGCTGCGGATCTGGTTGCCAAAACCAATCGTGGTTTTGGGTCCGCGAATCTCATCCAGGGCCTCGGCGCGCTTCTCGAGCTCAATCTCGTACAGGCGAGCCTTGAGGATCTGCATGCACGCGGCCTTGTTCTGGATCTGGCTGCGCTCGTTTTGGCAGGTGACCACAATGCCGCTGGGGAAATGCGTCACGCGCACGGCGGAGTCGGTGGTGTTAACGCCCTGACCGCCCGGGCCGCTCGCGTGGTACACGTCCACGCGGATGTCATCGGGACTGATCTCGATGTCGATATCATCGGGTAGCACGGGGATGACCTCGACGCCGGCAAACGTGGTCTGGCGGCGCTTCTTGTCGTCGGTGGGGCTAATGCGAACCAAGCGGTGGACGCCGGCCTCGGCGCGCAGCATGCCAAATGCGTCCTTGCCCTCGACGGTAAAGGTCGCGCGGTCGATGCCGATGACCTCAGCAGCGGGGCAGTCGTTAATCGTGACCTTCCAGCCGCGACGCTGGCAGTACTTCATGTACATCTTAAAGAGCATGAAGGTCCAGTCCTGGGCCTCCAGACCACCCTGTCCGGGCTTGATGGTCACAATGGCATCGCCGTGATCGAACTCACCGGTAAACCAGCTCGAAAGCTCAAACTCATCGATGGCACGGGCCAGGCGCTCAGCCGTGGCTGTAGCCTCCTCGCGAAGGGCGGCGGCATCGGGGTCATCCCCCATCTCCTCGGCAAGCTCCAGCGCGGCGCGGGCATCGGAAAGCTCGCCGCGCGCGTTGTCCACGGCAGCGATATCTTCCTTGGTGCGCGCGATTTCCTCCATGGTGGCACGGGCGGCGTCGGCGTCATCCCAAAAGCCGAGGGCCACGCTTTTGGCCTCGAGCTCGGTCACGCGCGTGCGCTTTTCGTCCAAGTGGAGATACGACTCGACCTCGCCGAGCCGGTCCGCAAACGCGTCCAGCTCGGCGGGCGTTACCTCTAAAGCCTCAGCCATTAACGATTCCTGCCGTGGCAGTACTTAAACTTCTTGCCGCTACCGCAGGGGCACGGGTCGTTGCGGCCCACGTTGACGTACGGATCGTCGCTCTCGGACTTGCGATAGGTGGTCACCTTGCCACCGTTGTTGACGGCAGCCGGACCACCCTGGACAGCCGTGCGGGCCTGCACCTGCGCCTGCTTGCGCAGCACCGAGTCGCCGTTGTCACCATCGACCTCGGCAGGACCGGAGAAGTGCGCACGCTCGAGCGCGGGCTCCTCCTTGTGCTCCACGGCACGCGGGGCAGCCTTGATCTCGATGCGCAGAACCGTGCGCAGGTAATCCTCGTACATGGTGTCGACGAGGATCTGGAACGCGCCGTAGGCCTCGGTCTTGTACTCGACCAGCGGGTCGCGCTGGCCAAAGCCGCGCAGGCCGATGCCGGTCTTGAGATAGTCCATCTCCTGCAGGTAGTTCATCCAGCGGGTATCGATGACGCGCAGCATGACCTGGGTGTTGAGCTCGCGCATCAGGTCCTCGCCCAAGCGCTCGGCCTTCATGTTGTAGCACTTCTCTACGTAAGCCAGGACATCGGCAGCCAGAGCCTCATAATCCTCGTCGGGGAACTTCGGCGTATCGATGTGGCCGGTGAGCTCCACAACCCACTTGCGCAGGCCCTCCAGGTCGCGCTCGCCATCGTGACTGTCCTTGGTGCAGAACTCCTGAACGCAGCGGTACACGGTGTCGTGCATGACCTCGGTGATGTGGTCGGTCAGGTCCTTGCCGTCCAGAATCTTATTGCGCTCAGCGTAAATGACCTGGCGCTGCTTGTTCATGACGTCGTCGTACTCAAGGACGCTCTTGCGCATGGAGAAGTTGATGCTCTCGACCTTGTGCTGGGCGCTCTCGACGGCCTTGGAGATGATCTTGTGCTGGATGGGCATGTCGTCGCCCATGTCGGCCGTGACCATCATCTTGGAGACGCGGTCCATCTTGTCGCCGCCGAACAGGCGCATGAGGTCGTCCTCGAGCGACAGGTAGAACTGGGTCTCGCCCGGATCGCCCTGACGGCCGGAGCGGCCGCGCAGCTGGTTGTCGATACGACGGGACTCGTGGCGCTCGGTGCCGATAACGGTCAGGCCGCCGGCGGCAAGCACGCGCTCGCGCTCGGCCTTGCAGGTCTCCTTGGCCTCGGCGTTAAACTGCTCAAGCTGCTCGGGCGTCACGTCCTCCATGGTCAGGCCCTCGTACTCAAGGCGCTCGCGCACCAGCTCGTCGGGGTTGCCGCCCAACAGGATGTCGGTACCACGACCGGCCATGTTGGTAGCGATGGTCACGGCGCCGTAGCGTCCGGCCTGGGCAACGATATGAGCCTCGCGCTCATGGTGCTTGGCGTTGAGGACCTCGTGCGCGATGCCGCGCTTGGTAAGGGCGGCCGACAGCTTCTCGGAGCTCTCGATGGAGACGGTGCCCACCAGGACCGGCTGGCCCTTGGCGTGACGCTGCTCGACATCGTCGGCGACGGCGTTGTACTTGGCCTGAATGGTACGGTACACCAGGTCCTCGTGATCAACACGCTGAACGGGTTTGTTGGAGGGGATGACCTCGACGGGCAGCTTGTAGATCTCGCGGAACTCGGCATCCTCGGTGAGTGCCGTGCCGGTCATGCCGGAGAGCTTGTCATACAGACGGAAGTAGTTCTGCAAGGTGATGGTGGCCAGCGTCTGGTTCTCCTCGCGTACGAGCACGCCCTCTTTGGCCTCGATGGCCTGGTGCAGGCCCTCGGAGTAACGGCGGCCTTCCATAATGCGGCCGGTGAACTCGTCGACGATCTTGACCTCGCCGTTGGTGACCACGTACTGCTTGTCGCGGTGGAACATGTACTGGGCCTTCAGCGCCTGCTGCAGGTGGTTGACCAGCTGGCCGGAGAGATCGGCATAGATGTCATCGATACCCAGGCGGCGCTCGATCTTCTTAAGACCGCGCTCGGTGGCGGCGATGGTGTGCTTGGCCTCGTCCATGACGTAGTCGCCCGTGGGTTCAACGTCCTCGGTGGCGGTAAGCATGTCGTGCGACACGTCCTCGCCGCGCTCAAGGCCACGCACGGCACGCGCGAAGTCCTTGTAGGTACTGGCGGACTTGGTGCCAGCGCCCGAGATGATCAGCGGGGTGCGAGCCTCATCGATCAGGATGGAGTCAACCTCGTCGACGATGGCGTAGTTGTGGCCGCGCTGCACGCGCTGCTCGGGACGAGTGACCATGTTGTCGCGCAGGTAATCAAAACCGAACTCGGAGTTGGTGCCGTAGGTGACGTCGGCCTGGTAGGCCGGGCGCTTGAGCTCGAGCGGCATGTTGTTCTGGAGCAGACCGACGGTCATGCCCAGGTACTTATAGATGCGGCCCATCCACTCGGAGTCGCGCTTGGCAAGGTAATCATTGACAGTGACGACGTGCACGCCCTTGCCGGCAATAGCGTTGAGATAGCCGGCCAACGTGGAGACGAGGGTCTTACCTTCGCCGGTCTTCATCTCGGCGATGTGGCCCTCGTGCAGCGCCATGGCGCCAATGAGCTGCACGTCAAAGTGGCGCATACCCATGGTGCGCTTGGAAGCCTCGCGCACGGTGGCAAAGGCCTCGGGGAGCATGTCGTCGAGCGACTCGCCGTTGGCGTAACGCTCGCGGAACTTATCGGTCTGGCCGCGGAGTTCCTCCTCGGTCATCTTCTCAAACTGGGGCTCAAGACCGTTGATCTGGTCGACGATCTTGTAGTAGCGCTTAAGGTCCTTATCGGATCCAAAGGACAGCAGCTTTGACATGAATCCCATGTGGTTTTCCTTTTTGGCCATCGCCCACGCCGTGCAGCTGCGGGCGAGTTAAACACAGATGATTGTACTTTAGCCAAACAAGGCGCGGCCTATACGGTCGAGCTCGACCGCCACGTAATAACTATGACCAACCTGCCGCAATGGAACGGGTTTATTTTGGCAGGTTTTATCTGAGCAAACGCCGTCTCTCTGCCATTTGGTGCCACGGGGACAGGTTAGCTTGCACCAATAAAAAGAAAAGGGCCGCGCACCCAAATGGATGCACGGCCCTCATGCCATGAATGCGAGTGATTCCGCGGCGAGCTATTTACTCAGCAGCCTCGGTGGTCTCGGCCTCGGCAGCGGCCTCCTCGACGGGAGCCTCTGCGGGAGCCTCGGCGGCCTGCTTGGCAGCCTCCTCGGCAAACTTAGCAGCACGCTTGGCCTTCTCGGCAGCCTTAGCCTCAGCGGCGGCCTTGCGAGCGGCCTCGGCCTCAGCAGCCTTGGCGGCCTTGGCAGCCTTGGCCTCCTCAGCCTTCTTGAGCTGGGCGGCAGCGGCGCCACCGAACTTGTCGGCGAAGCGCTGGACGCGTCCACCGGTGTCGACGAACTTCTGCTGGCCGGTGTAGAACGGGTGGCACTCGTTGCAAAGCTCGACCTTCATCTCGGACACGGTAGCGTGCGTCTTGAAGGTGTTGCCGCAGGAGCACGTCACCGTGCACTCGACATACTGGGGATGGATACCCTGCTTCATGGTAGGACTCCTTATTGGTCAGGCGCTGGTTACCGATCAGCGCATAAGGCGTCTTGGTTTCCGACCAAGACAACAAACTCGGCTATGGTACCACGGCGCCGCATGTCCCACAAAAGGTTCACGGTCTTTTCGGCACGACACGAGCTGGCCCTTGAATATCAACTATCATCCGAACACTCCCCCACATTCATCCTTCGTATGTATCGAGGTATTCCTGCTTGAGCGTCTGCGAGGACGACTTGATCTTTTCCACGAGCGTGCCGGCCTCGATGAAGTAGAACGAGTCGGTGAGGTCTGCCAGGTCGTCGAGCAGATGGCTTGAAATGAGCACGCTGCGTCCCCGCGCCACCTCGCTGCGCATCGCGTCGCAGGAGGTTTTCCGCTTTCCCGGATCGAGGCCGTTCAGCGGTTCATCGAGGATGAGGTACGGGCAATCGGTCGCTATCGCCATGGCAAGCTTTACCTGCTGCTTCATTCCCGTCGAGAGTTTACGGGCCGGCTTGTCGAGATATGGGGAGATTCCGAGGGAGCTGCAGAGCGAGTCGATGTCGGCGGCCGATTTCCACGCATCCCTAACGAAAGCAAGGTGCTCGAGGGCTGATAGCGTGGGGTAAAGATCCGTGCCGCCTGAAGAGCTCAGGTAGACGAGTTCTGCAAATTCGGCTGATTGACGTTGGCTGATTCCGTCTGCCACCAGGCTTCCCGAGTGGATACGGGTGGGAAATTGGCCCGACAGCGCTTCAAGAAAGGTGGTTTTCCCCGAGCCGTTGGGAGCAATGAGGCCCGCCGCCGGTCCCGGGCTCAAGAAAAGCGATCCGATTGAAAGTATCGTCGTGCTTCCGTATCCCACGCTCACGTCCAGAAGCTCGAGCCCATGGCGCTTTTTCGCGGGTTCAGACTGTTTGGGCGAACGTGTCGCAACGGCGCCGACCGCAAAAAAGACCGCGACGTATATCAGGGCCACGGCAAGCATCGATGCACCGCTTGAACCGGAGTCAATGAATTCTGTTGGGAAGCATCCTACGTAACCCGTTGCCTCGATAGGCGAGAACACGGCCAGCGGCAGGAGCTCGAGCGCGGCATTATGCCCCAGTGCCGAATCGGACAATAACGGGAATGCCGGGGCCGCGACAAGCAACGCGGAGGTAAGGGGGCCCGCGAAGACGCGCCTCGTTGCGGTCGATAGGACGACGGAACAAACGGATATCAAGGTTCCACCCGCGAGCAGCGCGAGAAGTATGGTCGTGAAGACGTCTCCCGCGGTCGTGGTAGTGAGCGCGCCGTTATGGAAGAAGGCGATCGGGTACCCGATCTGCCCGAAGCCGTTTAGGGCCAAGGCGTAAATACTCCCGGGCGCAAGGCCGGCGAGGAGCATCGCGGTCCCCGCGCCAATTATCGAAAACACGGTTTGGATAAGGCGCCGGAATTTGGGCACGGGCGCCTTTGCCGCCAGGGTCCCGGGCCTTGTGGCGCCGAGCACGAGTATCGACGAGAGAAGGAAGGGGATGAAGGGAAGGAAGGACGGCGCCTGGGCAATGGCGTAGGGCAGGAAGGAGAGGAACGGCAGGTCGTTTGCGGAGGCCGGGATATCCGCGATGCCGGAGCTGCTCAGAGCGCGGCAATATGCGAGCTCTGCGTCATTGGTCTCCTGGTCCCCCACGATGGACCCGGATTGGAAGCCCTCGTCCATGAGCGCGTAGTAGCTCTCGGCAGAGTCGAGAAAGGCGGCGTCGGTTTGAGCGGCGAGGGCGGCGTTCGCGTATCTTGCAAGCTCAGCGTCATCTTGCTGCTCTGGCGATAGGTCTGTGCCGCTGGCCTGGGGCGCGCGCGTATTGAATGCGTCGACAAAGCCCTGCATGCCCTGCTTCATAAAGAAGGGGCCGTAGATGGGTGAATTGAACGCAATGGGGACGGAAAAGGCTGCAGCAAGAACGAGCGTGGAAATCCATACGGCCTTGTCTCTTAGGATTAGTTTGAGAAGAAGTCGACAGTACATTCAGAAGCACCTGCATTCCTCAAAGAATCGTTAGATTAAAAGTAACAGACCGAATGAAGATGCGTGCGATGGGGGCGAGGCGAATGGCTGAGCGGTATCGATACGCGGGTTCAACGGCATCATATTGACCACATAGATTTTTAACTTGCATTTCTACCCGCCCTTTTCGTAGAGTCGCCGATACGTGCTTAGCGCACCCTCGGCGCGTCCGGCAGGCTTTGCGAAATGGGATCCAGGAGACTTCGGCGCAGCATCATCTTGCGGAATGCTTCTAATGAGCCTCCCATCCTTCAAAAACAGAATCTCATCGCACAGCCTATCGACCGAATCCAAGATGTGGGATGACATGATGATGCACGTACCAGAATCGGCCAGCTTCCTGAGAATCTCGGAATGCAAGTCCACCCTGCTGGGGTCGAGCGCGTTCATGGGCTCATCTAATAGAAGGTACCGCGCGCCCGTCGCATACGCAATCGCCAGGGTAAGCTGCTGCTTCATGCCCTGGCTCAGAGTGCGGATCCTCATCTTCGCGAACTCGCCTATCTGCGTTTGTTCCACTATCTCTTCGATATCGCGAGCGTGCGGCCACATATCGCAAACCATCTTGAGGTGATCTTCCGCACGCAATCCGGGATACAGCAGCGTCCCCTCACCAGGTGCATAGAAGATCATAGAACGGACCTCTCTCGCACCCGTACCCTGCACCTCATCCAGAACGATGCTCCCGTCCACGCGAGGACCCGGCAAACCTGCCATCGCACGCAGCAACGTCGTCTTTCCATGCCCGTTCGGAGCGACGAGACCGTAGACCGTACCCGGGGCAAACTCAGCGTTCACCGAATCTACGAGCACCTTCTTTCCATAAGAGATCGTCAGCGTTTGAAGGTCAATCATCGAGATCATCCCCTTTCGATCTTTGGAACACTCAGGCGCACCATCAACGGAGATACGGCGCCCAAGACCACCAGCAGAGCGCCCGATGCGCCGACGACCTCTCCAAAAGGCATCGCGTTCGTCCCTCGCCCAAGGAACCCAATCGTCCCCACCTGGGAAGCGGGATCAAACGAGGCGAATGGAGCCAGCAGCGCGACGCCCATGCCCACGCTTTCAACATGAGCGCTCAACGAACCCAACACCAAGAGAACCGCGCAAACCATTCCGGTGACAACGGGGTTGCGGCTAATCGCTGCTGTCAACGCAGCGACGACGGAAATCACGCCGTATGCCATGACCAGCAACGGAATACTGCACAACACCGCCTCCCCCACCATGGACGTTGTCGAAGCTCCCGCCCGAATGAGAGCGACGGGATACTCCGATCCACCCGCACCGTTCTTAATCACGGACACAACGACAGCGGGAACCATCGACACCAAAAGCAGCACCAAGCCAAGCAGGAGAGCCAGCGCAACAGCCGTCAGAAAACGCACATGCGCTGTTGCGGGGATCTGGAGAACCAGAAGGGAACGACACTGCAGGTGGGTGCACGCGAGCGATGTGACAACCACGGGCAACAGCAAAAATAAGGAGGGAAGCGCTGCCTGGAGATACGAAAGGAGGATTAATGGGGGCATCTTCGTACTTAACTCGTAAACCTTGGGTTCCGGCAAGCTCGCGATCGACTCAAGCAGAAGGGCGCGCGCCTCCGCACGAGAAGGAGTCTCCGGCTCGATTCCGATCGATTGCAGGAGAGTCGCATCTGCCGCGCCCAGCTCACCTCGAGCGCGCTCGTACGTCGCAAGGCTTCGAAACCCCTCCGCAGGCATAGGCGCGTACACGAAACCCGAAAGAGCATCCCGCATGTCTTCCAGGGCCGCTTTGCCCTCGACGTCCATATTCGCAGCGTTCTGCTCTAGATACCGATCTATTGAACGGAGCTCCCCATCCCTATACCGAACAGCGGAAACGTTATCAGCGTCAGGAAACATCTCGACCAGAGCCGGGGCCAGCATCGTCGTCGACATTGCAATCGCGCATACGGCGAGGGTAGGAGAACGCAGGAGCAGTTTCCCCATCGTTCTTACGTATGCAACGGCGGAGGCACAAGCGCTCGAACGAGTTGCCGTTCTCGATGCAGTGAAGGAACCTCTCTCAAGACAAATCGGGGATATCGGGCACGCGCAGCCGCTCTTTCCAGCAACGCAAAGCAGGCTAATTGCCAGCACCTCGATCCCGATTGCGCATACGAGGGCAATCGCGCCACGCTCGAAGCAAAGTCCAGGCAGATTCACTATCTGCGTTGTCGGGTACGGGCTATAGGCGCCGACGGTCAACTCAGTGTTCGCATACGTAAGGGGATTCAACAGGGCGAACTCACGTAAAGCGATGGATCTTCCGTAATACCCGGGAACCATCGTCACCCCCATCAGGGCACATACGAACACGATTCCAAGCGTAGGGTTATTGGCAATCTTCACGGCAAGGTGAACGACAAGCGAGATGAACGCTGCCACCAAGAATTGCAAGATGGCCGTCTGCGCGAACACCAGCCAAGCCGGTTTGATAACCGGAGTCGCATATTGAATGTAGCCTATCGGATAGAACGGCGAGCCCGGGCCATTCTTCACAAGCGCGGCGATTATCCCTGGAAGATTGATGGCGAGGACGGCAAGCATTGCAAAAACACTCGCCCATACGCTCGATGCAACAAGTCTACCCAGCTCGCCCATCGGTGCCTGGATGATGAGCTTTTCACGTTTGTTAAGACGCGCGGCAAGGAACGAGACGGCAACGGCCGTTGCGACCCATAGCAAGTACTCCTTCGATCCGTCATAATAGGTGTACTCTCCATCCGATATCTGCAGAAACGGAAGTAGGGGAGAGAGCGGTGCCAAGATAAGACGTCCCGCGGCAAGAGGGTACAGAAGCGCGGGCATGCTTGATGAAGAGGTATAGACACCGTCCTCCCCCGCATTCACAAGCGCATCCGCATAGGATGCTGACAATTCCTGCTCAACACGGGTTATTCCCGACTCGAGGTATTCGACCCGTCCGTCGATGCCAGCCGCGCTCCTGAAGACGGGCAGAGCACAAAGAACCATCAACGCAACAACGACAACACAGAGCGACCTGGAGGAGAGAAGCGACCTAAAGATCGCCTTCGAGATTTTGAGCATATTCATCGCCAACCTTAACCTCATCCAGTCGGAACAGAGGGGCCGAACAAAATGCTCGGCCCTTCCTCGCATCTAGTAGGTGCTATAGACAAATTGCCATTTATCAGTTGTGCCAAGAACACCACAGGAGCACATTGCAGCGAGGCGGAATTCCCTATGATGCGCGGATCGGCGATAGCCATTTCGGTAGGAGATCGTCTTGTAAGAGATGTTGAACATCGAGATGCTGTGCCCGCTTACGCCGCGAGGACAGCTGTAGCTCCAGTAGGTATCGACGACGTCGTCCGTATACCCGAGGGGCTCAACGAGGGCACACTGGCTGCTCTCCTGGGAAGGAGGCATCGGGGTATCCGCAAAAGCGGGGGCTCCCGGCAGCAACAGACAAAGAGCGAGGCCGAGGAAAACCAAGAGCTTACACGACTTAACAGTACTGAACATAATCCTCTCCAATCTAGAGGGGTTTCGGTTGCAGCATGCTGTGATTACTTGCCTGCAAAGTCAATTTAACATAAACTGTTAAAAAGTAACCTGAGTTTTTTAAATTCTTCGGAGGTTATTATGAGTTCCGACAATCGCACTCCCCGGCTTCATTCCTTCCGCATCGCATGTGCGATAGCCTCTGCGACCCTTTGCGCCACCGCCATCGCACAAGTGGCGTTCTCCTTAAAGCCAGCAATCGAAGTGCTCGACAACCCTGTAATTGCAGACTCCCCCGCGTATCCAGCCCTTGCGATCTCGACATTGGTCCCTGCCGTCATCGGTATCGCTACGACCATCCTCAGCGCCGTTCTCGTGTGGACGATCAAGAGCGGAGACCCCTTCAAGAAAGGGTCTGCGACATGCTTGAAGGTGCTCGGCATTCTCTTCGTTGTTCAAGCTGCCACCAGCCTCTACGCCGGCTCACTCAAAACCTCCGTTTCGATGTTTGGCGGCGAGGGGGCCGTCGGCGCCCAAGAGATCGCTTCATCATTCGATTGGACCTCTCTGGTTCTCGGCATCGTCCTGTTCATGCTTTCCCAGCTCTTCTTGTACGCCCGAGAGCTGTACCTCGACTCCGACGAGATTGCGTAAGGAAACGCCATGCCCGTAATTGTTCGCCTCGACAAGATCATGGCCGAGCGAAAGATTTCCTCGAACGAACTTGCCGAAAGGATTGGAACCACGCCCGTGAACCTGTCCCGTATTAAAAAAGGGCATATTCGCGGCATTCGCTTCAACACACTCGAGCAGCTATGCCTCGCCCTTCGTTGCCAACCCGGAGACCTTCTCGAAGTCATGAGCGAAGAGGATGCCCGAAAGGAGTTCGGACTCGATTGGTCCGCCGAGGATTAGAGGGCGGTCGTACTCGCCCTGCACACGGGGATGCGAATCGGCGAGGTCTGCGGCCTTCGGTGGTGCGATGTGGATTTCGAGACGGGCCTGATCTCGATCAGACACTCGGTGGCGTACGCGAAGGGAATGGGTTCGTTCATCAAGGACACCAAGACCCATGACGCCAGGGGTATCCCCATCGACCCGGTCGGCCTACTCCCCTTCCTGAAGGAGACCCACGAGATCGACTGCGGAAAGCTGCGCTTGCGCGGCCTTACCGGGGCGGTCGAGATCGGGGACTGCTACATCCTGTCGGAGCCGGGCGCGACCTTCGCGACGACAAGCTATATCCGCAGGGCGTTCAAGACGTTCTCGGAGACCAACGGCCTCATGGGCACCAACGACGAGCTGATCACGTTCCACGGCCTTCGCCACACGTTCGCAACGCAGTGGATCCGCCAAGGCGGCGATATCAAGGCGCTCCAATCGATCCTCGGCCACAAGGACGCCATGGCGACGCTCAACGTCTACGCCGACATCGAGCCCATCTCCAAAATCCATAACATGCTGCGCGCCACGCCGTGCCTTTGGCGCGGGCACCTCGGGCCGAGGGTCGATCCGGGTCCCATGTTCCAACAGAGGATCCAGGAGTCCATCGAGACGCTCCAGGCGTTCGGCTACGGCATCACCGAGCCGGACGACCGAAATATCGCCATACGCGACGTGAAGACGAACAGTTGGCTCTAGCTCACCGAGTACGCGGCAGTGCTGGGCCCATCCCAACTGAGGTCACGGTGGTCCGATAGGGGCGCCGCCCGCGGCATGCGCCGCGGAGCGGTATCCCCTACCGAAGGGCGGGGATGCCCTCCGCTTCCAGTTCGGAATCAGCCGTCGGAGGCGTTCGGCTGACTGCGGGAACGGCCTGTCCGCTCAATGTGTTCGGCTGAGATCGGAAATCAACCCAACACGAGCCGGACACGCGCCAGACGGCTCTTCCCCGTACGGCCTTCCCCCTTACGCTCATGTTGCAGGCATGTAACGCCGCAGCGAGCGCGCCTTTTTGCGCCAGACAGGTACAATGATGAACACTGTACCGTAGCGGAGCGCCCCGCGCGCGCCGCAATCACGCGAAAGGGTTTCCCATGGCCGAGATCTCGTCCTCCCGTATCGTCATCACCGTCCTTGGCAAGAACCGCCCCGGCATCGTCGCCGGCGTCACCCGTGTCCTGGGCGAGGCCAACGTCGACATCCGCGACATCACGCAGTCCATTATCGAGGACATCTTCACCATGACCATGCTGGCCGATACCGCCGAGTCCAAGCTCGACTTCGCTGAGCTGCAGGAGGCCCTGGCCGAGGCCGGCGAGCTTTCGGGCGTCAACGTGTCCATCCAGCGCGAGGACGTCTTTAACTTTATGTACCGCCTGTAGCGAACAGGCCGTGCAGGAACAGGCCGGCGCATCTGCACTCAAGCACGCCGCCCCCACACGGCCCGGAGAGGAGCGCACATGGCCTACGACGCCAAGAAAATCTATTACCGCTTCGATGACCACTTGAGCCGACTGGTTCTGGATTACGAAGCAAGCCGCCAGATTTCGTCTGAGAGCGAAAGCCTCTACCACGGCCTGCCGACCGACCCTCATGACGAGGGCTTGTTCGAAGAGCACAATGTCAAGCGCGGCCTGCGCAATGCCGACGGCTCGGGCGTGGTCGCGGGCCTCACTCGTATCTCGGATGTGCACGGCTACAACAAGGTCGACGGAAAGGTCGTGCCCGATCAGGGCAAGCTCACGCTTCGCGGCTACAGCATCGAGGATCTGGTCAACAATGCCCAGGCCGAGAATCGCTACGGCTACGAGGAAGTCGCCTATCTGCTTATCACGGGTTCGCTGCCCAACAAGGAAGAGCTCGACGGCTTTTGCGAGCGCCTGGGCGCCTTTAGACACCTGAGTGACGAGTACGTTAAAGAGTTCCCTATGACCACGGTGTCGTCGAGCATCATGAACGTGCTCCAGCGCGCCGTACTGTTGCTCTACGCCTTCGATGCCGAACCAGACGTGATCACGCCCGAGCACGAAATCGACGTCGCCATTTCCATGCTCGCACGTCTCCCGCGCATCGCCGCCTTCGCACACATGGCCTCGGTCGCCAAGCTTCGCGGCTCCGAGGTTCACGTGCCGCACCCCACGCCCGGTCTCTCCACCGCCGAGACCATCCTACAGGTCTTGCGCGGTGGCATGGCGTTCACCCGCGACGAAGCCATGCTGCTCGACGTGATGCTCATGCTGCATGCCGAGCACGGCGGCGGCAACAACTCCACCTTCGCTTGCCGCGTGCTGTCGTCTTCGGCCACCGACCCGTATTCCGCCTACGCCGCGGCTATCGGCTCGCTCAAGGGCCCGCGCCACGGCGGTGCCAACGCCAAGGTCGTGTCCATGCACGAGGACATCCGCGCGCATGTCTCCAACTGGGAGGACGAGGACGAGGTCGCAGCCTACCTGGGCAAGATCCTCGACAAGCAGGCCTTCGACGGCACGGGCCTCATCTACGGTATGGGCCACGCCGTCTATACGCTCAGCGACCCGCGCGCCGAGGTCTGCCGCCGTTACGCGCGCACGCTTGCCGCCAAGAAGGACCTGGGCGATGAGTTCGCGCTCATCGAGCGCATCGAGCGCCTGGCACCCCAGGTCATGCGCGACCACGGCATGACCAAGCCCATCTGCGCCAACATCGACCTGTACACGGGCTTTATCTACAAGATGCTCGGCGTGCCCGAGACGCTTTTTACGCCGTTATTCGCCGTCGCCCGCATGGCCGGCTGGTCGGCACACCGCATGGAAGAGCTCTTCTGCGCGCACCGTATTATTCGCCCGGCCTATCGTCCGGTGATCGAGCCGCTGGAGTACAAGCCGATCGCCGACCGCTAGGACGCGGACCGTTATAGAACTCGAGCGTGGCCAGGGCATCACCGCCCTCGGCCACGCTTTTTATGCCAGTAGAAAGGGCTGCATCGAATGATTGTTTTTTCCGATATGGATGGAACACTGTTGACGAGCGACAAGCAGATGGGCGACGCCACCTGGGCGATGCTCGACGAGCTCGCACGTCGCAGCATTGAGTTTGTACCGTGCACGGGGCGTCCGCTGTCGGGCGTCTTTGAGCCCATCCTCGCCCATCCTGCCGTGCACTACGCGGTCTGCGCCAATGGCGCCAGCGTCTGGCAGCTCGACGACGATGTGCCCAACGATGCCTCGCGCGCCACGCGCATTTTGAGCCGTCCGCTCGATCGCGGCATTGCCCATCGCGTCCATCGCATCGCCGCCGGCCACGATGTGACCTTCGATATCTTCGCGGATGGGCAGTGCTTCCTCCCCCGCTCGCTTTACGGGCGCCTGGATGAGTTCTGCGGCGGTGACCCCCACATCGCGGCTTCGCTCAAGCGCACACGAACACCGATCGACATGGATATCGACAGTAAGATCGACGGGGTCGAGACGCTCGAACGCATCGCCATGTACTGGCACGACCCGGCCGATCGCGACGCCATCGCGGCTGAGCTCGACACGCTCGGAGGCATTGAGGTCACGCGTTCTTACGCCATGAATATCGAGGTCATGGGTGAGGGCGCCACCAAGGGAACGGCCCTCACGTGGCTATGCGAGCACCTGGGCGAGCGTCTCGTCGACGCCTGGGCGTTCGGCGACAACATCAACGACATCCCCATGCTGCAGGCAGCGGGCCACGGCATGGCCATGATCAACGCCGAGCCCGAGGACCGCGACGCCGCCGACGCCATCACCGAGTTCGACAACGACCACGACGGCGTCGCCCGCACCATCATGGCTGCCCTCGCCTAGCAGCAGCAACCCGGCAGGGCAGCTAATTTGGGACGGGGCTATTTTAGCTGCCCGCTTGTGTGGGGTAGCTAAAATAGCCCCGTCCCAAATTAGCTGCCCCAGTCACAGTAGTCGTTGGGGACACTCTTCGCGAAAAAGCTGCAAGGACTGTCCCCAGCTGCCGGCAGAAAAGGAACGTCCCCAACTGCCGGATTAGGCGAGGCTCTCCAGAACGTGGCGGAGCTCCTGCTGGACGGCGTGGTCGCGGTTACAACCCACCACGCGATCGGCCACCGCCTTAAGCGCGGGGCGCGCGTTTTCCATCGCGCAGCCCGTGCCGACAAAGCGAATGATCTCGTAGTCGTTCATCGAGTCGCCAAACGCTATGACCTCGTCGCGATCAATGCCGTAATGCTCCGCGAGCTGCGCGATACCCGAGGCCTTCGATACACCAGGCTGCATGGCATCGATCCACGCGTTGCCCGAAGGCGCAAAAGTAAAGAGCTGACCAAGTTCGCGCTGTAGCACGTACGCACTGTCCATAACCGCACTGTCGTCGCAAAAGATACTCGCTTTGATGATATTTACGCTGGGATCGGGCAGCTCCCAAATACGCTCGGCATTGGGAAGGTCCTTATCGACCTCACGCACGAACTTGCACTCGTCATCGAGCAGGAAGGACTTGGTTCGGTCAAAGAGCGCAAGATGCAGATTGGGAAACGTCCTGACGGCTTGGGCGAGCCTTCGAATCGCCAGGTGGGAATACACCTCACGGTCTACCATCTTACCGTCGGCGTAGACTTGGGCGCCGTTAGCGGCGACAAAGTCCATCTTGTCGCGAACGGGCGCAAAGAACTCGCACAGGCGATCGTAGCGACGACCTGACGATGCGGCGAAATGCACGCCATGCTCGTGTAGCGCCAGAATCAGTTCGTAGGTCTCGGGAGGCACCTGGCCGTTTTCGTCAAGCAGTGTGCCGTCCATATCGGATGCAATCAGTTTAAACATAGAAAAGCTCCCTTCGGGCTTAGTAGTGAAAACAGATGTATATCTGAAAACACCGTACCCAAAGGGAGCTCGAATAAGACCCCGTAGTTATAAACGTTACATGGACCTAGCAAATAGCTCACGCGCGCCAGAGGCCCCACGGTCGCGACGTCAGGCAGCCCGCCAAAGAGTGTCCCCAACGGCTAGTCGTTTAAGAACGTCCCTGATGACTAGTCGGCGTAGGTGAAGGTTGTGACGTCGAACATGCCCTCGGGACGGATGCGGAGCGTCGGGATCACCGGCAGGGGCAGGAAGATGATGCCCATGATGGGGTCGAGCGGCGGCTCGATGCCCATGGCGCGCGCCTTGACCATAAAGTCGTCGTGCTGCGCCGCAACGTCTTCGGCAGCGCCCTCGCTCATCAGGCCGCCGAGCGCCAGCGGAATGCGCGCCACGACCTCGCCGTTGCGCACCAGCACGTGGCCGCCCTGGCCCACGGCCTCAACGGCAGCCATCATATCCGCCGCATTGTCGCCCACCACGCACACGTTGTGCGAGTCGTGGCCGATCGTGGAGGCAATGGCGCCACCGGTGATGGTAAAGCCGCGCACCCAGCCGCGACCGATATGCTTGCCGACCAGGCCCAGGCCAGCGGGGCCGTCGCCGTCGGCGCCCTCGGCCTGCAGCGACACGCCGCGGCCATGGCGCTCAATCAGCATAATGCGGCGCAGGCCCTCGGTGTTCTTGGGGCGAACCATGCCCGTGATGGCCTTGCCCGGCACCACGTCAATCACGGCCTCGCCCGGCTTAAAGGCATAGTCGAATACGTCGAGCGAAAGCTTCGGCAGCTTAACGGAGGCGCGTAGCTCATCGGCAAGGGCCGCGACCTCGGCCATCTCGGGTGCAATCTCGCCCACAAAAGTGCCGTCCTGTGCCACGAGCGCGCCGGCGGCATACACGCGATGCGGAGCCGTGGCAAACGTCAGGTCGTTGAGCACCAGCAGGTCGGCACGCTTGCCCGGGGCAATCGCACCACGCAGCTCGTGTGGGTCGCGGCAACCGTGGTCCAGGCCAAACGCCTCGGCCGTGGAGAGGGACGCCATAGAGATAGCGACCACGGGGTCGATGCCGGCCTCGATAGCCGCGCGGCAGGCATTGTCGATCATGCCGGTCGCAAGCGCATCGGAAGGGGCGCGGTCGTCGGTCGCGAAGCAGCAGCGGCGGGCGCGCGCGGGATTCTCTAGCAGCATCGGCGACAGGTTGGCCAAGTCGTGGCTACACGTACCTTCGCGCAGCATCACATACATGCCGCGGGACAGTTTATCGAGCGCCTCCTCGGGAATCGTCGACTCGTGGTCGGCGATAATACCCGCCGCGGCATAGGCATTGAGGTCCTTGCCGGCAACGAGCGGCGCATGACCGTCGACTTGCTTGGACGGCGTCTGGTTAGCGGCATCGATGCGAGCACAGGTCTCGGGATCGGCCATAAAAACGCCCGGAAGGTTCATCATTTCGCCCAGGCCAAAGACATCGCCCGGATGCTCGGCAAAAAACGCCTGCATATCGGCAGCCGAAATAACGGCACCGGCCTGCTCGTCGGGCAGCGCGGGCACGCACGAAGGCATCATGTACTTGATGGAGATGGGTGCGCGGCGGCCGTCCTCGATCATAAAGCGCAAGCCGTCGAGACCGGCAACATTGGCAATCTCGTGGCTGTCGGCAATGGCGGTGGTAGTACCGCGCGTCGCGGCCATGCGAGCATACTCGGCGGGACGGATGTTCGAGGACTCGATATGCAAATGCCCGTCAATAAAACCGGGAGCGAGATAGCGACCCTGGCAGTCGATGACCTCAGTTGCCTCGTAGGTGCCAGCAGCATCGTCGCGACCATCGTAGAGCACGCCGACGATCACACCGTCCTTGACGGCAACGCTACCGGGCGCCACACGCTGGCCATACACGTCGACGATCTGCGCATTGGTAAACAGCGTGTCGACGGGCACGCGCCCCTCGGCAGCATCGATCACAGACCTCATGACCTCAACGGACATACATACTCCTTTAACCGTAGAAAAAAGCTGCGGAGCGGACAGACCTTCACCGCAGCAAGCCAATAGCCATTGTATGCCAAAAAGAAAGTCCCGCTAACACCCCTTCCGCTTAACGGCACCGCCAAATGATCCCTCCGTCCCCAAGGGATCGTCGCAACCAAAAAGGCCGCAGTCGGGATTCCCGGCTGCGGCCTTATTGCACTTGTGAGGTCAACTCGCTCGTTAGACCAACTTAAAGCCCTTGCGCTTGCCCACGGAGAGGGTGTCGCCCAGCTTGAGGGCGCTCGGATCGATGTTGTAGCTCTTGGGAGCCACAGCCTTGCCGTTGATCTTGACGCCGCCGCCGTCGATGTCGCGGCGGGCCTGACCGGCGCTGGCCGAAAGGCCCAGGTCCTTGAGCAGGCCAGCGAGGTAAATCTGGCCCTCGTCGTTGACGGTCAGCTCAACGTGCTTCTCGGGGAAGTCGGCAAGCTGGCCCTCCTTGAACACACGGTCGAACTCGGCCTGAGCCTCGTCGCCGGCGCCAGCACCGTGGTAGGTGTCGCACAGGTCGCGGCCTAGAGCGCGCTTGAGCTCGTAGGGGTCGGCGGAGCCATCGGCCAGGGCGGCATCGATCTTGTCGACCTCGGCCGGGGTGAGCGAACTGGCCAGACGATAGTACTTGCCAATCATCTCGTCGGGGATGGACATGGTCTTGCCGAACATATCCTTGGGAGCATCGGTCAGGCCGATGTAGTTACCGTAGGACTTGGACATCTTACGGACGCCGTCGGTGCCCTCGAGCAGCGGCATGGTGAGCGCGATCTGCGGTTCCATGCCCATCTTCTCCATGAGCTCGCGGCCGGCGAGCAGGTTAAAGAGCTGGTCGGTGCCGCCCATCTCGACGTCGGCCTTGATCTGCACGGAGTCGAAGGCCTGCATCACAGGGTACAGGAACTCGTGCAGGGCAATCGGCGTCTGGGACTGGTAGCGCTTGGTAAAGTCGTCGCGCTCGAGGATGCGGGCGACGGTGAACTTGGAGCACACCTGCAGCAGGCCGGCCAGGTCCATCGAAAGGATCCAGTCGCCGTTGTGCACGATGGTGGTCTTCTCGGGGTCCAGGATCTTCATGGCCTGGCTCACGTAGGTCTCGGCGTTGGCCTCGATCTGCTCCTGCGAAAGCTGCGGGCGGGTGGAGTTCTTGCCCGAGGGGTCGCCGATCAGCGCAGTGCCGTTGCCGATGATAAGGGTGACGTTGTGGCCCAGGTCCTGGAACTGACGCATCTTGCGCAGGGGCACGGCATGGCCCAGGTGCAGGTCGGGGCTGGTGGGATCGACGCCGAGCTTGATGTTGAGGGGCTCGCCCTTCTCAAGCTTCTTGCGAAGGTCGGCCTCGGGGACGATCTGCGCTGCACCCGAGGTGATGATACGCATTTGCTCGTCAACAGACAGCATTGGGTATCCTCCTTTTGCTATAGCACCCTCACCGGATACGGCGGTGCTGGAAGTTCATAAACCCACTAATAATAACCAAAACAGCGCGACGCGGCACCTACGACAGGAAAATCCTCGTCCTGCCGCACGCGTCGATAACGACCGGCAAACGCGTGCCGTCACGTTCGACCAAAAAGCGCGCCTGCTGACGGCGCGAGCAGTCACGGCAACGGACCTGCCCCGTTGCATCCGTGGCGCAGGCGCCCTCGGCAGTCAGCAAGCAGTGCTCGCACACCATGAGCTCGGGACGGTCGGCATCGACAGGCCCCAAGACACCGGGGCAAGCGGCAAGTTCGGCAACACGCTCCGCATCATTGCCGAGCAACTCGGCCGACAAGCACACCCGCCCCGCACCGAGTCCGCGCAGCCAGGTAAGCGTGGCCCGATTGGCACAGAACACCGGCGCCGCCACGTCAAACGTTGTGCCCAGCTCGCGGGCCATCGCCACTTGTCCCAGATTGCGGCAGACGACGCGCCCGGCACGCTGCATAAGCGCCCGAGTCCGCTCGGCGTCGCCCGCGCGGCACACTTCGTCGAGCACCACCGTTGTATCGGACAGATCTCGCTCATCGCGCGGACCCACATCCATCAGCTCCCAGGCAAAGACCATACGAGCAAAATCCTCGCGCTTTGCCGGCCCCGCCGACCCCACCAACTCCGTCGACGCACCGCCATCCACCGCAGCGCCCTCAAAGGGCAGCACCTCAACGGCACGCGCAACGGGCGCAATCGCATCCGCCTCGGCCCGCATGCGCTCCAACACCGCCGCCGTCTGATCCAACACGCCGGCGCTGCGAATCAGATAGACCTCGCAGCCCGCGTCCACCTTACGTTTGCAATGCACGACGATGCGCTCCCCCGCAGCGGCATCCACGGGGCAAGGCACCTGTGGCCAGCGCTTGGGCACATCGGGACGCGCGTCGGCACCCGGGTAAAATCGGATTTCGAGCGTATCGCCCGCCGCCACGGCGGCATCAAGCTCAACCGTCACCTCTTCGTGACCCACCGCCACCAAGTGGCCCACGCGCACGCCCTGGTTGATCGCGCGCTCAAAGCTCATGAGCTCGGCACCCGAACGACCCCGCAGGTAAGCATCGGTAAACCCACGGTTAAACGACCTTCCCAGCTCGCGTTCAAGCTCTTCCACGGCACCGGAGTCCCACGCGCCGTCGCACAGCATATCGAGTGCCCGACGCCACACCCTCACCACGTTGAATACGTAATCGGGATTCTTCATGCGCCCCTCGATCTTGAGCGATGCCACGCCGGCGGCAACAAGCTCGGGCAGGTGCGCGATACCCAGATAGTCACGCGGACAAAGCAGGCGGTCTCCCTCGACGGCAACAACGCTCTGCCCCGCCTCGTCCACTAGGTCGTACGCCAGACGGCACGGCTGCGTGCAGTCGCCGCGCATCGCCGAGCGCCCACGCCGCAAGGCCGAGAACTCGCACGCCCCCGAATAGCCGATGCAAATCGCACCGTGGCAGAATACCTCGATGGGCACGCCCGTGGCACATAGCGCCGCAATCTCGTCGACCGTCAGCTCGCGTGCCGTCGTCACGCGCTCGACCCCCAGCTCATCGGCGGCAAGCCGCACGGCACCCTCGCTATGAGCGCCCGCCTGCGTGGACAGGTGAATCTCGACCCCGGGAATCGCCGCGCGCAGCGCGCAGGCCAACCCGGCATCGGCGACAATCAGAGCACCGGCGCCCAGCTCCAGTGCATGAGCTCCCAACGCCACCGCGTCGGACAACTCATCGTCAAACACGAACACGTTGAGCGTCACGTACACACGCACGCCATGGGCATGCGCCACGGCGCAGCCGCGCGCAAACTCGTCATCCGTAAAGCCATGGGCGCCCACACGGGCGTTAAAGCCGCCCAACCCCGCATAGATGGCATCGGCGCCCGCGGCGATGGCCGCAAGCATCTGGTCGAGTCCGCCCGCCGGCGCCAGCAACTCGGGCAGCGCCGCACCGGCAGCATCCAATCCAGTCTCGTATTGTCCGCTCGGCCCCATCGCCCGAATCGCCATCGGCAAACTCCTTACCAAGGTATGCATTCACTCTGAAAAATGCCGTCTTCCAGCATACACGAGGCCTCGCGCGCCCCGTTTGGTTTATCGTGTAATAACTTATGTCCATCCTGCCCCGACGGCACATCCACCGTCCGGCACGACATACCTGGAGGTCAATATATGGGTCCTCGCCAACGACAGGGACGCAGCCGTTCAAAGACGCATGCTCTGCCCATAATCCTGCTCTCGTTTTTGGGCTTTCTGCTGATTGCGGGCGTGGCATTTGGCATCGGCATGGTCGGCAACGTCAACCGCTGGCTGTCCGATCTGCCCGACTACACCGACGCCAACGCGTATCTGGTGAGCGAGCCCACCGAGATCGTCGACTGCAACGGCAACAAGATCGCGAGCTTCTACACGCAAAACCGCAAGTCTATCACCAAGGACGAGGTCTCCCCCTACGTGCTGCAGGGCACCGTTGACGTCGAGGACGAGCGCTTCTACGAGCACGGCGGTATCGACCTGTGGGGTATCGCGCGTGCTGCGGTGGCAACCCTCGGCGGCGGGCACGAAGGCGCCTCGACGATCACCCAGCAGCTTGTGCGCAACACCATCCTGCAGGAGGAGCAATTCGACTCGACCATTGAGCGTAAGGTGCGCGAGGCCTACATCGCCATCAAGATGGAGGACATGTACTCCAAAGACGAGATCCTCATGATGTACCTCAACACCATCTATTACGGCCACGGCGCCTACGGCATCGAGGCCGCAGCCGAGACCTATCTGTCCAAGAGCGCCGCCGACCTCACCCTGAGCGAGGCCGCGCTACTCATCGGCCTTCCCAACTCGCCTTCGCAGTACGACCCCACGGTCAATCCCGATCTGGCACTGTCTCGCCGCAACAAGGTTCTCGACAACATGCTGCGCCTGGGCCACATCACCCAGGAGGAGCACGATGCCGCACAGGCCGAGCCCATCACCCTCAATGTGACCGAAATCTCGGGCAGCGGCGTCGACGTATACTCGCAGCCCTACTTTGTCTCCTACGTCAAGCAGCTGCTGGAGCAGGAGTTCTCGACCGACGTGCTCTTTAAGGGCGGCCTGACCGTCAAGACCACCATCGACCCCACGATGCAGCAGGTGGCAGAGAATGCCGTCCGCGAGCAGCTCGACACGCTCTCGCTTGACGGCCTGGACATGGGCATGGTCGTCGTCGACCCCAAGACCGGCTACATCAAGTGCATGGTGGGCGGCTACGACTACAACGCCGACGAGAACCACGTAAACCATGCCACGGCCAAGCGTCCCGTCGGCTCCACCTTTAAGGCCTTTACGCTGGCAACTGCCATCCAAAACGGCATGAACCCCAACGTCACCCTCAACTGCAACTCGCCGCTCAAGGCCAAGGGCACCACGACCGAGGTCCAAAATTACGCCAACCAGAGCTACGGCAGCATCACGCTTAAGCAGGCGACGGCATACTCCTCCAACACCGGCTACATCCAGGTGGCGGAAGCCGTCGGCAACAGCAAGATCATCTCGCTCGTCAAAAAGCTCGGCATCGACCCCGCCAAGGACAACATCGAGGACGTTCCCGTCATGACGCTCGGCACCGGCTCGATCTCGCCACTCGAGATGGCCGCCGCCTACGCGACGTTTGCCAACGGCGGCTACTATCGCCAGCCGATCGCCATCACCGAGATTGATTCTCGTACCGGTTCGGTGCTGTACCAGCACACCGACAATCCCTCACAGGTGCTTACCGAGGGCGAGGCCGCCGCGGTCACCGATGTTCTGTCCGGCGTCATGAAGGGCAGCGGTACGGGTGCTGCCGGCGCCCTGAGTGTCAACCAGCCCTATGCCGGCAAGACGGGCACCACCGACAACACCACCAACCTGTGGTTCTGCGGCTATACCCCGCAGCTGGCGTGCGCCCTGTGGACCGGCTATTCCGCGGGCGAGATCCCCATCCAAAAGTACGGCACGGACCTGCTGGGCGACAGCACCAACCTGCCTGTCTTTAAGCGGTTTATGAACACCGTTCTGACCGGTACCGAGCGCGAGGAGTTTGCGACCGGAACGGCGCCCACCTACAAGAACAACAGCGTCTGGAAGTTCTACGGCACCAATAACACCAAGAAGTCGGAGAACGACGACAAGGACAAGGACGAAGAGGAAGAGGAAACCACCACAACGACTACCACGACGACCACGACCACCGAGACCACGGGCGGCGACACCACCGGCGGCACCGGTACGACCGGTGGCTCGACGGGCGGCTCCACTGGTGGTTCGACCGGCGGCGATGGCGGCACGCCTACGCCTACGCCCACTCCCACTCCCGACCCCTCGCCCACGCCTGACGATACGGTCGGCTAAGAAGTACGCGACTAAAGCCAACAAGGCCCCGAGCAGCTTATTGAACTGCTCGGGGCCTTTTAGTTTGAAGCGACTGGGCGGTCGTTATACCAGCAAACAAAAAAAGGGGATACCGACCAACGTCGACACCCCTTACAAGCCACTATGTAAGCGCACGCAGTGCCGAGCGCACGACCCGCACGCCTACTTGCGAGAATTGCTCAGCTTATTGATCAGCGCCTCGAGACGCTCGCCGTCCTCGGCCGTCTGGGCAATAACCAAAATCGTATCGTTGCCGGCAAGCGAGCCAAGCACATCGGGCAACTCTGCCGCATCAACGGCGGCGGCGATGCCGGAAGCCGTGCCAGGCTGAGCCTTGATCATAACCAGATTATCGGTACGCAGAACGCCCGTTACGAGCTCGGAAACCATGCGCTGCAGGTGCAGGTCCTCTGCCAGAACATAGATGCCCTCAGGGAGCTTACGCAGCCCCATATCGGCAATATCGCGAGAGACAGTCGCCTGCGTGCAATCAAAGCCCATAGCACGGAGCTCATCGACCAGCACACGCTGCGTGCGGACGTCCTTATTGCGCACAATATCTCTAATGGCATCCTGGCGCCCATTGCGTTTTTTAGCCATACAAACCCTCACTCCAAAAGATGGCGGAGACAATCAATCAGTGATTGAATAGTTTAACGCTATTTGAAGGCTTTTGTGTATAAGAACGCATTTCGAAACAATTCTATGCAAGTTTGTTTCGTAATGAGCCGTTTAGGCGGTTTTTGCGCCCGTCCGGTTAAGAAAAGCTGCCAGATGCGTACACATCACGCAACGCGCGGGCTTGGCGCTAGCGATCGGCCCAAACAACAGACCGAGCCCCCGATGGTTATCCTTGAGCGCGGCGACCATCTGACGGGTTCGAGGCGCCTCGAGCATATCACGCATGCGGGCGGAACGCTCGATTGACGACACCCCATGCGGGCTCAGACACAAATTCTCGATGCAGGCGACCAGTCCGGCAAAGTAGAACTTTTGGCTTGCCAGCTTGAGCCGGCCACCGCTATCTGCTTCCGAGAGTGAGTCCGCAAGCTCGTCGAGTGCTCGGGTGTCATCGGATACCCTGGCATACATGGTGGGATCAAAGGCATCTGTAAGCTTAGGCGCCACCGCGTGGAAACAAGCGTCGCCGCATCCGGAGACGCGCTGCGCCTGCGAGAGCGCGCATGCCATAAACCCAACTGTGCGAAACGCCTTGTCGCACAAAAGGCATGCCTCAAACAGCGGACGGCTATACATCACGCCAGAGACTTGAGCAACCAAGCCGCCTAAAATCAACTGAGGCAGCCCGGCCACCATCGAAGACTTGTCTTCAATGACAATAGAGGCAGCATCCAAGACACGCGAATGGCGCTCTCGATGTGCATCATAGCGGTCGAGCGACACCGTGGGGAACACTATGTCTGCCGCAGTATCGCACGCGATATCGACCATCTTGGAAAGGGATTGCGGAGCAAACCACTCATCGGCGTTCATGGCGATGATTTGAGAGCCGCGCGAGGCAGCAAAACCGGCACGAAGACACGCGCCGCGCGTCGCGTCCTCGACGTCAATCAAATCAATATGGATGTCCCTGTCGGCAGCAACTTGAAGCGAATGGCGCACACCGGGCGCAGTATCGCGACAGACAACGACAATCTGCAAATCGTAGAGGTCTTGGTTCTGGATACTCTCGAGCGCACGCATCGCATAGCTGGGCGAACCTTCTACCACAAGGATCACCGAAAGTCGCGGATGCGAGCCACGTCGAACCAAATTATCCGTCCTCTCGACAGTAATGAATCAAACCGTGGTTCATGGTACACCCCGGCAATAAAAGCAATGAGACACCGGTTGCATTGCACGCCAAGAACAGATGTTGCACACGCGCAGCCCACAGATGACAGGTGTCGACGCACGACACGTCGAGCCCTCCCCTAGTCGAGCACGACAAGCTCGGCGGGATCGTAATCCACGCCCATAAACGTAAGGCCGCAGGCAGGAGCCGTGGGGCCCGCAGCGGTACGGTCGCAAGCATCGATAACCTCGCGCATCCACTCGGGTTCACGGCGATGCATGCCAATCTCGACAAGCGTGCCCACGATCGTACGGACCATCGAATGCAGAAACGCATTGCCCTCGATGGTGAACGTCAGGATGTCCTCGCCAAACGCAACCTCATGGCCAAATTCGGCACGCATCACGCAGCGATGCGTGGGCTTGCCAACGGCCGAGGCAACCTTGCAAAAGCTCTTAAAGTCCTGCTCGCCCAAAAGCGCAGGGCAGGCGGCCGCCATCGCATCGACGTCGAGGGGATAGCGATGCCACCACACCGCACCGCGCGAGAGCACGGGGCGCGCATCGCGATCGGCAATACGGTACGTATACGTACGGGACCGCGCGTCAAAGCGGGCAGAAAAGCCCCTACGGGCCTTGTAGACCTCGTTTATGGCAATATCTTTGGGCAGGAGGGCATCCATAGCCCTCAGCCACCTACGGCGCGTCAGAGCAAGCTCAGCGTCCGTTACGGGCACGCTAATGTACTGGGCCACCGCATGCACGCCGGCATCGGTACGACCCGCACACGTCAGATCGATCGGGCGGCGCAGCAGCGTCTCGATAGCGCGGCGTAACTCGCCCGCAACGGTCGTCTGGCCCGGCTGCTCGGCAAATCCGCTATAGGACGAGCCATCATAGGCAACACGGAATACAAGCGTGGCATCGAGCTCAGGAATCGAATTGAAATCAGACGGCGCGGTCATGGGCGCTCCCAACAAACAATCAACGGTATCGCGACAAAAAAAAGAGGGGTACGCGAACGTACCCCTCGAATATAGCCTATGCAGACGGATTGTCTACTCAGCGGTCTCCTCAGCAGGAGCCTCCTCGACGGCCTCGACCTTCTTGGGAGCAGCGGCCTTCTTGGGGGCCGGAGCAGCCTTCTTGGCCTTAGGCGTGCAAGGCTCGGTGACGAGCTCCATGATAACGATAGGAGCGTTGTCGCCCTTACGGTTGCCGAGCTTCATGATGCGGGTGTAACCGCCGTTGCGGTCCTGCCACATGCCCTGGGCAGCCTTGTCGAAGATCTCGGCAACGAGCTGCTTATCGCCGAGCTTGGCGATGGCCAGACGACGAGAGTGCAGGTCGCCCTTCTTGGCCCAGGTGATGATCGGATCGACGACCGAACGCAGCGCCTTAGCGCGGGTCTCGGTGGTCTTGATGCGGTCGTTCTCGAAGAGGGCCTTGGCCAGGCTCTTCTTCATGGCCTTGGTGTGGCTCGCATCGGTGCCGAGCTTCAGGCCCTTCTTAACGTTGTGACGCATGGTCTAGTTTCTCCTCAAATATGCGAAGCATTAAGCCTTCAGGCTCAGGCCCATGGACTCAAGCTTGTCCTTCACTTCCTCGATCGACTTAACACCGAAGTTACGGATGTTGAGCAGATCGTTCTCCGAGAACTCAACGAGCTGACGGACCGAGTGAATGCTGGCGCGCTTAAGGCAGTTGTAGGAACGGACGGAAAGGTCCAGATCCTCGATCTGCTTGTCCAGCTCGGCGTTGTCGTTGGTGACCTCGGGAGCGAAGATCGAAGCCTCCTCCTCGACCTCGGGGGTCTCGGCAAGGTTCATAAAGGCAGCCATATGCTGGTTGATGATATTGGCAGCCTGGACCACGGCGTCGCGCGGAGCGATGGAGCCGTTGGTCTCGATCTCGAGGACAAGGCGGTCGTAGTCGGTGTGCTGACCGACACGGCAAGCCTCAACGAGCTTGGCGCAACGGGACACCGGCGAGTACAGCGAGTCGACGTGGATCACACCGATGGGATCGTTGTCGCGCTTGTTAGCCTCGCCAGAGACATAGCCGCGGCCATAGCCGATGCGCATGCTCATGGTGAGATGGCCACCCTCGGTAAGCGTAGCGATGTGCTGCTCGGGGTTGACCAGCTCAAACTCGGACGGAATAAAGAAGTCCGCACCGGTGACCTCGCAGGGGCCGTCAACAGAAATGGTGGCGGTCGCCTCGTCGGTCGTGCCGAGAGCCCTGAAGACAAGACCCTTGACATTCAGGACGATGTCGGTGACATCCTCGACCATGTTAGGGATGGTCATGAACTCGTGCTGTGCACCATCGATCTGAATAGCCTCGACGGCGGCACCCTCGAGCGAGGACAGAAGTACGCGACGAAGGGAGTTACCCAGCGTATCGCCGTAGCCACGCTCGAGCGGCTCGACGGAGACACGAGCAGACGTCTCGTTGATCTCTTCGACCTGAACCTGAGGCCTAATGAATTCTGACATGTATTACCTCCAGCCTCAGCAGCCCGGATGGACTACTTAGAGTAGAGCTCGACGATGAGCTGCTCGTTGATATCACCGCTGATCTGCTCACGCGTCGGCAGAGCGAGCACGTTACCAGACAGCTTCTCGATATCGACCTCGAGCCAGCCAGGGACCTCAAAGCGCTCGGAGGAAATCAGGGCCTCCTTGATGGGGAGGAGGTCACGGAACTTCTCGCCGACAGCGACGACGTCGCCGGCCTTGACGCGGTAGGACGGGATGTCCACGCGCTTGCCGTTCACGGTGAAGTGACCGTGACGGACGGACTGACGAGCCTCTTTGCGGGTGCGGGCGAAGCCAAGACGGAAGACGACGTTGTCGAGGCGAGACTCAAGGATGATCATGAGGTTCTCACCGGTGACGCCGTTCATCTTACGGGCCTTGTTGAAGTAGCCGTGGAACTGCTTCTCCAGAACGCCATAGATGAACTTGACCTTCTGCTTCTCGCGCAGCTGCATGCCGTACTCAGATTCCTTGCGACGGCGCTTGGGCTGACGGATAGATTCCTTCTTGCTGCTGTAACCGAGCTCAGCGGGATCGATCCCGAGCTGACGGCAGCGCTTAAGAACAGGAGTCCTGTCGATTGCCATATTGATACGATCCTTTCAGTTACACGCGGCGACGCTTCTTGGGGCGGCAGCCGTTGTGCGGAATGGGGGTCTTGTCCTGGATGCTCGAGACCTCGAGGCCAGCAGCCTGGAGGGAGCGGATGGCGGTCTCACGACCGGAGCCGGGGCCCTTGACGAAGACGGAAACCTTCTTCATACCGTGCTCCATGGCCTGCTTGGCAGCAGCCTCGGCAGCCATCTGGGCAGCGAACGGCGTGGACTTACGGGAGCCCTTGAAGCCCACCTGGCCAGCCGACTTCCAGGAAATGACATTGCCCTGGGGATCGGTGATCGAAACGATCGTGTTGTTGAACGTAGAACGAATGTGAGCCTGGCCCACGGAAATGTTCTTACGGTCCGCGCGCTTCAGACGGGCAGCGCGAACGTTCTTCTTAGCAGTAGCCATCTATCTAGCGCTCCTTATTTCTTCTTCTTAGCACCGATCTGACGCTTCGGGCCCTTGCGGGTACGAGCGTTAGTGTGGGTGCGCTGGCCGCGGACCGGGAGGCCCTTGCGGTGACGAAGGCCGCGGTTGCAGCCGATGTCCATAAGGCGCTTGACGTTCTGGTTGCGCTCACGGCGGAGGTCGCCCTCAACCATGATCTGGTTCTTATCGATATAATCGCGGATGGCGTTAACCTCATCCTCGGTGAGGTCCTTAACGCGCGTATCCACGTTAACGTTGCACTCGACGCAGATCTTCGTCGCAGTGGTGCGGCCGATGCCGTAAATGTAGGTCAGACCGATCTCAACGCGCTTCTCACGCGGGAGGTCGACACCATTAATACGGGCCAACGTAGTCTCCTCTCTTAACCCTGACGCTGCTTATGACGGGGGTTCTCGCAAATGACGAGGACCTTGCCATGGCGCCTAATGATTTTGCACTTATCGCACATCTTCTTGACCGAGGACGTACCTTCATCGTTCTTCCTTTCGGTAGCGCTCAAACTACTTCCCTACTATCTACTCGCCCAGCCGCAGGCGTTTAAAACTATGGCTGGTCTTCACACACAATCCGACCGTAGGTTGAGCTAAGCCTGCAGCCGGAAATGGAGTGCGTGTATGCGTGCCGCTATTTGTAGCGATAGGTGATGCGGCCGCGGGTCAGGTCGTACGGGGAAAGCTCCACGACAACCCTGTCACCGGGGAGAATACGGATGTAATTCATTCGGATCTTGCCAGAAATGTTGCATAGAACCGAATGACCGTTCTCGAGCTCGACCTTAAACATGGCGTTGGGCAGCGGTTCCTTTACCGTACCCTCGAGCTCAATTGCGTCTTCCTTCTTCACAAGCAATCATCTTTCTCTAGAAAACGACAGCGATTGAGTATTCTACAACACGTATGCACGTATCGTAATAACTTCGTAATGGCTCCACAACTAAGTGGAACTTGTTACATTTCTCCGCCTTGGAGCGAACACCAAGCACCTTGGGCATCCGTGGTGAGAATCACCGGACCGTCATTGGTAATGGCGACGGTGTTCTCGTAGTGCGCGGCGGGCAGGTGGTCGTTGGTCGTAACAATCCAACCGTCGGAGCCCGTGCTCACATGGTTGGAACCCATCGTAACCATCGGCTCGATGGCAATGACCATGCCGGCCTGGAGGCGAACGCCCCTCCCCTTCTTTCCATAGTTAGGAACGTTGGGGTCCTCGTGCATCACGCGGCCAATGCCATGGCCAACATAGTCACGAAGAACGCCATAGCCGTGAGACTCGGCGAGAGACTGAACGGCATAACCAACATCCCCGATATGGTTACCGGGGACAGCCTGCTCGATGGCAGCCTTAAGGCAATCGCGCGTAACCTCGCACAGGGCCTTGGCCTCGGGCGTTGGGGTGCCAACGAAAAACGTCCAAGCGTTATCGCCGACCCAACCGTCGACAACGGCTCCCGTATCGATGGAAATGATATCGCCATCGCGCAGGATCATGTCGGGGTTGGGAATACCGTGGACCACGGCATCGTTGATCGATGCGCAAATGGTTCCCGGGAACCCGCCGTAACCCTTAAAGGCCGGGGTGCCGCCATGCATGCGGATAATCTGCTCCGCGAGCTGATCGAGCTCAAAAGTCGAAACGCCGGGGCGCACCATGGCTCCAACGTGGCGGAGCGCCATCTTAGATAGCGCTCCTGCCTTCTTCATCTGCTCGATTTGCGTTGCAGACTTAATCTTGATCATAGACCGAGAGCCTCTTTGACATCCCCGTACACGGTCTCGCGAGCCTGGTCACCGTTGACCGACTTGAGCAGACCCTGGCCACGATAGTAGTCGACGAGCGGGCTCGTGGACTTCTCGTAGACGTCGAGACGGTTCTTGATGGTCTCGGGCTTGTCGTCGTCGCGCTGATACATCTCGCCGGCGCACTTGGGGCAGGTAGCATCGGCAGCGGTGCCGGTGTAACCGCAGGCGCGGCAGGTGCGACGCGAAGACAGACGATCGATGATGACCTCGGGGGCAACGTCGACCAGAAGGGCGCAGTCGATCTCGCGACCCATGGCGGAGAGCTCGGAATCGAGCGTCACAGCCTGGGCGGTGTTGCGCGGGAAGCCGTCGAGGATGAAGCCCTGCTGGGCGTCATCGGCGGCAAGGCGCTCCTTGACAAGGTCGATCACGAGCTGGTCGGGAACGAGCTCGCCAGCGTCCATGTACTTCTTAGCCTGAATACCAAGCTCGGTGCCACCCTTGACGGCAGCACGCAGCAGGTCGCCCGTGGAAATGTGAGCGACGCCAAACTCGGCGACGAGCTCCTGTGCGACGGTGCCCTTACCGGCACCCGGAGCTCCGAGCAATACGAGGTTCATGAGCAATCCTCCTCTAGCCTATTTAAAGAATCCATCGTAATCATACATCTTGATCTGGCCTTCGAGCTTATCGACCGTGTCGAGCACGACGCCGACCATGATGAGGATGGACGTTCCGCCAAAAGCCTGGATCAGATGGTTACCCGTGAAGGAGAAGATGATCGAAGGCACGATGGCGATGAGCGCCAAAAAGACAGCGCTGGGAAGCGTAATCTTGTTGAGCGCGTTCTTGATGTAGGCCGCGGTAGCCCTACCCGGACGCACGCCCGGAATAAAGCCGCCCTGCTTCTTAAGGTTGTCGGCCGTGTCATCGGGATTGAACACCATGGAGGTGTAGAAGTACGCGAAGAACACGATGAGGACAACGTTAAGCACCCAGTTGAGCCAACCGGTCGAAAGCGCGGAGGCAACTGCCTGAATCCAGCCGATGCCGGGGAAGAACACGGCAATCTGAGCCGGGAAGTACAGCAGCGCCGAAGCGAAGATGATCGGCACGACGCCCGCGGTGTTGACCTTGATGGGCAGGTAGGTGGTCTGTCCACCCATCATGCGACGGCCCACGACGCGCTTAGCGTAGGAGACCGGGATGCGGCGCTGGCCGCGCTCAAGAAAAACAATCAGCGGGATAACCAGCAGGATGATGGCGCAGATGATCACCATGGTGATGATGCCACCGGCATTACCCTCGGTGCTGGAGAAGATCGCCTGCGGCAGGCCGGCCATGATGTTCGCAAAGATGATCAGGGACATGCCATTGCCGATACCGCGCTGGGTGATGAGCTCACCAATCCACATGATCAGCATAGCGCCCGCAGTGAGCGTGCCGACGATCATGAGGTCGAAGATGATCTCGGGAGCGCCGGCGCCATTAAAGCTGATGCCGAAGCTCTTAAAGAGGAAGAGGTAACCCACGGAGTTGAGGATTGCCAGAGCCAGGGTGAGGTAACGCGAATACTGCGTAATCTTGGTCTGACCGACCTCGCCCTCGCGGGCAAGCTCATGCAGGGAAGGCACAACGGCCTGGAGCATCTGGAGGATGATTGAGCTGGTGATGTAAGGCATGATGCCCAGCGAAAACACCGACACATAGCTCAACGCGCCGCCAGAGAAAAGATTCAGGAGGGCCATAGCACCTGCGGCGACCGAATTGTTATCGGTCGAGAAAAGGCCCAGCATCCCCTGGAAGGGAATGCCGGGCACAGGAACGTGCGCACCAATGCGGTACACGACGAGCATAGCTATGGTAAAAAGAATCTTTTCGCGCAATTCTTTGATGCGGAAAGCATTCTTAAGACCATTTAGCACGGCAGCTCGACCTTTCCGCCGGCGGCCTCGATCTTGGCCTGCGCAGAAGCGCTGACCTTGTCGACCTTGACCGTGAACTTCTTGGTGAGCTCACCATTGCCGAGCACCTTGACGGGCTCGAACTCGCTCTTGGTGATGCGAGCGGCCTTAAGAGCGGCACCGTCGATCACAGCGCCATCCTCGAACTTACGCTCGAGACGCTCAACGTTAACAGCGGTGTACTCGATACGACGGGGGTTGCGGAAGCCCGGAAGCTTGGGCAGGCGCATAGCCAGCGGAGTCTGGCCACCCTCGAAGCCGGCACCCTTGGTGCCGCCAGAGCGGGAACCCTGGCCCTTCTGGCCGCGGCCAGAAGTGGTGCCGTGACCCGAAGAATTGCCACGGCCGACGCGCTTGCGGTTCTTGGTGGAACCGGGCGCGGGAGTAAGATCGTGAAGCTGCATTTGCTACTCCTCTACAATCTCGACAAGGTGCTTGACCTTGAAGATCATGCCGCGGACGGACTCGTTGTCAGCAATCTCGCGAACCTCGCGGATCCTGTGGAGACCGAGGGCACGGACAGTACGGACCTGGTCCTGCTTGCAACCGTTGGTGCTGCGGACCTGCTTGATCTTGATGGTGTCAGCCATGCTTAGTTCTCCTTACCGACGAACATCTCGGAGACCGTCAGGCCACGGCGAGCCGCGACGTCCTCAGGGCTGGAGAGCTCCTTGAGGCCCTCGACGGCAGCCTTGATGATGTTGAGGCCGTTGTCGGTACCGAGGGACTTGGACAGGACGTTCTTGATGCCAGCAAGCTCGAAGAGGGGACGCACAGCGCCGCCGGCGATAACGCCGGTACCCTCGACAGCGGGCTTGATGATGATGCGGCCGGCACCAAAGTGGCCGAGAACCTCGTGCGGGATGGTGCCCTGCTCGGTCACCGGCACGTGGAACATGTTCTTCTTGGCATCGAGAGACGCCTTGGAGATGGCCAGGGGCACCTCAGCGGACTTGCCCATGCCAACGCCGACGTTGCCCTTGCCGTCGCCAACGACGACGAGAGCGACGAGGCTCATGCGACGACCACCCTTGACGGTCTTCGACACGCGGTTGATGTAAACGACGCGCTCCTCGAACTCGGAGGCCTCGCGCTGCTGCTTCTGATTACGAGCCATGTGCTACATACCTCCTAGAACTCGAGACCGGCGGCACGAGCACCGTCGGCGAGGGCCTTGACGCGGCCATGGTAGATACGGCCACCGCGATCGAAGGCGACCTTGGTGATGCCGGCCTCGATGGCGCGCTTGCCAACGAGCTGACCGACCTTCTCCGCAGCCTCCTTGTTCGAGGTGTGGGTGCCCTTGAACTCGGCCTCGAGGGTCGAGGCAGAGACGAGCGTCAGGCTAGAGCCCTTGCTGTCGTCGATGATCTGGGCATAGATGTTGGCGTTAGTACGGGTCACGCGAAGACGCGGACGCTCGGAGGTACCCGAGACCTTGCCGCGAACACGACGCTGACGACGCTTGAGGCCTTCCAGCTTCGCCTTATGCTTGTTCATACGTAAACTCCTAAAAAGGTTGATCTTGCCAGCACCTGACGGGGTGCTGGTCTTATGCGAGTGAGTCGGTTACGACTACTTGGCGGCCTTACCCAGCTTGCGGCGGATGTGCTCGCCAACGTAGTGGATACCCTTGCCCTTGTAAGGCTCGGGAGGACGATGGCCGCGGATCTCAGCGGCGATCTGACCGACCTGCTGCTTGTTGATACCCTTGACGTTCACGTGGGTGTTGTCGGGAACCTCGAAGGTGATGCCCTCGGGAGCCTCGACGATCACGGGGTGCGAGAAGCCCAGGGAGAACTCGAGGTTCTTGCCCTTCTGCTGCACGCGGTAACCGACGCCGGCGAGCTCGAGCTTCTTCTCGAAGCCCTCGGAAACGCCGACAACCATGTTGTGGATGAGGGCGCGGGTGAGGCCGTGGCGGGCACGGGTCTCACGCTCGTCGTCGGGACGGGAAACGGTGAGGACGTTGTCCTCGACGTTGATAGCGAGCTTCTCAAAGACATCGAGCTCGAGCTGGCCCTTGGGGCCCTTGACGACAACGTTGTTGCCGTTGACTGCCACTTCGACTCCGGCGGGAATCTGGACAGGCTTATTACCGATACGAGACACGGTGATCTCCTTTCCTTCTACCTACCGAGCGAATTACCAGACGTAAGCGATGATCTCGCCGCCGACGTTGTGCTTGCGAGCATCGCGGTCGGTCATGACGCCATGGCTGGTGGAAATAATGGCGGTACCAAGGCCGCCGCGGACGCGGGGCATGTCGGCAACGCCGGTGTACTTACGCAGGCCCGGCTTGGAAATGCGGCGGATGCCGTTGATGACCTTAGCCTTCTTGGGACCATACTTAAGCGTGATGTGCAGAGTCTTCTGGGGAACGGTGTCCTCGACATCGTAGCCCTCGATGTAGCCCTCCTCGTGCAGAACACGAGCGATCTCGACGAGCTTCTTGCTGCTCGGCATGGAGACCGTGGCCTTGTTCACAGAGTTAGCGTTACGGATGCGCGTAAGCATATCTGCGATCGGGTCTGTAAGGTTCATACAGATTCTCCTTCGTTCTTGATGAACACGTGCTCTTGGTTCTTCGCCGCCCTTAACGGCAAAGCCTTTTTAGCGCGTTTTCCCTGTTCCAAACTGATGCTTGAAACGCTGGTAGTGACTTACCAGCTGGCCTTCTTAACGCCGGGAAGCTCGCCCTTGAGTGCAAGCTCGCGGAAGCAGACACGGCACAGGCCGAACTTGCGGTACACAGAGTGCGGACGGCCGCAGCGCTGGCAGCGCGTGTACTCACGAGTAGAGAACTTCTGCTTGCGATTGCACTTGACGATCATCGATGTCTTAGCCACTTATATCCTCCTCACATAGAGTATTGTTCGCCCCAAGCGCCGCCCCCTTGTGGGAACGGCGCTTATAGGGCAGGTGAACCTATTTCTTGAACGGGAAACCGAAGGCGTCCAGAAGGGCCTTGGCCTCCTCATCGGTGTTGGCGGTGGTCACGAAAGTGATGTCCATGCCACGCTGGTGATCGACGGAGTCGAAGTCGATCTCGGGGAAGATGAGCTGCTCGGTAACGCCCATGGAGAAGTTACCACGGCCGTCGAAGCTCTTGGCGGAGATGCCGCGGAAGTCGCGGATACGGGGGATCGCGACGGAGGTCAGACGATCGAAGAACTCCCACATACGGTCGCCACGCAGGGTAACCTTGCAGCCGATCGGCATACCAGCGCGCAGGCGAAAGGTAGCGATGGACTTGCGGGCACGGGTGATCATCGGCTGCTGGCCGGTGATGGCGCGCAGGTCGCGCACGGCACCGTCGATGGCCTTGGAATCGGTAGCGGCCTCGCCGACACCCATGTTCACGACGATCTTCTCAAACTTGGGGATCATCATGACGTTCTCGTACTGGAACTTGTCCTGAAGCTGCTGCTTGACCTCGTTGTTGTACTTGGTCTTCAGACGCGGCACATACTTCTCTTCTGCCATTGTTCACTCCTTCTTGGGGTTTTAAGCACGGGGCGTGGCCACGATGGGTTGTCCTCGTGCCTCCTGGCTGCATCCGCGCCGCTCATGGCATTTTGCGGTTTGGACTCGACGCAGCAGGAGCCGACAAAACAATCGGTACTATACGCGCATCGGGAGCGTATTTCCAGAAAAACCTCGTCTGCCTGCACAACTCCACAACTCCCCCGCACATATTGATCCCTAGGGGATCAATATGGCAGTTGCGGTGAAATAGGGACTGTTTGACGGCTTAACCGGCTTAAACAGTCCGTATTTCACCGCATCTTATTGATGGGGATGCGACTAGCGCTTGCGGGGGACGAGCTTGGTGCGGCGCAGGTGGATCATCTCGGCAGCGATGGAGATGGCAATCTCCTCGGGATCCTCGGCCTCGATGGCAACGCCGATCGGCAGGTGCAGCCCGTCGATCTGGTCCTGCGTAAAGCCCTCCTGCTCCAGGCGGGCGCGCACAAAGGCCGTCTTACGGCGCGAACCCAAGCAGCCCAGATAGGCTGGCTTGGCGCGCATGGCCTGAATCACCACGTCGATATCGGACTTGTGACCCGCCGTGGCGACGACCACCAGGTCGCGCGGGCCGATAGGGCACTGCTTGCTCAGGTTCTTGTAGTCGACCAGACGACGGTCGTAGACACCGGGCACCCATTCGGGGGTCAGCGTGCCGGGACGGTCGTCGCAAGCCACGACGGCAAAGCCCGCCGCCGTGAGCACCCGCGCCGTCGCGGCGCCCACGTGGCCGCAGCCAAAGATATAGGTCAGGCCCTCGGGGCAGAGCGTCTCGATATGCGCCGCGGGAATCTCGGAGGCGGCGTTGGTGTAGGTGACCTTACTCCCCTCCTCCACCAGCGAAAGCCCGGGGCAGCCCGCAATGGTATGGCGCGATGTCTCGCCATGGTACTCGGCCACATCGCCCTCGAGCGCGCTCGCGATAAACGGCTCAAAGTCGATGACGAAGTCGCCGATGCGCCGATAGGCCAAGACGTCGGCAATTTCCTGGAACAACGGTACCTGGGTCGCATCCAGATGCAGGTAGCACAAGCAGATGGCTCCGCCGCAGATCATGCCGGTATCGGAGTTCTCGCCGCCCATAGTGTAGCGGACCAGACGCGACTGTCCCGCGCTCAGGAGCTCGCGCGCCTCATCCAGCGCAAAGAGTTCAATCTTGCCACCGCCGATAGTGCCCGCCTGGCTGCCATCGGCAAAGACGGCCATCCAGGCGCCCACGCCGCGCGGTGACGACCCTGCCGTGCCGGCCACTACCACCAGTTCGCACGTCTCACCAGCACGCAAGGCGGCAAGCGCCGCATTCACAACATCGAGCTTTTCCATTGCCGCCTTCTATCCTCTAAAGACACCGGTGAGCATAGCGAGCGCCTCGAGCACACCGCCGCCGACCGACGTCGCCTTGTCCGAAATGTAGTTGATATAGCTGGCATCGCCGCGCGGATCGACATCGGCGCATTTAAAGCCCTCAGTCACCTGCACGCCGTTCGCCAAAAGCCCGCGCAGACAGCCATTGATCTGCGTGCACATGGGCGTATCGCCCGCGTAGCCAATCACGTCTCCGGCGCTCACGATGTCGCCGATTGCGCGGTCGGACCGAAACACGCCGGCGGCGGGGCTGTGGATAACACGCTCCTTGCCATAGCCGGCGATAATGCCCGGCACGCCCGTGTTGGGCTGGGGCGAACCTTGGGTAATGACACGGCCGAGAAAATGCCCGCGCATGGTCTCGACCACGGCGTCGCAGTCAACCGGCGCGGTAAAGCCCGGCCCCACGGCGATAACGGCAGGCGCCATGTCGCGCGCGGTGCCCAAGTTGCGCTTGGCCAGAATCGCGTCGACCACGGCAGCGGGTTTCAGCTCGCCGAGCATCTTGGCCTGGGGGTCCACCACAACGGCGACGTCTCCCGCTTTGGTAATCTCGAGCGCCTCAGCCGGCGTCTGTGCCAAGCGAGCGCGAATGCCTTCGACCTCGACCTCACCCAGGCGAATGGCCTCGCAAAAACTGATTGTGCGGCGGATGCACGTGGGAACCGCGATATCGGCCATAACGACCGACACGCCGGAGCGCACCAAGCGAGCGGCGACGCCCGTGGCGATATCGCCGGCGCCGCGAACATAAACGAGCATTCCCGGGGCACCTCCCTGTGCTACGGTTTGAGCAGAGCAAAAGCGGTTCGACCGCTACTCTGATGATTATTTATTATCACAGTATTATACGGCGGTGAACAGATGGAAACGACGAGTGGAAACCTTGCCTCCGCGCTCAAGATCGAGCCAGGCATTACCGCGATTATCGGCAGCGGCGGCAAGTCGACGTTGCTCAAGACGATGGGTCTTGAGCTCATGCGCGCTGGCGGCCGCGTGCTCCTCTGCACCACCACGCACATGTTTCCCGTCGCCGGCGTGCCATGGGACGGGTCGAGCCGTCGCCTGGACGCCGCACCTTGGAAGCCGGGTGCCTCGCATGTCCCCGGTTGCACCTGCGAGGCCTGCGCGGGCCTTGCGCGCGGAAGCATCTGCCAAGCGGGTGTTTTGGACCCGGAGACAGGCAAGCTCTCCGCCCCCGCTGAGCCGCTCAACGAGCTGGCGCAGCGCTTTGACTATGTATTGGCCGAGGCAGATGGCAGCAAGCGACTCCCGCTCAAGGCGCATGCCGCCTGGGAGCCGGTAATTCCAGCCGCCACGGCAAACGTTGTCTGGGTCGTCGGCGCCTCGGGGCTGGGCAAGCCCGTCGCCGAGGTTGTCCACCGCCCCGAGCTCTTCTGCGAGCGTTGCGGCTGCGAGCCCACCGACACTGCCACCCCAGGGCGCATCGCCCAGGTGCTCAATGCCGAGATGCAGGCGTTGGGACTCTGCACCGCACGCGTCATGCTCAACCAAGTCGACACGCTCAGCGACCCCACGATGGCCGACCGCTTCGAGACAGCTCTCGACCGCCCCATCGTCGCCACCAACCTCAAGTAGCCGGCGCTGCCCCACCAGACCTATAAGTTGCGGTGGAATAGTTCCTGAAACGGCCTATTTGGCGGCTAAACAGGAACTATTTCACCGCAACTGCGGAGGGGACACGGCATCTTTGCTGCTAGCGGGGGACGTAGCGGCCGGGTTGGGCTCCGGTGGGCTCGCCGTCGCGCGCAGCCAGTACGCCGTTCACAAACACTGCCTTGGCGCGGCCATGTGCCTCAAAGCCCTCGAGCGGCGTGTAGTCCACGGCCTGATGCTGCGTCGCGGCGCTGATCGTCCAACGCGCGCACGGATCCCACACGCACACGTCGGCATCGGCGCCCTCGGCAAGACAGCCCTTGCGCGGATACATGCCAAAAACGCGCGCCGGATTCTCGCTCATCAAGCGGCACAGATCCTCGGGGCCCAGCTGTCCCTCAAAACTCGTAGCAATCGCAACGGGACGATGCTCCACGCCGGGCCCGCCGTTGGGAATCGCGCGGAAATCATCGCGTCCTCGGTCCTTTTGCCCGTGCAGGTTAAAGCTGCAATGATCGGTCGCAATAGTATCGATCTCGCCAGCCACAAGCGCCTCGCGCAGCGCGGCACGGTCACCGGCATGGCGCAGCGGCGGGCTCATCACGTACTTGGCGCCCGCAAAGCCGTCCTCGCCCTGCTCCAGATAGCAGGTGTCGTCGAGCATCAGATACTGAGGGCAGGTCTCGACATAGATGTTCTTCTGCCCGTGCGCTTTGGCAGCGCGAATGGCCTCGAGCCCCAGCTTGGTCGAAAGGTGCACCACGTTGACCGGAGCGTCCCCGGCCAAGTGCGCCAGATACAGCAGGCGGCTCACGGCCTCGGCCTCACACACGTCCGGACGGCTGAGCGCATGGCCCTCGGGCCCGTGGATACCCTGCTCAAACACGCGCTTCTGCAGCGCGTTGACCAACGTGCCGTTCTCGCAATGCACGCACAGGATACCGCCCACGCGCTTGAGCTCCTCCAGCACCTCGAGCGTCTCGGCATCGTCCAGGCGCAGATGGTCGTAGGCAAAGTAGGTCTTAAACGACGACACGCCCGCCTCGCGCATGGCCGAAAGATCGGCGCGGTTGCGCTCATTCCACTCGGCAAGCGCCATATGGAAGGCATAGTTGGCGGTGCAGGTGCCGTCGGCGCGATGATGCCACTCGACCAAGGCATCGGGCATGGTCACGCCGCGATCGGCCGTCGCGTAGTCCACAATGGTCGTCGTGCCGCCGCAGGCAGCCGCGCGCGTGCCGGTCTCAAAGCTATCGGCTGTCCAATCCATGCCGGTCCAGCACTGCATGTGCGTGTGCCCATCGATAAAGCCCGGGAACACCCAGCAGCCCGCAGCATCCTCGACGGTATCGCCCTCGGCCGGCTCAATCGCCGCGGCAATCCGTACGATCTTATCGCCATCCATGGCAAGATCGGCGCGGCGAAGCCCTTGGGGCGTCACGAGTGCGCCGTTTTTGATGATGATCATAATTGCTCCTTATTGATTGATGCAGTTGGCCACGCGATCAAAATACGAGCAGGCGGCGATATGCTCCGTTATGCGTCGCTGTCCTTTGACGGTATCGACGTCCCACAGCTCGTAGGCACGCGTCTCGACCAGCACCACGTCGGTACGGTCCTTGAGGATCGAACCGCCGCCGTCCTTACCCTCAAGACACATAAGTGCATCGAACAGTTCCGCCGGAAAGAGCACCGGGCTCGAAGGCTCACCGTTGCACGCAAGACGCACCGGATGCTTGCGGCCACGCTCGTCAAATGCACGAACCATAGCCTCAAAAGAATCCGAACTCACGAGCGGCTGGTCGCCCGGCAAAAAGAGGCAACCTTTCCAGTTGCGTTCGACTCCCCACGAAAGGCCCGCACGGACGCTTTCGCTGCGCAGCTCGCCATCGTGCAGCACGCACGGGCAATGCTTGTCATCACAAATCTGAGCGACCTCGGGCCAACGCGTCGAAACCACAACGTCAAAGCCCCGGGGAACCGAATCAATGGTCCGGGCAATCAGCGGCTCGCCATAGATATCAGCGAGCATCTTGTTAGAGCCAAATCGCTTGCCCTCGCCCGAAGCCATAATGACGCAACCAAGTTTCATGGCGATACCTCCCCTGAAACCATCGTACCCATAACTCGCGTCGCGGGGCATCTACATCGAAAGCGCTTATCCCGCACGCCCACGATGCAAAAAGGGGCACCCCGCCGGTTGGCAGAGCGCCCCCTTTACATGGCTTACCTCAACCCAGCTTTAGGCCTGGAACCAACGGGCGGTGTTGCGCTCGTCGAGGGCCTTGAGGGTAGCGGCGGGATCGGCAACCTTCTGCAGGAACATCATGGCTGCGATGGCGTACGGCTTGTAGCTGGCCTCCTTGTACATGCCCACGCGGTGCATGTCGAAGACGTCGGCGTTGACCTCGCCGTGCTCGCAGGAGACACCGGAGATGTCGGCGGGCAGCGGATGCATAAAGATGGTGTCCTGGCCGTTGGCAGTCTTCTCCATGAGCTCGGTCGTGGAGCACCAGTCCTGATGCGTAGCGTTCTGGGCGAGCAGCTCCTTCTCGAGCGCGGCGATGCCGGCATCGTCGCCCTCGGCGTACAGGTTGGTGCGCTTCTCCATGGCGGCAAACGGAGCCCAGCTCTTGGGGATCACGATGTCGGCGCCCTCGAAGGCCTCGGCCATGGTGTTGACCTGCTTAAAGGTGGTGCCGGACTCGGCGGCATAGCCCTTGGCGCGCTCGACGACCTCGGGCATGAGGTCGTAGCCCTCGGGGTGAGCCAGGGTGACGTCCATGCCAAAGCGGGGCAGCAGGCTGATCAGCGACTGCGGGCAGGACAGCGGCTTGCCGTAAGAGGGCGAATAGGCCCAGGTGACAGCAACCTTCTTGCCCTTGAGGTTCTCAAGACCGCCAAACTCGTTGATGAGGTAGAGCATGTCGGCAGAGGACTGCGTGGGGTGATCGGAGTCGGACTGTAGGGAGATGAGCGTGGGACGGTGATCCAGAACGCCATCCTCGTAGGCCTGCTGCACGGACTCGGAGACCTCGGCCATGTAGGCGTCGCCCTTGCCGATGTACATGTCGTCGCGGATGCCGATGACGTCGGCCATGAAGGAGATCATGGTAGCGGTCTCGCGGACGGTCTCGCCGTGAGCGATCTGGGACTTCTTCTCGTCCAGGTCCTGCAGCTCAAGGCCGAGCAGGTTGGCTGCCTTAGAGAAGGAGAAGCGCGTACGGGTGGAGTTGTCACGGAACAGGGAGACGGCCAGACCCGAATCGAAGATCTTGGACGAAACGTTGTTCTCGCGCAGCTCGCGCAGGGCGTCGGCGACGATGTAGAGCGCCTTGAGCTCATCGGTGGTCTTATCCCAGGTGTGCAGGAAGTCGCTGCCGTACATGCCCTTAAAATCGAGGCCGTTCAGCTGCTCGACGAGCTCGGTAAACTTGGCGTCCATGTAAATATCCTTTCCAAAGATGAAACGATTGCAATGAGTAGATGTGCTCCGGCATGCGCGTGTGGCTAGAACATGCAGAGCACTATGACGAGGACCCGCTACCGTCGAGGAAGCATGGGAGATAACGACCGCGGGCCCCAAGTCAACAGGGGGTGCCGGGGACACGAGCTGTCCCCGGCTCAACAAGATCGAGGAATGGGACTAATCGATCTTGTTGTTGGTCAGACCGGCGCGGAACACGGTGGCGTCGCCATCGGCCTGGCTCGGATCGTAGAGGTTCAGGGCAGCCACATACATGGCGGCAGCGGTGACCAGGTCGTCCTTGTAGGTGACCTCGTTGGGAGCGTGAGCCTGAGACTCGGCACCCGGGCCGAAGCCGACGCAGGGGATGCCATAGCGGCCCTGGATGGAAACGCAGTTCGTGGAGAAGGTCCACTTGTCGCACAGCGGGCGACCGGTGCGCTTGTCCATGCTGGGCTCGCAGCCGATGCGCTCGTCACCGAACATGGCCTTGTGGGCGTCGACGAGGGCCTTGACGTGCGGAGCGGTCTCCTTGTTGATCCACGTGGGGAAGTAAGCCTCGGTCTCGTAGACCTCGCCGGTCCAGGACGGACGGTCGTACATGTACATGGAGACCTTCACGTCGTCGCCGTACTTCTTGGCGGCCGGCAGGTTACGGATCTCGTCCAGGCAGGACTCCCAGGTCTCACCGGCGGTCATGCGACGGTCGATGGAGATGGCGCAGGAGTCAGCGACAGCGCAGCGGCTGGGGCTGGTGTAGAAGATCTGGCTGACGGTGCAGGTGCCGCGGCCCAGGAAGCGGGCGTCCTCAAAGTGCTCGGGGTTGTACTTGGGGTCGAGCATCTTGACGAGGCCCTTGATGTCGGTCGACTCGTCACAGCCGTTGTTGTTGAGGGCGCGGACGTCGGCGATGATGTCGGCCATCTTGTAGATGGCGTTGTCGCCGCGGTCGGGAGCGGAGCCGTGGCAGGAGGTGCCGTGAACGTCGACGCGGATCTCCATGCGGCCGCGGTGACCGCGATAGATGCCGCCGTCGGTGGGCTCGGTGGAAATGACGAACTCGGGCTTAATGCCGTCCTTGTTGTAGATGTACTGCCAGCACATGCCGTCGCAGTCCTCTTCCTGGACGGTGCCGACGACCATGATCTTGTAGCCCTCGGGGATGAGGCCCATGTCCTTCATCATCTTGGCAGCGTAGGTAGCAGAAGCCATGCCACCCTCCTGGTCGGAGCCGCCGCGGCCGTAGATGATCTCGTCGGTCTCGTAGCCCTCATAGGGATCGGCATCCCAGTTCTCGATGTTGCCGATGCCGACGGTGTCGATGTGGGAGTCGATGGCGATAATCTTGTCGCCCTCGCCCATAAAGCCCATAACGTTGCCCAGGCCGTCGACCTTGACCTCGTCATAGCCAAGGCTCTCCATCTCGGCCTTGATGCAAGCGACAACCTCGCCCTCCTCGCAGGACTCAGAGGGATGGGAGATCATAGCGCGCAGGAAGCGAGTCATATCAGCACGATGAGACTCAGCCGCAGCCTTAATGGCATCAAAATCGAGTTCTTTAGTCATAACAGTCAACCTTTCTACAAGGGTTTACCTACAGGTAGATATTTCAGATAGATCACTTGTGCCAAGCAGCGTGAGGTTGAGCACCCCACAAGCAAGTAAACGTAGGGTGGCGGAGCATATGTTTGCTCCGTCGCGAGTTCCGCACGCAAAGGAAAGCACTTAATGTGCTTTCCGTCTTGCGCAGGACTGTTCGAGCAGGGAGCAAACATATGCTCCGCCACCCGGACAGGTCAGACCTGCTAGCAGGTCGGATACTCGCCCTCCCAGACGATGCGACGGTACTGATCCGGATCGGTGTCACCTTCCGTGGAGAAGCAGAGCACGGAGCTCGTCTTGTCCAGGCCGATGAGCTCCTTGAGCTCGGCGTACTCGGGGTCGAGCATGAGGGTCTCGACCAGACCGGTGGTCACGGCGCCGGACTCGCCGGAGATGACGCGCGGGTCGCCCTTCTCGGGAGCGCCCAGGGTGCGCATGCCGCGAGCGGTGACCCAGTCGGGGCAGGACACGAAGGCGGTGGTGTGGTTACGCAGGATATCCCAGCCAAGGATGTTGGGCTCGCCGCAGCACAGGCCGGCCATGATGGAGGGCATGTCGCCGTCCACGATACGCGGGTCGCCGTCGCCGGCGGCAGCGCCCTTGTACAGGCAGGCGGCCGGTGCGCACTCAACCACGACGAAGGTGGGCGGGTTATCGGGATACAGGTTGGTGAAGTAGCCCACCACGGCGCCGGCGAGCGAGCCTACGCCAGCCTGGACAAAGACGTGCGTCGGGCGGTTGATAGCCATCTCGCGCAGCTGCTCGGCAGCCTCGGAAGCCATGGTGCCGTAACCCTCCATGATCCAGGACGGGATCTTCTCGTAGCCCTCCCAGGCGGTGTCCTGAACGATGACGCCGCGCTCGCAGGCGTCGGCCTCGGCGGCGGCCATGCGCACGCACTCGTCGTAGTTGACCTCTTCGATGGTCACCGTGGCGCCCTCGGCGGCGATGTTATCGAAGCGGGGCTTGGTGGAACCCTTGGGCATGTGCACGACGGCCTTCTGGCCCAGCTTGTTGGCAGCCCATGCCACGCCGCGGCCATGGTTGCCGTCGGTGGCGGTAAAGAAGGTGGCCTGGCCAAAGTCCTCGGCCAGCTGATCGGAGGTCAGGTAATCGAAGGTGCAGTCGGCAACGTCCTTGCCGGTCTCGTCGGCAATGTAGTTGGCCATGGCAAACGAACCGCCCAGGACCTTAAAGGCGTTGAGGCCAAAGCGGTAGCTCTCGTCCTTAACGCACAGGTTGGACAGGCCCAGGCGCGCAGCCTGACCGTCCAGGCGGGCAAGCGGAGTGACGGTATATTGAGGGAACGACTGGTGGAAGGCGCGGGCCTTCTTCACGTGGTCGAGGCTCATGATTCCCAAGTGCTTATCATCGCTCTTGGGCATCGTGTTGCCCGCCCACTGGATCTTATCGGCCATACGGTGAACTCCTTAAGTCCTCTCTTGCCGGCCCCCGCATACGCGTTTCAGCCCATTCCCATTCATGCGGCTAAACTTTTATGTGGATGCCAAACAAAAAGTTTGTTAGCACTGTTCTATCACACTTTTTGATTGGAAAACCTAACAAATTGTTTGTTGCCGTAATCGGTACCTTTTCGCCGCCGAACGGTCACCAATTAGCCTGTCTATGTATTTGTTTGCGAACAGGTGTGGTTTATGGCAAAGTGTGCCCAAACTAATTTTTAGGAAGGCACCCATGACCCCCGCACAGATTGAGTTTTACAAGCGCCTCGCACACGGTCTGGCGCTCCAATTTGGTCCCAACTGCGAAGTCGTCGTCCACGATCTGGAGACCGAGGACGTGGACCACTCCATCGTAGTGATCGAAAACGGCCACGTCAGCGGGCGCAAACTGGGTGACGGCCCCAGCCATATCGTGTTTGAGTCCATGCACGAGGGCACCACCGACGTGCACGACCGCGAGCCATACCTCACCAAAACCACCGATGGCAAGCTGCTCAAGTCCTCGACCATCTTTATCCGCAACGATGAGGGCAAACCCGTCGGCATTTTGGGCATCAACTTTGACATTACGCTCATGAAGGCTTTTGAGCGCTCGCTCGATGCCTTTACCGGCACCGGCGGCACGGGCTACACCGAGCCCGAGCCCATTACCAAAAACATCGGCGACCTGCTCGAAGATCTGCTGCGCGAGTGCGAGCAATACGTGGGCAAGCCTGCAGCCCTCATGACCAAAGATGAGCGCATTCGCGCCATTGGCTACCTCGACCGTCGCGGCGCCTTCCTCATTTCCAAGTCGAGCGAGCGTGCCTGCGAGTTCTTTGGCATCTCTAAGTACAGCTTCTATAGCTACCTCAATGAGGCCAAGGCGGCGGCCGGCGACAAGTAGGCACTCGCCTGGATTGCCCCTCCCCTTTTGGGCGCGAGTTCTGGAAAGCACGAATCCAAGACCGAGCCGCTTGGGAAGTTCCATATAATCGATGTCATTGGTATTTCGAAAGGGTGGAACAGAATGGCGTTGAGCAAGGCATCATGCACCGGTCGTGGATTGATTCCGGCAATTGGTGGACATGTGCACCGCATGTTCGATGAGGGTGAAGACGACCTGTTTTCGCTGAGCCTTGACGACGTGATGAATGATCGCCCGTGGACCGCCGACGAACTCATGGGCGGTGGGGCTCGCCCGTCAAGCCCCAATTCCGCACTTGCGCCTAAGCCCGCATCTGCGCCGACTCCTGCGCAGCCGCCTGTTTCGGCGCCCACGCCCACTCCCCGCCCCGCAAGCGACCCGTCCGAGACGGCGGCATTTCTCGCTGCGGCGACGCGGAGCAAATCGGCCGACAGCACCGTTATGTACAGCGCCCAGCAGTTGCCTGTTCCTGCGGCACGCAAGCCTCCGGTCACAAGGCTCGATGAGCCCGTTGCCCATCAGGTTGCCTACGATTCCTGGGCTGCAGCCGATCTGGATGAGACCTCTACCGGCATGCCGGCGCTCGACGTTCCAGTTAACCCGCTTTTTGCCGCCAACACGAGCGCCGCGGGCTATGAGGGCGGTGCGGCATATTCCGATTATTCCGATGGCTATGCTGACGCCGGTCGCATCGAGACCGAGGATTATGGCACCACATCGAGCGATTATCTCAACGATCTGTACGCCGCCACGCCTGCACCGGAATATGACCCGGAGGCCGCGTCCGCACCGGCGTATACCAAAAGCACGGGCGAAGAGCGCTTCGCCGATTATTACGCCGAGGAAAAGGCGCTGCGTTTTTCGGAATTTCCGCAGGCAGTCAAGGTTGCCTTTATCGCCATTGTCATTGCCCTGTTCGGTGTCATTGCGTTTGAGGGATTCCAACTGTTCCGCGGCCCCACCGCATCCGAATCGGCAACGCAGGAAAAAGAGGACGACAACCAGTACCTGGACATCAACACCCTCAAGGGCGACCCCAACGACGGGGACGACGAGTAGCGAGGGTTAAGGGAAGGCCGGAAGAGCCGGCGGCACGTTACGGCTCCAAAAACCCTGCCATAAAGATGGGCAGATACAGCACGTCACCATCGCGGTGAAGATTACATTCCGCAAGTACCAGGGCGCGATCGATTCCGTAGCCCTTCGTTGCCAGTGCGTTATCGAGCACCGCGTGGGACTTAAAGCTCTTGCCCGACTTGACCTCGATGGCGAGCACTTCCCCATCGAACGTCTCTTCCACAAAATCGAGCTCGCCGACCTTTTTCGACGTAAAGTAGCGCAATCTGAATCCATGAGCTTTGAGCTCTTGGGCGACGAAGCCCTCAAACGCCGCCCCCATGTTCATGCCAAAGGCGTCTTCCGCCTCCCCATCAAAAACGCCTTGGGCGACCCTTTTGGAATACGACGACATGAGCATTCCGGTGTCCAAGTAAAACAGCTTGAACAGATTTCGTTGCTCCCCCAATAAAAGGGGTGCCACGGGCGCCGTTACGTTATACACGGGAAGCGCGACACCCGCCTCCGACAACCAGAGAAAATGATCTGTCACCTGCGAAAAACGTTTGACACCGTTAATCGATGACAGTTTGAATCGCTTGTTTTTGGAGCCGGCCTCGCTGGGAATCAAATCATAGATATCGCGAATAACCAAGCGTAGCTCGGGCGGAGCGTACTTTGCGATGTCATCGCGATACAGGGCGTGAAGATCGCGGTGGATGTTTCGGACCTCGTCGACATTGCGCGTCGCCAAGAAGGAATTGACCGCATCGGGCATGCCCCCCACCACCACATACTGATGGAACAGATTGAGCAAGCGGTCATACAGATAGCCGGGGAACTCCTTTTCGTCCTTTAGACAACCCCTAAGCATGTCAAACGCTCCGGCAGCAACGCCGCTTGCCCAGCAGAACTCCTCAAAGTCGAGCGGGTACATCTGGACCTGCTCGACATACCCCACCGGCAGGGAATCGATGCCCTCGAGCTCAACGCCAAGGAGCGATCCGGTAAGGATGTATCGAAAGTCGCCGCGCTGGACCAGGTATTTGATAAACGTCACCACATTGGGGCATCGCTGCACCTCGTCGATAACCACGACGGTCTTGTTCGCAACCATCGGCTGCGTCGCAGCGATAGACATGCGCATAAGCAGTTCGTCTGCGCTTTTTGCCGCCAAAAACGAATCGCGCACGGACGCGTCGGCGATAAGATCGAACGTCACAACATTTTCGAACGATTCGTTTGCAAAGACGCTGACTAAATATGACTTTCCCACCTGTCGGGCGCCCTTGACCAAAAGAGCCTTGTTAGGCGACGAGGCAAGCCAAGATTCAAACTGTGCTTTCGCTTTTCTCTGTAGCATAAGCATACCCCTTATTACGTGCTGTTTTGGCACTAGGATACACTTTTCCGTGGTTGTTAGATGCTTATTTCGACACTTTTTCGAAGTTTTAAAGTGTGTATTACGACACTTTTCCGTACTTTTAAATGGGATATCTCGACACTTTTTCGGATTTAAGCCTAGCAACAGCCGGCGAAATCAAGCACCGTCCGCGCGTCATTTCGCAAGCGGCGTGCAGCCGTTGCACGCCGCCGCTCAAGCCGCACGATGTCAAAAGGCCGGCACTTGTGTATGCCTTTCGACATGCACAAGTGCCGGCTGGGTTTATCTATGCTGCTCGCAAGAGTATTTCACGCTGAGTATTAAGGCATTCCCTAAGGCCTTCAACGTCATTCGGTTTCCTTTCGAACAGCTTAAGAATGACATTGGGGGTCTTCTCGCCATTTGCCTTGGACAAACGATCGGTGTAGTCGCGCACAGACTTAACAATGTCCTCAAACTGCTCGCCCTTAATTTCGACCGTGAAGCCTTCCTTACCGCTATTAAGGGCAGTTATGGCGTCTTCCAACCTGTCAATCATCTCGATCGTAAGTTCGCCATCCCCCAAAGCCTTAAGGTATTCCGAGAATGCAGAGTTAAAGTCTGCCATCCGCTTCTTTCGCAACGTGTCTTCTTTGCTGTGGCGCACGCAAGTCACCCCCGCATAGACGCCCCCGCCGACCGCAGCGACGCCCGCAACCGCAAGCGCAGCTATAGCAACTTTCTTGTTCTGCTTCGCAAGCTGAACTGCCTGGTCAGCTATACGCAGCGCTTTGTTGGCCCCATTTTGAACATCTGCAGGCTTAAGATGCCGAACAATATGACCAGCGCCGTCGCGCACAACACCGCCCCATTGGACATACTTACCAGTAGCTAGGCCCACCGCTATTTCTGCGGGAACTTCGAAAGCAACCTGTTGAATCATGGCAATGTCTCCTTTTATGCTGGCCACCAGATACGGGTGAGCGGAAGAATGGAACGGGTGTCGTCATCGGTCTTGTCATAGATTTCGACATAGTGCCGCACGAAGGCATCCAGATCGAGTAGGCGCACGGGAATGTTCGCGCGATCGGCCTCGTAGCGTGCCTCTTTCGTAAAGCCGCCCGTAGACACGTACAGACCGCGATCGCCTGCGCGAAGGCCACCGATAAATGCGCGAACCGCTGGGGCGCCCATAGCACCCTTGCGATGCTTGACCTCAGCGACAATGCGAGGCGACTCCAGCCCGAGAGCATCCGGAGACGCCACCACATCGCGACCGCCATCAGGACCCTTGGGCATAACGCGAGCGCAGTAGCCCATAGCCTTGAGCAGGCCCGCTACCAAGCGCTCCATATCCTCCCAATCGAGCTGGTTAACGCGATCCTTAATGAGCTCAATGCCATTGTCATAGGTCGCTGCGAGGGTTTCTTCGTCATTTGTCGCATCGTTATCATCGATGGCGGGATCATTTGAAGCCACCACCGACTTGTCCCTTGCAGCATTCGTGAGATCGGCCATGACCTCATCAGACACGGCAAAGATGGTTTGGATGCCGCCAAGTGAATTCTTAGAAGAAGGCGAGAGCACGTCACGTGGGGCGGTTTCACCCCACGTGACGTCTCGCGTGTAGGTCACTCCGTCCATATCGCAGACGGCAACGCAGGGGCCAGTGATAACGCCAAGATGATAAAGGCGGCTCTCCGGGTCGTACATGACAACGGTCGAGTCCGTCGTCATATCGTGCGCAAAACGGTAAACCTGGCCAACACCCGCCGCGACCTTGCCCTTGCTGTCGCCGGGATGTGACAGGCCGTATGCTGCCCTAATCTGCTCGCGATTCATAGCGGCAATATCGGCACCATCGAAATCCCAGCCAATACCTATGACGCCATGCTCGAGCCAGTCGGACGCATATACGCCGCCACGACCGGCACGAATCATCCAAGCACCCACGCGAAACCTGCCTTTCTGCCATAGCACGACCGTGTTGTGGCACTATGACTTATCTCAAATGCCCCAGGCATTGCACCGACAACTTGCCACAGCGCTGGCAAACGGCCAACGATAGCCCCACTTTTACCCGCTTTCATGTAGGTAAGTCTTCGCCACACTCATAAGGTGGGGCAGATTCGCCTCGGTTGCCTTCATTTTGTATTTGCCCCCCATTTGTTCTTGTCGCCTGGAATTAAATGTTCACCAATCAACGAATTTTACATAGAGGACGCAACGCTATAATGCTGTAAACGCATTTGTATTGCATTTCGAGTGACGGGAGCACAGATGCCTGATAACTACAAGGAACTCATTAAGAGCAACCCTGACGAAACCGAGATCAGGAGCTTCCTGGTGAACGGTAATCAAGTCTCCGTGACTCTACGCATCCCCGACACCTTGCGCGACGCAGCGAAGGAGGAGGCGGCGCTGCGAGGAATGAGTTTCTCCGCCTTCGTGCGCACCTGCATGATCGAAGAGCTCGCGAAGAAAGGGACATGAGCATGATCCGGGTCAAGACTCTCACCGTCCAGCTCATAGACGCGCAGCCGGACCGTATCCGCATCTGTCGCATCGACGGCGAGTCGCTCGTGACCGTCGTCATTCCGAGGGAGGACCTCGCCGAGGCGAAGTCGCTACCGAACATCCCGTAGCGCGGCGTCTACTACCTGCTCGACGAGGACCACGGCAACTGCTGAAAAACGCGGGCGTCGCGGCCGCGCGCAGGGAGATCTTCGGCGATTCGGGCGGTATCGCGGAGCTCGCCGACGATCTCGAGTTCCCGACACCCAGCGCCGCGGCGGTGTTCGTGCTCGGCGGCAACCAGAACGGCTGGACCGAATGGGTAAGCGACGACGGAGAAACGCTCAACCAAGTCTATAGAAGCGAGGAAAACTAGATGAACAAGCAGCAACTGGCATCAAAGATATGGGAATCCGCCAACAAGATGCGCTCGAAAATCGAGGCAAATGAATACAAGGATTACATCCTGGGCTTTATCTTCTATAAGTTCCTCTCCGAGACCGAAATCACCCGCCTGAAGGCACGTGATTTCGCCGAGGAGGATTTGCCGAGCCTCGTGGAAGACGACGAAGAAACAGTCGAGTTCGTCAAGGGCGAGTGCGGCTACTTCATCGCCTACGAGAACCTCTTCTCCACCTGGGTCGCCAAAGACGGCGACTTCGAGATTTCGAACGTTCGCGACGCCCTCTCTGCCTTTAGCCGCAACATCGATCCCGCCCGCAAGCGTGTCTTCGACGGCATCTTCGACACGTTGCAGACCGGTCTCTCCAAACTCGGCACCGATGCGCGGAGCCAGTCCAAGGCCGTTCGCGATCTCATCTACCTCATCAAGGACATCCCGATGGACGGTCGCCAGGACTACGACGTGCTCGGCTTCATCTACGAATACCTCATCAGCAACTTCGCCGCCAACGCCGGTAAGAAAGCCGGTGAGTTCTACACGCCGCACGAGGTGTCCATGCTCATGAGCGAGATTGTCTCGTGGCACCTGGCCGGACGCGAGAACATCACCATCTACGATCCCACGAGCGGATCGGGCTCGCTGCTTATCAATATCGGCAAGGCAGTGGCGCGACGCAACGGCGACCCGAACTCCATCAAGTATTATGCGCAGGAACTTAAGGAGAACACGTACAACCTCACGCGCATGAATCTGGTCATGCGCGGAATACTCCCCGACAACATCGTGGCGCGCAATGGCGATACGCTCGAAGACGATTGGCCCTGGTTCGATACGGTCGAGAACAAGGATGAGACCTACAATCCACTGTTCGTCGATGCCGTGGTGTCGAATCCGCCCTACTCCCAAAACTGGGATCCGGAAGACAAAGAACTCGATCCGCGCTTCAAGTTCGGCGTTGCCCCCAAATCCAAAGCCGACTATGCCTTCCTCTTGCATGATTTGTACCACTTGCGCCCCGACGGCATCATGTGCATCGTTCTGCCCCATGGCGTGCTGTTTCGCGGCGGCGAGGAGGGCACCATCCGCAAGAACCTGGTGGAGAACCGCCATATTCAGGCAATTATCGGGCTTCCCGCCAACATTTTCTTCGGCACCGGCATCCCGACAATCGTCATGGTACTCCGCAAGCAGCGGGAGAGCAGCGACGTGCTGGTCGTGGACGCGTCGAAGCACTTTGTGAAGGAAGGCAAAAACAACAAACTGCGCGCGAGCGATATACGCCGCATCGTGGACGCAGTCACGACTGGAGCGACCATCGACAAGTTCAGTCGCCTGGTGACCATCGACGAGATACGCGCCAACGATTACAACCTCAACATTCCGCGCTATGTTGATTCGTCCGAAGCTGCTGAAAGCTGGGACGTGTACGCCACTATGTTCGGCGGAGTTCCGAAGGACGAGATCGACGCTCTCGACCGCTACTGGAAGGTGTGGCCGAGCCTGAAGGGCCAGCTTTACGGCGATGGCGGCGGGTCGTGCTTTGCGGTCGTGGCAGACGACGTGGCGGCAACGGTAAAAACTAACGCCAACGTCGTCTCATTTCTGGGCGGCTATCGGGATGCACTGTCGCATCTGCCTGCTGAGCTGCAGAAAAGGTTGGTGGACGGTGCATCGCAGATCGACGCCGTGGCCGAAGAAGAGCATATTGCGGCGCAACTTCACGATGCCCTTTCCGGTATCGCGCTTGTTGACGAATACGATGCCTATCAGGCTCTTGATGATGCATGGACGGGCATTTCCGGTGATCTCGAGGTTATTCAAGTCGAGGGCAGGGAAGCCGTGCGTAAAGTCGATCCAAATATGGTGATTAAGAAGAAGAGTGGTAAAGACGTTGAGGTGCAGGATGGCTGGACAGGCCGCATTTTGCCGTTTGCGCTTGTCCAAGAGCAGCTGCTCGCTGATGATGTCAAGAAAATTACCGCGCGCGAATCCCGTTTGAATGAAATATCTCAAGAGCTTGACGAGATTCTTGAGAATCTTGATGAGGAGGAGAAAGGCTCGAGCGATGTTTTTGACGATGACGGCATGCTTGTGGCGGCATCCCTCAAGAAAGCCGTGAAGAGCATCGGCAAGCATCCGAATGGCGACTTTGAGATGGCGCTTGTTCGTGCTCAGACTCTGCTCGATGAGGAGAAGGACCTCAAAAAGGCAAGCAAAAAGGCGCTTGTCGCGCTCGAAGAGACGACAAAAAAGGTTATTGAGGGCTTGACTGATGTCCAGTGTGACGAATTGCTGGCTGCGAAATGGATTGAGCCGCTGCAGTCTGATTTGCTCGAACTGCCCAATGCCGTTATAGGCGACTTCATTGCGAAGATTGTGGCATTGAATGCAAAGTACGCGACAACCTATTCGGACGTGTGCAATCAGATTAATGAGGCGGAAAACGAGTTGGCAGCGATGTTGGGCCAGCTCACGGGCAATGAATTCGATATGGCGGGCATTGCTGAACTGCGGAAACTGTTGGGAGGTGAATAGCGTGACGGAAAAGACTAATGTACCCGAAATTCGTTTTGCCGGTTTTACGGACCCTTGGGAACAGCGTAAGTTCTCCGATCTGACCGATAGGGTTTCCATTCAGTCAAGCGATTCCGATTTGCCTCAAGTTGAATACGAGGACATCATTCCCGGCGAGGGCACGCTGAACAAAGATTTGCGCGACAAAGATGGCGGCAAAACAGGAATTAAGTTCTACGCCGGAGATGTTCTGTACGGGAAGCTTCGTCCTTATTTGATGAATTGGCTATACCCGCAGTTCAATGGTGTAGCTGTTGGTGATTTTTGGGTCCTTAGGGCTACAGAGTGTGACAGTTCATTTTTGTATCGGCTGATTCAAACGAACAGCTTCCAAAGGCTCGCAAATGTATCTTCGGGCTCTAAGATGCCTCGTGCAGATTGGAAACTGATTTCGCAATCGTTCTTCGCCGTGCCTGCCGATCACGCCGAGCAGAAAGCAATTGCGAAGAGCTTAGCCGAGCTTGACTCCCTCATCACCCTTCATCAGCGTAAGCTTGAACTGCTGAGGAATACTAAGAAATCGCTGTTGGAAAGGATGTTCGTCTAATAACTTTCGCGAGTTGCTTCTTGTTTCGAGCTCCAGAACCGCCGATTTC
>ENA-OQET01000021-OQET01000021.1-human-gut-metagenome-genome-assembly--contig:-NODE-21-length-82919-cov-6.046744_pt1 | contig 82919 bp, 76 predicted proteins | sample MGYA00242800_ERZ504645 | MGnify/ENA primary metagenome ERZ504645 (study PRJEB26092, sample SAMD00036308) | human gut metagenome | host: Homo sapiens | study: EMG produced TPA metagenomics assembly of... | reverse complement strand
CCGGGAAGATAGTTTCGCAGCGGAGTAAAAGCAATAATGGCAGCTGCTATCAGAAAAATTACTGTACATACTGACAACAGCACAGACAAGCCGTTCAACTTAGACACATGAATGCCCACTACCTCTTCCAAGGTATTTTCATTGATAATAGTCAGTTTATATTTAAACTTAATATTATGCCAAAAAGCTTTACGACCTTTTCTTGTCTTTCTCATTATCTTATGTTTATTCCAACAATCCGTCCGGTATATCTACTTTCAGAACTCTGTTCTCTCTATCCAAATCGATAATAAATTCCTCGTGGGCAGGAAGCAAAAGTTCGTCACCGTCTTTTTCTATGACAAACAAAACATTCATCGTAGAATCATCAACAGCAACAATTTCCCCCAAACAGCCATGATGAATATCCTCAACCTGGAATCCCGTAAAGAAATTCCAAGAAGTAATTTCATCTTGCTCATCCATGTATTTTTTAGGGAAATAAACCTCCACATTAGTCAGCATCCGTGCGCGTTCGGCAGTTTCAATTCCTTCAAATTTTACCAAAGCTACATCATCCGAACGGAAACGATATTCTTCTATAAAAAACGGAACCAAGATGCCATCCAGCAACAATACCAGATAATCGCACTCTACACGATCGAAAATATCATCGTTGAATGTAAAAGAAACTTCTCCTTTAATACCGTGAGGTTTGTTTATCACCCCGATTTTATATACTTCTTCTTTCTTAATCATAAACTTACTCTATTCGGGTAATACGAGCACCTAAAGCTGTCAAACGCTGTTCTATATTTTGATAGCCTCTGTCTATCTGCTCTATATTATGAATACGGCTGATGCCTTCTGCACTCAGCGCAGCTATTAACAATGCGATTCCTGCACGTATGTCAGGCGAAGTCATATTGCCTCCTCTTAAACGGAAGTTATGATCATGTCCGATGACAACTGCACGATGAGGATCACAAAGAATGATCTGTGCACCCATGTCAATCAACTTATCGACAAAGAACAGACGGCTTTCAAACATTTTCTGATGAATCAATACGCTTCCTTTAGCCTGAGTAGCTACCACGAGCATCACACTCAACAAGTCGGGAGTCAGTCCCGGCCAGGGAGCATCAGCTATTGTCATAATCGATCCGTCGATAAAGGATTCAATCTCATAATGATCCTGTTGAGGTACAAATATATCATCACCTCGCTGTTCCAGACGGATACCCAAACGGCGGAAGCTATCAGGAATGATTCCCAGATTTTCGTAAGATACATTTTTGATAGTGACCTCACTGGATGTCATGGCTGCCATTCCGATAAAGCTTCCCACTTCAATCATATCTGGCAATACATGGTGCGTACATCCTTTGAGACTCTTCACACCTTCGATAGTCAGCAAATTGGAAGCAATACCTGTAATCTTGGCTCCCATGCTATTCAGCATCTTACATAACTGCTGCAAATAAGGTTCGCATGCAGCATTATAAATCGTAGTTTTTCCTTCAGCCAGTACAGCCGCCATAATAATATTTGCCGTACCTGTTACAGAAGCCTCATCAAGCAACATATACGTTCCTTTCAAGTGGCTGGCAGTTATTTTAAAAACGCCATTCACTGCATCGTAGTTGAACGAAGCTCCCAGTTTCTGAATTCCCAGAAAGTGAGTATCCAAACGGCGGCGACCTATTTTATCTCCTCCCGGCTTGGCTATCATAGCTTGTCCAAAACGAGCAACCAAAGGACCTACCAGCATGACAGAGCCACGCAAACGCGAGCAACGAGTAAGGAACTCTTCACTTTCCAAATAAGCAAGATTTACATCATCCGCCTTAAACGAATATGTATCTACACTCTTTTTAGAAACCTTTACTCCCATGTCACGAAGCAACTGAATCAAATTATTCACATCCAGAATATTCGGAATATTACTGATTGTTACTTCTTCGTCTGTCAATAATGTGGCACAAACCACCTGCAACACTTCATTTTTTGCACCCTGAGGAACTATTTTCCCATGCAGTTTGTGTCCGCCTTCTATTACAAATGATGCCATAGTACCGGTTATTTAAGATTAATATTTTCTTTTTTGCTGATTATTGTTTACCTGACGACGACGAGGGGTAAACGTACGCTGTTCTGTCAAATGAAAATCTTCTGCCGACAACTTAATCTTACCTCCCGACAGTTCACACAAGTCATCCAGAATTTTCTGATCTTCCACACCATCCTTATTCCAATTCTGGTAATCTTTTTTCATATGATTAGCAATCAGTTTCAACAGCTGCTTCTTTTCCTCGCCTTCCTCGTAATCAATCGCAATTTTAATCATATCCTGAACAAAGCGTCCATAATGACGATAACGGATATTATTCTGAGAATAAGGAATCTGTTCAGGTTTTACTTCCAAACTTTCTTTTTTTACAATATCCACCGGATAATCAATATCCAACTTGAAATCAGCCATAATGGCCAGATGATCCCAAAGCTTATGCTTGAAATCTTCTACATCACGCAAATGCGGAAACATACCTCCCATTATATTAACAATGGTATTGGCACATCGCTGCCGCTCTTCACGATCTTCAATTGTCAGGGCATGGTCTACCATGTTTTGCACACTTCTTCCATACTCAGGAAGTGGTAATTTTCGTTGCTGGGTATTATATTCCATATATATTATCGCAAATTCTTCGTTTTTAGATTCTTACAAAAGTTTCTTCGGAGTAGAAGCGACAAACTCTTTCAAATAGAAAGGTTCAAAATAAGCCACATCCTTGAAGTCTTCCTTTGCCATTGCTTTTTCGGCAAGAGGGAACATCCATTTAGCCAGCGGATGAATATTTTCGATAAAATGTGCATTAGGATGAGTTATTTTTTCACGACACTTGGCAGCTCCGTTTCCAAAGAAATAAACCGGATGTTCTGCCAAAAACTCGGCATAGGAATTTTCATCAATAATATCAGCTCCAATTTCACGCTTTACATTCAAAGCACGATCGTATATAGCTGCATATACTTCCATACGGCGGGCATCTATCATCGGACACAACAATGCATCTTCCGGCAAATCTTCGAACAATAGAACAGGAACAGCCATTACTTCCGGAGTAGGAATTCCAATCAGCGGAATATTACGTCCGTAACAAATTCCTTTTGCCATAGACACGCCAATACGAAGCCCTGTATACGAACCCGGACCACAACTTACGGCTACAGCATCCAATGGTATGGCATGATTGTCTATAAAAGATAAAGCCTCATCCACAAAAACACCTAATACGACAGCATGTGACGGACCCTTAAAGTCCTCTTTCGAAAAGATAGAAGTTCCATCCTGACTTACAGAAACAGAACATACCTCCGTTGAAGTTTCAATATGTAAAATGCACGACATAAATTAATTCCTTATTATATAGAGTGCAAATATACACTTTTATTTGCACTCACTTCATCATTAAACCAGTGTTTTTTAGGACCTGTAGCAAAACACCCTATTCTCAAATTTCACCAGCACATTTTATAGCAAGTTCTATCAACATTTATTTATTTTATCCCCACCATTTTTCATCACTTTCGCAACCAAGTGTTAAAAACAGATTTTCTTCTTTTTTTCAAGTTATGCAATCAACCATAAAATTCATATCACATTATTATTTTTCGACCAACAATGAAAATAATAATAACATTTTGTTTCCTTTTTGAAATACTTTACATAAATTGGCAAAATCTTTAAGAAAGCCTAAGCATAGGTAAGGGAGACCAAATTTTGTTAATTTAAAAACACTAAAAGGCATGAAGAAATTTATGACTAGAAAACACACTGAAGAACATCTGTCCAGTCGGAAAGAGCGTTTTTCAGATCTAATGGGGAAAGGTTTATTCTTGTTAGCTTTAGCAGTGCACTATCAACAAACATCTGGGCACAAACAACAACCACAACAAACGCTCAGACTACTAGCCAAAATTTTACAGGAAAAGTCTGCGACAGTAAAGACGGTTCTTCTCTGATCGGCTGTACCGTACGTGTAAAAGGTAAGAAAGCTGCAACCATTACAGATGCCAATGGAAATTACAGCATCACAGCCAAGCCTGGGGACATTCTGATTATCTCATATATAGGATATGAAACCGTAGAAGTCCCAGCCGGAAGTAAAAAAGCATCCAATATTTTCATGGTAGATGATAGTGTAATAATGGATGATGTAGTCGTAACAGGTTACCAGACTTTAAAAAAATTCAATGTTACAGGCTCTGTAAATACCATCAACAATGAAAAAATTTCTTTAAGAAGCAGCACCGGGCTGAATGGACTTCTGGAAGGTACAGTACCAGGACTAAACGTTTACAATGATAATTTCCGTATCCGTGGTGGAGCTTCAATGAACTCAGGAAATGATCCGCTATTTATCGTAGACGATTTCGAAGTAGAAGAATTGCCCGAAAATATGGACATGGTAGAAAGCATTACTGTGCTGAAGGATGCGTCTGCTACAGCAATATGGGGATCACGTGCAGCGAATGGTGTAATTGTCATCACAACCAAAAAAGGAAAAGCAAACGACTTTAAGATTTCTTATTCGAATAATTTCAAGGTGTCTGCCAAACCTAATTTCGACGATTTGCATCGTGCTTCCAGTGAACAGATTATCGATTACGACAGAGAAGCACATTTGTATGGATATAATTCGATGATGGGAGGTTTCGGTTATCAAGGAGCCGGCTACTCTCTATCACAAGAAATATTAAACGATTATTGGGAAGATGTTGTTATCGACTGGGAAACGGGATCAGTATTACCTATGGATCCAACAAAGTTGGCCGAAATGGATGCCCGTCTGAATAAACTGAAAACTTACTCCAATCGGAAACAATTGGAAGATAACCTATTAAGAAATGCTTTCCGCCAACAGCATTTAGTTTCCATTTCTGGAGGTAACGAGCGAATAAATTATTATCTGTCAGGAAGTTTCATTGGAGGACACTCCGAGTATGTAGGAGATAAAAACCGTTCATACAACATCAACTCACGTATGTCTTACAAGCTTCTGCACAACCTGACACTGCGTTCCGACCTCTCGGCTACATTCGATAACAATGACAACGGCTATACTAACCTAAGCAGCGACATATATAATATGTTCCCGTTCCAGATGTTATTAGACGAGCAAGGCAATCGCATCGCTGATTATACACAATTCTCCCGCATGGACGCCGACAAGTATACAAGTGAATACGGATATTTAAGTTTTGGAAAAAATCTGTTGGATGAAGTCGATCTGGCCAACAATACAACAAAAAATACCGATTATAAAGCTCGTTTCGGTCTGGACTATCGTATTTTAGAAGGCCTTAACTTGTCTGCCGACTATCAATACGAAAGATATCAGTCTATAAACAAAGATATTCAGTCGGTAAACAGCTATAGCGTAAGAGAGTTAATCAACCAGCATACAGTTATCAACGAAAATGGCTTATCGTACCGTATTCCTAAGGGAGATATCCTCGACCATTCACAAAATGATATAGAAGCCTGGACTATGAAAATAGGCGCAACTCTTAACCGTAATTTCGGTATAGACAAACAACACTATGTCAACGCAACTGCGGGATTTGAAGTACGAAGCAAGCACAGCACTACGGAAACATACCGCAAACTAGGCTATGACGATCAAGTATTATCATGGTCACCTATTGATGCCGTTGATCTGGCTACCAATGGTACTACACCTCCCTGGTACGACTATCCGATGCGCTATTATGCAAGCAGTTATGATGGCTTTAACGATATTTTAAACAGAGAAGTATCTTATTATTTGTCAGGAGTATACACATACGATAACCGATACACTGTAAGCGGTAGCTTACGTATTGATAAATCGAATTTGTTCGGAGTAAGCGACAAATACCGCCGTAACCCCATCTGGTCATTCGGAGCGAACTGGAATATTAAAAATGAAAAATTCTTCCATTGTGATGCCATTACAGCTTTAATGCTCCGCGCATCTGTAGGATTAACTGGTAATTTCGACCGAAGCGGACGAACTTCTCCTATCATGATCGGACAATTCATCAGCAGTGATTTAGTAGACGGAGGAGGATATATGCGTATCACTACTCCCCCAAATCCACTATTGCGTTGGGAGCGTACTCGTTCTATCAACCTGTCTGTAGACTTGGGGTTATTCGACCGTGTAAATACAACATTTACTTATTATCATAACAAAGGTTATGATTTGCTGGGAGAAGCTCAACTGGATCCGACTGTAGGATATAGCGAACAGCTCATAAACTCAGCCGATATGAACAACACGGGTATGGAAATCCAATTGGATGCAGACCTTATCCGTACTCGCGATTTCACATGGAATCTGGGCTGGGTATTCGGATATAACAAGAACGAAATAACAAGAAACAGTGCCCACGATTCCAGCCCTGTTCTGAATCGTGTACATGGAATTACCAGATTCGTAGAAGGATACTCACGAGAAAGCATCTGGAGTTACCGCTGGGCTGGACTGAACGAAATGGGATTGCCACAGGCCTACAAAGCAGATGGAACAAAAGTCACATCATACGAGGACTTGGATGTTGAAGATCTGGAATATAGCGGAACTTACCAGCCTAAATATTCCGGTAGCCTTTCTACAGGATTCCGATATAAGAGCCTGCAAGCCAATTTCTTGTTCACATACAACTTCGGACATGTATTCCGTGTAGAATATCCAGACATGAACCCATTCGGTTCCTCACCGGCTTTAAATGAAAGAATCGCCGACCGCTGGCGTCAACCGGGAGATGAAAATAAAACTGATATTCCTGCCATTTGTTCCGATATGATGAATTACCTGATGACCTATCAGACTGGTGCATCAGAACTGGCACAATACTCATCCAACAGTATCCGCAAAGGTGACATGATCCGCCTGCGTGAAATATTGCTGAATTACGAACTGCCAAAAAAATGGTTGCACAACAGTCCGGTTAAACACCTGTCTATAACAGCCCAGTTAAATAATGTCTGGTTATGGACTGCAAACAAAGAAGGCTATGATCCTGAAGCTGTTTCTCCTGTCAGCGGAACATTCTCACTGACAGATCCGATAGCCTTTACTTGTGGTGTAAAACTTGATTTTTAATACAGAATTTTATAAACGACATAAGACAATGAAACATATAACGAAATATTTCGCCCTGGCAGGAGCACTTATGCTATTCTCTTCCTGCAATGATTTTCTGGATACACTGCCTAAAGGTAAAGTCATACCTACAACAGTTGAAGATTTCGGAAATCTGATGAAAGACATGACACTGTCTACTGCATACGATGGTTTACCCTATTATTGCTCAGACGATGTACTGATTCCCAATCGTTCAATAAACATGTCTAACGCTACCAACAAGGCTTATTTTTGGTTAGAGTCTTTTTATCTGGACAGCGAAGATGACCAGAACTGGAATGACACATATAATCATTTGTTTACCATCAATGTTGTTTTAGAGAATATAGAAGGAGCAACAGGAGGTACTGAAGAAGAACGCAGACGCATCGCTGCGGAAGCAAAAATATTCCGTGCCTACAACTACTGGTATCTGCAAAGTTTATACGGACCTGCATATAATGCAGCAACAGCTTCTACCGACTTAAGTGTTCCACTGGTTACAGAGCCTAATCTGGAAGCCAAACATTCTCGGGCAACAGTAGAGCAAGTTACCGCACAAATCTTAAAGGATCTGGAAGGAATAGAACAAGACTTACCCATCATGGGAAGCAATAACTACAAACCGACCCGTGCCGCCGCTTATGCCATGAAGGCACGCGTGCTCTTCTATCTAGGACGTTATGACGAAGCCGGAAAGGAAGCAGAGAAGGCATTGGAGCTGAATAATAAGATAGACGACATGAGAGAATGGTCTTTCCCTACCGAGTTTCCATCTGGCAGTATCAATGGCAAGCCTACCGATATTACTTCCTTACAAAAAATATGGTATCATAGTGTAAACGGATCAGGTGCATTGAGTCAGGTAGCTATTGGAGAAGGTCTTCTTGAATTATACAAGAAAAATGACAAAGACCTTCGTTTCAAGTTCTGGTTCTCGAATGTAGACAATAAGGGAGAATTTTTCTACGATGAGAATACCTATTGCTACATTCAGACTACTCCCAATTACAACATAGGCGTTCCCGAAATGATGCTTATCAAAGCAGAAGCACTGGCTCGTCAAAATGATCCTGCCGCATTGGACATATTGAACGAACTGCGTAAGTATCGCTTTACAGAAGAAGATTATACGGCATTGACAGCAGAAGACGGAAACAGCTTGTTAGAAATCGTTTTGGAGGAAAGAAGACGGGAACTGGCCTTATCAGGACTTCGCTGGTTCGATATGAAACGTCTGGTACAAGACGGCATCTACACTCAGACACTCACTCGTACAAGTCCAGACGGAGAAACCCATACACTGGCTCCGGGATCTAACCGTTATTTATTCCCTATCCCACAAAGTGTCATTCTGCAAAATGGAAATATAGTACAAAACCCACGCTAAACAATTAACCATCATGATAAAAAATATATTCTTTTTCGCATGTGTACTTGCTGGAATGGCATGTACCTCTCAATCTAAAGATGAATTTACAGTAAAAGGTAAACTGGATAAACCTTTCACTGGTACAGTATATCTGGGACATATAACAGACAAGTTCACTAATATAGATTCAGTGCAGCTTACCAACGCTACCGAATTCTCTTTTACACAACATATCAGCAATCCGGACAAATACCGCATCAGCTTTAAACCTTATTGCAATGGGTATGAGTTTATTGCGGAAGCAGAAGGATGTTACGAACTGAAGAATGACAGCGTAACGGTAATTCAGGGTAAAGAACAAGAACTCATGAACCGTTATCTGAAAACGATAACACCAATTAGACAAGAAGCTGAAAAGTTAATGAACTTATATGCGGAAGCAGAAACAGCAAAAGACGAAAAGGCACTTTCCGAACTCCGGGAGAAACTGACTCAGCATTTCACAAAAGAGCAGCAAACTACGGTAGACTTTATCAAATCATGTCCCAGCAGTTATACAGCTGTTGATTGGGCCGGAAATCTATTACTAAGAGAATATCCCGAATGGAAAGAGGTTTATGAAACAGTAGATACAATAAATTACACATACTCATATGCTTTCCGTTCTTTGCAAGAAAAAATGAATGAAGCCCGTTCTCTATGGATACAAGACATAGAGGCTCCCGATTTTACGACAACAGATATAAACGGAAAAACAGTCAAGCTGAGCGACTTTAAAGGTAATTATCTTTTGCTCGACTTTTGGGCTTCATGGTGCAGACCTTGTCGTGACAAAGCCAAGGAGATAAAAAAAATATATCCGCAGCTTAAAGCAAAAGGTATTCAGATTTGTGGTATTAATCTAGATGATGAACGAAAGAAATGGCTGGATGCCAGTCAGGAAGATGGCATTCTATGGATTAACACCAGTGAACAAAAATCGTTCAGAGACAACCAAATAGCTAAAGACTATAAAGTAACACAGATACCCGCCCTGTTCGTAATAGACCCTTCAGGAAAAATCGTCAAGCAAAATCCTGATATCGACTATTTGCTGAATCTGACCACTAAATAATATTTAGCTACCATTCATTCAGAAGAGAAATATCCCGTCTTTTTACATAAAGCAGGACATTTCTCTTTTTTCAAATATACTCGTAAAAGACAAATATTAAATTCTGTATATTTCGGATTTTATATTTAACCTGCCAACGTAATCAGGATGTAAATCAGAAGCTGACAGCTAAATTCAGTATGCAGCAAAATATCAGCATATCTTCAGAAAAACATCAGCATATTTTTTTAAAACATCAGCATGTTTTAGACAAAATATCAGCATCTTTTTTACGCAGCTCTGCGAAGTCTTCAGTCTGTCAGAGAAAAAGCTTCTCTCTACTTTCCGGATTCACAGCTTTTTCCTACCTTTGCACGATAAAAAAACAGAATATTATGATACAATCAATGACCGGATACGGCAAAGCAACTGCCACATTCGGAGATAAAAAAATCAACGTAGAAATAAAATCATTGAACAGTAAGGCAATGGACTTGTCTACACGCATTGCCCCACTGTATCGTGAAAAAGAAATGGAAATCCGCAACCTTATTACCAAAACGTTGGAACGAGGAAAAGTGGACTTCAGCATATGGATTGAGAAAGATGCGGCCGAAACGGCTACTCCCATCAATGCTGCACTGGTAGAGAATTACTATAATCAGATAAAGACAATCTCGGACAACTGTCACATTCCTGTTCCCGAAGACTGGTTTGCAACTTTGCTCCGCATGCCGGACGTACTGACTCGCGTAGATATTCAAGAGTTGTCAGACGAAGAATGGGAAGTTGCAAGCAAAGCTATCGAAGAAGCATTGCAGCATTTGGTTGACTTCCGGAAACAGGAAGGAGCTGCACTGGAAAAGAAATTTACCGAAAAGGTAGACAATATAGAACGCCTGCTCAAATCAATCGAACCTTTCGAAAAAGAGCGTGTGGCAAAAATACGCGAGCGTATTACCGAAGCCTTGGAAAAGACCATCAGTGTAGACTATGACAAAAACCGTCTGGAACAGGAACTGATATATTATATCGAAAAACTGGATATCAACGAAGAAAAGCAACGTCTTGCCAACCACTTGAAATATTTCCGCGAAACAATGGCTGGTGGACACGGACAAGGTAAGAAGCTGGGATTCATCGCTCAGGAAATGGGTCGTGAAATCAATACAACAGGCAGCAAGTCAAATCATGCCGAAATGCAAAACATCGTAGTCCAGATGAAAGACGAACTGGAACAAATCAAGGAACAAGTTTTAAATGTAATGTAATATTAACAAGCTGAAGGGCGAAAGAAGAGGAAATCACTCATCAAGAGGTTTCTTCTTGTTTCGCTCTTCGTGTTTTTACTCAAAGTTATGGGAAAACTGATTATTTTTTCTGCGCCATCAGGTTCAGGTAAATCAACTATCATCAACTACCTGCTAACACAAAACCTGAATCTGGCTTTTTCTATTTCAGCTACCAGTCGCCCACCCCGCGGAACAGAACAAAACGGAGTGGAATATTTTTTTCTTACACCTGAAGAATTCAAACAACGCATAGCCAACAACGAGTTTTTAGAATACGAAGAAGTATATACCGACCGTTTCTACGGCACACTGAAAGCACAGGTAGAAAAACAACTGGAGGCCGGTCAGAATGTTATATTCGATGTAGATGTTGTAGGTGGATGCAATATCAAGAAATTCTACGGCGAACGCGCGCTGTCGGTATTCATCCAGCCACCTTCGGTAGAAGAGTTGCGCAAGCGTCTGAACGGACGAGGAACAGATGCTCCCGAAGTGATTGAAAGCCGAATAGCCAAAGCTGAATTCGAATTAAGTTACGCCGACAAATTCGATGTAGTAATAATAAACGATGACTTGGATACAGCAAAAGCCGATGCCTTGAAAGTCATCAGTGATTTCTTGAAAAAATAACTTATCCATTTATGGCCAAAGATCCTAAGAAACTGTTAAGAAGCATGATGATAGTCAGTATCATCATCGGACTCGTTGCACTGGCAGTAGCCGTAGTTGCAGTTGCCATGAAAGAGTATATTATTGCAGCAGCAATGCTTATCGTTGCCGGCTGGCAGGTCGTAAACTATCTAAAATGGAAAAAATGCCTGTAAAGACAGGAATATTCGGGGGAACATTCAATCCGATTCACATCGGTCATCTGGCTCTGGCAAACTATCTGTGTGAGTATGGTGGGCTGGATGAAATATGGTTTCTGGTATCTCCTCAAAATCCATTTAAGCAAAATGTGGAGTTACTCGACGATAAGATACGGCTGGAAATGGTAAAAGCTGCCGTTTCCGGCTATCCTCGTTTTTGTGCTTCCGACTTTGAATTCACCCTTCCCCGCCCTTCCTATACAGTTGATACACTGAACCGGCTGGCAGAAGCCTATCCGGACAGAGAGTTTACACTCATTATCGGAGCGGACAACTGGGCTGCATTCGACCGATGGAAGTCACCCGAAGAGATTATCCGCAAACATAGTATTATTGTATATCCACGTCCAGGCTACGATATACAGACAGGGCCACTTCCACCTCATGTAAAAGTTGTGGATACTCCCCAGCTGGAGATCAGTTCAACTTTTATCCGGCAAGCAATCAGCGAAGGTAGAGATATACGATATTTCCTGCATCCGGAAGTTTATCGCATCATTGCAGAAAAAAAACTTTATAACCAACAATAGACATGAAATCATACAAATTTCACATCCTTTCTCTTGCAACTCTTCTGCTGCTGGGAGCAACAACCCATGCAGAAGCTAAAATCTTTGAGAGGAAGAAAAAGAAAGCACAAACAGAAGTTAAAGCAGCTCCTGCCAAGCAAAATATAAATGGACTAAAGCCTTACGCGCAAGTCATTACACCAAAAGCCAAAAGTTCATTCGGTTTTCTGACAGTACACAAAGTTGACAATAATTACTTCTTTGAGATACCAGATTCTATGCTGAATCGTGATATCCTGATTGTAAACCGAATCAGCAAGGCTCCTACTTCTCGCCAGAAATCTCGCGTAGGTTATCCGGGAGATATTCTGGGAAGCAAAGTAATCCGTTTCGAGAACAAAGACAACAAGCGCATCCTTGTACGTGAATATTCTTATCGTGAACGCTCGGAAAACAAGGACGGAATGTTCCAGTCTGTACGCAATTCAAATACACAGCCTATCGTAGCCAACTTCGGAATAGAAACAATAAAGAAAGATTCACTTACCAGAAATTATGTAATCAATGTAAGTGTTTTCCTGCAAAAAGAAAATCCTTTATTCTCTTTCGATGCTGACAGCAAGGAATATATCGGATTATTGAACATGGTAGGTGAAGGAACCTACATCGATACTCTGAAAGCATTTCCAAAGAATATCGAGATTTCTACTACGGTCACTTACCAAAGTAAAAAAGGTATGAGCAATGTAGGATTTCTGGAAACCGGAAGTCCGCGTATACCACTGACTTACGAACTGAACAGTTCAATGGTCCTGCTTCCCGAAGTACCGATGAAAGCCAGACTGTTCGATCCGCGTGTAGGCTACTTCACCGTTGGTTATACCGATTTCGACAGCAACCCACAAGGTATCGAATACAAAAAACTTATTACGCGATGGCGTCTGGAGCCTAAGGACGAAGCAGCCTATCTGCGTGGAGAGCTTGTAGAACCTAAAAAGCCAATTATCATTTACATCGATCCGGCAACTCCCAAGAAATGGGTTCCGTATCTGATACAAGGAGTAAACGACTGGCAGGTTGCCTTCGAAAAGGCTGGATTCAAGAATGCCATTTATGCACTGGAAGCTCCTACTGATGACCCTTCATGGAGTCTGGAAGATGCACGTCACTCAGCCATTGTCTACAAGCCTTCAGATATCCCTAATGCAAGTGGTCCGCACATCAACGACCCTCGTACAGGAGAAATTCTGGAAACTCATATCAACTGGTATCATAACGTCATGAGCCTATTACGCGACTGGTATATGATTCAGGCAGGTACAATCGATGAAGCAGCACGCAAAATGCAACTCGACGATGAACTGATGGGACAACTTATCCGGTTTGTATCTTCGCATGAAGTAGGACATACATTAGGACTCCGACACAACTTCGGATCTTCACACACCGTACCAGTTGAAAAACTACGTGACAAAGTATGGGTAGAAGCCAATGGTCACACACCATCCATCATGGATTACGCCCGCTTTAACTATGTAGCACAACCTGAAGACGGTATTACACGTGCCGGAATCTTCCCTCGCATCGGTATATACGACAAATGGTCGATAGAATGGGGTTACCGCTGGTTGCCACAATTCCAAACACCGGAAGATGAAGTTGCATTTTCTAACCAGTCTATTATCGAAAAGCTGAAAACAGACGTGCGTTACACCTTCGGTACGGAATCTGATCCTAATGATCCACGCAATCAGAGTGAAGACCTCGGTGACGACTCTATGCTGGCCAGCCTATATGGAATCAAAAATCTGAAGCGAATCGTACCTCAAATTCTAACATGGTCGTACGAACCTAACAAATCATATGCGGGAGCTGGAGAAATATATAGCGGAGTAGTTTCTCAATTCAACCGTTATTTAGGCCACGTCACTAAAAACGTAGCAGGAATTTACAGCAATTCTATCACTGTAGAACAAACAGATGAAATAGCACGTGAATTTGTTCCTGCCAATATCCAGAAACGGGCTATTGCTTTTCTGAATGAACAATTGTTCACAACTCCTGAATGGCTTATTGATCGTCAGTTGATGGAAAAAGCTAAAATACTCCCAGTGAACGTAATCTGTTCACTTCAGTCGGGTGTCCTGGCACGACTCATCAACAAGAACACACTCGACAAGATGAGTGAAAACGAAATTCTGAATGGCAAAAAAGCATATACATCTGCTCAGATGTTTAACGACCTGAAGAAAGTTATCTGGAGCAATCTGGGACAATCGGATATATACAAACGAAACATGCAGAAAGCATATGTAGAAAATCTGATCAATCTGCTGGATAAGAAAGGAAATGCTGATAAGAATGCATCAGGAAAGCGTCCGGCCTACTCAGAAGCTCCGGCCATCGCACATGGACAACTCACAGAATTGAAACGTCTGGCCACCAGTGCAGCCAGTATGACAAGCGGCACAGCCAAAGGTCATTATCAAAATTTAATCACACTGATTGATAATGCATTGAGCAACAAGTAAAGACATTCTTACAGTGTAATACTGAACACAATGTAGCTATCTAACAAGAACCATATTCTTCGCATACGTGAAATGTGAGAATATGGTTCTTATTTTTGTATTAAAAAGCCACTTATTTTACTTCCAGCACTACAATTGATTTAGCCGGAAGTTTGACTTGTAATCCATTTTTCTGGATTTTGGCTCCCTTGAAATCTTTAGGAACAACCACATCCGAATGTTCAAATGAATTATAGTCGTCAATACTTTCCGAAGTCAGAATACGTCCTGTAACCGATTTAATCGACACATCTCCCAAAGATAAAGTAATATCCTGAGATTCGGTCAAATCAACATTCGACAACGAGATATGAACAACGCCTTCCTTATTACGTGAAGCTGTCGCACTGACCATCGGGACAATCCGGTCGCCACGCACAATCTTACGCTCACACTGCAAATCGAGAGGTAAAAAAGTAGCATCCTGATGTACATTATACATTTCGAACACATGATAAGTAGGAGTCAGTACCATTTTATCTTCCTTTGTCAGAATCATAGACTGGAGTACATTGGCAATCTGAGCTATATTGGTCATCTTGATCCGGTCTGTATATTTATGGAAAATATCCAATGTCAGCGAAGCAACAAAAGCATCGCGCAATGTATTTTGCTGAAACAGATGTCCGGATATAGTACCAGGCTCCTCATCCCACCAGGTTCCCCATTCATCGACAATCAATCCTACACGTTTCTGCGGATCATATTTATCCATAATAGCAATATGACGTTTTATCACATCCTCAATCTCACGACATTTTCCCAATGTCCAGTAATAATCATCCGTTGAAAAATCCGTTGCAGATCCCTTACTGCCCGACCATCCTGTTACAGTATAATAATGCAAGGAAAGTCCATCCATTTGTTGTGCAGCCCTCTGCATCAGTACCTCTGTCCAGCGATAATCGTAATCACTTGCTCCACTAGCGATTTTATATAAACGGTTGCCTCCGTAGTTACGGCAATAAGTCTGATAACGGCGATAGAGGTCGGAATAATATTCCGGATACATATTACCTCCACATCCCCAACTTTCATTTCCTACTCCGATATATTTTACTTTCCAAGGCTTCTCCCTACCGTTTTCTTTGCGCAATTTCGCCATCGGGCTACCTTGTTCGGCAGTCATATATTCTACCCATTTAGCAAGTTCTTCTACAGTGCCACTACCTACATTGCCACTTATATAAGGTTCGCAGCCCAATATCTCACAAAGATTCAAAAACTCGTGCGTACCGAAACTATTATCCTCTACCGTTCCACCCCAATTGTTATTCACCATCTTCGGTCTATTCTCACGCGGTCCGATACCGTCCATCCAATGATATTCGTCGGCAAAGCAACCACCCGGCCAGCGCAACACGGGGACCTTCAACTTTTTCAAGGCTTCAAGTACATCTGTGCGATATCCTTTCACATTGGGAATGGAAGAATTTTCTCCTACCCATAAGCCACCATAGATACAAGTTCCCAAATGTTCGGCAAACTGTCCGTAAATTTCTTTGTTGATAACCTGTTTTCCCTGATCCGGATGAACAGTAACTGTCGCTTTCTGTTGTGCTAAAACCGGTAATGCTGCACAAAATGCCAACCCTAAAATAGTGTTTTTCATATGTCCTTAGTTTTTATTTTAATTGTTGAATCTGGCAGAAAAACATTCTTCCACAGTCTGCTTTTCAACCTTTACCCAACAGCAAAAATAAAAGAAAACCTTTCATTACAAAAGACAGTATGTTACCATTTAGTAGTCCATTTGTTACATTCAACAGTTTTTGTGAGTGAAGGATATAAAAAAGATGTGCCAGAACAACTTCCGGCACATCCTCTTCATGCGATTTAATTGTAAATCAAAAAATCATTCAATCAGTAACTGATTAATTATTTTTGAATCCATAACCATTGGTAATCTTACCTAATGAAGTTTCCAAGATAGAGCTATGGAACGGTACAAAGTAAATAGGAGCTTCACCGTCTACAAAGCCACGGAATACATAATCTGAGTAGTCTGATTCATAATCAAGAATATCCTTACCCCAGTTAACCATTGTATAACCATCAGCTTCCAGTGCTTTAGCCTCAGCGCTACCCGGTTCAATATGCTTAAACAAACCTTGAATAGCCAAGTTTGTACCAGGATTTGCTGAATAGATTGAATTGCCAGTATATCCTTCCCAGTCGTCAAATACACCACGCCATCCCGGATACATCACTGGATCAGTTTCATCTGTGCACTGGGTAGTCAAACGGTAGCCATACTGAGCCTTTGCATCTACACTCTTAGTCCATACATATAATGAAATAGTATTTCCATTTTCGAATGTATAATAACCTTTAGTTTTCAAGCCATTCACCATAGCGGCTAAATCTGCTTTCAATTTCTTAATTGCTTCAGGAAGTTTTCCTGTACGAATTAAGTCATAACGACGAAGGCCTTCACCACCAAATTCAAGCTTACGTTCTTGCTGAATAGCTTCTTTAATACCTCCCCATTTAGATATAAATCCATCAAGGTTAGCAAGTTCCGGAGTAGCAAATGCACGATTATGAACCTCTGACAAATACTGTTTAGCAGTAACTTCATCACCCAGTTCAGCCTTTACTTCTGCTAACATCAGGATAACATCTGACATACGTACAAACGGATTATTGATACCAGACTGACGCTGTTTTTCCCAACGTGGTTCAGGCTGACGGTTTTCGTCCCATTTATTATTAGCGATACCACCACCATTAGCTTGTGAACCTGGTACAAATGGCAATAGTTTTTCCACACCATTTTTTCCATCTGTACCGGTAACAGTACAAGTTACATCTCGACGCATATCATTCGGATCGAAATCTCCATAATAGTAAGTAGGGTGGAAACGGCTCTGACCATAGTTCTTACATGGATAGTTATTAGAACCACCAGCTGAGCTAGGACGTCCGAAAGCATATGGACGTTCAGTCTGTACACCTCTTGTTTCAGGTATTTCATAAATACTTTCAGATGAAAGAACCAGATTATCATTCTGCTGGAATACATACTGATACGGATTTCCAAATGCTTGACCATTAGAACCTGCAGCACGAGGGTCTACAGTACATAATGCAGCTGTTCCTGGATTATCCACACAATTCTGTAAGTATCTTTCGGCTATTTCATAGAACTTTTCATAATCAGTACGGCGACCATAGAAAGCATTGTTAGCATCTACAGTATTTAACTTGTCGAAGCTCAAAACGTTTCCATCCAAATCCTTATAAAAATCAGCACCTAAATCAGTACGACGTGTTGAATAACCACCTGCATATAAACACATACGACCAATCAATGCATCTACATAATTACGAGTCATCATACTTGCATCAGCACCGACATTTTCACCCAAATAATACATATAAGGTTCAACCTGCATCAGTTTATTGATATGATATTCATAAATCTGATCACGCGGAGTCAAGCCTTCAGCGGCTACACCTGGTTCCAAATTATGAGGTACATCTCCCCAAAAACGAAGCAACTCGTGATAAGCTGTAGCACGCAAAGCAACAGCCTGTCCGTAAAGGTCAGTCATTTCAGTTACCGATCCTGTTCCTGCTTCTATATCCTTATAAGTATCTGTTCCTTCAATAGCATTACAAAGTGTATTACATGTAGCGATAATGCTATACAAAGCCGGCCATGCATTTACACCATTATTACCAGCTGAATTTATATCAAAACTAGATGTGCCACCATAATACAAGTTTTCAGGGATATGACGTGCTTGTGCATCATAACCTTCAGGATGGCGCTCTGAGTCAGAACCACAAACCACCAAGTCATAAAACAAGCCATTAGCATGCACATAAGCTTTTGCACGCCATTTTTCGTAAGCTTCCATCAAAGCACCTCGTGCAGTCGAAATATCTCCAAAAACAAAGTCTGGAGTTGCTTCAGATGGTGAAGATGAATCCAAGAAATCTTCACACGAAGTCATATTGAGCATTAATAGCCCAATACCAAGATATGTATATAATAATTTTTTCATTGCGTTTTATTGATTAGTTAACAGATTATTTAATTAGAATGTAATGTTTACACCAAATGTAAATGTTCTTGCACGAGGATATGTACCATAGTCCATACCTAACAACGGATAGTTTCCAGTATTGGCAGCTGTTGTACTCTTATTCGGATCGGCATTAACTTCCGGATCAATACCTGAATAACCTGTAATTGTGAACAAATTACCAGCAGTTGCATAAACACGTGCACGCTGCATACCAATCTTTTTGGTCCATGCCTTCGGGAATGTATAACCAACAGTCAATGTATTCAAACGTAAGAATGAAGCATCTTCAACAAATGTAGATAAAACTGTACCGTTTTCCATATAAGGAACACCATATTTAGCACCAGTATTTAATGCATCCAATGCATCCGGTTCAACAACAGGAACCAATTCACCATTCTGAATATCATAGATTTGATAACAATCGCTGATGAACTCCAATTTATTGGCACCTGCACCTGTATCTTTATTACCATACATATTAATCAAAGAGTTTACATTGTATACATGACCTCCTGCTGCCCATGCAAATCCGGCACTGAAATCAATATCCTTCCATGTCATGTTTAAATTGAAACCACCGGTATGAGGATGAGTGATTTCACCTAAATCAGCAACGTCTTCTGTATCTGCGACTCCATTACCATCCAAGTCACGCAATTTAACAGCACCAGGGAATGCTTTTTGACCTTCTGGCAAATTATAATGGCTAGGATAATTACCAACCTGATTACCCAAATCAGCCACTCCAGGTTTCAAGGTATAGGTCTTAGTTGCCGGATCATAGTTGAAGTCAGCAGTTGTATAATAACCATCACAAATATATCCACGAATCAAACCAACAGGCTTTCCTTCACGGAATTCATAATCATAAGTCGGAGTTGTAGCACTAGAAGCCCATTGAGAACCATACTGTGCAATGATATTATCAGCCAGTTCGTCAATATTATTGTGGTTGTAGTTATAAGTTGCAGAAACTCCTAATGTAAAGTCTTTAGTACGAAGAATATCATAGTTTAAAGCAATTTCAATACCTTTATTTGAGGTCTGACCAATATTTTGATACTGATATGAATAACCTGTAGTTTCATCAATAGGGATACACATCAACAAGTCTTTTGTCGTATTCCAATAAGCATCAATGGTACCAGAAAGGCGATTATTAAAGAAACCGAAGTCAAGACCGATATTTCTTGAAATAGTAGTTTCCCATTTCAAATCAGGATTAGAAAGCATACCGCTAGGTTTATATCCTGAATAAGTCTGACCATTGAAAGTTACAGTTGTAGACTCCCATGTTTCTCTCCAAAGGCTGGCATCAATATTATCAGCTCCTGCCATACCATAAGACAAACGAAGTTTCAAATTATCCAACCAGCTACGAGTACCTTCCATAAATGATTCATCAGAAAGACGCCAAGCTAATGCACCTGCAGGGAAGTATCCCCAACGGTGATTCGGAGCAAACTTAGAAGAACCATCGGCACGGAATGTAACGGTCAACAAGTAGCGATCCAACAATGAATAGTTAGCACGTGCAAAGAAAGAAACAGTCTTATCAGGAGTACCAATTGAATTGCTAAACTTATCTTTTGCCAGACTCTTGTCTGTCTGATCAATCATACCAAAAGCTTGATCAAAATCGAAACCTGCTGGATATCCGTGACCTTCAATTTCAGTTGAATTTGATTTAGAAACAATAGTTTCCTGACCTAACAAGAATGACAAGCTATGTTTATCACTCAAGCCTTGAACCTGATAATTCAACGTATTTACATTACGCAAATTATAACCTTCACTACGAGTAAGTTTTGCTACCTTATGACCTTGAGTCAAACCGTTTTCATAATATTTAGTTTCACCCCAGTTACGGCCTGCACCAACTTCAGCACGTAAAGTCAGACCTTCAATAATATCCCATGATAAAGCAGCTATACTTCTTACTCGCTGTTTTCTTGCAATGTTCTGAACATCGTTAGTCCAGTCAACCGGGCTACCATAAGAAGTATCAACGTTATCAGCTCCCAAACCAAATCCACCGAATGCATTAGGATCACCCAAAGGATTATCAATAGGACGCCAACGATATGCACCAGATAATAAAGAACCTTTACCGTTTGTTGAAGATTCCTTTCCAGTTGTCTGGTCTTCAGAATAACGTATATCAACATCTAATTTCAGGTTTTTCAACAGTTCCTGATTCAACTTCAATGATGTATTGAAACGGTTATAACCTGAATTAATCTTGATACCCTCATCATTCAGATAGTTGACATTTAATACAAATTTTGTTTTTTTCACTACCTCCTGAAATTGAAAGGTTATGAGTATGTGCAATAGCATTACGCAACATATCATCAGTCCAGTCGTGTACGTCCACATTCGCATAGTCAGCAAAATGATTACCATAGGCAGCGCCTAATCCAAAGTATTTTGCTACACCATCAGCACTAACAGCACCACCAGTTCTTTCCAATGCATCAGCATATGCCCACTGATACTTCACGTAATCTTGTGCACTAAGCGGATCCAAGGTTTTAGCTGCAGCCTTTGTCTGTACGTATCCATTATAAGTAACAGACAGCTTATCAGTCTTCGCTCCCTTTGTAGTAACCAAAATTACACCATTTGCACCACGAGCACCATAAATAGCTGTAGATGAAGCATCTTTCAATACATCGATTGTTTCAATCTGATCTGCCGGAATATCAGAAATAGAACTTACCGGAAATCCATCTACAATAAACAACGGGTCATTACTCTGTGTAATAGAACCTCCACCACGAACGCGGATAGAAACTTCTGCACCTGGACGACCGTCTTGTGAAACAACTGATACACCGGCCAATTTCCCTTGTAAAGCCTGAGATACATCTGATACAGGATTAGCAGTTAAAGTTTCATTACTTACTGATGCAACAGAACCTGTCAAGTCACGTTTCTTAACAGTTCCATAACCGATAACCACAACTTCGTCCAATGTTTCAGTATCTTCTTTTAAGATAATGTTAAACGAAGTTTGATTTCCTACAGGAATAGACTGCTGAACATAACCTACATAAGTAATAGTAAGCACGTCGGAATTTTTTCCACATCTGAGATTGCAAACTTTCCATCAAATCAGTAATAGTACCATTTGTTGTACCTTTGACTAATACCATTTACACCGATCATAGGTTCACCTGTACCATCTTTAATGACACCAGTAATCTGTTTACCCTGCGCAAATGCTAGCACACAGAACATACTCAGTAAGAACGTAGAGTATACTCTTCTTAAAAGCAGTAGTCGATTCATACGTGTTTTTTTAGTTTAGATAATAAATAAAGTTAAGTGTTCTCATTTAATCATAACACTCCAAAATTAGAATTTTTTAATGAACAGCCATGGAGAGAAAATGTTTTTTTGGTGGTAAAAATTGGTTTTTAACAGTTCGTCAATATTTATGCAGAACAACCAAAACGACTTCACTCGGTGTAAACAAACGGATATCCTTGCGGGAAGTACCTATTCCATTTGTTATAATAACCGGTATACCAGCAGAGTTATATTTCAGCCCACTCAAAAAGCGAGATCCATATTTTGAGAAATGAGCTGGAGTATATCGTCCGAAAAAGCTGACCTGTCCACCATGAGTATGTCCAGCCAAAGCCAGATCCGTATTGCTGACATCCACATCCTCTACATAATCGGGCGTATGAGTCAGCATGATGACATAATCTTCTGCCTGAAGCGACAGTGTAGGTGAAATACCGTTTTTTGTCAAATCGAACGGATTGCGGATTCCACAAAGTAAAATATACTGGTTTCCTTTCCATAACGTATCTACCTGATGTTCGAGCAACCGGATACCGGTTCGTTCCATTTCCTGTCTGACTATCTCATAATTGGCATTGTTCTCATGATTGCCCATTACTCCATAAGTGCCATAAGGTACACAAACCTGATAAAGCACGTCAAAAAGCTCCGACAAGTTTCCACCATTCCGTCCCCGATAATCTCCTCCCAATAATAACAGGTCAGCGTCAGCTGCTTGCAGGGCTTTCAGTAAACCAGGAAGTCTTTTCTTTCCGAAACGACTTTCATAATGAAAATCGGATGCAAACGCAATACGAAATCCATCAAACGAATCGGGCAGTTGTTCGCTATATATATCATATTTTTTTATACGCCCTATCCCATGATATTTCGATAAAGAAGCTGTGGCACACGACGAGAATAAAACAGCTGATACAAGAAATGAAAACCAAACTAATTTTTTCATGGCTATATTACTAGAATTTTCAAACGAAAATAACACTTTTCCATTGCCCAGGCAAAGTCTCAACAGAATTTCATAACTTTGTACTGTTAAAAACAAATCAGATTTATGGTAAAACAAAACTCTACAAAAGCCTGGTTACTTGCCAGCCGTCCGAAGACTTTGACAGCAGCTTCTATTCCTGTCATGCTAGGCTGTGCACTTGCTTTCATGTACGGACACTTCCAATTAATTCCTGCCATACTATGTTTTCTCTTTGCTTTCCTAATGCAGATAGATGCTAATTTTATAAACGATTTATACGATTACCTGAAAGGAAGCGACCGTGAAGACAGACTCGGTCCGGAACGTGCCTGTGCCCAAGGCTGGATTTCTCCTTCCGGAATGAAAAAAGGGATTCTTGTAACTACTGCACTAGCTGCAGTAACAGGGCTTTTCCTGCTAGGATATGGTGGTTGGGAAATGATTCCAGTAGGTATTGCTTGTATTATTTTTGCTTTCCTATATACTACCGGACCTTATCCGCTTGCCTATCATGGCTGGGGCGATATACTGGTTCTGGTATTCTTCGGATTTGTACCTGTAGGATGTACTTTCTATGTCATGGCACATGACTGGAATACCTCGGTAACAATGGCCTCACTCGCCTGTGGATTCGTTATCGACACATTACTTATGGTAAATAACTTCCGCGACAGAGAACAGGATGCCATAAGCGGAAAGAAAACCATCGTCGTACGGTTAGGTGCACGTGCCGGACTTATTCTATATTTTCTACTGGGATTGGCTGCATGCTGGAGCTGTTTCTATTTTGTCACCGAAGGCAGACTGTGGGCTGCTATCTTACCTCAGATTTATCTTTTATTTCATATTCTCACCACAATGAAAATGGCACGAATTAACAGGGGAAAAGAACTGAACGCCATTTTGGGAGAAACATCACGAAACATGCTGTTATTCGGGATATTACTCACCGCAGGATTATTGATTCCAGCTTGACACAACTGTTAATTTGTTATTTCCATGAACAGCAGAGTAAAAGAACTTGATTTTCTAAAGTGTATATTCATCATCCTGATGATTATTTTCCATCTGGTATACATCGGCGACTCGTATCCGTATGCCAAGCAAGTAGTCTATACCTTCCACATGTCAGCTTTTCTTGTCATTTCCGGATATCTGAATAATGTAAACAAGAAAATCAAAGCTTTCGGACGGAGTCTGCTTTGGATATTCATTCCTTATGTTTGTATGGAAACCGGATACGTCATCATGTCGGCCATTCTCCCCGTAAGGGAAAAGATTACCGAATTGTCAGCCGGACTTTTATTGCATAAAGCCATCATTGCTCCCATGGGACCTTATTGGTATCTCCATACCCTGATGCTCTGTAATGCCAGCTATTACCTGATGTACAGGATGACAAATAAATGGAAAGGAATTACTCGCTTCATCCTTTTAGGAATATTATTATATGGACTTTCAGAGTTGAAGTTATTGACATTTGCCAATGCCATTTATTTTCTGGCAGGAGTAGCTATCCGACAAAGCGGAAGCAATATCATCCGTATTTTCCAACCCAGCCTCTTGGCCTTGTTCCCACTGATTATACTCTGTTACTTCCCCGAAAATCTGAATCGAGGAACACTGGCAGGAGTAACTATTACATATCTGGTAATCAGCTTGCTGCTGGCAATCTACACTTATCTAACGGAACAAATAAAAAGGATTCTTCTTTATATTGGCAGTAATACACTGGTTATTCTGCTCTTTTCACCCGTGTTTACTATTTTGTCAAAACTCTACCTGCCGCTCTTTACTTTCGATGCGACAGGCATTTGTTTTACGATAGTTTCGGTAGTTTTTGTTATCTGCGGATGTTTCGGCGTAACTTACATATTCGACCGATTACATATCTCGCCTTACTTTTTAGGAAAGAAGCAAATGCTTCCTCCCTATTCTTCTGCCCACTAGTCACGCTCGATCAGTACGGTAGCATATGCCGAGATACCTTCTTCACGACCGGTAAATCCTAACTTTTCGGTTGTAGTAGCCTTTATGGATACGTCTTCCGGTTCAATGTTCATGACATGAGCCAGCACTTCCTGCATTTCTGGAATATGTGCTTTCAGCTTCGGACGTTCGGCACAGACTGTTGCATCAATATTGCCAACTCGATAACCTTTTGTTGCTATCAAATCTATAGTTTTTGCCAGCAGAATCTTGCTGTCGATATTCTTAAACTCACCTGCATTGTCAGGAAAATGATAACCGATATCACGCATATTTGCCGCTCCCAACAATGCATCGCAAATGGCGTGAATCAGCACATCAGCATCAGAATGTCCCAACAATCCTAATTCGTGCTCCAGCTTGATACCTCCCAGCCAAAGCTCACGTCCTTCAACTAAACGATGGACGTCGAAACCAAATCCTACACGTATTTTCATCGCACGTAAAAATCAAGAACTTTTTCGTTTTCCAAATAGCCTTCCAAGTGATTGTCTATCTGTACCGGACCCACTCCTACCGGTGTTCCAGTAAACAGCATATCTCCAATTTTCAATGTACAGAACTGACTGACGTATGCAATAATCTGATCTACTTTAAAAAGCATGTCCTGCGTATTCCCCTGCTGTACAGTCTTACCATCAATATCCAAATGGAAATTGATATGCTGTATATCGGCAAACTTCTCTACCGGTACCCAATCTCCTATAGCAGCCGAATTATCAAATCCCTTACATAGTTCCCACGGCTTACCTTCAGCACGGAACTTACGTTGCAAATCACGTGCAGTAAAGTCAATACCCACCGTTACAGCATCATAATAGCGATGTGCAAAACGCTCGGATATATTCTTTCCCAAACGGTTAATACGTACTACCAGTTCAGTTTCATAATCTACCTGCTGGCAGAAATCAGGAATAAAAAACGGCTTGCTGTCCTTCAGCAAGGCAGAGTCCGGTTTCATAAAGATAACCGGTTCTTGTGGCAATGGCTCGTCTGCATGCAATTCCTTACAATGCAACGGGTAGTTCATGCCTATAGCTATAATTTTCATGGAAAGTTATTTCTTTATTGTTTCATTCAAACGGTTGAACATCACAGCCAGATGAGCATATAGTGATGTATTCTGCACTACAATATTTTCGGGAACCCGAATACGGAAAGGAGTAAAATTCCAGATAGCCTTGATACCTCCTGCAATCATCTTATCTGAAATCTCCTGAGCAATGGCAATAGGAACAGTCAGTACACCAATATTTACTCCATCCAGTTTCATACGTTTCTCAAAATCATCAGAGTGATAAATAGGAATACCATTTATCTTTGTTCCCACCAAGTCGGGATTGACATCGAAAGCCCCTACTATCTGAAGACCAAAATGAGACAGACCTGAGTCACGCAACAATGCTCCTCCCAAGCTTCCTACTCCGAAAAGATACGCTTTATGCATATTGGTAAATCCCAAAAAATCCTCCAATACCTGAATCAGCAAATCAATGTCATACCCTACACGGGTACGTCCGGCAATATCCACATACGAAAGATCTTTTGCTATCTGCGAAGCATCTATATTGATTTGCTTTGAAATCTGAGTAGAGGAAACATACTTCTCTCCTTTCTCTCTCATCAGCTTTGCATTCGAAAGATACCACGGCAGTCTACGCAGAGTAGGCTCCGGTATTTTTTCCGTATTTTTACGAGTATGTATTGCCATTTTTTGGCTTCTATAATGGTTCTGTCTTTGTGCAAAATTAAGCTATTTATTCGGAAACGCACACAGAATATAGAAAAAGTGTACCTATCTTTGAGTCGGATTAAAATTAATTCACATGAAAAATTAACGATTGGAAAGACCGACTGAACATTGTATATTCTACTAATCCGGACTTTAAATACGATAACGGAGAAGAGGAAGAAGTGGAAACACTAGATAAAAAACCAGCAAAGCTTCGCGTTTCGATAGAGAAAAAAGGGACGCGGCGGAAAGACCGTTACTGTAATAACCGGCTTCATCGGCAGTGAAGATAATCTGAAAGATCTGGGCAAGCTACTGAAGACCAAATGTGGTGTAGGAGGTTCAGTGAAAGACGGTGAAATCTTGATACAAGGAGAGTTTCGCCAGCGCATTATCGATTTATTAAAAGCAGAGGGCTATACGCAAACTAAGTGATCTGATATTATCTAAAAAGACATCAGGTAATACGCCTAATAAAGACCGATAAAATACCCGAATTTTTTGTACAAATGCTCAGAGTATTTGTACATTTTTTTGCAAAACATCAGCAAGTTTTAGGGAAAATTTCAGCATGTTTTCAAAATCCTTTTTACGACATTATGAATGAAGAACTGAAGGACATAAAAGGATCTTTTTTTTACAGATAGGATTGTATAGAAATTTCATACAATATTCTATGCAACAAAGTTTGTTCAACACAATATATATTCTTTGTAAAAAAACTAAAATTAAAAAAGGTCATCTATTTCTCTACAAAAGGAAATAGATGACTTTATATTTTAATGCTTCTCAGAGAAGAAGTTATTATTCAGCACGCAAAGTGAAACGTTTGAATTCTGTGATAGCCAATTCAGGATCTGCAGCTTTCAATACTTCTGCTACATTCTTCTTCGGATCCATAATGCTTTCTTGGTTCAACAGACAAACTTCTTTCAAGAATTTGCCCAAACGACCTTTAGCGATATTTTCGATCATAGCTTGAGGCAGGTTAGCAGCCTTTTCAGCAGCTACAGTTTCCTTAATTTCTTTTGCTTTAGCTACGTCTTCAGCAGTGATCCATCCCTTAGCCATGTTGCTTTCCATGTGTTCTTCGCTGTCTACATGAGCAGGATTGATACCAGCTTTCTTCAAAGCAGCTTCTACAGCCTTCTGTACCTGTTCAGCTTTAGTCTTTTCGATAGCAACGTTGATTTCCTCTTGTTTTACTGATTCAGGAACGCCTGCTTCGTCGATAGCGATCGGGTTCATAGCTGCAATCTGCATACAGATTTCGTGAGCAACTTTTTCATCGCAAACTTTGTTGAAAGATACAATTGTACAAAGCTGATTCTTGTTCATGTGGTTGTAAACAGCAGTGCAAGCACCAGAAACGAAGAAATAGCCATCCAATTCAGTCTTTTCACCAGTGATACCGCTACGTTCAACGATAGCATCAGCGATAGTACCGCTACCCATCGGAAGAGCTTTTACATCATCCAAAGTCTGACACTTGTTAGCGATAGCAGCGTCAAGGATAGCTTGAGTCAAAGCAACGAAATCTGCATTTTTAGCAACGAAGTCAGTTTCACACTTCAAAGCAATCATAGCAGCATAGTCACCTGTTGATTTTGCCAATACACAACCTTCTGAAGTTTCACGGTCAGAACGTTTTGCAGCAACAGCCTGTCCTTTCTTACGGATAATTTCCACTGCTTTGTCGAAATCGCCTTCTGATTCAGTCAAAGCGTTTTTACAGTCCATCATACCAGCTCCAGTCATTTTACGAAGCTTGGTGATATCAGCCATACTTACAGCCATAGTAATTTCTTTTTATTGAGTTAATAAATAAATCTATTATAAAGCAAATGAGAGCTGAGAACAGAGAGTTGAGAATTGCTTTTATATAGTAACTCTCAACTTTCAACTCTCAACTCTCAACTTAAAGTATATTAAGCTTCTTCGTCTTTACCGATGAAAGCGGCAGCTTTAGCAGCATTGATTGCGTCTTCTTCAGCCTTATCCATGCGTGCTTTAGTAGTTTTCTTCTTAGCTGCTTTTGGTGCATTTTCACCAGCAGCTTCCATATCTACTTTTTCAGCTTTTCTTTCTTCCAAACCTTCTGCCATAGCAGCGCAGCAAGCATCCAAGATAACTTCTACAGACTTAGTAGCGTCATCATTTGCAGGAATTACGAAATCTACGTTTGAAGGATCTGAGTTTGTATCAACGATAGCGAATACAGGAATACCCAAACGGTTAGCTTCGCGAACTGCGATATTTTCTTTCAATACGTCGATAACGAACAATGCAGACGGCAGACGAGTCAAATCAGCGATAGAACCTAAGTTCTTTTCCAATTTAGCACGCTGACGAGAAATCTGAAGAACTTCTCTCTTTGACAAGTTTGAATAAGTACCATCGTTAGTCAATTTATCGATAGTAGCCATTTTCTTCACAGCCTTACGGATAGTCGGGAAGTTAGTCAACATACCACCCGGCCAACGCTCGATTACATAAGGCATGTTTACAGAAGCAGCTTTCTCAGCTACTACCTGTTTTGCTTGTTTTTTAGTAGCAACAAACAGGACTTTCTTTCCTGATTTTGCAATCTGCTTCAAAGCTTCAGCAGCTTCATCAACTTTAGCAACGGTTTTGTTCAGGTCGATGATATGGATTCCGTTGCGTTCCATGAAAATATAAGGAGCCATTGCAGGGTTCCACTTTCTCTTAAGGTGTCCGAAGTGGCAACCAGCCTCCAATAATGTATCAAAATTTACTCTTGACATTGTTTTAATCTTTAAATCGTTTACTTTCTTTTTTGTTAATTGAACCAACTGCCGGGTAGTTTCTCCGCAAACACTTGTAGGGAAAATCCCGACGGTTTAGATACTAAACGCTTTCTTAGTTGAGAGTTGAAAAGTGAAAGTTGAAAAAAATTAAGCAACTTGTCCGTTCCAACATTCCACCAACTCTTAACGTTTACTGAACTGGAATCTGCGACGTGCTTTTGGACGACCCGGTTTTTTACGTTCAACAGAACGAGGATCACGAGTCATGAAGCCTTCTGCACGAAGAGTCTTCTTGTCTTCAGGGTTAATTTTAACCAGTGCACGAGCGATAGCCAGACGCAAAGCCTGTGACTGACCAGTAAATCCACCACCGCACAAGTTAACTTTAATATCATATTTTTCAGCTACTTCCAGCTTATTCAAAGGCTGTTTTACTACATACTGCAGAATAGTTGATGGAAAGTACTGTGCAAGGTCTCTCTTGTTAATAGTAATCTTTCCTGTACCTTCGCTTACGAAAACGCGAGCAACTGCGCTTTTACGTCTGCCTAATGCATTTACTACTTCCATTCTTTATTATTTAAGTGTGTTAATATCAATTACTTTCGGAGTCTGAGCTTCATGCTTATGTTCAGCACCTTCGTATACATAAAGGTTGCCCAGCAACTTAGCTCCCAGACGATTTTTCGGAAGCATACCTTTTACTACTCTCTTCATCAATTTTTCAGCGCCGTTCGGTTTAGCCATCAAGCGAGCCGGAGTAATTTCGCGCTGACCGCCCGGATAACCGGTGTAGCTCAAGTAGATTTTATCATTCCACTTGTTTCCTGTAAATTTCACTTTGTCTGCATTGATGATAATAACGTTATCACCGCAGTCTACATGAGGGGTGAAGTTTGGTTTATACTTACCTCTCAACAACTTTGCAACTTTTGCACCGAGGCGACCTACCACCTGATCGGTAGCATCCACTACGACCCATTCTTTAGTCGCAGTTTCTTTGTTTGCAGAAATGGTCTTGTAACTTAAAGTATCCACTCTTAAATCTTTTTTAAAATGTTAACTACTAAAAAACAAATTCCTACAACTTACTCTTCCCGGACAAAGAAGATATAAAGCCTTCAGAATTAAACTTTTATCACTATTTGATAATAATCGGCTTGCAAAATTACTGCTTTTATCTGAACTGGCAAAGATTTTAAGTATTTTTTTCTACACACAAGCCTCTGACTTAGGGGTAATTAGCGAATGATATTTTCAGGATAAGCAGAAGGCATCTCTACCCTTTTCCATATTTCATGACACCAAGAGTCTATTTTATTTCCATTACGGTCAGTCTTCAGATAATACTTCACAAGCATCAGGTTACCATTTTCCTCTAATTCAAACTGCATTACATTTTTTTCTCCATTCAGCTGCGGCAAATGCAGATTCTTCTCTACATATTCTGTATATGAATTCTCGGACTCCTGCTTATATGTACCATAGCCGATAATGATAGCGCCGGTCTGCATCATTACCAAATTAATAAAGCGACCATCATCTGAAAGAATCTTAAGAGAATTACCTGTCTTCAACTCACCTACAACATTAGGAGAACTAGAGCGGTAAAAACACATTTGCCATACACCATTCAATGTAGAAGGAATTTTTTCCTGAACATCCTGAGCCAACAAATTTGTAACGCCCAAAAAGAGGGATACTACCCAAAGGAATAAAGAACGTGTTTTCATAACAAATAAATTTAAGAGGTTAAACGAGAAATGAGTTGATATACAAATATATAAAATATATCGCATTAAAAGTTGTAATTTCACGTTTTTATTTCACTATTCCTTACTACTTTACTTCATCCTGAAAAAACGGATTTTCACATGACAAGAAAAAAAAACAAGAGACAGAATTCTGTATTCAGAAATCCGTCTCTTGTTGTATTATGAATAAAAGCTTTTTTAGAATTCAGCATTACGCGGAGTACGCGGGAAAGGAATTACATCACGGATATTTGCCATACCTGTAACGAACAGCAGCAAACGTTCGAATCCCAATCCAAAGCCAGAATGAGGACATGAACCGTACTTACGTGTATCAAGATACCACCACATATCTTTCATCGGAATATTCAGCTCCTGAATACGAGTCAACAGTTTGTCATAATCAGCCTCACGTTCAGATCCACCGATAATCTCACCAATTTTCGGGAAGAGCACATCCATTGCACGAACAGTCTTACCATCTTCATTCTGTTTCATATAGAATGCCTTGATTTCCTTCGGGTAATCTGTCAAGATAACAGGACGTTTGAAGTGTTCTTCCACCAGATAACGTTCATGTTCAGAAGCCAAGTCTACACCCCAATATACAGGGAATTCAAACTTGTGACCTTTAGCAACAGCATCTTCCAGGATCTTGATACCTTCTGTATAAGGCAAACGTACAAATTCTTCCTTCAACACACCCTGCAGACGTTCGATCAATCCTTTATCGAACATATCATTCAGGAATTTCACATCATCGTAGCAGTTATCAAGCGCCCACTGAACACAATACTTAATGAACTCTTCTGCCAAGTCCATATTGTCATTGATATCATTGAAAGCAACTTCCGGCTCAATCATCCAGAACTCAGCCAAGTGACGTGGAGTGTTTGAATTTTCAGCACGGAATGTCGGACCAAATGTATAAATAGCGCCCAATGCAGTAGCAGCCAATTCACCTTCCAGCTGACCTGAAACAGTCAAGCTAGCCTGTTTGCCGAAAAAGTCATTATCATAAATGATAGATCCATTCTCATCCTTTTTCAGATCGTACAGATTCATTGTTGTTACCTGGAACATCTGACCGGCACCTTCACAATCGGAAGCTGTAATAAGAGGTGTATGGAAATAGAAGAATCCACGTTCATGGAAGAACTTATGAATAGCTATAGCCATATTATGACGAATACGGAACACAGCTCCAAAAGTATTAGTACGTGGACGCAAATGAGCGATCTCACGCAAAAATTCCATAGAGTGTCCTTTCTTCTGAAGAGGATAAGTATTGTCACAAGTACCCAACACTTCTATTTCACGAGCCTGAATTTCTGCAGCTTGTCCTGACCCTACCGATTCTACCAGTTCGCCATTTACGCTGATACATGCACCAGTAGTAATTTGTTTCAGTAACTCTTCATCAAAGTTTGCCAAATCGACAACGACCTGTACATTATTTATAGTAGAACCGTCATTCAAGGCAATGAAGTTTACCTGTTTGCTACCACGGCGAGTACGAACCCACCCTTTCACATTGACCATTGTCCCGAAATCACGGCATTTCAAAAGGTCAACAATTTTTGTTCTACGAATTGTTTCCATGTTATTATTTCATTAACTAATTATTCAAAAGATCCCATACGGAGCATGTTTACTTCCTGCTCAGTCAGGTAACGCCAGTCACCGCGACGCAAGCCCTTCTTAGTCAGTCCTGCAAAATATACACGGTCCAGCTTAATTACACGATAGCCCAAAGCTTCGAAAATACGACGTACGATACGATTCTTTCCTGAGTGTATTTCGATACCAACCTGCGACTTATCTGTTTCTGAAGCATAGCTAACTGCGTCAGCATGAATTTCACCGTCATCCAGAGTAATACCAGATACGATCTGATCCAAATCAGCCTTAGTCACATTCTTATCACAATAAACGTGATAGATTTTCTTCTTCAGATATTTTGGATGAGTCAGTTTCGAAACCAAATCACCGTCATTGGTCAGCAGCAATACACCAGTTGTATTACGGTCCAGACGTCCTACCGGATAAATACGTTCCTTACAAGCACCTTTTACAAAATCCATAACAGTCTTACGCTCCTGAGGGTCATCAGAAGTAGTAACACAGTCCTTCGGCTTGTTCAACAAAACGTATACTTTACGTTCGATATTAACCGGCTGATCGTGGAACTTAATTTCGTCTGTACGTTTTACCTTTGTACCAAGTTCAGTAACCACTACTCCATTTACCGAAACAACTCCGGCAGTAATAAATTCATCAGCCTCACGACGAGAACAGATTCCAGCATTTGCCAAGAATTTATTCAAACGAATTGGTTCATCCGGATCAGTCAATACATCCTTATATTCTATTTGCTTCTTCATGCTATACTTAGCATTCGGATTATAGTCGGCTGTACGAGGACGATATCCTCCACCCTGCTGGCGATTGTATCCTCCTTGCTGTCCGCCACCGTTATTGAAACGAGGACGCTGCGGACGATATCCACCTTCACCCTGCTGTGCATTATTGAAACGAGGGCGATATGAACGTTGCTCTCCACCTTCTCCATTATTGTTGTTATTATAACGAGAATTATACGGACGATGCGGACGAGCATTATTATTAAAGTTCGGATTGTATGAAGAACGTTCACCGTTATTATTATCGTACGACGAACGATTGCCATATGAGCGTTGCTGGCGATAACCACCTTCACCCTGCTGACCACCGTTAAAACGCGGACGATACGGACGTTGTTCTCCACCGTCACCATTATTATTGTAACGAGAGTTGTAAGAACGCTGAGAACGCTCACCTCCTTCATTATTCGAAGCAAAGCGCGGACGACGTCCATAATTATTACCTCCCTCGTTGCGGTTGTATCTGTTATAACCTTCTCTATTGTAAGACTTGTAACCATCGCGGCCAGACTGAGTGTTTTCACCATCTTGTCTGTTTTCTCTTTCTGCCATAATTGTTGTTTTCTGTTTATAAATTAATAAATGCACCCTTCTCGGGCTAGACTTTGTTATATTACATTCCTGTATAATTGTGCGGAGTTATCGCACGCAATTCTTTCTTAATATCTTCACTGACATTCAGTGTTTCAATAAAATCTTTAATAGAAGCTTCGTTGATAGCCTGATTTGTACGAGTCAGCGCTTTCAATGCTTCATAAGGATGTGGATATGCCTCACGGCGGAGAATAGTCTGAATAGCTTCTGCCACCACACTCCAACAGTTATCCAAGTCCTCATAAATCTTATGCTCGTTCAACAGCAATTTACCGAGTCCTTTCAATGAGCTCTGGATAGCAATCACTGTATGTCCGAACGGAACACCGATGTTACGCAAAACCGTAGAGTCTGTCAAGTCACGCTGCAAACGTGATACAGGGAGTTTAGACGACAAATGTTCCAATACAGCATTTGCCATACCCAAGTTACCCTCTGCATTTTCAAAATCGATAGGATTTACCTTATGAGGCATCGCACTTGAACCAACTTCTCCCGCTTTGATTTTCTGTTTAAAGTATTCCATAGAAATATACTGCCAGAAATCACGATTCATATCAATCATAATCGTATTGATACGTTTCATAGCATCAAATATGGCGCCAAGATTATCGTAATTAGAAATCTGAGTAGTATATTCTTCACGCTCCAGACCGAGCTTTTCTGCAACGAACTTATTTCCGAACGCTTTCCAGTCAAACTCCGGATATGCTACATGATGAGCATTATAATTACCAGTTGCACCACCAAACTTAGCAGTAATAGGACATGCTTTCAGAACAGCCAACTGACGGTTCAAACGGTAAGCAAATACCATAATTTCTTTACCCAGACGAGTTGGAGATGCCGGTTGGCCGTGTGTTTTAGCCAACATCGGAATATCTTTCCATTCTTCCGCATACGCTGTCAGCTGATCAATCAGCTTCTGAATCTGCGGATAATAAACATCATTCAATGCATCTTTGATAGACAAAGGCACAGAAGTATTATTAATATCCTGAGAAGTCAGACCGAAGTGAATAAATTCCTTATAAGATTCCAGACCTCCCAATTTATCAAACTGTTCCTTGATGAAATACTCAACAGCCTTTACATCATGGTTTGTAACACTTTCAATCTCTTTAATGCGCTGAGCGTCTGCTTCTGAGAAGTTACGATAAATATCACGCAATGATTCGAAACGTGCTGAATCGAAACTTTTCAGCTGCGGCAACGGCAATTCACACAAAGTTATAAAATATTCGATTTCAACCTGCACACGATATTTTATCAGTGCAAACTCTGAAAAATAAGCAGCCAAAGCACCGGCTTTGCTTCTGTATCGACCGTCAATAGGTGATATAGCTGTGAGTAAATCAAGCTCCATCATGTTTCACAAATACTTTTTGAGTCTATATAATGATCATTATTGAGAGTGCAAAGGTAATGTTTTTTCCCGAGTTGAAGGGGGTAACATTGAAAACTTTAGTATTTATTTTACAATTATTTCCGTTTTAAGAGCCCACATCCACACAAAAGTAACCGAAGTATGTTATATCTTGCAAATTATCGGAACAATGAAAGGCAAAATCATGTAATTTTGCACCCGCAAATAAAATAAACAACAAACATTATGGAATTACCTAAAGACCCGATGATGCTATTTAGCTTCATCAACATGAAACTTCGGGATTTCTATCCTTCTCTGGATGCGCTTTGCCAAGACATGCAAGTCAGCAAAGAAGAAATCGTAAACAAACTAAAAGCTGTAGGATTTGAATACAATCCTGAACAAAACAAATTCTGGTGATCATTCATTTTGAACAATCACCAGAATTTTTGTTTTTATTCGTTCAAGCAACACCATATGCTTTAACTGTCATGATATATCTTCATTAGTCCGAGAGCTAATCTCCCTTTACAAAAGAAACTACCTAAGCCACGCAAGGCAACACCCAAATAGACTTTTATAAACTTCCGACTGGCAACACATCAACGATGTAACCAAAGTTCCGGATTCAATTTTTCAGTTTCTTTGCGAAGCTGGAAATGAAGAACCGTATTGCCGTCTTTATCGGTATTTACCTGACCAATAATATCGCGTGCCTTCAATACACTGCCTTTTTTCACCAGTACCGACGACAAGTTACAATATACTGAGATATAGCTACCATGACGGACGAGCACATTCGACAATCCGTTATATTGAAATACAGCCGAAACTTCTCCATCGAATATAGCACGAGCCTGTGCGCCATCTTTGCCTTTTATATCAATACCTTTATTGTCCAGACGTACGTTTCGCAGGCCTTTGACCTGATACTGCCCAAAATGCCCTACTATCACATAAGGTCCGGTAATAGGAATCGGAAGCCGACCTTTATTTTGCGTAAAGACACCCGACAAGCGACGATCTTCTGAATCCACTTTATACTCTCCCATTTTCGACGGAGTAGTTTTAGACTTAGCACCTTCTTTACTTTCTCCGGTAGCCACAGCCTTTTCCTTAACCGTTCCAGCTTTCTTCTCAGCCTTACGTCGTGCTTCTTCTTCAGCTCTTTTACGCGCGTTTTCTATTTCTATTTCAATCAGGCGATCAATCTGTGCATTCAACCGATCTGCAGAACGACGCTTCTTCGAAATTTCAGACTGAATGCTCCGCTGTTTCTTTTGCAGAGAAGTAAGCAACGTTTTACGTTCCTTTTCCTGTTCTTCCAGCTTCAACCTTTCAGCTTCTCCCTGTTTCAGCATCTCTTCCTTCGCCTTTCTGCTAGCCAACAGCGTTTGTTGTTTTTCTGAAACCTGTTTCTGCTTCCTTTCCACTTGCAGTCCTTGCAAACGCTGATAATCAGCATATTCACGAACATACCTCAACCGACGGTACATCTGGCTTAAATTATCAGCAGAAAAAATAAACATCAGCTTCTCTTGTATCGACTTATTCTGATACATATACTTCACCGACCGTTCGTACTTTTTCTTCTTATCAGCCAGCTCTCGCTGCAAAGCTTTCAGTTCCACCTGTAAACGACTGACTTCTGTCTGTATAATCTTTACATCCTGCTCGATTGTTTCAATATATTTCTTGCGTTCATTAATCTGCCCCGACAATAAAGCTAAATTATCCAACTGACTTTTTACATCCTTCTTAGTCGACTGCAATAGGGTTTCCGATGCAGAAATCTGTTTCTGCAACTCCGCATGCTGTTTTTCCAATTCTCGGATCTTACGCGTGCTTTGTGTAAATCCTTGTACACAGAGCAGGCAGACCATCAACAACACAAGTAATCGTTTCATTGCTTAAACAAAGTCTTTAGCAGTTCCTGCAATTCAATTTGTTGATAACGGGATGAAAGTTCAGTCTTTCCTTCCCAGTCTCCACCGACCGACAGGCGTGAAAATTTCATATCAAGTGAAAGAGTTTTTCCTGTTCCTTCTACAGCAAGCAACATATGACTAGGAAACAAACGATTGTCCAACGTTGTAAAATCATCATATTTCCAATTCAATGCATAAGGCGTATTCGATACTCCTATGCGACTTTCCTCCAGTAATCCACGATCGGCAGAAGTACGGAAACGATAAGATAGTCCCTTGGAAGGTTTCGCTTCCAGCAGGGCATAGCCATTTTCCAACGAAATACGGAAAGATTTCGCATCAGATACATCCAGCTGCACTTTTCCCGGTAAAAACAACTCATTCAAGAACAGCGATTGCAGAATATTAAAACTCAAGTCCGTATTCGCCAGGCGACTAAGTTCTTCGAACGAAACGTTAACATACCGTTTATTCAGCCGGTCGACAGCCAGCAATCCACCAGGAGTAATTTCCAGACGTGCAACTTCAATACCCAATAACGGAGCTACAAGCAATTGTATAGACTCTCCGCGTTTCAGACGAAGCGTAGCACTTACCTTTGCATCTTTCTGCCCCTCCATATTCAAAGTCAGTGCAACCTTTCCACTAACCGTCTTCCACGAAGGCGAAAGTTCGATCACTTTTTCCATATATGCCTCACCGGTCAGTCCACCAATCATGGGAGTCTTTTCCAGCTTTCGGGTAGACGAACACGAAGCTACCAGCACAAGGGCAACCAGTACATATAAATATCTTACAACCAATTTTATCATTCTGCACTATATTTCTTTTGAGCTATTTTTTGCTTCAAACGTTTCTTTTCCTTTTCCGTTGGAGGAGTAGACCCATCTTCAGGAGTTTCATCCATTGCGTCTGCTTTTTTCCAATACTCCAACGCTTTACCTTTCTCTCCCGACATATAATAAATATCACCGGCATGCTCTACTATCGTGCGGCTCTTATCTCCTTTATTACGTAAAGCTTGTTCAATATAAATACGCGCTTCAGTATATCTTCCTTTTTCGAACAGAATCCACGCATAAGTATCAAGATAAGTTTCATTATTCGGTTCAGCCTTTACCGTGCGATAACTCATTTCTTCTGCTTTATCCAAATTCTTACGTTCAACAGAAAGGAAATAAGCATAATTGTTCAGTGTCGCAATATTATCCGGATTGTACACCAAAGAAGAATCATAGGCTGCATAAGCTTCCGCATGCATTTCCTTGGAATGATACAAATCACCCAATATGGCGTAGAAGTCGGACGCAATACCTTTATCGCTCTTTTCGTTTATCTGTTTTACCCCTCGTGTAAAGACATCCAGAGCCTCATCATCCTCTCCTTTCTGATGATGGGCGATACCCAGATAATAATAGAACTCAAGCGACTCCGGATTATACTCCAATGCAGGCTTTGCTATCTGTATCACTTCATCCAGATTGTTATCACGTATAGCATAACTCAGCAACTGAAGACGTGCAGGTTTATTTTCCGGATCAAGTTTTAATATTTGATGCAATACCGGAACGGCCTCTTTCTCCATCTTTTTTGTCAGCAAATACTGTGCACACAACATTGCCAGATCGGCATTTTGCTGCGGCCGCTTCAGTATATTCTGAAACAAAGAAACAATCTGCGTACTGTCCTTCGTTCCTTGTTCCGACTGAAGAATCAGCTGACGCATAATTTCCATTTTCGTATCCGACAGCACATTATCATTCAACAGAATTGTATCAAGCTGCATCCGATACAAACTATCCTGTCCGGTCTTCTGATAATAAGAAGCCATCGATACCAAAGCAGGAGAATACCCTGGTTCTTCTTTCAATATACGTTGATAAATACCCAAAGCTTCCTGAGGCTTGTCATTATTCAAATACACATCCCCCAAAATAGTCTGATAGCGCATATCATAAGGATATTCTTTCGACAAGCTTTCTATTTCCGTAAATGCTTTTTCCTGATCACCCAACAGCAGATACATACGGAATTTTTCCATACTGATTTGTTCTGACTTTCCATCCAGTTCCTCCAAACGATTCAGTGTATTAATGACCTGCTGATAGCTTTTGGTCTGATTATACAGGTCAATCAAAGACATCAGCGGTTCCAGGCGAGAAGGAAACTGGTCTGCCATATTTTCATAAACTGTTATCGCTCTAGGTACGTTACGCTTCCGCTCGTAATAAGAAGCTAACGTTTGCTTATACCAAAAATTGGACTCATCCGAACTGACAGCCTGCTTCAAAGCCTGTTCACCTTTTTCTTCTTGCCCCAAATACATATAAAATTGGGCTATTTCATACAGAGCAGCCCCCGAAGTCGGATAAATATCAAGGCAGTGCTGATAAAGTTCATAAGCCGCATCGTATTCTCCTTTTTGCTTCATGCGTACAGCTTCCAGAAAATAATAATCAAATTTTCTGCGCTGTTCAGGAGTAAGCGGATCTTTTACAAATTCGGCCTGCTGGCTTTTTGTTTTGCCTGCTTGCCCGAAGTACCACAAGCGGCTAATCCTACCGCCATACAGAGTGATATGATATATATAATTTTTCGCATATCAATGACTATTAAAAATAAAGGAATCGCACATCATTCTATTTGACTCCTGTATGCCCAAATCCTCCAGCACCACGTTCTGTATCTTCCAGCACTTCCACTTCCTGCCATTCAGCCTGTTCATAGCGGGCAATTACCATCTGTGCAATGCGCTCCCCGTCTTCTATTATAAAGTCTTCAGCAGAAAGATTGATCACGATTACACCTATTTCTCCACGATAATCAGCATCAATCGTACCCGGAGTATTCAGTAAAGTAATACCTTTTTTCAAGGCAAGTCCGCTCCTCGGACGTATTTGTGCTTCAAAACCTTCAGGAAGAGAGATATACAGTCCAGTAGGGACAAGACAACGTTGCAAAGGTTTCAATACAATAGGATTATCCAAATTGGCGCGCAAATCCATTCCGGCCGAACTACTTGTTGCATACTGAGGTAACGAATGCTTTGATTTATTTATAATCTGTACTTTCATTGTTTTATCATTTAATTTTGCGAAGTTAAACATTTCAGAGGACTTACAGTTTATGTTTATCATTTTTATTATATTTCAGAATAGCAGGAAACAAATAACTATAAAGCCTGTAAAAAAGCAAGAGATTTACACAAAACCATTTCAAAGCTAAAAACAAAAAAACTTACGCATCTGTTTGTATTTATTTTTTCTTTAAGTTTGCAAAAACTATCACAATCGGTTATGAACTGGAAACAACTCATATCAAACAAACGCTTTGGACTGGAGGCACTGCACGAAATAAGAAAAGAAGATAGAACCGAATTTCAGCGAGATTACGATCGCCTTATCTTCTCTGCTCCTTTCCGACGACTGCAAAACAAGACTCAGGTATTTCCCCTTCCAGGGAGTATCTTTGTACACAATCGTCTGACACACAGCCTGGAGGTTTCTTGTGTAGGGAGATCGCTTGGAAACGATATAGCAGCCAGCTTATTACAAAAGCATCCGGAATTATCCGATTCTCACTTATCAGAAATAGGAGCAATCGTTTCGGCAGCCTGCCTTGCACACGACTTAGGAAACCCACCTTTCGGTCATTCGGGTGAAAAAGCTATCGGCACATATTTTTCAGAAGGGAAAGGACTTGCCCTCAAACCCCTGCTTTCGGAGGCTGAGTGGGAGGATCTCACCCATTTCGAAGGCAATGCAAATGCATTCCGTCTGCTAACTCATCAATTCGAAGGAAGGCGTCCGGGAGGTTTTGTCATGACATATTCTACTCTTGCTTCTATTGTAAAATATCCGTTTTCATCACGACTTGCCGGCAAAAAGCAAAAATTTGGCTTCTTCCTGAGCGAAGAAGAAGACTACAAGCGCATTGCCGAAGAGTTAGGTATCATCAAATTAAGTAAAGATGGTGAGCCCATACGCTATGCACGCCATCCGCTTGTTTATCTGGTAGAAGCAGCAGACGATATTTGTTATCAGATGATGGATATTGAAGATGCGCATAAGCTAAAGATTCTGACTACTCAGGAAACAAAAGAACTATACCTGCAGTTTTTCACAGAATCCAGATTGAAACGAATCAATGAGATATGCAAACTGGTGGCCGACACAAACGAACAAATAGCCTACTTGCGTACATCTGCCATCGGAGTACTGATAAAGGCATGCACACAGGTCTTTGTAGACAATGAAGAAGATATACTGAATGGTACATTCGAGGGACCCCTCATCAAGCATATGGACAAACCCATAAGACAAGCATATGAGAATTGTTCAAAAACAGCTTTTGCCAAAATCTATTGCTCAAAAGATGTACTGGACATTGAGCTGGCAGGTTATCAGGTTATCACAACCCTGATAGACTTGATGATAGAAGCAGTACGCTACCCAGACAAAGCTTATTCGAAGCTACTCATCAACCGTGTATCCAAGCAATATGAAGTACATGCTCCTACATTATATGGAAAAATTCAGGCAGTACTTGATTACATTTCTGGAATGACCGATGTTTATGCCCTCGATCTTTACAGAAAAATCAACGGAAACAGTTTACCGGCTGTTTAATTTCACACAGATCAGAAGCAGAAAAACAAAGCCAGTGACAACTGCTCCCGACCAGAAGGGACAAGCAGATATCACTGGCTTTATTTATTTAGCATTCAGAATTATCAGTTTTTTGACAATATCGGATTAGCTCCAGAAGTAAGCTGAAGAGTCTCAGGGTGCTCCTTAATATACGATTCAATATGACGTATACGTTTTTCTTCCAGAATTTCATCTACAGCTATCAGAATACCGGTTTCTTCTACATCTCCAAAACCATCGTTAATAGCTGTACCAAACATACGCATCGTAGGTGACAGACTCATATACGCATTAACCAAAGGAGGTATATTATAACCTAACTTACGGACTTCTGTATTCAAGACTTTATAATCCTCCTTAAATGTATCATAACAGAACAGCTTTTCCAGAATAGCTGGGTCGGTTTCTATCTCCAACGGTACCATTGGGGTTATCAAGCCATCCTTATCCGAAAAATGCTTCTTCAGGAAGAAGAGAATCATATCGCGGCCGAAACGATTATAACTTGGATACATAGTCATTTTACCGAAGAAATATTTTACATTCGATTTTATGACGGTCAACGCACCCAAACCATCCCAAAGATTATCAAGCGCAAACAAACCCTTTGAGCCGGCACGAGTGGACTGATACTCCAAAGTTACAAACGAACGTCCTAGCTCCACGGTAGTAGGAAGATATTCCTTCAAGAACTTTTCCGAGAAATTGAACATATGTGCTGTTGCCAGGACAGGCTTGCCATGTTTGTCAAATTCCACCTCATCGCCCAATATATAACGATAACCTCCAAGAATTTCTTCCGCATCCGGATTCCAGACTACCAACTGCTGATATGGATTTTCCATCAAGTCATATTCATCCAAATCCAGCGGCTGTCCAGTTCCTCCTCCGGCAGCACGAAAAGCTATTTCACGCAAACGGCCAATCTCCTTCAGTACATTGGGAGCATTTTTCCAGTTCACGATATAAATTTCGTTATGGCTTTTATTTGTCGATCTCAAACGTCTTTCGGCGGTAAGTTCCGACTTTAATAACTCTCTGTCAATCGGTGCAATAATATCTTCCATATATGTAGTTAAAATCTTCCTAAATTACAGCTTATATACCAACTCTCTGACATACTCTGCCCATTCGGCCGGAGATTTAGATTTATCAAACGTATGCCATGGTATAGGCTTTCCTATTGTTACACGGAATGTTTTATGACGGTTCTTAAACATTTCATCTGCCAGATAAAGCATGGCTATATTGAATTTTATTCCAAAAAACTTACAAGCATTGGCCAGATTATAAAAGAAATTGGAATTTCGGCCTTCAAAATGTATAGGAACCACGTAACGACGTGTTTCAATGCTTTTAGTTATAAATGTTTTCTTCCATGCCAGATCTTTTATCACTCCATGCTGACGCCGGGAACATATTCCCGCAGGAAACATGATTATATGGCTGTCCGAACGAAATCCTTCCTCTACCATTTTCGGAAAGTCGCGCGACTGCGAACCGGTTTTATTTATCGGAATACAGAGAGGAGCCAGTCCATGCAGATTCATAAGCAAATCATTCACCAGATATTTGATACGTCCGTTATAATGCGTTCCCAGCAAATATCCTAATGCAACTCCATCCTGTCCTCCCAGCGGATGATTTGATACAAAGGTACACAATCCATCTTCAGGCAAATTTTTCCAGACCATGTACATCCAGCTTCGCATCCAGAAAATCCATACATGCAGCCAGAAAATCAACTCCGCTCTTGTCTGTCACACTTTTCAGAAATGTATTTATCTCTTCCTGATGTACGATATGCTTCAGATAAGATACGAAAAAACGAGGAATCCGTTTGGCTTTTCTTCCTGCCTTATCCCTTAATATTTTATCAATATCTATTAAAAAAATCGAATCACTAGCCATTCTTCATTTACACATTTCTCTGCAAAAGTAATCTATCTTTTGAAAAGTTGCTCATCTATACTGGAAAAATGTAACATTGAAAGAAGAAAAAAAGAGTATAATGAATTAAAATGTAACAGAATTGCACAAAGCCACATTCTCATGTGCATATTTTAAGACTATCTTATAAAGATAGATCTGACAGAAGCAGTAAATAGCATAAGAACAACACCTTAGCGTCTTCGTGAAAAATTGTACATATTTCAAATTTATTTGTACGATTTTTCATAAAAAATTCAGCAAGTTTTTCCTAAAAGATGCTGATGTTTTTCTAAAACATGATGACATTCTCACAACACCTCTCAGACCTGTTGATAACTTCCTCAAATATTTTCACAAAACTATACCTGCTAATTGTTGAGAAATATGTAATTTTACCCCCTCAATATATATAAGGTGTAAAACCTATTAAAGTGACAACATGATAATGAACGAATCAGAACAAACATATCATATACCGGTACTGCTGAATGAAAGTATCGACGGCATGAATTTACACCCTGCCGGAATATATGCAGACATGACTTTCGGAGGCGGAGGACACTCGAAAGAGATTCTGCGCAGAATGGATAAAAACAGCCACCTGTATAGTTTCGACCAGGATGAAGATGCCGAAAAAAATATTGTCGATGACTCCCGATTTACGTTTGTGCGAAGCAATTTCCGATACTTACACAACTTCTTGCGCTATTACGGTGTAGAGGAAGCAGATGCCATTCTTGCCGATCTGGGAGTATCATCACACCATTTTGATGATTCTGAACGCGGCTTTTCGTTCCGCTTCGACGGCAAACTGGACATGCGAATGAACAAACGCGCCGGAATGACTGCGGCAGACATCGTAAACAACTATGAGGAGGAACGACTGGCGAATGTGTTCTACCTGTACGGAGAGCTGAAAAACAGCCGTAAGCTGGCTTCGGTACTAGTAAAGGCACGTGCACAAAAGCAAATCGTAACTATAGGCGACTTTCTGGAAATTATAAAACCGTTGTTTGGCAAGGAACGGGAAAAGAAAGAACTGGCAAAAGTATTTCAAGCCCTGCGCATAGAGGTGAACCAAGAAATGGAGGCTTTGAAAGAAATGCTTTATGCCGCAACTGAAGCTTTAAAACCGGGAGGCCGACTTGTTATCATTACCTACCATTCGCTGGAAGACCGCATCGTAAAGAACCTGATCAAGACAGGCAATGTAGAGGGTAAGGTGGAACAAGATTTTTTCGGTAATGTGCAAACACCTTTCCGGGCAGTAAACAATAAAGTTATTGTCCCTAGCGATGAAGAAATAGCACGTAACCCTCGCTCACGAAGTGCAAAATTACGAATAGCAGAAAAGAAATAGTAAAAATCATGGAACAGCAAAATACAACATCACAACAAGAAAGCGATTCACACATCACACTGAAGAGTATTCTGGGAGGAGATATTCTGGCCCACAGTTTTCTGAAGCGACAGGCGAATTTGCTCATTCTGATTGTTCTCCTTACCATCCTGTATATCGACAACCGCTATTCAAGCCAGCAGGAGCTGATTGAAATCGACCGGCTGAAAAAGGAACTGACAGACATCAAGTATGATGCGCTGACTATTTCTTCTGAACTTACAGAACGAAGCCGTCAGTCACGCATCGAAGAATATATTGCAACCGAGGGAACTCCGCTGCAAACAGCGGCAACACCTCCATATCTGATTAAAAAAGAGGATTGATACAATGATACCCGGACTGAAAAATATCATGCTGCGCTACACGTTTATTGTAGTGATTATGCTTGTGTTGGCTATATTGATTATAGTCAAGGCGGGATTCATCATGTTTGCCGAACGGCAATACTGGAAGGATGTAGCCGACCGTTTTGTAAAAGAAAACGTAATAGTTCCTCCAACACGAGGAAATATTATTTCTTCTGATGGCAAACTGATGGCAAGCAGTCTGCCTGAATACCGCATCTACATGGACTTTCGCGCTGGCGGAACGGAAAAAGACACTATGCTGATGAACCATCTGGCAGAAATCAGCCAAGGACTGCACGAAATTTTTCCGGACAAGAGCGCACAGGAATTTCGCAAACATTTGCTGAAAGGACGCCGTTCGAAAAGCCGTCACTTCCTGGTTTATCCGAAACGTATTTCCTATATCGAATATAAAGAAGTGAAAAGACTGCCTGTATTCGAGTTAAGCCCGAACAAAGGTGGACTGCATGTTGAAAAGTTCAACCAACGTAAAAAACCGTTCGGTTCACTCGCCATGCGTACATTGGGGGATATGTATCCCGACATAGCACAAGGAGCTAAGAACGGACTGGAACTGACATACGACTCTATTCTGAAAGGACAAAACGGTATTACTCATCGACAGAAAGTCATGAACAAATACCTGAACATTATCGATAAACCCGCCGTTGACGGATGTGATATTATCACAACCATCGATGTCGATATGCAAGATATCGCAGAGAAAGCATTGGTAGACCAATTGAAGAACCTTGAAGCCATATCAGGTGTAGCAGTTCTGATGGAGGTAAAAACCGGTGAGGTAAAGGCCAACGTAAACATGACCAGAGGAAACGATGGAAATTATTATGAAATGCGAAATGCAGCAGTCAGCAACTTGATGGAACCAGGATCTACTTTCAAAACGGACATCTATCATGGTGGCGATGGAGGATAAATATATCACTCCAGATTATGAAGTAGATACCGGAAACGGCCAAGTTAACATGTATGGCAGCTGGATGAAGGACTGGAACTGGTATAAAGGCGGATACGGTAAAATAGATGTAACAAAAATTTTGGAGGTTTCATCGAATGTAGGAGTATCTACCATCATAGACAAGTTCTATAAAAATAATCCTCAAAAGTTTGTCGACGGTCTGAAACGTATGAGCATCGATACACCGCTAAATCTGGGATTCGTGGGAGAAGCTAGTCCCCGCATACTCGGACCGAAAGAGCGTTATTTTGCAAAAACGACTCTTCCGTGGATGAGTATCGGTTATGAAACAATGATTCCTCCCATCTACATTCTGAATTTCTATAATGCTATAGCCAATGATGGTGTAATGGTGAAACCTAAATTCGTAAAAGCGATAGCCAAAGACGGAGATATACTAGAAGAAATTCCGACAGAGATTGTTAATCCTAAAATTTGTTCGGATACGACACTTACCATGATTCGCACCATTTTGCGGAAAGTGGTTTCGGAAGGGCTTGCCAAGCCGGCAGGAAGCAAGCAATTCAGCGTATCTGGAAAGACAGGAACAGCCCAAATCTCTCAAGGTAAGGCAGGTTATAAATCCGGAGGTGTAAGTTATCTGGTTAGTTCCTGTGGCTATTTCCCCTCAGAAGCTCCCAAATATAGCTGCATTGTTTCAATACAAATTCCTCACGGACCAGCTTCCGGAGGATTGCAGGCAGGAAGTGTGTTCAGCCGTATTGCCGAACGTATTTATGCCAAACACCTGTTCCGCGATCTGGCTCATGCCAAAGATTCAACGGCAGTCCTTATTCCGGGCGTAAAAAATGGAGATATAAATGAATCGGCATATGTACTGCGTGCACTGAACGTACCAGAAAACAGCAGTTCCATCCCCTATTCTGCCCAGCCACTTTGGGGAAAAGCTTCGTGCACAGACAGCTATGCAGATTTAAAGACTACCAAAATGAATAAAAAGCTAGTTCCCAATGTACTGAATATGGGCGCAAAAGATGCTGTTTATCTGCTGGAAAGTTACGGACTGAAAGTACGTATCACAGGTATAGGCAAAGTAAGAGCTCAAAGTATAGCTGCCGGATCTACTATTCATAGAGGACAAACAATTACATTAACATTAAGGTAACAGAAATAACATAAAAACATGAAACTGGAAAATATCATTGAATCCGTCAACGTCTGCGAAATAAAAGGTAATGTTGACAAAGAAATAGCAGGTATCCAAATGGACTCACGTTTGGTTGAAGCCGGACATTTGTTTGTTGCCGTTAAAGGAACTCAGACAGACGGACACGCTTATATTGAAAAGGCTATTGAAAAAGGAGCCTCTGCAATTGTCTGCGAAACACTTCCTGACACACTGAATGAACATGTAACGTACATAAGAGTAGCTGATACCGAAGATGCAGTAGGCAAACTGGCTACCACTTTTTATGGAGATCCAACTTCCAAACTCGATCTGGTAGGAGTAACCGGAACAAACGGAAAAACTACAATCGCCACCTTATTATATAATATGTTCCGCAAATTCGGATATAAGGTAGGATTATTGTCTACCGTTTGCAATTATATCGACGGTGAAGCAATCCCGACCGACCATACGACTCCCGACCCTATCACATTAAACCGTCTGCTGGGACGTATGGCTGATGAAGGATGTAAATATGCATTCATGGAAGTAAGCTCACACTCTGTCGCACAGAAGCGTATCGGAGGACTGAAGTTTGCTGGAGGTATTTTTACCAACATCACACGCGATCATCTGGACTATCACAAGACATTCGAAAATTACCTGAAAGCTAAAAAGGCATTTTTCGACAATCTTCCCAAGACTGCATTTGCTCTAACCAATGCTGACGACAAGAATGGCAGTGTAATGGTACAGAATACAAAAGCGAAAATTGCGACTTACTCTTTGCGTGCGCTTTGCGAATTCAAGGGAAAGGTTCTGGAAGATGGCTTCGAAGGTATGCTGATGGATATAAACAATCGTGAAGTCAACGTACAGTTCATCGGTCGTTTCAATGCATCGAACTTGCTTGCTGTATATGGAGCGGCATGTTTATTAGGCAAACAGCCTGAAGATGTCCTGCTGATACTGAGCACACTGCGTCCGGTAGCGGGACGTTTCGACGCTTTGCGCTCGAAAAAAGGCTATACAGCAATAGTCGATTATGCACATACTCCAGACGCATTGGTAAATGTACTGAACGCCATACACGAAGTTCTGAAAGGAAGAGGACGAGTGATAACAGTGGTAGGTGCAGGAGGTAACCGGGATAAGGGTAAACGCCCCATCATGGCACAAGAGGCAGCTAAACAAAGCGATCGTGTAATCATCACATCTGACAACCCTCGCTTCGAAGAGCCTCAGGATATCATCAACGATATGCTAGCCGGACTGACAAAAGAAGATATGAACAAAGTTCTTTCCATAGCCGACCGTAAAGAAGCTATACGCACAGCCTGCATGCTGGCACAAGCTGGTGACGTAATTCTCGTAGCAGGAAAAGGACACGAAAATTATCAGGAAATCAAAGGAGTAAAGCATCATTTTGATGACAAAGAAGTGTTAGCAGAGATTTTTGACAACGAATAATACAAGTACAACATGTTATATTACTTATTTAATTATCTGGAGCAGCTTGATTTTCCCGGAGCACGTATGTTCGGATACGTATCGTTCCGTTCGCTTATGGCTATCATTCTGTCTTTGCTGATATCAGCGATATTCGGAGAATATTTTATCAAGTTACTCAAGCGGAAACAAATTACGGAAACGCAGCGTGATGCTTCGATTGACCCGTTTAATGTAAATAAAATCGGAGTTCCTACGATGGGAGGAATTATCATTATCGTCGCCATTCTTATTCCTTGCCTCTTGCTGGGTAAGCTGCACAATATATACATGATATTGATGCTGATAACTACAATATGGCTAGGCAGTCTAGGATTTGCCGACGACTATATCAAGGTCTTCCGCAAAGACAAAGAAGGACTTCACGGAAAGTTTAAGATCATCGGACAGGTAGGACTTGGTCTGATTGTCGGTCTGACGCTTTACCTCAGTCCTAATGTAGTAATCCGCGAAAACGTCGAAATCCAGAAAGACGGACATGTAGTTGATGTGGTACACAAAAGTCAAGACGAAAAATCGACAAAAACTACAATTCCTTTCTTTAAGAACAACAACCTGGATTATGCAGACTTTGTAGGTTTTATGGGAGAAAGTGCACAGTCTGCTGGATGGATTGTTTTTGTACTAGTTACTATTTTTGTAGTAACCGCTGTATCCAACGGAGCAAACTTGAACGACGGTATGGATGGCATGGCCGCAGGAAACTCGGCTATCATCGGAGTTACGCTGGGAATACTGGCTTACGTGTCCAGTCACATAGAGTATGCCAGCTACCTGAACATCATGTACATTCCGGGAAGCGAAGAGCTGGTTATCTTCATATGTGCTTTCATCGGAGCTCTGATAGGTTTTCTCTGGTACAATGCTTTCCCGGCACAAGTATTCATGGGAGATACAGGCAGCTTGACTATTGGAGGTATCATAGCAGTATTTGCTATTATCATTCATAAGGAACTGCTGATTCCTATATTATGCGGTATCTTCCTTGTAGAAAACTTATCGGTTATTCTTCAAGTAAGATATTTCAAGAGTGGCAAGAAGAAAGGACTTAAACGCCGGATCTTCAAGCGTACTCCTATACATGATCACTTCCGTACTACACTATCACAACTTGATCCGAACTGTACGTATCTGATAACATCTCCAAGTAGTGTCTTTCACGAATCGAAAATTACTGTTCGGTTCTGGATTGTCACTATTGTATTAGCAGCAATAACAATTATAACTTTAAAGATAAGATAAGAGATCATGGCAAAAAGAATTGTCATTTTAGGAGCTGGCGAAAGCGGTGCGGGAGCAGCCGTGCTGGCACAGAAACAAGGTTTCGATACATTTGTTTCTGACATGTCTTTAATAAAAGACAAATATAAGAATATGTTAAACGAACGAGGCATTCAGTGGGAGGAAGGGCGTCATACAGAAGAGCTGATCCTGAATGCAGACGAAGTCATCAAGAGTCCGGGAATACCTAACGACGCACCGATGATCTTGAAACTGAAGGAACAAGGCACTCCGATTATTTCAGAAATCGAATTTGCCGGACGATACACCAATGCTAAGATGATTTGTATCACAGGAAGCAACGGAAAAACTACTACTACTTCTCTTATTTATCACATTTTTAAGAAAGCAGGATTAAACGTTGGACTGGCAGGAAATATCGGACAAAGTCTGGCTTATCAAGTTGCAGAATGTAATTATGACTATTATGTTATCGAACTAAGCAGTTTCCAACTGGACAATATGTATAAGTTCCATGCTAATATTGCTGTCCTGATGAATATCACCCCCGACCATCTGGACCGTTACGATTATAAAATGCAGAACTATGTGGATGCCAAGTTCCGTATTATCCAGAACCAGACAGACAATGATGCATTCATTTTCTGGAACGACGACCCAGTCATCCAAAAAGAATTGCATAAATATGGAATACACGGACACTACTATCCGTTTGCCGAAAAGAAAGAAGAAGGACTGGCTGCTTTCGTAGAACAAAATAAAGTCTACTTTACCAAGCCAATTGAATTTAACATGGAACAAGAGGAACTTGCCCTGACAGGTACTCACAACTTGTTCAACTCAATGGCTGCCGGTATTTCAGCCAATATTGCTGGCATCCGAAAAGAATGTATCCGCGAAGCACTGAGTGATTTTAAAGGGGTTGAACACCGTCTGGAAAAAGTAACACGCGTACGTGGAGTAGATTATATCAACGACTCGAAAGCGACTAATGTCAACTCGTGCTGGTATGCACTCAACAGTATGAAAACTAAGACAGTGCTTATCTTAGGAGGCAAAGACAAAGGAAATGACTATAACGAAATAGCCGATCTGGTGAAAGAAAAATGCTCCGGATTAATATTCCTTGGACTCCACAACGAGAAACTACATGACTTCTTTGATGGATTTGGATTGCCTATCGCCGATGTACAAAGCATGAAAGATGCAGTAGATGCCGCATACCGTATGGCGAAAAAAGGAGAAACCGTACTTCTGAGTCCATGCTGCGCTAGCTTCGACTTATTCAAAAGTTATGAAGACCGTGGCGACCAGTTTAAAGAATGTGTGAGAAATTTATAATAAAATTATCCTGACAAAATGGATTTGCTAAAAAACTTATTCAAAGGCGACAAAGTAATATGGATTATTTTCCTATTACTTTGCCTTGTTTCTATCATTGAAGTATTCAGCGCCTCTAGTACACTGACTTACAAAAGCGGTGATCACTGGAGACCTATTACCATGCACATGATATTAATGGCGGTAGGAGCTATTGTAGTACTTATCGTCCACAATATTCCTTGCCGCTGGTTTAAAACATTCATTATACTATTGCCGATATCATGGCTATTACTGATTGCCGTGTTTATAATAGGAGCTTTGACTAATGGAGCAAAACGCTGGATAGATTTGGGATTTATTCAATTCCAGCCTTCTGAAGTAGCAAAAATGGCAACAATCATAACTGTTGCATTCATCTTGTCGAAAATGCAAGAGGAAAAACAAGCAAATCCAAAAGCTTTTAAATACATACTATGGGTTACGGGTATAACCTGCATACTTATCATTACCGAGAATCTTTCCACAGCCGTATTGTTATGTGGAAGCGTATTTCTCATGATGTATGTCGGACGAGTTCCTCTCCGGCAAATGGCTATGCTTGTAGGCATATGCGGTGGAGCTCTAATCTTTGCTTTATGCACAATTAAATATGTTCCTTCTGAAACATGGGATAAAATAGGTTTACATCGTATGGTAACCTGGCAAAGCCGTTTGGATAACCATTTTGACACATCGACGGTTCCTCCTGAGAAATTCGATATCGACGGGGACGGACAGATTGCCCATGCCAATATAGCCATAGCAACAAGTAACATTCTAGGAAAAGGCCCAGGCAATAGTGTACAGCGCGATTTCCTTTCACAAGCTTTTTCAGATTTCATTTATGCCATCATCATAGAAGAATTGGGACTGATAGGCGGAGGCATCGTTGCCTTTCTGTACATATGGCTTTTAATGAGGATAGGAAAAATTGCGAGAAACTGCGACAAGTCGTACTACTCCTTTTTAGTCATGGGCATCGGTTTACTTCTTGTAACACAGGCAATGTTTAACATGCTGGTGGCTGTCGGCATCATGCCGGTAACCGGACAACCTCTCCCTTTAATCAGTAAAGGAGGTACTTCCACGCTGGTCAACTGTGCATACATCGGCATCATATTAAGCATCAGCCGTCACGTAAATGAATTGAAGAAACAACAAGAGCAGGAAGAAGCAGAAAAGCAAAAACAAATACAAGAAGCTGCAGTTACATTGCTGCAAAATGCAGCTAATCTTGCAAAAGAACAAACATTAAATGAATCGCAGAATAAAGAGCAAAATGGAGAAATCTAAAAAAGAATAGAGCTTCTTATCCCTGTAATTTTGCAGCTAAATAAAATAGAAACAGAATAATTATTTTTACAAGTTTATTCCTAACTTTGCAGGAAAATATAAAATTATGAAAGATAATTTGAGGATTATAATCAGCGGAGGAGGTACGGGAGGTCACATCTTTCCAGCAGTATCCATAGCCAATGCAATCAAGGAACAGCATCCCGATACGGAAATTCTGTTTGTTGGTGCAGAAGGGCGTATGGAAATGCAACGTGTGCCAGCCGCAGGATATAAAATAATAGGCTTACCTGTTGCCGGATTCGACAGAAAAAACTTATTGAAGAACTTTAGTGTTCTCATAAAACTGTTTCGCAGTCAGTTGAAAGCACGTCAAATTATCAAAGAGTTCAAACCAGATGCCGCAGTGGGAGTTGGCGGATATGCCAGTGGTCCCACCCTTAAAATGGCAGGCATGATGGGTATCCCGACGCTGATTCAAGAACAAAATTCTTATGCAGGAGTAACCAACAAACTGCTTGCAAAGAAAGCATGCAAGATTTGTGTTGCTTATGAAGGTATGGAACGTTTTTTTGATAAAGAAAAAATCATCCTTACCGGTAATCCGGTACGGCAAGGGTTATTAAACAGTTCCATCGATCGTGAAAAAGCAATTCAATCGTTTGGATTAGATCCGCAGAAGAAAACAATATTAATTGTCGGAGGTAGTCTGGGTGCACGCACAATAAACAATTGTGTTATGCAAGGGTTGGAAAAGATTAAAAACTCCGGAGTTCAGTTTATCTGGCAAACCGGTAAGTTTTACATCAACGAAGCTAAAGCTACAGTAGCGAAAGCTGGAGAAATTCCGATGTTGCACACTACTGATTTCATATCAGACATGGCAGCAGCATACACCGCAGCCGATTTGGTTATCAGCCGTGCCGGAGCAGGATCGATTTCTGAGTTTTGCCTACTGCAAAAACCAGTCATACTCGTTCCCTCGCCGAATGTAGCCGAAGACCACCAGACTAAAAATGCACTTGCTTTAGTCAACAAAGGGGCAGCTCTATATGTTAAAGACTCAGAAGCTACACAAAAGCTCCTCGACCTGGCAATAGCAACTGTATCGCAGCCGGACACATTAAAAAATTTAAGTATGAACATAGCCAAGCTGGCGTTTAAGGATTCTGCAAATGTCATTGCAAACGAAGTCTATAAGCTAGCTGTAAAATATAAAAAAGAACATGAACGTTAATACACTGAAAGCTGTTTATTTCATCGGAGCAGGAGGTATAGGTATGAGTGCTCTGGTTCGCTACTTTTTATCAAAAGGTAAAAAGGTAGGCGGCTACGACCGTACACCAAGTGAACTGACCGAAACATTAATTAAAGAAGGAGCAGCTATTCATTATGAAGAAAACGTTTCACTCATTCCAGATGATTTTCTGAATCCGGAAACGACTTTGATTGTATATACTCCTGCAATTCCTGCTGACCACAAAGAGCTTAACTATTTTCGTGAGCATGGATTTGAAATACAAAAACGTGCTCAAGTATTGGGTATGCTTACACGTACAGAAAAAGGACTCTGTGTAGCGGGTACCCATGGAAAGACAACAACTTCCACAATGACCGCCTATCTGCTGGATCATTCTCATGTAGGATGTAATGCCTTTCTGGGAGGAATATCAAAGAATTATCACACAAATCTGTTGCTGTCCGATAAAAGCGACTTTGTTGTTATCGAAGCCGATGAATTCGACCGTTCATTCCATTGGCTGACTCCATATGCGACTGTTATCACTGCAACAGACTCAGATCATTTGGATATATACGGTACTCACGAAGCATATGTAGAAAGTTTTCAGAAATATACCTCTCTAATTCAGCCGGAAGGTTACCTTATCATAAAAAAAGGGATCGATCTCAACCCAGCTGTACAACCAGGAGTGACGGTATATACCTATTCCACAGAAGAGGGGGATTTCCATGCAGAAAACATCCGGATCGAAAACGGAGAAATTTATTTCGACTTCATTTCTCCATTGGGTAATATAAAAGGAATACAATTAGGAGTTCCTGTCTACGTCAATATCGAAAATGGAATAGCTGCAATGGCCTTAGCACAAATAGGAGGAGCTACAAACGAGGAGATCAAACAGGCGATGCCTGGTTTCCGGGGAGTAGACCGCCGATTTGACTTCAAGCTGAAAAATGACCGAATCGTGTTTATCAGTGACTATGCCCATCATCCGGCAGAAATCAAGCAAAGCATATCTTCTGTACGAATGCTTTATCCTGATAAAAAGATAACAGCTGTTTTCCAGCCTCATCTATATACACGTACTCGCGATTTCTATAAAGATTTTGCAGACAGTTTGTCACTTCTCGACGAAGTTATCCTGCTTGATATTTATCCGGCACGCGAATTACCGATAGAAGGTATAACCAGCAAATTAATTTATGATAACCTACGCCCTGATATCGAAAAAAGTATGTGTTCTAAAGAAAATTTACTGGAAGTCATAAAACACAAAAAGACTGATGTTCTTATAACATTAGGAGCCGGAGATATAGAAAACTATGTACCACAGATATACGAATTATTAAAAGACAAATGATAAAACGAATTTTCATACTCTGCACATTATTACTGGCAACAGCTTATTTAATATTAGCCGTTACCACATTTAATAGCAAGCCTGCCGATCAGGTTTGCAAGGGTATGGAATTGACTGTCAAAGATAGTATTGATTACGGCTTTGTTACGGATAAAGAAGTCAAAGAGATTCTGAAAAAAGGAAAGATATACCCTGAGGGCAAGCAACTCTCAAGCATAAATGTGCGCCAGCTGGAGGAATTTCTTTCCAACCATCCCTTTATCGAAAATGCAGAGTGCTATCTTACATCAGGAGGCAAGGTGGCTATTGACATTTATCAAAGAGTTCCTGTCATGCGAGTCATGAGCAGCAACGGAAACAATTACTATTTAGATAATGCAGGAAAAATAATGACCGCAGCCGGGAAATCGATTCATGTAGTTGTTGCAACCGGATTCATAGACCGCAAGTTTGCCCAAACAGAATTATACCCGTTGGGAAAATTCCTACAATCGGACAAATTCTGGGAATCACAAATTGAGCAAATCAATGTAACTCCCAAACAAGAACTGGAATTGGTTCCCCGAGTAGGTGAACATATACTCTTTTTAGGGAAACCTGGAAATTATAAAGAAAAATTCAGTAAATTGCGAACATTCTACCAAAGTGCGCTGAACCGGGTAGGATGGAACAAATACGAACGGATCAGCATTGAATTTAACAATCAGATTATTTGTACCAAAAAGGAGAAATAAGATATGGCAGCAACAGACTTTATAGCAGCAATAGAGCTGGGATCGGCAAAAATAACAGGTATTGCGGGAAAGAAGAATGCTGACGGAAGCATCCAGGTTCTTGCATATGCCAGCGAACGCTCATCCGATTGTATCAAGAAAGGAGCAATATACAATCTGGACAAAACGACGCAATGCCTCAGTGCAGTAATCTGTCAATTGGAAGAGACTTTACATGCATCTATAAAAAAAGTGTATGTGGGTATCGGAGGACAGTCGGTAAGAAGCATTCGACATACAGAAACAAAGCAACTGACAGAAGAAACTAAAATATCTCAGGCTCTCATCGATGCTATTATGGAAAGCAACCGTGAAATAACATTGATGGATCAGGAAATTTTAGCTGTCGAACCTCAAGAATATAAACTGGGAAACAACCAGCTTACTACAGAACCGGTGGGTATTCAGACAGACCGCATCGAAGGAAACTTTCTGAATATTATTGCACGTAACTCACTAAAGAGCAACATACGTCAATGTTTCCGCCAAACCGGATATGAAGTTGCCGAATATTTACTTTCTCCATTGGCAACGGCCAACGCTGTACTCACCGGAAGTGAGAAACGTTCTGGCTGTGCCCTCGTAGATTTTGGTGCAGATACAACTACTGTATCGGTTTATAAAAACAACTTGCTTCGCCATCTGGCTGTCATACCTTTGGGAAGCAGCAATATAACAAAAGATATCTGTAGCCTGCAAATAGAAGAAGAAGATGCAGAGCAACTTAAGCTTCATTATGCTTGTGCCTACACAGAACCTAGTGAAAATGAAGATGAGTTAGGCAAAGAATACAGCATCGACGGAAAATGCAGCATCCGTGCTCATAAACTCGAAGACATCGTCGAAGCACGTGTCAAGGAAATACTGGAAAATGTATGGAATCAGATTATCCTATCAGAATATAGCGATAAATTGCTGGCCGGTGTCATACTGACAGGAGGAGCCTCCACGTTACCTAATCTGGACAAAGCTTTCTTCAATATCACAAAGATTGAGAAGATACGAATTGCGCAAAATGGAGCTATCGAACTGAGAGGGGACATTAATATTCCGCAAGATGGAAGCTGTAATACATTGATTGGACTTCTGGCTGCAGGAAAAGACAACTGCTGTAAGATAGATCCACGCAAGGGACATCAGTTAGACTTTATCGACGACTTGCAAAAGAAAGAAGAAGAAGCTCGCCTGAAAGCTGAAGCAGAGCGTAAAGCAGCTGAAGAAAAAGCAGCCAAAGAAGCCGAGGCAGAACGTATCCGCCAATTGGAAGAAGCTAAGATACGTCAGGAGTTAGAACGGGCTCAGAAACGTCTGCACGATTGCGAAACGCTGATTACTGAAGCACACCGTCAGATGAATCGCAAGAAATACAAAGACGCACTTGCCAAGTTGGAACAGGCCCGCAGCCTGAACGTGCAGGAAAAGGATGAAGAAATAACATCCATGATAGCTGAAATAGAAAAACTTAAAGAGGATAATCCGTTTAAGCGACTGCTAAACGCTTTAAAAAACGGAGCAGACGAGATGATGAAAGATTAAATATTCACCGCATAAAGAAAAGGAAGAATTATGTCTGACGAAACAATTATGCCATTCGATTTCCAAAGTGGATCACCGAGTATCATTAAAGTAATCGGTGTAGGCGGTGGTGGCGGTAACGCAGTCAACCACATGTATAGAGAAGGAATCCACGATGTCACATTCGTGGTTTGCAATACAGATAATCAGGCACTCGACGAGTCGCCTGTACCTATAAAACTTCAATTGGGACGTGAAGGCCTTGGAGCGGGAAACCGACCTGAGCGAGCACGCGATGCAGCCAACGAAAGTTTGGAAGACGTAAAAAACATGCTGAATGATGGCTGTAAGATGGCTTTTATTACAGCAGGTATGGGAGGAGGAACCGGAACGGGTGCTGCTCCAATTATTGCTAAGACTGCCAAGGATATGGGAATCCTTACTGTCGGCATTGTTACCATTCCATTCCTTTTTGAAGGAAATAAAAAGATAGACCAGGCACTCGACGGTGTAGAAGAAATGAGTAAGCACGTCGATGCGTTGCTCGTTATCAATAACGAACGCCTGCGCGATGTGTATTCCGACCTGAGCGTAATGAATGCCTTCGGAAAAGCAGATGATACCCTTTCTGTTGCAGCCAAAAGTATTGCAGAAATCATTACAATACGTGGTAAAATCAACCTCGACTTCAATGATGTGAAAACAGTATTGAAAGATGGAGGTGTGGCTATTATGAGTACTGGATACGGATATGGAGAAGGAAGAGTTACCCAAGCCATTACTGATGCTCTGCACTCACCATTACTGAACAACAACGATATCTTCAACTCTAAGAAAGTTCTTTTCAACATCTCATATAGCAGCAACAGCGACCTGATGATGGAAGAAATGAATGAGGTACACGAATTCATGAGCCGCTTCGGCAAAGATGTAGAAACGAAATGGGGATTGTACATCGACGACAATCTGGAAGATAAGGTGAAGTTTACCATCCTTGCAACCGGATTTGGCATCAAAGATGTGCCGGGAATGAACAACAAACTTTCTGCAGAAGAACAAAAACGTCAGGAAGAATTAGAGGAAGAAGAACAAAAGAAGGCCGAACGCCGTGATGATTTCTATCCGGGAAGTTATAAAAACAACCGGAAGAAAGGAAACTACAAAATCTATATCTTCACACAAGAAGATCTGGACAATGATGATATCATCAGCATGGTAGAAACAACTCCTACCTACAAGCGTTCAAAAGCTGTACTCGAAAGTATCCAGTCGAGAGCCGTTGCCGAAGAAAGCTCAACCCCTAAGCTGGACAATAGCGAGAATGGCTCTATGACCATTACTTTCTAAACAAGAAACGAACTACAATTTTATAACTATATTACTATGGATTTATTCGAACAAATCAGCAACGATATCAAAGAGGCAATGAAAGCCAAAGACAAGGTCAGACTGGAAACCTTGCGCAATGTCAAAAAGTGTTTCCTGGAAGCTAAAACAGCTCCGGGAGCAAATGATACACTGACCGATGAAGCTGCACTGAAAATTATGCAGAAGCTGGTAAAACAAGGAAAAGATTCTGCTGCCGTTTACGAAGGACAAGGCCGTGCAGATCTCGCAGAAGAAGAAATGGCTCAGGTACGTGTCATCGAAGCATACCTTCCCAAACAACTTTCAGCTGAAGAACTGGAAGCTAAATTGAAAGAAATCATTGCACGTGTTGGTGCAACTAGCGGAAAGGATATGGGAAAAGTTATGGGTGTTGCCAGCAAAGAACTGGCCGGACTTGCCGAAGGACGTGCTATTTCTGCAAAAGTAAAAGAATTGTTGCAGTAATTCTCCTCCATCCAGAAAAGTTAGACTAAACCTTATACAAGATACGGAACTTTCCATGAGAGTTCCGTATCTTTTTTTATTGCTTAGAAAACAAGGTGTTATGTCTTATATAGCGAAAGCAAATAAGTCAACGAAAAGGTCATAAAAAAATGTTCTTTTTTTGTACAATTTTTCAAAAAAGATCTCGATGAATTTCCGAAAAATTCACGATGTTTTTCTAAAACTTCCTGTTATTTTATCCGAGTTACTTTCAGAGGCTATACATCTAAAACAATTCTTGCAAAACAGGAAGCGATTTCAACTCCGGAAAGTCAGGTAAATGTAAACGATAATATTCATTGATGATATCCAGACAACGATTCCGCTCCATCCGGTTCATAGCAAACAGATGCATTGTTTCATAATTCATACGCATCAGAGTACGTATATGAGAAGCCTCTTCCGGACGAACAAACATGCCATGATAAGGCTGAGAAGAAACAAAGCAAGCATTCAGCAAATCAAAATAGTCGCTGGAAGAATACTCTTCAACGTTGGGATAAAGCCCGAGAAAACGGGAAAGTCGCATTAAAAAGACCAGATGAAAATTGGCAAAACTGGTTTCACAAACATCCAGCCACTGTACAGAGTGAACCAGATAGGCAAATAAAGGAATATTGGTAGTTTCCTCCTTCAATGCACGATAAAGGAATTCTGCCAGAAACATGGCTATTGCCGATTTGTAAGGATCATAAGGCAATGACGTAAAGACGTACCAGGCTTTTGCCTCCTTGATGGGATGAATACCGGAACGAGGACGCATATCCGCCTCAAATTCCACGACAGACAAAGGCTGGAAAAGCACTTGCTTTACAGCTGATTTACGAGAACGCTGTGCCGGAATCAGAAAAGACATTCTGCCCGACTGCTCGGTATAGACATGCACGATATTTGCCTTGTCGTTATACTTTACCGTATGAAGAACTATGCCAACGTATTTTTGCAACATAACGGAGGCAAAGATACACATAATGCAAAAATCCCTGCATGTAAATAACAGTAATTATTTATCATGCAGGGCAACCATTTTATAAAAACTTTAATAAGAGAGAGAGCGACTTCAGATTTTCAGAGTCTCTCCTATTCTTTCCCCGAAGAAACCGGACACTCTGATATATTGCAAATATACAAGCTTTCAATAATCAAACTAAACCAGCTCAGCTATACAAAAGGAATAAACGGTTGTTTTCCATGACCAAACGAGTAAAAATCGCACCTATCCGAACCAAAATTTCACGTACCCCGACAAACTGCAAATGATTTAATAAAAAAAATCACAGAAAGTTTTGCAGGAATGAAAATTCTTCATACCTTTGCATCCGCAATCGAGAGATATATGTCCTCGGAAAGCAAGTCAGGAATAATCCTGAATCTAAGGATGGCCCGTTCGTCTATCGGTTAGGACGCAAGATTTTCATTCTTGAAAGGGGGGTTCGATTCCCCCACGGGCTACATAATAAACAAAATCACGAACAATATTAAAGATTAGTCGAGATGGCAAATCACAAATCATCTATCAAAAGAATCAGACAAGAAGAAAAGAGAAGACTTCACAACAGATATTATGCTAAGACTATGCGTAACGCAGTGAAGAAACTTCGTGCAACTACTGACAAAGCAGAAGCTGTAGCTCTGTTCCCTAACGTACAGAAAATGTTGGATAAATTGGCTAAACGTAACATTATCCACAAGAACAAAGCTGCTAACTTGAAGTCAAAATTGGCTGCTCACATCAGCAAATTGGCTTAAGTAATTGCTCACTTTAAGGATATTAAGGCTGAATCGAAATGATTCGGCCTTTTGTCGTTTATACCTCACAATACCCCTTTTCTTCTGCCCGGAGATATTCGCAAGTTCATTTCACCTCCGATTCCTATATCAGACCTACACTTCAGAGCATCCTAAACTCCTCTCAACTCATACAGAAGGACAGTCTATAAAAACATATAATCACTTTTTTCTTAAAAAAAAAGCACTATATTGCAACTGAAAAGGAATAGTCTTTTCAGTTGCAATCAGTTTCTGAAAAGAGCCTCTGAAAACGCAAAACTCTAAAAGTTATCGACAACCTGTTTTTTTTGCTTCACCTATTAAAAACCTATGATTATGAAAACCACAGTTTCTCTCTTTTTGTTTGTTACCATTCTTTTGTTGGGAAGCGGATGCAAAACCACAAACCTTGCAACCGAAAAAGTAAGCCATGAACAGGCAATACAAACCCTGGAACAACATAGTTTCAAAATTGTAATAGAAGAAATCTACGACAAAAGCACTTCCAGAAGACGTCCGAAGCAACGATTCGCATCCGACTGCTACTTCAGCATGCAAGGCAATGAGGTTTCTTACTACATCTCACCCGAAGATATAGGCAACCGGACTAAAAGATCTCCCCGACATGAATGTGGACTTACAGCCACACTGTCCAAAGGAAAAAAGCAAAAGAACGGAGACATTCATTACGAATTAAAGACCAATGGAGAGGCAACCAGAGTTTCCACCATGCTGATAATTCTTTATAAGGATACCAACCGATGCTTCGTCCGGCTGAGCAAAAGCTTTTTAGGAAGTAATTATAACTTTACGGGACACATCTTACCCCTATAAAACATTTCATCTGCCACGGACTGCCGCCGGACTGAAAACGACGGCAGTCCGTATTGTATTCACACAAAGAATAAGCATAGAAGTTCACCATTTCCTATCCGAATTTCAAGTTTTTTAGAATCATAAGTTCGGTTATATCACGCTTTTTTAGTAATTTTGAAAACTTAAAAAACTAGAAGTAAAAAGAGATGAGTGAAGAACTGATACCAAGCAGCGGAAACAATTACTCGGCAAGCAGCATCCAGGTGTTGGAAGGACTGGAAGCCGTACGTAAACGTCCCGCCATGTATATCGGCGATATTAGTGAAAAGGGATTGCACCATCTGGTGTATGAGGTAGTAGACAACTCTATCGATGAAGCCCTGGCCGGTTATTGTACCCATATAGAAGTAACAATCAACGAAGACAATTCAATCACCGTACAGGATAACGGTCGTGGTATTCCTGTCGATTTCCATGAAAAAGAGAAAAAATCGGCATTGGAAGTAGTTATGACTGTGCTGCATGCCGGAGGTAAATTTGACAAAGGTTCATACAAGGTATCCGGAGGTTTGCACGGTGTAGGTGTATCGTGTGTAAATGCTCTTTCTACACACATGACAACAAACGTATTCCTAAACGGAAAAATCTACCAGCAGGAATATGCATGCGGAAAGCCGCTCTATGCCGTAAAGGAAGTGGGTACTACCGATATCACCGGAACCCGACAAACTTTCTGGCCCGATGGAAGCATTTTCACTACCACCGAATATAAATATAATATCCTACAGGCACGTATGCGTGAACTGGCATACCTGAATAAAGGTATCACCATTACGCTGACCGACAAGCGCGAGAAAGAAGAAGACGGATCGTTCAAACAAGAAATTTTCCACTCAGAAGAAGGTGTAAAAGAGTTTGTCCGTTTCCTGAACTCGACAAACACTCCGCTTATCGACGATGTGATTTACCTGAATACAGAGAAACAGGGTATCCCTATCGAATGTGCTATCATGTACAATACAGGCTTCCGCGAAAACCTGCACTCGTATGTGAATAACATCAACACTATAGAAGGTGGTACACACGAAGCGGGCTTCCGTACAGCTTTGACTCGTGTACTGAAAAAATATGCTGAAGAAAGCAAAGCACTGGAAAAAGCAAAAGTAGAAATATCTGGTGAAGACTTCCGCGAAGGACTGATTGCCGTTATTTCAGTAAAAGTAGCAGAGCCACAGTTCGAAGGACAGACCAAGACTAAACTGGGTAACAACGAGGTAAGCGGTGCTGTAAATCAGGCTGTAGGTGAAGCTCTTACTTACTATCTGGAAGAACATCCGAAGGAAGCAAAAACGATTGTCGACAAAGTTGTTCTTGCGGCAACAGCACGTATCGCTGCCCGTAAGGCACGTGAATCGGTACAGCGCAAGAGCCCGATGGGTGGAGGCGGTCTGCCAGGAAAGCTTGCCGACTGTTCAAGCCGTACGGCAGAAGAATGTGAATTGTTCCTTGTCGAGGGTGACTCAGCAGGTGGTTCTGCAAAACAAGGACGCAGCCGCCAGTTCCAGGCCATTCTTCCATTGCGTGGTAAGATCCTGAATGTAGAGAAAGCCATGTGGCATAAAGCATTCGAAAGCGATGAGGTAAACAATATCATCCAGGCACTAGGGGTACGTTTCGGTGTAGACGGAACTGAAGATAGCAAGAAAGCGAACATCGACAAGCTCCGTTATCACAAGGTGATCATCATGACCGATGCCGATGTCGATGGTTCTCACATCGACACCCTTATCATGACATTGTTCTACCGCTATATGCCTGAAGTAATTCAGGGCGGACACCTTTACATCGCCAACCCGCCTCTGTACAAATGCTCGAAAGGTAAAATCAGCGAATATTGTTACACTGATGAAGAACGTCAGGCATTTATGCAGAAATATGGTGACGGAACAGAAACCGGTATTCACACACAGCGCTACAAAGGTTTGGGTGAAATGAATCCGGAACAGTTGTGGGAAACAACCATGAATCCGGAAACACGTATACTGAAACAGGTAAGCATTGAAAATGCGGCTGAAGCCGACTATATATTCTCCATGTTGATGGGGGACGATGTTGCTCCGCGCCGTGAATTTATTGAAAAACATGCTACCTACGCTAACATTGATGCGTAGTGCATTTTTTATAAACCAAATTTTTAAATCCATCCTCACATCTTACAATGAGGAAAGCTCCGGAAACAATTTCCGGAGCTTTTTTATTTTTACGGCTTGCCTCAGAATCTCACAAACCGGTATTCCTCTCTCCATTCATAACTATTTGAAACCTGTAAAAAGGAAAATCCAATCCCTCTCCGAATAAAAATTACACAGGGGATAAAAGCGTTTTTTCGGTTTTATTGTTTATTTTTGAAAAGACAATTAAACTAATACTTCGAAACAAGATGAAACTGATATTCCGAATCCAGTATCGTACGCTATGGGGAGAAGAAGTACGCATCATCTTCGATGAAGATGAGAATCAGTCAGTAGCCCTGTCTACCCGCGACGGCGTCGAATGGCAAGGCAGTTGCGACTACCAGTTGTCACCATGCGACGCACCTCTCACCTACCGGTACGCTATATATAGAGATAATTCATGTACACGTAAAGAACTGGGAGCCATCGCCCACATCATCTATCCGGGCAATGCCCAGCAGAGTTGTTATATTATAGACGACTGCTGGCGTGACTTACCAGAAAACAATTACCGGTACAGCTCTGCGTTCAACGGGAAATATACTCCGGTCAGTCCTGTCAGGCTGAACGACAATGTAGGAAGTTGCATAACATTCCGTGCCTTATGTCCGGGACTGAGCAGCAAAGAACAATCGCTCGGTCTGATAGGCAGTTGCAATGCCTTGGGCAACTGGGAATACTGCCGTCCCATACGTATGCGTGAAGTCCGCCCTAACGTATGGCAACTGACGGTAGACGCCTCATCGCTGAAATTTCCTTTCGAATATAAATTCGTAGCAGTCAGCAACAAGACCGGAGCCGTAGTGGCATGGGAAACACGAAACAACCGGATATTCCATACACAACCCTTACAGCGGGGAGAAACATATTTTCCACCTGAAACAGAAGTTTTTTTCAACACTCGCAGCTTGCGTGTAGCCGGATGTGCCATACCGGTATTTTCGCTTCGCTCGGAAGGGAGTTTCGGTGTAGGCGACTTTGGCGACCTGAAGACATTCATTACATGGGCATCGGCTACAAAACAGAAAGTCGTACAGATACTTCCGATCAACGATACGACAATGACAGATACATGGATGGATTCATATCCATACAACAGTATATCCATTTATGCTTTCCACCCGATGTATATTGACCTGCGCCAGCTTCCTGCATTGCAGAACGAAGAAGCCAGCCAAATGTTCGAAGAGCAGCGTATCCGCCTGAACAGTCTTCCGCAAGTAGACTATGAAGAGGTGAACAAACAGAAAAGAAGTTATCTGAGAATGCTTTTCGAACAAGAGTCAGAAAATATTCTAACATCTGAAAGCTTTGAAGCCTTTTTCCGCGACAACAAAGAATGGCTTATTCCATATGCAGCATACAGCTACCTGCGTGATCTGAATCACACTTCCGACTTCAACAACTGGGGCGAATATAGCAGATACGACAAAGAACAAATCCAGGAGTTATGTAATCCGGACAGTACTGCATACAGTAAAATAGCATTCTACTACTTCCTGCAATATGAATTGCATGTGCAGTTGCTTGCCACTTCCGACTATGCACGAAGCAAAGGAGTCATTATCAAAGGAGATATTCCTATCGGTATCAGCCGTACAAGTGTAGAAGCATGGGTAGAACCGTATTACTTCAACATGAACGGACAGGCTGGAGCACCACCAGACGCATTCTCTACCAACGGACAGAACTGGGGTATGCCGACTTACAACTGGGATGTAATGGCAAAAGATAACTACAGCTGGTGGCAAAAACGTTTCCGGAAAATGGCAGAATACTTTACCGCTTACCGTATCGACCATATACTGGGATTTTTCCGCATTTGGGAAATCCCCTATCATTCAGTACACGGTTTGCTGGGACAGTTTGTACCTTCCCTCCCGATGAGTAAGGAAGAAATTCAGAGTTTCGGACTGGCTTTCAGCAAGGAAACAATGACACGTCCGTTTATCAATGATTATATACTGAATACGGTATTCGGCGAACATAGTGAGGAAGTAAAAGAAACTTTCGTAAAACGGTTGCATCATGATATTTACGTCATGCGACCTGAATTTGATACACAACGGAAGGTAGAAGCTTACTTTGCCGACAAACCTGATGCTGAAAGTCAGGACATAAAAGAAAAGCTTTACGCACTGATCAGTGATGTACTTTTCATCCCCGACCGTGACAACCCGGAAATGTATCATCCACGAATCGCCGTTCAGAATGATTATATCTTCAAGCAGCTAAGAGAACAGGATCAGGAAGCATTCAATCATCTGTACAATCATTACTATTACCAGCGACATAATGAGTTCTGGTATCACGAAGCAATGAAAAAACTTCCTGTTCTGACACAGGCTACATCGATGCTGGTATGTGGAGAAGATCTCGGAATGGTTCCCGACTGTGTACCATGGGTTATGAACCAGCTGCAAATTCTGTCACTTGAGATCCAGCGAATGCCCAAGAGCCCGGCACACGAATTCGGACAGGTTCACGAATATCCTTTCCAGTCTGTATGTACGATAGGTACACATGATATGTCTACTTTCAGAGGCTGGTGGGAAGAAGATAAAGAACTGACCGAACGCTTCTACCATCAGGAACTAGGACATTGGGGCAATGTTCCTGAACACGCACCAGAGTGGCTGTGCGAGGAAGTCATACGCCAGCATTTGGAGAGTCCGTCTATGCTCTGTATACTGACATGGCAAGACTGGACTTCGATGGACAGTACACTTCGCAATCCGGATATCAATATCGAACGAATCAATGTTCCTGCCGATCCGCGTCATTACTGGCGCTGGCGTATGCATATTACGCTGGAAGAGCTGATGAAACAGGATGAATTTAATGAATACATACGCTCGATGATTGAAGAGAGCGGAAGAAGTGTTTCGGAACAAACCGAAGAGGCAGAATAAGAAAATTTATATCTGATACACCGAATACTCAATATCAATTAAAAAAGGCTCTATCACTTTCCGAAACGGAATTTGATAGAGCCTTTTATATTGCTTATTAGAATCTGTAAGTCTTTAGAACTATTCTGTACGATTATTCTTTGATACGAATCAGCAAGTTGGCAAGAATAGCAGTCAGTCCACCGGTTGTAATACCTGACGCAAAAATATTACGCAATGTTTCCGGCAACTGACAAAGTATATCGGGTACAAGTTCTACACTCAGACCAAAAGAGAAACTCAGAGCCATAACCAGTGTAGCTTTACGGTCAATCTTCTGTGCAGCAATGATACGGATACCGGCTGCAGCTACTGTACCAAACATCAACAAAGTAGCTCCACCAAGCACAGGCTCGGGCATCAGCGAAAATACAAGTCCTACAGCTGGGAACAAGCCGAGAACAATCAGGAAGCCGGCAATGTAATAACCTACATAGCGGCTGGCCACTCCTGTAAGCTGTATCATACCGTTGTTCTGTGCAAAAATTGAATTTGGGAAAGAATTGAAGAAACCAGCCAACATAGAGTTGAATCCATCTGCCAGAATACCTCCAGAAGCGCGTTTCACAAAAGTTTCCCCTTCTACCGGTTCACCCGAAATCAGAGAATTGGCAGTAATATCACCATAAGCCTCTATTGCAGTAATCAGATAAACCAATGCCAATGCAATGATAGAAGAAATATCGAACGAAATACCATAGCGGAAAGGTACAGGTATATTGAAGCCACCATAACTCTGTACAGCCGAGAAATCTACCATTCCCAATGCCCATGCTGTGATATAGCCGATAACCAGACCAATAACAATGGAGCTCATACGCAGATAGCGGTTTGAACTTCGGTTAAATATGATAATCAATATCAGAACAAGAGCAGCAAGACCAATATGCTCTATCGCTCCAAATGTTCCATTTGCCTGTGCAACAGCACCTCCGCCACATGCAGAAATACCTACTTTTATCAGACTCATACCGATAAGCGTCACAACAATACCCGAAACCAGCGGAGTAATAACACGGCGAGTATATTTCAATACACGGCTAATAAGCATCTCTACCGAAGAAGCAACGATACACGCTCCAAAAATAGCAGAAAGACCTCCTGTCAGTCCGGCTGAAATGATAGGTCCGATAAACGAGAAACTGGTTCCCTGAATACAAAGTAATCCACAGCCGACCGGTCCTACCCGACGGCACTGAATAAATGTAGAAACACCAGATGCAAACAAAGCCATAGAAACGAGAAAACCAGTTGTTTCCAAATCAAGTTTTAACGCACCGGCAATAATCAACGGAGGAGTAATAATAGCAACAAAGATAGCCAACAGATGTTGCAAAGCAGCAAAAATTGTTTCTTTCACAGGCGGACGGTCATTCAGTCCATAAATCAGCCCCGCCCCCGGAGCTTGTGTCTGTTCTTTTTCCATTAAAACTAATACTAACTTTTTAAAATATGAAAAATAAAAAAAATGAAGGAACTGTATTCCAGACTCAAAAATACAGTTCCTCCACGAAAAATTACTCTTTTATTTTAATTTCGCAATGATCCAAGCTTTCGATAATAGCCAATGATTCTACATGAATACCTTGTGCACGCAAGTAGTCACCACCATGCTGGAATGACTTCTCTATCAAAAATCCCATACCCACAAGTTCTGCTCCTGCCTTTTGTACCAGGTCTATGATTCCTTTTGCCGCATTACCATTTGCAAGGAAATCATCGATAAACAATACCTTATCTCCCGGACACAAATAGTCACTGCTGACACATACCTCATACGAACGGTCTTTTGTAAACGAATACACCGTAGTAGTAAGCATGTTTTCCATTGTACTGGGTTTCTTTTTCTTTGCAAAGACAACAGGAAGCTCGAGCAAATATCCTACCATTATAGCCGGAGCAATACCACTGGCCTCGATAGTCAGTATTTTATTGATTTTTGTACTAGCAAAACGGCGTACAAACTCTACCGCCATAGATTTCATCAGAATCGGGTCCATCTGATGATTAATAAAATTATCTACTTTTAATATTCCTCCCTCAAAACATTTACCATCGCGCAAGATACGTTCCTTGAGTGCCTTCATATACCAAAAAGAGCTTTAATTGTTTTATATTTTAAATATTTTGCAAATTTACACGTTTTTATCTTATTTCCGGCAATGCTTGAGGGAGAGATATTATGCAAAACTAAAAATTATCCAACTTTAGGTACGTCGTTCACTGTTATATCTTCTGTTTCACCATCTGTTTGCCAGTCTGAAATATCACTGCCTTCAATGATCAGGCTTTCCTTTTCTATTTTCACTTTATACTTATAACATTTTCCTCCTACCAGATGTCCTTTCATTGCTTCAGTATAAGCTTCGTACGCAAATCCATCACGTTCATATGAAATAGAAAACTTCAATGTACCATCTTCTGATGTCGGATTCAGCAAAACGGCTATCTCATAGCCTCCTTCTGTAATAGCTACTCCTTCCGGCTCCATATCCAACAAGAGTTTATTGCCTTCCGGACTTTCGGCCACTGGCTGCATCTTTCCTTCCGTAAAATTATAGATATATTTCGAAACAATTCCTTTTCCTTCAAAACCAGCAGTCTTCAATGTTGTTTCAGCATCTTTTTCATTCTTTACGAGAGTGACCAGTACCAGACTGCAAGTATGTTTAAACGCAGATTCATCAGTAAAAGAAACCTTACCAGAATTGGTCTGATAGTTGCATGTTTTATTGGCTACCAGAAAATCCCATTTTCCGATATTCTCCAACGTTCCATCCTGCTCGCTCAAATCCGGCATAGGCACATTAGCACGCTGAGCTCCTTCTGCATATGGATAAAAGGCACAAAAATCATAATTATTCTTCTGGTCCGGCCAAAACAAAGGAGTATCCGGCTGCCAGACACTTTCACCCAATGTCCACAAAATAGCATCATCTCCTTCGGGCATGAAAAATCCTATCTTATCACCTTGCACGAACGTTGTATGTCCGTCTTGTTGAGTAGTCGTTCTTGATATAATTTCTCCCGCAACAGAAGCTTGTAAGTTCAAAGCCAAAGAATCTGATGAAATACCCTCTGATAAATCTCTCTGCTGACATGATGCCAGTACCCCAATGGCCAGACACGACCATTTTACCAATGTCTTCTTCATAATGATAAATATTAATTTATAAAATCATTAATCCATTAACGCATACCATTTTCTTTTTATACCATTTTTGTACAATATTTACTTTCATGAAGCCAGAAACGAAAAAGTAATCAAAATGTATTTTGTTATAGAAATGAAAAAACATTGTAGCAACAATTGAAACAGGAAGAACATTTAAGTTTCGGTTTACACAAATAAGAATAAATAATTTCGACTTTACAGAATTATATCGTAAGTTTGTACAAATCAATAATAGCTAAAAACATGAAGAAACTTTCATTATTATTATCTTTTCTTCTCCTCGTCTTGTCGGGCTATGCACAACAAGCGAAATATGTATTTTATTTCATCGGTGATGGAATGGGAGTAAACCAAGTTCAAGGTACAGAATTATACCGTGGTGAACTGGAAGGCAAAATAGGTATTACACCTATCTGGTTCACACAGTTTCCTTACGCAACTACCGCCACTACTTTTTCGGCAACTAACGGAGTTACTGACTCTGCCGCAGCCGGTACAGCTCTTGCAACAGGAAACAAGACTCAAAACGGTACGATAGGGATGAAGCAAGATTTGCAGACCGAAGTCAGCAGTGTCGCTGTATGGGCAAAAAATAAAGGTTGCCGGGTAGGTGTGACAACTAGTGTAAGTGTAGACCACGCAACTCCAGCAGCTTTCTATGCTCACGATCCCAGCCGTGGAAGTTATTATAAAATAGGTACAGATTTATATAAAGCCGGATTTGACTTTTATGCAGGTTCAGACTTTATCGATCCGAACAATAAAGACAACAAGGATGGCAATTCTGAAAACCTGTACACTATGGCCGAAAAAAATGGTTATACAATTGCAAGAGGATATAAAGACTATCTGAAAAAATGCAAGAAGGCAGACAAAATGATTCTGTTCCAGTCGGAAAAAGCTTCAGAAAAAGACCGTACAGCCATTCCATATGCAATAGACCGTACTAAAGACGACTTGACTCTTGCAGACATAACCCGTTCGGCAATAAATTTCCTGTCGAAAGATTTGTCTAAAGGATTTTTCCTGATGGTAGAAGGGGGAAAAATAGACTGGGCATGCCATAGCAATGATGCAGCTACTGCCTTCCATGAAGTAGCCGACATGGATGAAGCGGTAAAGGTCGCTTATGAGTTTTATTCTCAGCATCCGGATGAAACACTTATCGTAGTTACTGCCGACCATGAGACAGGAGGATTTGTGTTGGGTACGGGAGCTTATAAACTAAATTTGCAAGTTCTTAAGAACCAAAAAGTGAGTGAAAGCGGTTTTACCCGTATTCTGAACGAATTGCGCAAAAAGTACAACAACAATGTTTCCTGGGAAAAAGTACAACAAGCTCTGAAAGAAAATTTCGGTTTCTGGGACAAAGTAAAACTTAACGAAAAGCAGGAAGAACGTCTGTTGGCTAAATACAACGACACGTTCAAGGGTAAAGAAGCCAAATTAGAAAAGAGCGAATATGCACAAGACGAGCCTTTGGCAGCAGAAGCTAAACGTATTATCGATGAAATCGCTTTGGTTGGCTGGACCAGCGGAGGACATTCAGCCGGATATGTACCTGTATTTGCAATCGGTGCCGGAGCAGACCTCTTCCAAGGAAGAATTGACAATACAGAAATACCTATAAAGATAGCTAAGGCAGCCGGATATACAGCTGAATAACCCAATCACTCGAAAGTTAGATAGGGAGATAATCTTTTCAGGTCTTTCTCGGTAAACTCCTCAAACATGGAGAGCTGAGAAAGACCTTTTATTTTACCTCGTTTACGGCGATACTCCATAATGGCTTTAGCCTTATAAAAGTCCATATAAGGATGTGATCTCAATTTATCCAAAGAGGCACTATTTACCTGAATCTTATGTAAACCAGCAGGTGTAACGACAAACCACTTATTCAGTTCAACTCCAACATGAGGTACTTCCTGTAGTTGTGACACATCATAGAAACCTCCAAGGCGCTGTCGGTAAACTACAATCATACGTGCCAATGTACTCCCAATGCCGGGAATACGCTTCAGAATGGAAGTATCTGCTTTGTTCAAATCGACTATTGTTCCCTCCTCATATTTAGGTATGTAAGGTATTGTATCTTTTAATTGTCTAAAAGTATCTGTACGAACATGACTGACTGATACAAGTGGGGCAATCGTAATATAAGGCTTCAGCTTCTGATACACTTCTTCCTTTAAGCCATATATACGGGAAAAAGACTCCGGTGAACGGAAAACTCCTCCTTTCGCTCGATACTTCAGTATATTACGAACAATATAAACCGGAAGTCCTAACTGACGTAATAATACAGAATCTGCGGTATTCGGATCGAAGGGTTGCAATACGACAGATATTTCATTCTTTGGAGTGTGACTCTTACGTATTTTTTCCTGTTCTTCCAAATTGGCAAGAAATGAATCGATTTCCTCACTTTCGGACAACGTAACAGGTACCTCCACCGGACGTAAGTATTCCATAACAGCCCATATTCCCAACAATAATAAAGCTATAGCCAACAAGAGAAGAATTACCCGTCGTTCCGATTTAGTATAATAAAAGAAATCTTTCCACATCGGTTTATCCTAACAGTCCGAGTTCATTCATAAAAATTAAAGCAATACCAATAGGAGCTATAAACTTTAAAATAAAAATATAAACAGGGTAAAATGTAGCTTTCAATGTTCCATAATTAGTCACTTCATCACGTACTATACGGCGATCGATAACCCAACCGACAAATATAGCAGCAAACATACCACCCAAAGGAAGCATAATTTTTGCTGTCAGGAAATCCAATGCATCAAATAAATTCATTCCAGCTATCGTATAACTACTCCAATCGCCCAATGCCAATGAAGAAACAATTCCAATCAGCAGACTGGATACAGTGATGATAGTTGCAGCTTTACTACGAGTAAAATGAAATTTCTCATGCAAAAATGCTGTAGAAACCTCATGCAGTGAAATTGTAGAAGTCAAAGCTGCTAATGCCAACAATACATAAAACAGAATGGAACAAACATACGCTAGCAACGGAACTCCACTAAATGCCTGTTGAAAGACATTCGGCAATGTAATAAAGATAAGTGAAGGACCTGCATCGGGCTCTATACCTACGGAAAAAGCAGCCGGAAAGATTATCAGTCCAGCCAGTACAGCCACAAATGTATCAATGAGTCCGACACTCATTGCTGTATGTCCCAAACGGGTTTCTTTCCCAAAATAGGACGCATATGTAGACAGACATCCCATGCCTAGACTTAAAGAAAAGAAGGCCTGTCCCATGGCACCAAGAAAAACATCAGGTGTTATTTTACTAAAATCTGGAGTCAGCAAGAACTCTATACCTTTTTCTGCACCAGGAAGCATAACCGAACAAACTGCCAGTACAACAACCAGAATAAAGAGTAAAGGCATCAATACTTTAGAGGAACGTTCAATTCCTTTCTGTACCCCTTTTACAATCACAAAATGAGTAAGCAGCATAAAAACTGTCAGCCATATCAAAGGGCGTATAGGATTCTGAGAAAACTGCTGAAACATCGAAACAAATTCAGATGAGGATTTACCGGCAAACTGTCCGGTCGCAGCTTCAAAAACATATTCCAACGTCCATCCTGCTACAACAGAATAATATCCTAATATCAGAAAGCCTGTCAGTACACCTAAATATCCGACCCACTTCCAATAACCTTTTGGCGCCAAAACCTTAAAAGCCTCTCCGGTACTAGCCTTCGAATGCCGTCCAATAGTAAACTCGGCAATCATAATCGGAAGACCTAAAATAAAATGCATCCTAAGTATATCAAAATAAAGACAGCTCCCCCATGGTTTCCTGTTTCATATGGGAAGCGCCATATATTACCTAACCCAACTGCCGAACCAGCAGCTGCTAAAATAGCTCCTAACCTACTGCCAAAACTTACTCGATCATTATGATGCATAAGACTTTTTGTTATAGTTTGTACAATTATAAGGCGCAAAAATTACAAAAAATATCGTATTTTCGCGCTAAATATTAAAAAATTAGCATATTATGTATTACATAAGGACTTATCCTCTATCTATAATAACAATCATCGTAATCTGTTATTTATCTTTCTTTACTCCTCCTCAAACAGAATTAAACAACGTTCCGTTTATTGATAAAATAGTGCATATTTGTATGTATGGAGGCCTGACCATGGTCATTTGGTTCGAATACCTAAGACTGCATAAGTTCATCGTATGGAAAAAACTAATCACAGGAGGTATTATATTGCCAATCTTCATGAGTGGATGTATTGAACTGTTACAAGCTTCATGCACAGACAACCGAAGTGGTGACTGGCTAGATTTTCTAGCCAATAGCCTGGGAGTAGGATTAGCATTGCCTGTCAACTATTATATACTCCGCCCTATAATAAAAAGATTCCTGCAAAAATGAGAAACTCCGGGAACTTCACAGCCCCCGGAGTCAATGAAAAACGTTATTAATTATTTTTAAAGATAGAGAGTTTTTTCACAATTTCAACGGAAGTCCTTCAGTTCTTCCTGCAACTTTTGCCGGGTAAAATAAATACGGCTCTTTACAGTACCAAGTGGAAGCCCCAGCTTATCTGCTATCTCACGATACTTGAACCCTGATACGTACATAGAAAATGGAATGCGATATTCCTTAGGCAAAGCATTAACTATGCGACGCATTTCCTTCAAATCATAAGAACCTTCAGTTGAATCACCTTCAATGTCTATATTCTGATTCAAATAAAATTGATTATCGGTCTGGTCTACATAAGTCTGATCGCGTAAAGCCTTACGATAATTATTAATAAAGATATTACGCATGATGGTATAGATCCATCCCTTGAAATTTGTTTCAGCTGTATATTTATCTTCATTGTCTAAAGCCTTCAATGAAGTTTCCTGAAGGAGGTCATTTGCTTCTTCGCGATCTGCTGTCAACTTATAAGCAAAATTCAATAGTTCTGTCTGAACGCTCAACAGATCCTGAGCAAAATTAGCAGTTCTCATAATTTTATAATTGGTGTTTGAGATTAATATTCTTGTTTCGTTTGGTACTGCAATATTAGCTCATAAACGGACAACCAATTTCATAAAATCAGATAATACACAGGGGAATATCTATCATATAACAGTTTTTACCCCCTTCTGTAACAGTTTACAGGTGGTTTTTGAAGGTTTCAGAAAAAACAAACTGTTATTTTTTCCATGTAGAGTATGGTTCTTTCATCAGAAAAGAATTGTAATATCTCACCTGCCCTGTTACTTCTTCTCCAAGAAAAGCAGGAGATGAGAATGTTTCTTCCGCGGTAGAGAGTTCTACTTCGGCAACAACGAGTCCATCATTTTCGCCATAAAACTCATCTACCTCGAAAGTATGATTATCAAAGTTTACCAAATAACGTGTCTTATCGATGAGTCCAGGCTCGCAAAGTTTCATCAATTCTTCTGCTTCATGAAGCGGAATCTGACGTTCCCACTCATAGCGACTTAACCCCGACTCATCCGAGGGCCCTTTTATTGTAAGAAAACCTTCCTTATCGCGGATACGTACTCTCACAGTTCTCCCACGAGCACTACAAATATAACCTTGCTTTATCCGGCTTTTGCTGTCAGCCAGCTGACGATAGGAATCATCCTTCACCAAAAACTTACGTTCTATTTCCTGTGCCATCGTGGTTATCGTTTTTTAAGACAATGAATAAAGGGTCATAATCAAGACAGCCAAAATAATTAAAGCTACACACAAATACTTTATCAAACGATTTGCTTTTTCTTCTTCACGCTTGCTGTAATCTTGCTTCTTGTTATGTTTTTTATTTCCCATAGCTAGTATATTTAGATTAAACTTTAAAATTGAATGTGCGACATATTGTATCAAAAAGAATCTATTCTTCTTATGCCTCGCTATCGGAGAATTCCATCAGATATGCCTTGATGAAACCATCAATTTTACCATCCATAACTCCATTCACATCGGATGTCTGGTAATTAGTACGATGATCTTTTACACGACGGTCGTCAAATACATAACTGCGAATCTGTGATCCCCATTCGATCTTTTTCTTTCCGGCCTCAACCTTTGCCTGTTCTTCCATACGATGCTGCAATTCTTTATCGTACAAAATAGAACGCAACTGACGCATTGCATTTTCTTTATTCTTAGGCTGGTCGCGAGTTTCGGTATTTTCAATCAAAATTTCTTCTTCCTCACCAGTATAAGGATCTTTATACTGATAACGCAAACGTACTCCTGATTCTACCTTATTGACGTTCTGTCCACCGGCACCTCCACTTCGGAAAGTATCCCATGACAAACGAGCAGGTTCTACAACTACTTCAATGGAGTCATCTACCAATGGAGTAACAAATACCGATGCAAAAGAAGTCATTCGCTTACCCTGAGCATTATAAGGTGAAACACGAACCAAACGATGCACACCATTCTCTCCTTTCAGATAGCCATAAGCATATGCACCTTCTATATTCATGGTAACAGTCTTAATTCCAGCTTCATCACCTTCCTGTAAGTTTGCTACCGAAAGCTTGTAGCCGTTACTTTCAGCCCAACGCATATACATACGCATCAGCATAGACGACCAGTCCTGACTTTCTGTACCGCCAGCTCCTGAATTGATTTTCAATACACAATCCATCTGATCGGCCTCAGAACGAAGCATATTTTTCAATTCCAATTCTTCAAGAGCCTGTAAAGATTTAGCATAAGCCTCATCAACTTCCTCTTCAGTCACTAATTCATCTTTATAAAAATCGAAAGCCAGTTCCAGTTCATCTGTCAATGTCTTTACTGCATTATAGCCTTCAATCCATCCCTGCAAGCTCTTCACCTTTTTCATCTGTGCTTCTGCTTTCTTAGCATCATCCCAAAATCCTGGAGCTTGCGTACGAAGTTGTTCTTCTTCTACCTGTACCTTTTTATTTTCTATATCCAAATAACGATAAAGGGCTTCAGTACGTGTCTTTACATCTTTTAGCTGTTCTATTGTTATCATATTGAATCTCTTGTCTTTTATTCGAATTGCAAAATTACATATTTCGTCTGTTAAGTAAAAACAGAAGATAAAGATTTTGGCAGCTCTAAAAACAAACCGGTTTTATTGCAGCCTTATATCCTTTACTCTTCGTACATTTTTTCTATTTCCTTAGCATAATTTTTCATCAATACCGGACGCTTTATTTTCAGCGTATTAGTAAGTTCACCCTTTTCCATACTAAAAGGTTCTGGCAGCAGAGTGAAACGTTTTATCTGCTCGTAGTGGGCGAACTCCTGTTGCAATGTATCAATACGCAAACGGAACAAATCCAGTATTTCCTGCTTCTGCAACAAATCTTTCATATCAGTATACGCAATATGATGTTCTTCCGCATACTTCTTTACTTGCCCATATTCAGGTACAATCAAAGCCGAAACAAATTTACGCTGGTCGGCTATAATAGATATCTGATCTATATAACGATCTACGACCAATTTTGTTTCGATGGCCTGGGGGCAATATACTTTCCGTTAGAGGTTTTAAACAAATCTTTAATACGTTCTGTCAAAAATAAGAAGCTGTCTTCTATATAACCGGCATCTCCTGTATGAAACCATCCATCTTCAGTCAACACCTGACGTGTCATTGCTTCTTTCCGATAATAACCTTTTGTTATTGTCTCACCCCGAAGAAGAATCTCATTGTTTTCCCCTATCTTTATTTCCAGATTTGGCATGACACGACCTACAGAACCAATACGGAAACTATCAAACCAACAACAAGATACTGTAGCCGTAGTTTCTGTAAGTCCATAACCTGCAATCATATTTATGCCTACTGAATGAACGAATTCTTCCACCGCACGCGGAATGGCAGCTCCTGCAGTCGGGAAGAAATTTCCATTCTCAATACCAATTGTCTTTTTCAGTAAGCTATAAATTGTTTTTTCATAGAACTTATATTTCATATGCAACAATGGAGGAGGAGTCTTACCATTCATCAGATAAGTTATATTATGCTCTTTTCCCACCTTTAAGGCATCAAGCATTAAACTCTTCTTCAAACCTGTTGTCTCATTTATTTTTTCCTGAACTCCTGCATATACTTTCTCCCAAAAACGAGGAACACTGCACATTGCAGTAGGACGAATCTCCTTAATAGTTTTCTGTATATCCTGCGGACGTAGATTAATACAAAGTAAACATCCCTTATTTATACAATAATAACTCCAAGCACGTTCGAAAATATGAGTAAAAGGAAGAAAATTCATAACGACATCCGATTCTCCTAAGGTCGTCAACCGACCATCATGTGCCGCAAAAGCAGCTTCATAACACGAATGATGCAACATGACTCCCTTCGACTCTCCTGTTGTTCCAGAAGTATAAAGGATATTGGCCAAATCTCCGTTTCCCGATTCAGAGGTGCGTTTGTCTACTTCTGCCTGGAACTTTCTCTCCATTCCTAACTTCAGGAAATCCGAATAATATATAGAATTTGTATCAGAAGCAGAGCGCTTTACCTTCGGATCGAATATAATAATCTGTTTCAGTGTTTTACATAAATTCTGTACACGACAAGCTACGTCATACTGGTATTGTTCTCCCACAAATAAAAAACGGATTCCAGCATCCTGCAATATATAGTGTACCTGTGCTTCCGAACTCGTAGCGTATAATGGAATGGTAACAATCCGACTTCCGAACGCACCAAAATCCGTATACAAGCATTCCGGCATATTCTGAGAAAAAACGCCGATATTTTCCTGAACTTCTGCCCCCAATGCAATCAAAGCATTCGAAACCCAATTTACCTTTTCAGCAAACTGATTCCATGAAACAGATATCCAGCTTTCAGTTTCATAGTCACGATATTTTAAGGCTATACGATCACCATATTTTTTTGCCTGCCGGCAAATCAAAGTAGATAAATAAGAATTACTCATTTAAAATTTAGTTATTTTATTATCGCTGAATGCAAAGATAGAGTTTAATTTGGAATAAATGAAGTATCTTTGCTGCACAAAACAGAATCTTTTTTTATGTTAGACATTGGTTACTACACATCTGAAGCATTAACATTACTTCAAGCTCTAATCGGTATCCCTTCTATCAGCAGGGAAGAAGAAGCTGCTGCCGATTTTTTACAAAACTATATAGAAGAAACCGGTATCATGACCGGCAGATCAGGAAATAATATCTGGTGTATCAGCCCGATGTTCAATACTCAACGCCCAACTATATTGCTTAACTCGCATATAGATACCGTAAAACCAGTTAACGGCTGGCGCAAACAACCTTTTACTCCTAAAATGGAAAACGGTAAGCTCTACGGTCTGGGAAGCAACGATGCAGGTGCCAGTCTGGTATCTTTATTTCAAGCATACCGGTACTTGTGTGCGACTGAGCAAAATTACAACCTCATCTTCCTTGCTTCATGCGAAGAAGAGGTTTCCGGCAAAAACGGAATAGAAAGTGTTTTACCGCAATTACCTCCTATTACATTGGGAGTCGTTGGTGAGCCGACAGAAATGAATCCTGCTATTGCAGAAAAGGGATTGATGGTACTTGATGTTACTGCACGTGGAAAAGCCGGTCATGCAGCACGCGAAGAAGGCGATAATGCAATATATAAAGTACTGAGCGATATAGAATGGTTTCGCACGTTCCGCTTCCCTAAAGAATCTTCTTTACTGGGACCTGTCAAAATGAGTGTTACACAGATTAATGCAGGTACACAACATAACGTTGTGCCAGACATATGTACTTTCGTTGTTGATATCCGAAGTAATGAATTCTATTCTAATGAGGAACTATTCAAAGAAATCACTTCTCATATCAGCTGCGAGGCAAAAGCACGTTCATTCCGTCTCAACTCCTCACGTATAGACATTAATCATCCATTTGTACAACGGGCTGTTGAACTCGGAAAGACGCCTTTCGGATCTCCTACTCTTTCCGATCAGGCACTCATGCCTTTCCCTTCGGTAAAAATAGGTCCGGGTAAATCTTCACGTTCGCACACTGCTGATGAATATATCATGGTAGCCGAAATAGAAGAAGCTATCGGCAACTATATTTCAATATTGGACGGACTAAAATTATAAACCACTCATTTAAAAAGAAAACTATGCAATTACTCCGAAAGATATTCAATTTGTTTTATCTGTTGTTGGCAGGAATACTCCTTCTTACAGCTTGTGGCAGCAGTAACAATAAGAATAGCCAAGAAAACGAAAACAACAGTACGCCCTTAGTCAAAGCTCCTGACTTCAATGCTGACAGTGCCTACATCTATGTAAAAAAACAAGTAGATTTTGGTCCCCGTGTTCCAAACACGGAAGCCCATCGTGCCTGCGGTGATTATTTGGCTAAACAATTGGAGAGTTTCGGAGCTAAGGTTTACAACCAATACGCCGACCTTATGGCCTACAACGGCACAATATTGAAATCACGTAATATTATTGGAGTGTATAATCCTGATACTAAAAAGCGTGTTCTGTTATTTGCACACTGGGACACTCGCCCGTATGCAGATGCTGGCGAAGAGAAACATCACCATACTCCTATCGATGGAGCAAACGATGGAGCCAGCGGTGTTGGTGTTTTACTGGAAATAGCACGCCACTTACAACAGCAGGCTCCAGCCATCGGAATCGATATCATATTTTTTGATTCGGAAGATTACGGCACTCCAGATTTCTATGACGGTCCTTATAAAGCAGATACATGGTGTCTGGGATCCCAATATTGGGGACGCATTCCACATACTCCCGACTATAAGGCACGCTTCGGTATATTGCTTGACATGGTAGGAGGGAAAAATGCGACATTCTATTACGAAGGATATTCCAAACGTACAGCCAGCCAGCCTATGCAAAAGATTTGGGATATAGCCCACAACCTAGGATACTCCAAACATTTCATTAAAAATGACGGTGGAGAAGTAACCGATGACCATGTATATGTAAATCGTTTCAGACAGATACCATGCGTAGATATCATTGACTTCAATCCTAATAATGGAGAAGGTTTTAATCCTACCTGGCACACCATAAACGACAACATGGATAATATTGACAAAGCAACTTTACAAGCTGTTGGTCAGACTGTCATGACAGTAATATATAACGAAAAATAATAACAAGAATAAAGTATGAAAACAATCAACGAACTTCAAGACGAGGTAATCGAAGAATTCAGTGACTTCGACGACTGGATGGATAAATACCAGTTACTTATCGACTTGGGAAATGAACAAGAACCACTCGATGAAAAATATAAAACAGAGCAAAATCTGATAGATGGCTGTCAAAGCCGTGTATGGCTTCAGGCTGATATGGAAGATGGAAATGTAGTCTTTCAGGCAGAAAGCGACGCCTTGATAGTAAAAGGTATCATTGCTTTATTAATCAAAGTTGTATCAGGACATACCCCCCGATGAAATTTTTAAATTCCGATCTCTATTTTATTGAAAAGATCGGGTTAAAAGAACATTTGTCACCAACTCGTAGCAATGGCTTACTGGCTATGGTAAAACAAATGCGTATGTATGCTCTGGCCTTCAAAGCAAAACAAGCTGAATAAATATAATCAACCTTCAAGACAATAAAAATGCCGCTTTTCATTTTAGATAG
>ENA-OQET01000017-OQET01000017.1-human-gut-metagenome-genome-assembly--contig:-NODE-17-length-90707-cov-5.728373_pt1 | contig 90707 bp, 86 predicted proteins | sample MGYA00242800_ERZ504645 | MGnify/ENA primary metagenome ERZ504645 (study PRJEB26092, sample SAMD00036308) | human gut metagenome | host: Homo sapiens | study: EMG produced TPA metagenomics assembly of... | reverse complement strand
GGTGGTTTGTCAAGGGGAATATATAAAATTTTTACATATTCGCTGTCATGTCATCATCTGTGTTTATTTCAGGGCTTTTCCGGAACCGAATGCGTCGCCGACTTTGTCGCCCATGGCGAGATAGGTGTTGTTGACCGGGTCGAAGGCGATTGGTTTCAGTTTTTTCGGGTCGATCTTTCCGTCGGTCAGAACGCTCTCGTCTGCGCAGACGTTCACGATCTCGCCGACCAGAATGCCGTTGTCAAAGCTTTTCACTTTGCACTCCAGTGCCATCGGAAGCTCGTCGATCAGCGGCGCGTTGACGAATTCGCTCTTCGTTGCATGGAAACCGGCGCGTGCAAATTTATCCGGAACTTTTCTGCCGGACTCGATGCCGACGTAATCGCAGCCAACAACAGTATCCTCGGTTGCCATGCTGACGGTGAAGGCACCGGTTGCGGCAAGGTTGTCTGTTGTCTTGTGGTCGCCCATGCTGATGGAGATCTCATTGAAATCTGTGACTACACCCCATGCAGCATTCATGGCATCCGGGTTGCCATCTTTGTCGTATGTTGCAATAATCAGAACCGGAAGTGGATACATGTTTGGTTTTGCTCCAAAATTTACTCTGCTCATGGTTGTTCCTCCTGTTTTGCTTGATTTTCTTTATTATAACGCTTACAGCAAACTTTAACACAAGAGATTTTCTCTGCAAATTTTCTTAATCGTTTAATTTTCTCGTCATATCATGCCATTCCTCGCCGCCCCAGGTGGATGCGGAGATTCCCTCGTCGCGGAAATTCATCTTTTTGTACATCTCCACCTTATCCTGCAGGCAGGTCAGAATGAGCTGTTTTCTTCCGTTTTTCTGTTCCCGGCGGCTGTACTCTTCCATCAGCGCGCGGGCGATTCCCTGGCCGCGGTATTCCGGCAGGACACTGAGACCCAGCAGCATGACGTTTTCTCCCTTCGGGTCGTACAGACTGATTTCATCGAAAAAGGCATCACGGAATTTTGTCTCGTTTGTTGCAAGTCCGTTCAGCGTTCCGGCGATTTTTCCGGTTTCTTTGTCTACTGCCGCCAGAAACAGCTCCGGCGCGTACTGCACCCGCTCGCGCATGCTCTTTTCGGAGCACGCCTCATTCGGCGGAAAGCACGCCAGCTCAATGGCAACGCCCTGTTCCATTTCATCCTGGCGGATGGTTCGAAGTTCATATCGTTCCATTTTATGGTATTCCTCCATTGCCCGCTCAAAAAACTGCAGAAAACCGTCTTCCACGGCAAGCTGATCGAGCGCGGCTTCTTGCTCATTCAGATCGTAATAATATTTTCCGGTCCGCAGATCGATCGACAGACGGTCGAGCGGAAAGCCTTTTTTGCTCATCGGATGGGGTGTGCTGACCATGCGGAAAGGAGCGCTCTCCATTGACGGGTCCATCGCGTCATAGCGGTGGTCCGCATCAAGAATCAGCGAAACTGCGTTTTTGTAGCGTCCCGTCAGGCCGCCGTACTTTTCTGCAAGGGCGGCGTAATGCGCGGTCATTTCTTCATCGGACAGATACTTTCCGTTCACGGTCCGCACATGGACGCCGGGCTGGTCGTCCTCTGCCACGTTGTCAAAATACAGACCGGAATCACAGGAGAACACCGGCATATGAAGCGCGTTGAAATACGCCTCCGCCTTTTTCCTGGCATTTTCCAGCGGCGTTTTTCCATCCTCGATAATCTCTGGCTGCTTAACACCGCCAAGATCTTTCAGCCCGATCAGCTCAATCCCAAGACCGGCAAGGCGGTGACGCATCGCGTCGAGTTTTGCCGGGTTGCCGGTTCCGTACAGTAACTTCATTTCTGCCCCCTTCTATGCCTCGATGCCGAACTCTTCCGGGCGGAAGCGCGGGCAGACATTTTCCGACGATGTGATGACGGATGCAGCAAGACGCGTACCGATTTCAACTGCCTTGCCAATCGTTTTTCCATAGGTCAGACCGGCGGAAACACCTGCGCAGAACGCATCACCGGCTCCTGTTGTATCTTTTACCTGTACTTTCTGCGCCGGGCAGAAGCCGCTCTCTCCGTCTGCTTCCGCATAAACCGCTCCGTCGCCGCCCATTGTTACGACCATGGCCGGAACATTTGCCGCTTTCAGACGCTCGGCGAGAATCTTTTCCATCTCGGCCGGTGTTTTTTCGCTGTAATCATCGGAGAAGAGAACGCCTGCCTCGAGCTGGTTGCAGATCAGGCAGTCAAATTTCTGCAGAAGATCTCTTCTGCTGACTGCGATGTTCATGTTGCTGACAACGCCGTACAGTTTTTTATCGTATTTTTCACAGAGCTGTACCAGCTTTTTGATGATCTCTTTGTCCATATCGATCTCTGCCACAATGGAATCGCAGTTTTCGATAATTTCATCTCCGTTTTCTTCCAGAATATCGAGAATCGGCATCAGGTTCGGGCGCTGGGAAATGGAGCCCGCCAGGTCACCGTTGTGATCGAAGACAGCAAGCCATGTTCCCATACCGTTCGGGATTTCTTTCATGTATTCGGTATTGACTTTGTGGCGCTGCAGTTTGCGCACAACATCCTCGCCGAGTGCGGTATTATCCGCGATTCCAAGGAAGGTCGGGCGCAGTTCCAGGTTTGCGATATCCTCCACCACGTTTCGGCTCACACCGCCGTGGATGTATTCGACATGGCCGGCGTTTCTGCCGTCCGGGACGTAGATGTCCTCTGGAAAACCTTTGATATCCACAAAAACTGCTCCTAATACTACGATTCCATTTTTATTTACTGCCATGTTTCTTTTTTCCTCTCCTGTTTTTTCATTCCTTCTTTTTTCAGACAAGCCTCTTCGTCTGTTTCACGAAATTATTTTCTTCTGTTGTATTAAGCCTTCTTTTGCGTTAGTAAACAGACTGTCTCCACATGCTCCGACCACGCGAACATATCATACCCCCATGCCTCTTCTGCCTTATATCCGTGTTTCGTCAGATACCGCAGGTCTCTCGCCAATGTCTCCGGATTGCAGGAGACGTAGACCACTTTTTTCGGTGAAAGGGTTACGACAGAGGACAGAAAGGCTTCATCACTGCCGGCTCTTGGCGGGTCCATGAAGACGACATCGGCTTTTTCGCCTTTTTCGGCCATGGAGACCATGAAGGCGCCGGCGTCGTTCTGGTAGAAGGAGACGTTTTTGATTTGGTTTCGTTTGGCGTTTGTTACGGCATCGCGGACGGCGTCCGGGTTCAGTTCGACGCTGATGACTTCTCTGGCATCGCGGGATGCGATGAGGCCGATGGTTCCGATTCCGCAGTAGGCGTCCATGACGCGTTCGTTTCCGGTGAGACCGGCCAGGGAGATGGCTTTTTCGTACAGGTTTTTCGTCTGAACCGGGTTGACCTGGTAGAAGGACTGCGGGGAGATGCGGAAGGTGCAGCCGCAGAGTTCATCCTCGATGTAACCGCGTCCGAAGAGGACAATGTCGCGTTTTCCGAGTACCATGCTGTCGGTGCGGTCGTTGACGTTCAGTACGATCGTGGTGATCTCCGGGTGGAGCTTGCGCAGGGCCTTTACGAAGTTGTTTTTTGACGGGAAGACTGGTGATACGCAGACGAGGACGACCATGATCTCGCCGGAAGCAAAGCCGGTGCGCACCATGACGTGGCGCAGGAGGCCGTAGCCGCTGTCCTCGTTGTAGATCATGATTTTGAAGCTCTTCAGCAGACTGCGGATATCGCGGATGATGGCATCGGCACGCTGATCCTCGAGCAGGCACTCATCGACCGGGACCACTTTGTGTGTGCCCTTTTCATAAATGCCGGATATGATCGTTCCGTCTTTTTTGCGTGCAAAGGCGGAATTGACTTTATTCCGGTAATGATAAGGATTTTCCATGCCAACCATGCCTTTGACCGGGACGATACCCTTCAGAGTCTTCTTCAGGAACTGCTCTTTTTTCGCGAGCTGCTCTTCGTAGGAGAGGTTCAGATATGTGCATCCGCCGCATTTTTTCTGATAAGGACATTTCGACGATGATGAACTCTTTTTCTGCTTTCCTTTTTCCGGTGCCACGCTCTTTGTTTTCTCGGTACGAACGGCTTTCTTTTTATTTTCCCTGTCGAAATACGTCTTTTTTCTTCCGTCAGATCTTTTATTCTTCTCTCTCGTGTTTTCCACTTTCTCTTACCTTCTTCCTCTATTTCGCAAACCCGCGCAGCAGCGCGATCTCTTTTGCATATCCGTCCAGCTCATTCGGTGTTTCCAGATAGAACGGCAGTCCCGCCAGCGCCGGATGTGTCACAATCCGCTCAAATGCCGCAAGTCCCAGCGATCCCTCGCCGATCTTCTCATGGCGGTCCTTATGGCTCTCAAACGGATTCTTGCTGTCGTTCAGATGAACCGCTTTCAGCTTCGAAAGTCCTACCACGCGGTCGAACCTCTCAAGCACATCATCGAGGTGATCCACAATATCGTATCCCGCATCGTACACATGGCACGTATCCAGGCAGACACCCATGTGGTCTTTTAATTCCACGCGCTCCATAATCGCCGCCAGCTCCTCAAACGAGCGGCCGACTTCGGTTCCTTTTCCTGCCATCGTCTCGAGCAGCACCGTGGTCGTCTGCTCCGGTTTTAAAATTTCATTCAGCATCTCCGAAATCAGACGGATTCCCTCTTCCGCCCCCTGTCCGGTATGGCTGCCCGGGTGGAAATTGTAGCAGTTTCCCGGCGTATACTCCATCCGTTTCAGATCATCCGCCATCGTCATCCATGCAAACTCTCTCGTGTGCGCATCCTTCGAGCACGGATTCAGCGTGTACGGCGCATGTGCCAAAATACGCTCGATTCCATGCTCCTTACTGTAAGAAAGAAACGCTGCGACATCCGCCTCGTCGATGGCTTTCGCCTTGCTTCCTCTCGGGTTTCTTGTAAAAAACTGAAAGGTATTCGCCCCGATGGACACCGCCTCTTTTCCCATGGCAAGATATCCTTTGGACGATGATAAATGACATCCTATTGTCAGCATAACTTTTATTCTCCTTTATTTCCAAACCACAACTCACCGATTCTCTGCGAGCCGCATTACTTAAAGCACAATTTTCCGGTACGGAATTCCCATCTCCGAGAGTGCTTCCTCCTCCCGCTTCTGACACGTAAAGAGCAGCACCTGCGTCCGGTTTTCCGCCAGCCATTTCAAAGTTTCTTTCAGCCGGTTTTCATCGTAAAACGCAAACGATTCATCGAGAATCACCGGCAGCTCCTCCTCGCCGCAGAGCACATCCATCGCCGCCATGCGGAGCGCAAAGTACGCCTGCTCGATCGTGCCGCGGCTGACCTGTTCAAGCGGCACATATTCGTCTGCGGTGTGAAGGCCGATCCGCAGATTCTCATCCATATTCACCTGCAGATAGCGGCCATTCGTCAGCGATGACAGCGTTTTTGACATCTGCTGTTTTAAGCGGTCGCCGATCCGGCTCTGCATCTGTACGGAGAGACTCTGGATCGTCTCCCCCGCCATGGAAAGCGCATCGAGTACTTCCTGCAGATGATCTTTTTCCGTCATGGAAATGCAGAGCTCTTCGTATTCACTCTGCAAGTTCGACAGCACCGTCTGTTTCTGCCCCAGCTCCTGCTTCAGGCGGTCCACATTCCACTGCTGGCGGCGGATCGCCTGCTCCTCCGGCTCCGTCACGACCTGCTCGACCTCCGTTTTCCGGTGACGGAACAGACTGTACGCCAGATACAAGAGCGCCGCAATCGCAAGCCCGAGTCCCGTTCTCGTCAGCAGCGAATCAATATGGAAGAACTGCAGAATGCATAAGAACAAGAGAAATCCAGCCAGCGCCACGCACGCGGCACCCCATTTGCGGCTCTTCCGAGATTCTTTTTTCATCTTCCGCACCCGTTCGATCGGCACATCCTTCTGATAAATATCCCGCTTCATCTGCTCTTTCGCCTGCTGCAGATTCTCCTCGCTCTGACGGCACTCCTCCGTAAAAACGGAAATTTTCGTCTCAAGTTCTTCCTTCCGTTTTTCCAGTCCCGCCAGCGTCTTTTTCTGTTCCTGCTCCAGGCGCTTTCTCTTCTGCTTCAGCAGATCCAGCGCCGCCGCCACATCGAGCTCTCCATCGCTGCTCCCCTGGTAATTTGCCATATAGTTCCGCAGCTCATCCGCAAGCCCTTCCTCGGTTCTTCCTTTTAACTGCCCGATCGAAGCCGTATTATCATACACAATCTCACTGACACCGCCGAGCAGCATGGAAAGATCGCCGTCCTCCACGGAGAGCACCTCGCCGTCCGTCAGGCACACCAGCTTTGCATTGGCGTTCTGCCGCCCGAAATTCCGTGTCAGACGGAACCGTTTGCCGCCGCTTTCAAGCACCATCTCTCCCGCATAGTATGCCGGATTTTCCCATGGCTCATAACGACTGTAGACATCATTTTTTGCCGCCCGCCCCCGGCCGCGTGTCATGCCGAACAGCATGCTGCGGATGAAGGTATGGACGGTCGATTTTCCGCTCTCATTTTCCCCGCTGATGAGCTGAATCCCATCGGAAAATTCCAGTGTGCGGTTCTGCATTTTTCCAAAATTGCGGATTTCCAGTTTTTCTATTTTCATCTTCTATACCTCCCGCAATCTTTTTTTCAGCCGTTCCTGCGTGCCGCCAGCAGCGCCTCGAGACCATAGTCGAGCGCCTTCTGTGACTGCGCATCCGTCTTTGTTTCAAATGCTTCAATATAGGCGCTGATCAGACTAGCGCCATACGTTTTCTTCAGCTGTTCCAGATCGTACGCCGGACGTGTTTCATCCTCCACGGAGATGACTCTGCCGCAGTCCAGCAGCCGTTTCGGAGAAAATTCCAGCTCGGCGGCACGGTGTCCCACAAGTTTCAGGCGGATGATTTTTCGGATCTTCCCATCCTCCCGCAGCGCCAGCTCCTGTTTCAGCTTCGTCTCCAGCGCATACTGTGTCAGATCCTCCGTCACGTTCAACACCAGATCTTCGTACTCATATCTGGCAAACGGCACAAACTGAATCCGCGTGCCGTGCTCGTCCACCGTTCCGCGGATGTAGCCGTGCGGCCCCAACTGCGTCTCATCCGTCGGTTCGAGTGCGCCTGCGTATGCCATTTTGTCGGGAATAAGAATCCCCGGCTTATGAATGTGCCCGCACGCAATATAATCAAACCCAGCCTGCGCCATGCGGCCCGGATTCCACGGCATGTGGCGGGCATCGCCGCCGTGCGCGAGCAGCAGATGATATTTCATTTTTCCCTCCGGCCGCACGCCGTCCAGCCGGTTTTCCAGAATCTCTTTTTTGTCGTAACTGCATCCGTACACCGCCGTCTTCTTCTCCGGGACTTCAACACACTCCGGCTCCGGCGACAGGAGCATTACCACGTTGTCTGCCCAGTCGAAACCGCGGTAAAAGCTCTCCCGCTTCACATAATCGTGGTTTCCGGCAATCAGCACGACGATCGTCTCCGGGATGGAAGCAAAGAGATCATTAACCTCTTTCAGTTCCCGCAGAAGCGGCTGGCACTGAAACAGATCTCCCGCAATCAGCAGAAAGTCCGTCTTTTCCCGACCGGCCAGGCGGATGATCCGCCGGAAGCTCTCCCAGATGGCCTCCCCTCGCTCCTCGCTCCAGGGAAATCCCGCATCCGGCTGCATGCCGAGATGCACATCCGCAATATGAATAAACCGCATAGGCGCATACCCCTTTCTGGATTCATTTTCTCTATTACTACAATACGGACGTCAGGTGCACCAAATCCACATTGGATTCCACTGCACCCGGCATCCGTATTTTTTAAGTTTCTATATCACTTTTCGTAATTACAGCTCGCAGTTGTTTACTGTTCTCGGGAACGGGATGACGTCGCGGATATTGCCCATTCCGGTCAGATACATGACGCATCTTTCAAATCCCAGTCCGAATCCTGCATGGTGGGTAGAACCATATTTTCTGAGGTCCAGATAGAATCCGTAATCTTCCTCAGCAAGTCCCAGCTCTTTCATACGGCCAAGCAGTTTCTCGTAGTCGTCCTCACGCTGGCTTCCGCCGATGATCTCTCCGATGCCAGGAACCAGACAGTCCATAGCGGCAACGGTCTTGTTGTCATCGTTCAGCTTCATGTAGAACGCTTTGATCTCCTTCGGATAATCGGTAACGAAAACCGGTCTCTTGAAGATCTGCTCGGTCAGATAACGCTCATGCTCGGTCTGCAGATCGCATCCCCAGTATACTTTGTAATCGAATTTGTCATTGTTTTTCTCCAGAAGCTCGATAGCCTCGGTGTAGGTTACACGGCCGAACTCAGAATTTACGACATGGTTCAGACGCTCGATCAGTCCCTTGTCCACGAAACTGTTGAAGAACTGCATTTCTTCCGGTGCATGCTCCATAACGTAGCGGATGACATATTTCAGCATTGCCTCAGCAAGCTCCATATCGTCCTCCAGATCAGCGAAAGCGATTTCCGGCTCGATCATCCAGAACTCTGCTGCATGGCGGGTGGTGTTGGAATTTTCTGCACGGAAAGTCGGTCCGAAGGTGTAGATATTGCGGAATGCCTGTGCAAAGGTCTCGCCGTTTAACTGTCCGCTTACGGTAAGGCTTGTCTTCTTTCCGAAGAAGTCCTGTGTGAAATCAACAGCGCCGTCCTCGGTTTTCGGAATATTGTCAAGATCCATGGTGGTTACCTGGAACATCTCGCCGGCTCCCTCGCAGTCGCTGCCGGTGATCAGCGGGGTGTTGACATAAACGAAGTCTCTCTCCTGGAAGAACTGATGGATCGCATAGGCGCAGAGGGAACGAACACGGAATACTGCCTGGAAGGTGTTGGTTCTCGGACGCAGATGGGAAATGGTACGAAGGTATTCCATGGAGTGGCGTTTTTTCTGCAGCGGGTAATCCGGTGCGGAAACGCCCTCTACGGTAATTTCTGCCGCCTGAATCTCAAACGGCTGTTTTGCCTGCGGGGTAGCAACGAGGGTACCTTTTACGATGATGGCTGCGCCGACGTTCATTTTGGAAATCTCAGCGAAGTTTTCCATCTCATCGTGGTATACGATCTGCAGGGTTTCGAAATAGCTTCCGTCATGCAGAACGATGAAACCAAAGGTTTTGGAATCACGTACGCTGCGCACCCAGCCGCCTACGGTTACTTCTTTGTCCAGGTATACTTCCCGGTTTTTATAAATCTCTCGGATGGTTGTAAGTTTCATTGTCCTTTTTTCTCCCTAAATATTCATAGTGCTTTCTTTATTCTAGCACTTTTTGCGTCATTAGAAAACCCCGCAAATCACTCGATCTTTACTTTTTTAATATAACTGATGAAGACATTGCCGTTCTGTGCGAACAATGCATCGCTGTCATCGTCAGAAAGTGCAGTTGTCTCGCCCGTTGCCGGGTTATACAGCCAGGAATTTCCAAAAATATCGTATCCAGTCAGAAGCAGACTCTCGTTCGCGCCGGTCTTTACAACAACGCCGTAGCCGCTGCTGATCATGTAGAGAATTTCTTCTCTTGTGCAGCCCGTCAGGTTCAGCAGTTCGTAATCATCACCGAGTGACTCCTTCAGCACGTTTTCGTCCAGAGATGCACTCTGAAATCCCGACGGCATCGTTGTCTCGTCGAGGCGCATGCCCTGCTGGCGGTTTCCGCGCTCCCACACATAGGACTGGCTGCTGTTCAGCACAACGCCGACATTCTCATCGGCAAGCTGTACGGCCTCGGCCGGGGAGCTTAAAATGGCGATCAGTTTTCCTTTTCCATATACATAGTAAAGATCTGCGCTGCCCGTGTCGTACGACATCGTAAGATCGGTCCGTAAGGTTGAATAGATATATTTCGGTGTCAGTGTCAGAAGCGACTGTGTTTTGCCGCTCGTCGAGAATTCCAGAAGGAACTGCTGCTCTCTTCTGTCGTCCACCGTTGCCAGGCGGCCCGTCACCAGTTCCTGGCTCTGCTGCTCGCCGTTCATGATGTGATCCTCCGGCGCATCCGCATAGCCGTTTTCCTGGCGTACCACGCGGTCCAGCTCCAGAAGGCCGTCCGAAATCGACACGCCTGTCACATAATAGCCGTCCTGGTGATACTCTTTTTTCACGGTTCCGTCGATGCTGACAATCCGCACCGTATGCATAGCGAAAACTTCATTGCCGGAAATATCTTTTAAAATATCGCTGTCGTTTGCCATACCATAGACAAAGTCTTCATTGATAAAGCCAAGTGCCCGGATCTTCTGTCCGTCATCCGCCGCAAAGCGCTGCGTTTCCCCGCTCTCCAGATTCATCACGGTGATGTTCATCGCACTGCTTGCATTGTCCGCATCCATCCACGCGATGCTCTCCTGGCTTTCCGATACTACAAAGCAGTCCTCCGGGATACTTTCCCGGACCACCGTCGTCGTGCCGGTTTCAATATCTACCTTACACAGGTTCTCATTCAGATAGAGATACATCTCTCTCTGCTTGTTGACGTAGGAGAGGCGGTCGAGCTGTTTTTTCAGCATCTCGTAGGAAATATCCGCCGGAACGAAAATCTCCTCGGTTGCCACATTCCGCTCGGCGCGATAATAGTAAACGGCTGCTCCCACTTCACCCTCGTGGTTTCCGCGGTTCATATAGCCATAAACAACAAACGTCACATCGCCCGCATCATCCACACGTACAATGTTGACATCATGCTCTCCGTGCTGTTCCCGGTCATCCATGCTGCCGTTCTCACGGAAGCTGAAAACGCGGATCGTCTTGTTGGCGCTGCGGTTGTAGCACCAGAGATCACCGTTTACTACAAATGCGACAATATCACCTGCCGTATTCGTCACATACTTGGTATCCTCGCCGGTCACACCGAGGTTAATGCCGGATTTCGTCAGAACACCAAGCTCCGGATCAAAGATCTGCTGTGCGCTCCGCTCGAAGTCCAGCAGAATAATCTCTCCGTCGGACTCTCGCATCCGGTAGAACTCGCTTACGGTATAATACTCCGTCTGTCCGTTCTCATCCTGCGCACTGATCATGTACTCCTGTTTGATGCTGGTCGTCGTCTCATTCGCTTCTTTGATCTGCTGCACCGGCTGCTGTACGATCGTCGGTGCGAGGCTTCCCCAGGAAATCTGGTCGAGGCTGGAATGAATGTTGACATTGAGGAACGAAGAATTATCCCCCGTCTCATCCGGCTCAAGCTGCGGAACGAGCGCTTCCGCCTGCGTTTTATCCAGGCATGTCTGCGCAAACATCTGCGTGTAGGCCAGATAATCGCCGACCTCCACGCCGTTGCGCTGTACAATGCGGGTGTAATACCAGGCAGACTGGCCGTTTCCGTAGGCAACCTCGAGCTTCAGCGTATATTCCTGATTCATCAGAATCGCGGTCTCTAACTGGAAGTCTGCTTTCAGATAGCTTCCGTCCTCGTCAAACGATTTCAGCACCGAGTTTTCAATCAGCGCTCCGCCGTCTGTGCTTTCCACCGTATAGGTCACGTTTATAATTTTCTGTCCCTTCGCATCAATTTCAAGCGTAAGCGAACGGTCCATCGGCAGCGGTGTCAGGTTTTCTCTTGTCGTTACGCCGTTCATCTCCTGGCGGTATCCGTACATGCGGTTTACTGTCGTGTCCGCGGTCTTCATGTACAGCACCGGAAGACTCGCTGCGTCCAGATCGGTCGCATTCTCCGTCGTCTCGTGGCTCATCAGGTGTGTGAACACACCGACTGATGCGGTAAAAACAAGAAAAAGGATCAGAATCCTTGCTGCTCTTTTATTCATCACGGCTCCTCCTTTTCTGTGAGGAGGTCTGCCAGTGTCGGCTTCACATGGTACGCTTCCATGCACGCTTTCAGTTCTTCCGGCAGTTTTTTCGAGCCTTCCTGGCGTTTTACCGCGCGGATCAGAAGGTTCTTCGGCGTGTGCTCCATGTCGATGAATTCGAGAATCTGTGTCTCATAACCTGCATTCTCCAGAAGCTTTGCCCGGATTCCGTCGGTCAGAAGCGCCGCCATGCGCTCTTTTAAGATGCCGTAATCCATGATCGGATACAGTTCTTTGTTTGCAATCTGGCGGTTCAGCTCATGCTGGCAGCACGGAACAGAAAGAATAACTTTTGCATTCCATTTGACGGCCTTTTCCAGCGCATAGTCAGTCGCCGTGTCGCACGCGTGCAGCGTCACCACCATATCGACCTCGTCGCGGCCGGTATAAGAAGCGATGTCACCCTGGTAGAAATGCAGCTTTTTATAGCCATATTTCTCTGCCAGTCCGTTGCAGATTGCGATGACATCCTCTTTCAAGTCAAGTCCGATGATATTGACATCCAGTTTTTTCAGTTCGCGGAAGTAATAATACATCGCAAACGTCAGATACGATTTTCCGCAGCCGAAATCGAGAATCGTGATCTCGCGGTCCGATGGGAGCTGCGGCAGGATATCTTCGATGAACTCCAGAAAGCGGTTGATCTGGCGGAACTTGTCGTAGCGGGTCCGCACGATTTTGCCTTCTTTTGTCATAACACCAAGATCCTGTAAAAAAGGAACCGGGATTCCTTCTTCCAGAATATACCGTTTCTTCCGGTTGTGCGCCAGATTGACGGGTTTGCCGGTTCCTTTCATATGCGGTTTCTTTTTGATCGTCATCGTTCCCTTTTTGCTGACCAGAACGGATGCTGTGCAGGTGTCGGATTCGAGCTGCATCTGCTTGAAGGTTCCGTTCATCCAGTCGCTGATCCGGGTGATCACATCGTCTTTTGTCATATTTTTATGAAACTCCTTCGTGCCGACGGTCTCCTGGCACTGAAAGAGCAGTTTTCCTTTTATTTCAACCGGGCGTATTCTCACTTTGGACACTTCACTGTCCCCTCTTGGGCCGCTGATCGTGATACGGTACAGCCCTTCCCGGATTTCATCCTGTAATAATTTCTGTAATTCCATTTATACTCTCCAAACTTCCTGAATCGTTTGTAAACATGTGTAATAAAGCCCCTTACAACCCCGCTAATATTGTAATCTGTTTTCCGCAAAACCACAACAGAAAAATTATTAAAAATGTGTTACCCTCTTATTACTTTATGGCGCGGTTTAAAGCCACAGATTGTAATAATGTTTCCTCCTGCTCCGCCTCCGGAACATTTCATTATAAAAAAGAACGCCGATCAAATCGAGCAGTTCCTCTTCTGCCGTTTTCTCGTCCTTCCCGCCGTTTTCCCTGCCGTACTGACGTGCGATATTCCGGCAGGTGTGCTCCATCATGAGCCGGTCCGGGAATTCGTCGTACATCATGCTGCCGCGGTAATCCATGCGGTCACACTCTGCCTCCACCAGCCGCTGCAGATCAGATGCCGTCCGGGAATAATACGACTGCATCCGCTGCCGTTCCCGCGCTTCCTGCTGCTCCTCCATACTTCTTCCCCATAAGGGCTGTGCCGCAAAAAACGGCTCCGGCCGCTCCATCGGATTTCCCTGATAGGAATTTCTTCTATTTTCATACACTCTATCCTGATTCATGCCTGTTTTATTTCCTTTTTGCTCTTCCTTATACCATATGCACACCGCCGCCATTCTGCCGTTTTCCAGATCTCAAACACAATTTCACTTGCCAAAACCGCCGTTCCGTACTAAAATACAACCTGTATCTATTTTTCCGATACATCATATAGGAGTGAATATCATGAATCTGAATATGCAAGCTTTCAACATCAACACGCTGCTTGGCGGTCTCGATAAAGTCCGGGACGTCATGGGTGTTTACCAGCAGCAGCTTCTTCTGATTGTGATTGTTTTTGCCCTGCTGAACTGTTTCTTCGGCTATACGCTCCGCAAGCTCTGGAGCGTCATTCCCGGATTTTTTCTCGGCGCGGCCGCCGGTTATGCAGCGGGTACCTACACGAATCAGACCACGACGATCACCCTGGCGCTTGCCGTCGGCATCGGTCTTCTGACCGCAATCATTGCCTTCGTCCTCTACCGGATCGGACTTTTTCTTCTGATCTGCGGGCTCGTCGGCTTTTGCCTCTGGCATCTCGTCAATCCAAACGATATCACAGGTTATGGACTCGTCGCCCTCGTCGCTTTCGTGATCGGCCTGATCTGCGTTCCGTTCGAACGCATTTCCGTAATCCTGGTCACCTCCATCTGCGGCGCCCTCACGACGATCCGCATGGCATATTTCTTCAAGGACCTCGATCTGAACATGATGTTCTGGATTGTCTCTGCCATTCTCGCCGCAGCAGGCATGCTCTTCCAGTTTAAACCGTGGAAAGAGGCGGACTACTGGGAGGATGACGACGAAGAAGAACGCGAACACCGTGCAAAAGCGCGCGCCAGACGGAAGCGCAGATCCGGTTTCGACCCTCTTCCATCCAGAAAGAAGAAAAAGAAACGCCGCGGCTCCTCTTCCTCTTCTTCCGGCAACGCAAGAGATCCGTACCGCAGCTATCAGAAACCGTCGAACCGTACCCGTGTTTCGCAGAACACCATGTACGATTTCCGTTTTGTTCCGGAAGAACCTGACGATGACGACGATGAGAAAGATCTTCCAAAAATCATCCGCCGCCGGCCATCCGCAAAACCGGCCGCTCCGGAGGAGTTTGACGAAGAAGAAACATCCCCAAAAGCTTCCATGGGCGACACGAAGCCGTATACCTCTCCTTCCAAACCGCAGATCACCGAGGACGGCATCCCGGATGTCGATCTCTCCGCGATCCGGCAGCAGATTTCCGAAGAGGTACAGAGAATTTACGAAGACGATCAGAACTCGTAATCCGCACTGCAGCGCAGAAAACCCGGCAGGCAAAGGAACATTCCCTTGTCTGCCGGGTTCATTTTTTATCCTGATTTTCAGTTATAAAGATACTTCTGATTTGTCTCCAGATCGATCGTGTCTTTGTCGAGCCACTGATATCCCGTATCGATCTTCTGATCTACCGGAAGTCCCTGAATCGCGCGGACGGCCGCCACGATTGCCGCATAGCCAAGACCGTACGGATTCTGCGTTACGGTACCGTACTCGCGTCCCTCCTGGATCGCTTTCTGCTGTTTTTCACCGGAATCAAAACCGACAATCTGAATCTGCTCAGTATTTTCCATATCTGCCAGCGCATCCAGCGTCTGGTCTGCCATGTCTTCGTTCGTACAGAAGATGCCCTTCAGAGCCGGGTAGGTTTCAAGTGTATTTTTCAGCATGTCCGCGATGGATTCTTCTCCATCTCCGTAATTCACCTGAACCACTTTCACATCGGTATATTTTTCTTCGATCTCTTTTTTAAATGCTTCCACGCGCTCTACGCTGCTCTCGGTGTTGTACTGATGTGCAACAATCGCAACCTCTCCGCTGTTGCCGATGGCCTCGCAGAGATGATCTGCCGCAAGCTTTGCTGCCGCTGCGTGATCAGTCGCACATGTCGAGGTGATCAGATCACTCTCGATACCGGAATCCGCGATGATGACTGGAATCTGGCTGTCGGAAGCCTCTTCCATCTGTGCCTGTCCCGACTGCTGGTCAATGATACCAAGGATCAGCGCGTCCGGATTTTCCGAAATGACAGAGTCGATGATATTGATCTGAGAGTTGGTGTCACTTTCATTTTCCGGGCCTTCAAATGTCATATAAACTTTGTCGTTTCCGGTGTAGCCAAGCGAGGCGTTCAGATCGTCAAGTGCCTGCTGCGCACCGGCTTTTACGGCTTTCCAAAAACCGGCACTTAAGTCTTTTGCAACCACGGCGATGTAAGAGCCTTTTTCAACGTTAAGTCCATCCACGGTGTCGTACAATGCTTCCATGCCGTCTTTGTGCGGAACGGTGATTTCTATTCGTTTTTTGTCTGCTTCTTTTCCTTCATCTCCAGAGCTTTCAGAAGATGTGGATGCACTGGCTGACTCTGCTGTAGAATCTGCGCTGGACGATGAGGCCTCCGGGCTTTCTTCTGCCGCCGGAGTTTCTGTCACTTCCTGAGACGACGATGCTGCGGTGCTCTTGTCTGTCACTGCTTCTTTTCCGCATCCAGCTGCCGAGCACAGCAGGATTCCGGAAAGCAGTACTGCAATCATTCTGCGTTTCATAATTCTCCCTTTCTGCTTTGCCTGATGAATCATTTTCCATTACTTTTTACAGTTTTGTTACATAACCTTTCTCTTTTATACACAAACCGTAAAAATAGTCCAGTCCTGTTTTCTTATGATTTTCTGAACTTTTTTGCAATTTCACATAGTTCTGAATAGTTACACAAAGCTGTGGAAGATTTCACCTTCTGGTTTTACGGTAAACGAAAGCCGTTTGCCTGTCCGCGGATGCTTCAGCTCGAGATGATGCGCGCACAGCGCCAGAGATCCTTTCTCCTTCGCCCCATATTTTGCATCACCCGCCAGCGGATATCCCGCATGGGAAAACTGGACGCGGATCTGGTGGTGGCGGCCCGTTCCGAGGTGGATCTGCACCAGGGTTCGGTTCTCCTGTGTCCTTATCACTTCATATTCCAGCACCGCTTTTTTCGCTCCGGCGGTGCCTGGCTGTACGACGCGGGATGTGTTGCTCCGTCCGTCTTTTACAAGGAAATCCTCAAACTTCTGCACGCCCTGTTTTTCGATTTTTCCCTCACAGACGGCGAGATACTCTTTCTTCATCGTCCCGTCCTTCACCTGCCGTCCCAGTTTTCCTGCGGCGTCTTTGTTTTTCGCAAACACCAGCACGCCCTCAACCGGCTGATCGAGCCGGTGAACGACCGCCAGATATGGAATCTGAGTCCGCGCCTGACCCGGTGTTTCCGCCCTTGCCTGCTTCGCCAAATAATTCAGCAGCGCATGCTCCAGATCCATCTGTCCCATCCGCGCATTCTGCACTGCCATACCCGCGTGCTTGTGAACAACAAGAATATCGTTATCTTCCATTAAAATATCTTCTCTGCAAAATCCAGCCACTTTCTTCTCCTGTCCTGACTTCTTATTTTCGATACACGGATTTCTCCGCTGTTATGCTTTAAGAAGTATGCACCATTTCCGCCGCATCTGTCAAGAAAAACATGCCCGGCGGACGAATTACACAACACAGAAAGCGATCGCCATACCAATCATTTTTTCTGATACAGCGACCGCTTTTTCTTTATTTTCCATATTCAGTTTTTTCTCTACTTTCAAGGATTTTCACTGGTTTTCTTTCTTTACCGATCTGTGATCTTTGTTTTCGCTTTCGTTTGATATTTCAAAGATCGTTTCTCTTCCATTTCCCTGTTGTAGATTTTCTTTTTTTCGGGAAGATGTTCTTTTTCAGAGGCTTTTCCTTTGCGGTTAAGATTTCCACTCCGAAAATCTTTTCCTTAGGATTTCCTAAGATCTGCTCTGATCTCATGTTTATCAAAAGGTTTTCTTTCGAACTTCTTTTGTATGGATCTTTATCTCAGGTTTTCTTTCCTTTCGGAAGTCTCTCATCTTAAGAACATCTTCCTTTTCCCTTTTTTTCCATTCTTCTATAGAAGATTTCTCGTCTCTTTCTATGAAAATGGTTTGTTCTCTTGAAAAGGGGGGTCCCAAGTCTTTCTCTTTGTACCTCTTGGTTAGGTTTTTGTTTTCTTGTTTCTTTGTGATTTTAATATAACAGATCCACCAGTATTTGTCAATACATTTTTAAAATATTTTTACTGTTTTTTTATATCACTTTTCCTTTTCTTAATTATTGTGTTTATTTTCTGAATTTTATATTGTTTTCTGATATTTTGTTTCAAATAAGTGCGCAGAAAAAGAGCTATGAAACAGACTTTTCTCCTGCCACACAGCTCTTTCTCAAATACTTATCCTCTATAATAGTTGATCAGGCATCCCTTGCGGATGATTTCTCTCTCATCATCGGTCAGCGCGCCTAACGTCATCTCGAACGGAACAAGTGCTCCGTCTTTTACAACGTACGCTTTGATCACATCGGCTTTCTCTTCCACTGCCTTGCGGATCTCCGGTACAAAGATGTAATCTCCGTTTGTAAACGGCAGATCTCTCTCCGGGATCAGGAATGGAAGCATGCCCCAGTTGATCAGGTTGGAGCGGTAGCGCTTCGTTGCATACTCGTTGGCGATGTTTGCCCAGCCGCCTAATACCTTCTGGCAGGAAGCTGCCTGCTCACGCGCAGAGCCGTCGCCCGGTTTTACAGCGAAGATGGTGGATCCGACACCGACGTTTGTCTTGTCGATATCCGGGTACTGGGTATGGATGGCTGCGAAGACCGGTTTCAGTTCCGGAAGTGCCTCTGCCGGGCAGTTTCCTTCCTGGATGGCTTTCTCTGCGACCTGTACTTCTTTTGCACGTCCCACGTAAGCCGGATCTTTTCTTGACAGGGTGAACTCTGCCAGTCCGAGCGGGTTGGAACGGAAGGAAGAAGTCTCGCCGGATGGAATCAGCTCGTCGGTTGTCGTAACCGGATCGTGGTTCTCGGAAACAACCTTCAGAATCAGGTTCTCGGCAAGCTGCGGCATAGCCGGCCAGTCTTTGATGTTCGGTCCGAACTGGATTTCTACAGACGGATCTGCCACACCCTTGCTGTCGAAGACACGGTTCTCGTAAATCTTCTTGTCGAAGTGGTATGCCGGTTTCGTGTATGTTCCGGTGAACTCGTCTGCTGCGGTCAGGAATCCCTTGTTTGCTGCGGTTGCTGCAATGGAACGTGCATCCATCAGGGCAACGGAAGAAATCTGACCGTTCTGGATCTTGGATCCCTCGCGGTTCGGGAAGTTTCTGGTGGAGTGACGGATTGAGAACGCATTGTTTGCCGGAGTATCGCCTGCGCCGAAGCACGGTCCGCAGAATGCGGTTTTTACGATCGCACCGGTTTCCAAAAGGTCTGCCAGTTTTCCGTTTCTTGCCAGCTCCATATAGATCGGGGTACTTGCCGGGTAAACACTTAAGGTGAACGCATCGTCGCCAATGCTGTGGCCTTTCAGGATATCGGCTGCGTCGCAGATGTTCTCAAATCCGCCGCCGGCGCATCCTGCGATGATTCCCTGGTCTACCAGGAGTTTTCCGTCGTGTACTTTATTTTTCAGAGTGAACGGAACTTTTCCGTCGAGGCTGATGGCTGCTTTCTTCTCTACATCGTTCAGGATGTCATCGAGGTTTGCTTTCAGCTCTTCAATGGTATAAACATTGCTCGGATGGAACGGCATCGCGATCATCGGTTTGATCTTGTCGAGTTCTACTTTTACAACGCCGTCATAGTAAGCAACCGCGCCAGGATTCAGCTCTTTGTAATCTGCGCTTCTGCCGTGGATCTGATAGAACTCGCTGATCTTCTCATCGGTTCTCCAGATGGAGGACAGACACGTTGTCTCGGTTGTCATAACGTCCACACCGATCCGGTAATCTGCGCTTAAGGAAGATACGCCAGGTCCTACGAACTCCATAACTTTGTTCTTTACGTAACCATTTGCAAAGACTGCACCGATGATGGCAAGTGCAATATCCTGCGGTCCTACGCCCGGCTGCGGTGCGCCTGTCATGTAAATTGCGATCACTCCCGGCATAGCGATATCATATGTTTTGGAGAGAAGCTGTTTTACCAGCTCCGGTCCGCCCTCGCCCATGGCCATGGTTCCGAGTGCACCGTAACGGGTGTGGGAGTCGGATCCGAGGATCATTTTTCCGCCGCCGGCAAGCATCTCGCGGGCAAACTGATGAATTACTGCCTGATGAGGCGGTACATAGACGCCGCCGTACTTTTTCGCACAGGTAAGACCAAACATGTGGTCATCTTCGTTGATGGTTCCGCCGACTGCGCAAAGGGAGTTGTGGCAGTTGGTCAGCACGTACGGTACCGGGAATTTTTCCAGTCCTGACGCGCGCGCGGTCTGAATGATTCCAACAAAAGTAATGTCATGCGATGTAAGTTTGTCAAATTTGATCTGCAGATTTTCCATGTTGCCGGAAACATTGTGGTCTTTTAAGATTCCATAGGCAATGGTTTCTTTTGCAGCATCCGCCGGACACGGCACAGCGCCGGTACGCGCTTTGAGTTCCGCGCGGCCTTCTTCTGTATCCGGGATGATATCGATTCCGTTGACAAGGTATGCACCTGTGTTCAGTAATTCAATCATGTCGTTCCTCTCCTCTTGTTGTTGATAAAATGTCAGGGTCAAAAAGTCTTTTGACCCCTTCGATACCCGGATTGCTCCGTGCTTTGCACTCCCGCAATCCTGTACGGCTCTGAACGGTTTTACAGATTTTCGCTGTTGTTCATATACGTCATGTAGCTTACGACCATCATGGCAATTTTAAAGGTCAGCGCATCGTCAAATTTACGAATGTCGAGTCCTGTGCTCTTCTCGAGCTTCTCCAGACGGTACACCAGAGTATTTCTGTGTACATAGAGCTGACGGGATGTCTCGGACACATTCAGGTTATTTTCAAAAAATTTATTGATTGTGGTCAGTGTTTCCTCATCGAACGTATCCGGCAGATTTTCGCCGAAGACTTCGGTCATAAACATTTCGCACAGCGGAATCGGGAGCTGATAGATCAGACGGCCGATGCCGAGGTTGTTGTACGGTACCACGTTTTTGTCTGCGTAGAAAATTTTTCCTACTTCGAGTGCCATCTTCGCCTCTTTGTAAGAACGCGATACACTCTTGATCTCGTTGACCGGATTTCCGTAGGAAACGCGCACCTGGGACATGGCCTCCGCATTCAGCATATCCACCAGCATTCTTGCGGTCTGGTTCATATCCTCGAAGGTGTCGGTGTCTTTCAGTTCTTTTACAATAATAATGCTCTTCTCATCAACCGCGGTGATAAAATCCTTCGGTCTCGATGCGAACAGGCTCTTTACAGTTTCCTGCGCGCTGATGTCTTTTTCCATCTTCGTTTCTACCATGAAAACAACGCGGCGCACGTCGGTGTCGATGCGCAGCTTTTTCGCACGGTTATAGACATCCACCAGAAGGAGGTTGTCAAGAAGAAGATTCTGGATAAAGTTGTTTTTGTCCAGACGCTCTTTGTATGCAATGATGAGGTTCTGAATCTCGCATACTGCAACTTTTCCGATCATGTAAGCGTCATCGCTGCTGCCTTTGGAGATCAGAATGTACTCTACATTCTGGTTGTCATATACTTTAAAATAATGATATTCCTGTACAATCTGGCTGTCCGCAGCGGATAATACAAAAGAACGGATGCTTTCTGCATCAATCGCGGTTTCCGGGAATGTGGTCACCAGCAGAACACCATCCGTATTCGTCACACATAAATCAATTCTCGTAATATTTCTTAATTCATCAAGGGTTTTCTGTAATACCTGACTTGATACCAAATCTGCCACTTCCTTTCTCCTGGCGTATTTTACTCCAGGGTGCATCTTATTTATAACTATAGCTTATTTTTTTCTCATTGGCAACTATTTTTTGCTTCGCAAAAGGAGGGCGGTGCATATGCAAAAAGGACCGGCATCCGAACGGATGTCGATCCTTTTCTCTATGTTTGCGCATACGCGCTGATGTTCATATAGATTAGTTGGTAATGGTGATCTCTGTCTCTTTGTCGAACAGATGAACTTTCTCCATATCCAGAGCAAATTTAACGGTATCGCCGCTTCTTGCAGTTGTACGAGGATCTACGCGGGCTGTCATTGGGAAGCCTTCGCAATCGAAGTACAGGTAAACTTCTGCACCTAACAGCTCGTATACGTTGATCTTGCACTCAACTACGCTGTCTTTGGAAGTCTCGATGAACATCTGAGAATCATGTACGTTCTCAGGACGGATACCCATAACAACGGTCTTTCCGTCATATCCGCCGTCAATAACAGCTTTTGCTTTGGAAGCCGGCAGTTTCATGTTGTATTTACCAACAGTAAGAGTTACATCGTTTCCGTTAACTTTTACTTTTGCATCCAGGAAGTTCATCTGCGGAGATCCGATGAATCCTGCAACGAACAGGTTGCCCGGTGCGTTGTACAGGTTCTGCGGGGTATCTACCTGCTGAACAACTCCGTCTTTCATAACAACGATTCTGGTACCAAGTGTCATAGCCTCGGTCTGGTCATGTGTTACGTAGATGATGGTAGCGCCCAGTCTCTCATGCAGTTTGGAAATCTCGGTACGCATCTGTACACGAAGTTTTGCATCCAGGTTTGACAGAGGCTCGTCCATAAGGAATACTTTAGGATCACGTACGATGGCACGTCCCATAGCAACACGCTGTCTCTGACCACCGGAAAGAGCTTTCGGTTTACGGTCAAGCAGTTTCTCCAGGTCAAGGATTTTAGCTGCTTCTTTAACCTGTTTGTCGATCTGATCTTTCGGAACTTTTCTCAGTTTCAGACCGAATGCCATGTTATCATATACGGTCATGTGCGGATACAGAGCGTAGTTCTGGAATACCATTGCGATATCACGGTCTTTCGGCTCTACATCGTTTACTACTTTATCGTCAATTTTCAGAGTACCATCGGAGATCTCCTCAAGACCTGCGATCATACGAAGTGTTGTAGATTTACCACATCCAGATGGTCCTACGAAGATGATAAACTCTTTGTCAGCGATTTCCAGGTTGAAGTCTTTTACTGCTTCAAAACCGTTCGGATATCTTTTTGTAATGTGCTGTAAAGATAAACTTGCCATTTTTGAATCCTCCCTAAATGAATATCATGCGTTTTATTATGAGTTTTGCATTTGCATCTCTCTTGCTTATGGGACTAGTATACCTTTTCTACCCGCATTCGACCATGCCACAATTACACAAACTTTCCTCCGGCAGATTGGCAATTCTGCTTTCGGATTTTCTCGAACCGTTCTCTTCTGTCCACTTTGCACAAACAAAATGTTCACTCTTATACAAAATGACGAAACGAAAAGTTTATATTCTCTTCATTGCATTTTTCTGAAAAATTCGCTATACTTTTCTATGATATCTGCCAGCCGGAACGTTAATCGGCGGCACACTTAATTCAACAGAAAAGAGGAACAAATTATGAGTTTTTTCAGCCTGGACAGTAAGTTCTCGCAGATTATGGGCCGTGTCTTCGACCTGATGATGCTGAACATTATTTTCCTTATTATGTGTATCCCGATTGTGACAATCGGCGCCAATTTCACAGCAATGTACTACGTCACGCTGAAGATGATCAAAAATGAGGAGACGTATATCTTCCGTACCTACTGGAAATCCTTCCGCGAAAACTTCAAGCAGGCAACTGCCATCTGGCTCATCCTGCTGGCGGTTCTGATTGTTCTGATTCTTGATCTTCTGCTGGTCATGAGAATGCCGGGTACCATCACCTACCTGCGTTTTGTTTTCCTGGTACTGATCCTTTTCGAGGCCATGGTACTTTCCTATGTATTTCCGGTATTGAGCCGCTTTGACAATACTGTAAAAAACACGATCAAGAACTCCATCCTGATGGCAATCCGCCACCTGCCGTGGACCATCATGATCCTGCTCGTCAATCTCTGTCCGCTGCTGATCTATGTATTCTCCACGACAAAGATTGTCAGCTATCTGATTCTTCTGATGTTCCTTCTGGGCTTTTCCACGGTAGCGCTTGGATGCTCCTGGTTCTTTGTAAAACAAAATTTTCCCATTCTATATGCCTGAGGAAGAAAACGAGGTTCTGACACCGGAAGAAGAATCCTTACGCGCACTGGAGGCCATGGACAGACCAAGTCCTCTGACTGAGCACGCTGAGGTCACAGAAGAAAAATCTGATAAAGAGACAGATAATTCGTCAAAATAGCAGTTACAAGCAATTCAACTATGAGAAACACGCTCCGCGAGTTTCTCAAGTTATCGCGGCAGTCGCCAAGGTCTCGTGCAAGCACGGACTTTGGCTCGTTGCTCGCGTAAATCAAAACGCCCTGCCGGAAACACACAGAATATGTGGTTTCCGGCAGGGCGTTTTTTCTTTCATTTTGTATTGCTCTGAACAGTTATGAAATTTTTATTCTTCTAGATCGTGTCTGAAGAAGGCTTTTCCAGATCTTCTTCCGGCTTTTCCGGCTTTGCTGTGTACCCGGAAGTCTCCGGCTTTTTCTCTTTTACAACCTCATCAAACGTAATTGTCACCTTGAACAGATCGCCATCCAGATAAATATCAAACGTGCCATGCTGTAGAACGGTCAGGTTCTTTGCAATGGAAAGCCCTAAACCACTGCCCTCCGTACTTCGGCTGACGTCACCGCGGATAAACCGCTCCGTCAGCTCATCTGCCTCACAGTTCAGCGCATTTTCTGATATATTTTTGATGGAAAACTGTATTTTCCCATCTTTCCGGATCGCATCCACATAAACTCTTGTCCCCGGCATCGCATACTTGCAGACATTTACGTACAGGTTTTCCAGCACACGCCAGATGCGGCGGCTGTCCGCACAGATCAGAAGCGGCTCCGGCTGAAGAATACAGATCAGATCAAGATTACGGCTTTCAAACCGCTCGGCAAACTCTCCGTTCACCTGCTGTACAAGTTCGTTCAGGTTCAGGTTCATAAATTCCAGTTTAATGTTTCCGGAACTGATTTTCGATGCTTCAACAAGATCCTCCGCCAGCTGTTTTAAACGCTGTGACTTTTCATCCAGCACACGGATGTAAGCTTTTGCTTTCTCATTTTCTATATTTTCACGTTTCAGCAGATCAACATAATTAATAATAGAAGTCAGTGGTGTTTTGATGTCATGCGATACATTCGTGATCAGATCTGCTTTTAATCGTTCGCTCTTCATCTGCTCCTGCACCGCCGCTTTCATTCCCTCTCCAAGCGAATTCACAATTCCGGCAAGCTGAAGGTTTTCGTCCCCATGCAAACTCGTTGGATCGATTTTGTAATCCAGGTCACCTGCCGCAATCTCTTTCAATCCCTGCTCAATCTGTTTTCTTCCCGAGGCTTCACGCAGAAGAAGAAACAAAACTGCTGCATCCATCACCATCGTCAGAAAAACTCCGAAGTTGCCGAAGCCGCAGCAGAGAACAATCTGTACCCCGCAGAAAACACAGAACATAAGAACCGTACGCTCGGACTTTTTTCTGTCCTCATAAAAGGTTCTTACAACGGATACCACACGATGACCGGCCTGATACACAAACGACTGTTTCCAGACATTATGCGCTTTGATCCGGCGTACCAGAGAACAATACGGAATCAGCATGATAAGAAATCCGCCGAGAATACCCGATGCTGTCACCAGGCTCCGCCACGTATCTGCTTCATTTCCATACGAGCCACTATAAATGTAGTTTCCGTTGAAATCCCGGAACGAATGGACACCGCTGTAGGAAAGCTCCATGCAGACAGTAACGATACCAATCGCTCCCATGACAATCAGAATTGCTGCAGCTGCCGCAATTTCTGTGTACCACCGGTCAAAAAAGTAAAGGTGGATTCTTTATTTTTTCCATTCCGTCCCGCCTGAAGTGTAAGCAGAACCAGGCAGACCAGAGTTCCGATTGCGCCAGCTCCGATCATCACAAGAAGGAGCTTCATTTTGGACAGCCACTGGCTGTAAATCTCACTGTATTGTGAGAAATAATCACTTGCTTCCAGATCCGGATCAAGTGCAACAAACACTTTCTGATAGTTGTCCGCAGCCTGGCTGCTCTGCAGATAGCTTCTGGCAACCTCCACAGCCGGACTGGTTTTTTCTATCTGCAAGAGAACGGAATTTGTCTGCACCGTCGGTCCGATCGATACCAAAGGCGAACGGATAGGAGAGTTTCTGTGCAACCGCCATCGTGTAACCGTTTTCCCAGGATGCCACATTCGTATAGACATTTCCTTCCTGATCTTCCAGACAATACCAGAGATTGGAATCGTCCGAATCGATGTTGCTATTGCTCTCCTGATTTTTAAAGTCCGCAACCTCTTCTGCAACACCGGAAAGTGTCATATATAAATCGCGGATGGAGACCGTCTTCGGATTTGCCGCCGCGTACTCATAGAGGTACGTTCCCGCTTTCGTCTTCTGCGTTTCCAGGCTCATTCCCTGATCGTAGAGATACAGGAACTGGGAGGAAACATCAGCAGGATCAATTTTTTTCTCTTTCAGGCTTTTGACTGCATTCTCGGAAGGAAAATAGACCTCGCCGTCCGGGGAAAAGCTGTCAAACGTCTCTGCATCTGCCGCGCTCAATGCGGCTACATCCGTCTCTTCTGTTTCCTGGCTCACGTCAGTTCCATCTTCGTATGCAAGATAGGCTTCTTTGTCAATTCCGGCATCGTTCGTCGCATAATTGTCTGCGGTATACGCTGCCACCCCATTGAGGTCTGCGCTGCTGCCATCATCGTACATCTTGCCAAGCTGGTCAATGGTGTACGTTGTACTGTCACCGCCGCTTTGCTCCCCATCGGTCACAAAAGCACGGTAATCGATCTCTTTTTTTCCCGTCGTAACGGCCGTTTGTACCAAATTTTCCCATATCATTGTAGTAGCTCATGATATTATGAAACTGCTGCTGCACCAGTGTGCCGCATGCGGTTGTCTCTTCAAAGCTGTATTTCTTTGCTGCCGCGTTCGGTGTCAGGCCGACATTGGAAAGCATCAATGTCTGGATCACTCCAAATGATGTGCCGGCCGCAAAAATAATCAGCAGAAGAAAAACCACCAGCTTTCCCGTCAGGCTGTACAGATTTTTTTTCTTTCACAATCTTCACTCCTTGTTCACTTCATGTCTCCGGATTGCTCCGCAGCTATTGTTTTTCAATTTTATATCCAATTCCCCACATAACCTTCAGATAGCGTGGCTCCTTCGGATTGATTTCGATTTTCTCGCGGATGTGACGGATATGAACCGCAACTGTATTATCCGCACCGATCGCTTCCTCGTTCCAGATACTCTCATAAATCTGCTCAATCGAAAATACCTTGCCTGGATTTTTTACCAGCAGCAGGAGAATGTTGTATTCGATCGGGGTCAGTTTGACTGGTTCGCCCTCGACGCTGACTTCTTTTAAATCGTCATTGACGAGAAGCCCGCCGACCTGATACACATTTTCTCCGTCGTCCGCCGGAAGATTTCCAAGTTTCGTGTAGCGCCGCAGCTGAGATTTCACCCTCGCCACCAGCTCGAGCGGGTTAAACGGCTTCGTCACGTAATCATCCGCGCCGATGTTCAGTCCCAGAATTTTGTCCACATCCTCTGATTTTGCGGACAGAATAATGATCGGAATACTGCTCTTTTCCCTGATTTTCAGCGTCGCACGGATGCCGTCCAGTTTCGGCATCATGACGTCGATAATCAGCAGCTGAATCTCCTCCCTCTCGAGCATCTGGATGGCCTGCATGCCGTCATATGCTTTCAGCACATGATAGCCCTCCTGGGTCAGATAAATCTCAATGGCGTCTACAATCTCTCTATCATCATCACATACTAAAATGTTGTACATTTCTTCTTTCTCCACCTTTCATTTTTTCTTTTCCGGCACTTTTTTTCCGCGCCGGACCTCCCACATGATTCAAAGATGATTGTACCGCAAATTCCCTCAAGTTGCCAGATGTCTTTTGTTTTCATCCTTACTGTACCAAAGGAATCTTTAGGTCCGCAAAGGAAAATCTTAAGTTTCTATAAAGTTTTGTCTGTGAATTCAGAGCTCAAACATTTTTTAGACAATTGCAATTATTTTCTTAGCACATCCTGCTTGCCGTCTATGCGGATCTCAATAATTTAAAGATCATCAACGACCGATACGGGCATGAAGAAAGGGACTTCTCCATCCGCCTTGTCGGACAGTTTCTGCAGGATTCCATCGGCAAACGCGGTGTCTGCGGACGCATCGGCGGCGATGAATTCGCATATCTTGTTCCGTGTTCCGACGAAACAATGTCCAGGGATCTGTACCGGACGCTGCACTCCGCATTCGACATTTTTAATAGAACGAACGAAAAAGCATATAATATTACCGTTTCCACCGGCTTTTATCTGCTTCCGAAAGACATGGATTCCACACTTCCGGAGATGCTCGCGCATGCGGATGCAATGCTTTACGAGGAGAAACAGAAACGAGATAAGAATGTTGCGAAAATTTTACCAAAATAGGAATTGATTTTTTTTCTGGAAAGCAGTTAGAATACTTGAGGGATGATTTTTGAATCCCGTATTTCAAGCGAAACAGACCGGCAAAAACGGCTGTTTGATCAAAAAATTTCTAAAAAAAGGCAGGTGAACAGAATGGATAGTTGTGATTCTCATGGGCGAAGTACCAGCATAGGACGGGAACCGGAAAATATGCAGGATGACGGCCATCCTTCTGTCCTGCTTTAATCTTAAATATTTTCCCTTCTTATCCTATGAAAACCCGAAGTAAGACACATGATCCAAACCAGTTTTGAAACGTAATTCTCTGGTTCTTTTTTCGTGTGCTTTTACTGCCCTGTGAGGGTTCCAACATGCTTTTTCGCACCGACAGCACGCATGTTTTTTTCTGCTGTCAAAAAAAAGAATGGAGGATAACGAAAAAATGGAAAAACGAGTACAGGATTATACCCAGGAGATCCTGGATACAATCCGCAGTAACTCTTCTCCGGCTGTCATGGGCAGCCGCCTGGAAGATTACCACGAAAATGACCTGGCAGATGTTCTGCCGCTTTTAACGGTTCCGGAGCGATGCAAACTGTACCGCATTCTGGACACGGACATGCTGTCCGATATTTTTGAGTATGCTGAATCCGACAACGTAGCCGAGTACCTCGAAGAGATGGATGTCAAAAAAGCCGCTTCCATCCTCTCCAAAATGGAGACCGATGCACTGGCCGAGGTTCTGCAGAAACTCGACAAAGCAAAGAAAAAACTTCTGATCGAACTGCTCGATCCGGAAGTACGCCACGATATTGAGATGATCGCCTCCTTCGATGAAGATGAAATCGGTAGCCGCATGACGACAAACTGCATCATCATCCGCGAGGATCTGAATGTCAAACAGGCGATGAGCAGCCTGATCGATCAGGCCGCAAAGAACGACAACATCTCTACCATCTTTGTTGTCAATGCGCAGCAGAAATTTTACGGAGCGATCGATCTGAAAAACCTGATCATCGCAAGACGCGACGAGACGCTCGAGGATCTGACCGTAACTTCTTACCCGTACGTATATGCAGAGGAGCCGATCAACGAGTGTATCGAAGAACTGAAGGATTATTCCGAGGATTCTATTCCGGTCCTCGACAATGACAACCGCCTGCTCGGTGTCATCACATCATCAAACATCATCGACCTGGTTGATGATGAGATGGGTGAGGACTACGCGATGTTCGCAGGTCTGACCGCAGAGGAGGATTTAAAAGAGCCGTTAAAAGACAGTATGAAAAAACGTCTTCCATGGCTGATCATCCTGCTCGGTCTTGGCATGCTGGTTTCTTCTGTAGTCGGTATTTTCGAACAGGTTGTCACAACCCTTCCGATCATCATGACCTTCCAGTCCCTGATCCTTGACATGGCCGGAAACGTTGGTACCCAGTCCCTGGCTGTTACCATCCGTGTCCTGATGGATGAGTCCCTGACCGGAAAACAGAAATTACAGCTTGTTTTCAAGGAAATGCGCATCGGTTTCTGCAATGGTCTTCTGCTTGGTGTTCTGTCCTTTGCTGTCATCGGACTTTTCATCTTCTTATTCAAGGGAAAGACCATGATGTTCGCATTTTCCGTTTCCGCCTGCATCGGCATCGCACTGCTGCTGGCAATGCTGATTTCCAGTGCCGTCGGCACCTGCATTCCGCTGTTCTTCAAAAAGATCCACATCGATCCGGCGGTTGCTTCCGGTCCGCTCATCACGACGGTCAACGACCTTGTCGCTGTCGTTACATTCTATGGCCTGAGCTGGCTGTTCCTGATCGAGATGCTGCATCTCGCAGGCTGATCTTTTGATACGACTGAAAAATTTTTAAGAGGCAGATATCAACTTTTTCTGGTTTCGGAAAAAGCTGATATTTGCCTCTTATCTTTTCTCTTCCCTTCTTTACATTCCAAACAGAAACCGATATAATAGCAGGTAACGGTGCTTTTATGCTTTGACGTTTCACAGTGCCGCAAATATTTTGAAATGAGGGTTTTTGAAAACATGATTGTCAATCTCATCACCACAGTCTACAACTTTCTCTGGGGCGATCTTTTTACGATTCCGCTCCCGGGCGGCGGCAGTCTCGGAATCTCCCTTTTGATTCTTCTGCTGATCCCAACCGGCATCTATTTTACGATCCGGACACGTTTTCTTCCTATCCGTCTGTTCCCGGACATGATCCGTGCCCTGTCGGAAAAGAAAAATGAAAAAAGCAGCCTTTCTTCTTTTCAGACACTGATCGTTTCCACCGCAACGCGTGTCGGTATGGGAAATCTGGTCGGCGTTGTCGCTGCAGTCTCCGCCGGAGGCGCAGGTGCTGTGTTCTGGATGTGGGTGACGGCTATCATCGGCTCGTCTACCGCGTTTATCGAAGCTACGCTCGCACAGCTTCACAAAGAAGAAGATCCTCTGTACGGCGGCTACCGCGGCGGTCCTGCCTACTACATTCACGATCTGGTTGAAGACCACCTCAAGAAGAAAAAACGATACGTTCTGCCGGCTGTTCTGTTTGCCATTGCCGGTCTGATCTGCTGGTGCGGTATCAGTCAGGTAATCAGCAACTCCGTGGCTTCTTCTTTTAAAAATGCATTTTCCATTCCGCCGCTTTACACCAGTATCATGCTGGTGATTCTTTCTGCAATCATCGTACTGCGGAAAAATGCAACCGTAAAGGTGCTGGATTTTATAGTTCCTGTCATGGCAGTCTGCTATTTCTTTATCACACTGTTTATCATCGCAGTCAACCTCCGTCAGATTCCTTCTGTGTTTGCACGCATTTTTGAGGAAGCCTTCGGACTTCGTCAGATGGCAGCCGGCGGTTTTGGTGCTGTTCTGATGAACGGTGTAAAGCGTGGTCTGTTTTCGAATGAGGCCGGTTCCGGCTCCGCTCCATGCGCCGCTGCCGCCGCAGAATGTGACCGCCCGGCCAAAGCAGGCCTTGTACAGGCGCTCGGCGTTTTCGTTGACACGATCGTCATCTGCAGCTGCACCGCAATGATCATGCTGCTCGCACCAAAGGATCTGATTGATGGCCTTTCCGGCATGGATCTCTTACAGACCGCCATGCAGTATCATCTGGGAAAATTCGGTGTGATTTTTATCGCACTTACGCTGTTTTTGTTCAGCTTTTCCACGTTCCTCGGCATTTTGTTCTATGCAAGAAGCAACGTTGCCTACCTGTTCGGTGACAAGTGGTGTTTCCAGACCGCTTACAAGGTGCTGGCGCTTGTGATGCTGTTTATCGGCGGTATTGCCGCATACACTTTTGTGTGGGATCTTGGTGATGTCGGCATCGGACTGATGACAATTTTCAACATTATTGCACTGTATCCACTTGCAGGCGAGGCACTTTCTGAGTTAAAATCATATGAGGAGTCGAAGAAATCGTAAATCCTGTGGATTGCTGTTTCGGACCGAAAAATGGGTTTTTGAAAAAGGAGGTTTTTACACATGATCATTGAACCATCAAACTACACGTATGAGACAATGCCGGACTACACGGACGCGGTAGACGGCGCCGTGGAAATTCCGGTGACCGGAGAGGAAATTGAGATCCGCTATGCGCATGAAGTTGTCTACGACGAGGCGCACCATCTTCATCTGGAAATTTTCACCCCGTTCCAGATGGCGCACCCGGAGCGCACCTGGCCGTGCATCACATTTATTCAGGGATCTGCCTGGATGAAACAGTATGTCTATCAGAAAGTCGGCATGATCGCCCGCCTCGCACAGCGCGGCTACGTTGTTGCCATCGTGGAATACCGTCACAGCGGCATCGCGCATTTCCCGGCACAGATCATCGATGCGAAAAATGCGGTACGTTTTCTGCGTGCGCATGCGGAGGAATACAAGCTGAATCCATCGCAGATGTTCCTGATGGGAGATTCTTCCGGCGGACAGGTTTCTTCCGTTGCCGGCATGACCGCAAAGAGCGGAAAACTTGATGAGCCGATCAATGAGGAAAGCTGCGAGGTATGCGGTATTATCGATCTGTACGGAGCTGTTGATGTGACACTGCCGTACGGCTATCCGATAACGCTGAACCATCAGAAACCGGACAGCCCGGAGGGCATGCTGATGGGCTATGACATCACCGAGCATCTTGAGGAGGCTAAGGCAGCCTGCTCCAAAACATACGTGAACGAAAATTTCCCGCCGATGCTGATCGCACACGGCACGAAGGACACGATGGTGTTCTGCCAGCAGAGTGTCGATCTCTACCACGCATTAAAGGATGCCGGAAAAAGATGTACAGCTGTATCTTCTTCGCGGCGCAGACCACGGCGGAGCAGCGTTCTGGACCGAGGAAATGATTACCGTTTACGATAACTTCTTCAAAAAATGTTTAGGTGAATGACATGAGAATTGCTTACTGCGAAGATGAACCGGCGCAGCGTTCCCGGATGGAACTGCTGCTCCACACCTTTGCGGAGCGAAAAAGGCTTCCTCTTACCGTGGAAGCCTTTTCAGACTCCGCTGCTTTTCTGTTCCAGTACCCTGACTCGTATCCGTTCGATCTCATCTTTCTCGATATTGATCTCGGCGGAATGGACGGCATGGCGCTGGCGCGGAAAATCCGCGAGACGGACAGCGAGGTGCCGATTCTCTTTCTGACGAACCACAGAGAATACGTTTTCGAAGGGTATGAGGTGCAGGCGTTCCGGTATCTCTTAAAGCCGGTGACGGAAGACACACTGTTTCCGCTGCTCGACGAACTGCAGACGCTGCGCGGACAGGAAAAGCCGCATCTGCTGCTTTCACTTGGCGGGGAGACGCAGAAGCTGTTCCTCTCGGATCTGCTTTTTGTGGAGTCCGATAATCATTATCTGACGCTGCATACGGCCGCCGGCACGGAAACGTTTAAGAAAAATCTGTCGGAGTTCCGCGAAGAGCTTTCCGCCGCATGGCAGGCTTCTGGTGGGACAGGAGAATGTTTTGCGGCAGCACACCGGAGTTATCTTGTGAATCTCGCTCATGTGGAGCGGATCACGCGGACGGAATGTCTCTTGTCGGACGGAACAAAAATTCCGGTCAGCCGCGGATGCTATGCATCACTCAACCATGCGTTCCTGCAGTTTTACCGGCCGAATGCGTTTTAAAGGTTTTGCATTTTTTTAATTTCCAATTCCGAACGAACCGAGGTGATGTTTCATGGCGCACATTCCATTTTTATCCCATTATCTGGAACGCAAAAATATCGAATACCAGAACCAGCTTCTCGCCCGCCAGGTCGAGGAAGTGCAGAATATCTATCTGACAATGCGCGGCTGGCGTCATGATTACCACAATCATCTGCAGTCAATGAAGGCATATGTTGAGATGGGACAGTATGATAAGCTGCAGGAATATCTCGGGCTGCTCGAAAATGATCTCGATCAGGTCAACCAGCTCTGCGACTCGGGGAATGTGAATCTCGATGCGATTTTAAATTCCAAAATTTCACTCGCCGAAAAGAACGGCATCCGCGTGGATTACAAGGCAGCCTGCCCGGCCAATCTTACGGTGCGTGATATTGATCTCTGCGCGCTGATCGGAAATCTGATTGACAATGCGGTGGAAGCATGCGAGGGCCTTGCGGATCCCTATATCCGGCTTTATATTGGTGTGCTGAAAAACCAGCTGTATATTTCCGTTACGAATGCAACAAAGGATACTGTGCGGAAGCTGGACAGCGAGTATATCACCACGAAGCGCGGAAATCACGGGCATGGGCTGAAACGGATCAATCTTGTTGTGGAAAAGTACGAAGGATATATCAACCGGCAGAACGAGCCCGGCGTTTTTCGTGACGGAGATTATGCTGCCGCTGTAAAAAGCTCTTTCCAGGATTTTTTGATTTTGTCCGATGATTCTACAGAGAAATTTTGCAGAACGTGAACACTTTTTTTGCTGTTCGCGTTCTTTTTTGTTCCATTTACGTACTTTTCCCCCGTGTTTTGCATGAATATGGTAGGATAACTACAGTTCACGAAAGACATGTGACAGAGGAGGTCTTTATGTATTCATTATGGTCTAACTACATTTATATTCATCGGGAGCTGTGGCATTACAGCAAAAAGCCGTTTCTCTTTCAGGCACTCGAAATCGTCTCACAGGTGCTCACCGGCTTTTTCGGGATTCTGCTTCCTGCCGGGATTCTCCTGTTTCTGGAACAGAGCAGCGGCTTTTCCGGATTTGCACTTGGAACGCTCGTTCTCTTTCTTTGCTATGCCGTTGTTTTTGTCAGCCACACCTTTCTGCAATCGCGGAACGCCTGGCAGTATACCGAATTCCGGACCGGCTTTTTTACGCGCCGCCTTCTCTGTCATTTCATGCAGATAGATTATGCGGTTCTGACAGAACCAAAAACGCTGCAGCTCGCCGAAAAAGCCGTCGGAGCCACCTGCAGCAACTGGGTCGGCGTGGAAGGCATGTTCCGATACGATGTCACAATTTATTCTTCGTTTCTTGGGCTGATTCTCTACGCAGGACTGATCGGAACCGTCCATCCGGCTATCATTCTTCTGCTGCTTGTGCTCTCGGTTCTGCAGTTTCTCAGCTACCGCCGCGCGGCTTCTTACGAAGTCCGCCGCAGAGACGATCTGTCTGAAATTGAAGTATCGCAGCGCTATTTCCAGAAACAGTCGTACAACACATCCGCCGGAAAGGATATCCGTCTGTATCAGCTGAACGGATGGCTCGATGGTGTTTATCGCCAGCTCAACAAGCGGTATCAGAAAATTCTGTTCCGCATCCGCAGCGCCTACTTTGCAAATGATCTGCTGACACTTACACTACAGCTTCTGCGCGACGGAATCTGCTATGGCTTTCTGATTTACCGTCTATCCCACGGCACGATGACCGTATCCGGCTTTGTGCTTGCGCTCGGTGCCGTCTCCGGTTTTTCTTCATATTTTAACGAGATCATCGCCGCGCTCTCCAAATCCGTGCTCTGTCTCGAGCAGATCCGCTGGCTGCGGGAATTCTTCGATCTCCCGTTCCCTGCAGGCCACACGCTGCCGTTCCGGCCGGAACTTGCGGAAGAAAAACCGCTGGAAATCTGCTTTTCCCACGTCTCGTTTTCCCATCCGGGCGGCGATAAAAGGATCCTCGATGATGTCAGTTTTACACTCCATGCGGGCGAGCATACGGCACTTGTCGGCATCAACGGCGCCGGAAAATCCACAATTGTCAGGCTGATCTGCGGACTATATCAGCCGACAGAAGGGAACATCACCATTAACGGCATTCCCCTTGGCAGTCTGAATCCGGCACAGTATTACAAAGCAATCGCAGCGGTTTTTCAGGACCCGTTTGCACTTTCGTTTTCGATTGCAGAAAATGTGAGCTGCTCCCCGCTGGAAGAGACCGATCGTAACCGTTGCCGAGAAGCACTCATCCGCGCCGGACTCTGGGAAAAAATTGCAAGTCTGCCGCAGAAAGAAGAAACCTATCTTGGCAAGGATATGGCGGACGACGGCATTACGCTTTCCGGCGGTGAAATGCAAAAACTGATGATGGCGCGGGCACTCTATAAAAATTGCCATCTGCTCCTGCTCGATGAGCCGACGGCTGCGCTCGATGCAATCTCGGAAAATAAAATGTACGAAACCTACAGCACACTGCTGAAAAATAAGACTGCGCTTTTCATCTCGCATCGTCTTGCATCGACACGCTTCTGCGATACGATCCTGTTTCTCGAAAACGGAAAGATCAAAGAATGCGGAACCCACGATGAGCTGATTGCCCTCGGCGGATCGTATGCGCATATGTTTGAGGTGCAGAGCCAGTATTATCAGGAAACGGAGGAAGATATCTGATGAAAATGAAAGAACGGTTTCATGCCATCTGCCGCTTTTTAACTATGGTGAGCCAGGGCAATCACCGCGTGCTGTTCTGGCTTCTCGGAAGCGCTTTTGCAGCTGCAACGCTGCCGTATCTCTCCTTGTTTTTCTCGGCGCGAATTTTGAATTTACTGCTTGCAAAGTCGTACCGCGCCTGTCTGTATACTGTTGTCGTCTTTCTGCTTACGCAGTATGGGCTGGGATTGTTTGAAAAAATCTGCCGTCAGTATCTCGACGGCCAAAAAGAACTCTGTCTTGCACGCACGGAACAGAAAATCACCGCAAAGGCGCTGGAGCTGGAGTTTGAGAAATTCGAAAAAACAGAGACGATGGATGCCATCCGGCGCACCAACGTCTCCTCCATGGGATCGGGAAATGTGGGTGACCAGCTCATTGTCATTCATACGCTGATCACTTCCCTGCTCTCGGTTCTCTATGCCCTGTTTTTCCTGCTCCGTCTGTTTCTTCTGTCCGCCAGCAGCAGGAAGAACTTTTTCACCTCGCCGTTTTCGATGCTTGCACTGCTCCTGCTCTGTGGTGTGCAGCTTGCACTTTCCTCCCGCATCAACCGCAAGAGTACACAGAAAAAGATAGAGCTGAACCAGGGCAACGACCATTCCAACTCGGTTGCCAATTATCTCGCCAATGCGACGCTGGAAGAACGGCGCGCGGACGATATCCGCATCGGTCATTTTGATCACTTTCTCGACACACAGTTTGGAAAGGCCATGGAACATTTCCTGCCGATGTACCTCGACTTCGCCCGCTTCTCCACCATCACAGACGGAAAAAACGCGCTGCTTTCGCTCCTTTCCAATTTCGCTGCGTACCTTGTGATCGGCGCCAGGGCTCTGTACGGCGTTCTCCCCATCGGGGATGTTCTTCTGTATGCCGGTTCCGTGACACGCGCCATGAGTGATCTTCAGACATTTCTCGCAACCGGATCGGAGTTCGACTATATCAATTCCTATCTCTCGACCTATGAGGATTTCATCGCGCAGCCGTCTATGGCCTACGACGGTACACTGCCGATTGAGAAACGCGACGACGGCCAATATGAATTTGCGTTCCACGATGTCTCATTCTCCTATCCCGGCACGGATCTTCCGGTGCTCGAGCATGTGACACTGTCCTTTGCCGTCGGCGACAAAACCGCCCTCGTTGGCCGCAATGGAGCCGGAAAAACGACACTCATCAAGCTGCTCTGCCGCCTGTATGAACCAACTTCAGGTTACATTACCCTAAATGGCATTGACATCCGCAAATACAATTACAAAGAGTACACCCAGGCCTTCTCCGTGGTTTTCCAGGATTTCCACCTGTTCTCCCTTCCGCTCGACGAAAACATCGCCGCAGGGACTACGATTGATGAAGCTGCTTTGCAATCCTCTCTTGCAAAAGTCGGTCTCACCGACCGTGTACAGCAACTCCCGCAGGGCGTCCGCACCCGCCTTTACAACAACAACGGCTCCGGTGTCGACCTCTCCGGCGGCGAGGCCCAGCGCACCGCCATCGCCCGCGCCCTCTACAAGGATGCCCCCGTTCGTCATCCTCGACGAGCCGACCGCAGCCCTCGACCCGATCGCTGAGGCTGAAATCTACGAACAGTTCAGCCAGATGACCGCCGGCAAAACCGCTGTCTACATCTCCCACCGCATGAGCAGCTGCAAATTCTGCGACCGCATCATCGTCCTCGACCACGGCCGCATCGCCGAAGACGGAACCCACGACACCCTCCTCGCAAAACCACGGCATCTACGCCAATCTTTACGAAACCCAGGCCCAATACTACACCTGAGTCCTCACCCTCCCGTCCCCCACAACGTAAATGGGAGTCAGAAAAACACAACCCCTGGCAGTTCGTGCTAAGAACTTCCAGGGGTTGTGTTTTTCTGGCTCCCCTCCACTTATTTCAGGAATGCAAACGGCTCCTCATCATGAATAAAATGCATCAGATGATAAGAACACATAATTGCTACATTTTCTTCCTTTAAGATTCTCTTTGCCTCCTCGCGGTCAGCAAGGACAACTTCGATCACTTCGCTCTCTTCGAGGTATTTGCGGCTGATCTCGCCCTCGCACCAGCCGTAAACGGCAGAGCATGCTTCATCGGTCAGACCGATTGTGGTGAAGAACGGTTTCTCGTAGCAGGGATCTACTTTCAACGGGTGAAACGTAAGACCGGTCTCCTCATGCATCTCGCGCACGGCAGCCTCATGGAACTCCTCGCCCGGTTCCACCAGGCCTGCCGGGAATTCGTAGATGTAGTCATCAATGGAAACGCGGTACTGGCGCACCAGGACAATTTTGTCGCGTTTTTCCCCGTACAGACTGTACATCAGCACACCGTCCGGCGTATTTTTCCTTGTTTTAATCTTCATCTGCTCGATGGATTTTGCGCGGGAAGCCACGTAATAGCGGAAGTGATGGTTTACTTTGTTTGTCCCTTCCACCAGGTAAAGATTTACGAACGGATTTTCCGTCTGTTTTGTGATTTTTTCAACATTCGGCATAAGTAACAACCTCTTTCTTTTCTCTTTTACTGGTCAAAATCAGTCTCAAACACGCCCTCCGGGGTGCGCATCGTCAGCACGCCGAGGTTGAATTCATCATCCATCACCGTGATGTGGTACTCGAAAATCACATCATCATCAAATTTCGATAATACCACATAGGAACCGTTCTCTTTTCCCTCGATCTGGTCGCAGATGTCATCGTAAACATCGCTTCCCGAAATCGGCCGCGGATAGCCGGATTCTTTGATTTTCTTTTCAATCATTTCATATAATTCGTTCATGTTCTGCCCTCGTTTTTCTTTTTATCGGTTATGTTTCATTGTACCACGAAAAGACCCGCGGGGACAATCCATTGCGGCGATTCACCGTGAACTTTTTTTATTTTCATACATCTTCTGGTCCGCCTGTTTCATGATGACGGTGCCAGATGACGCACGCTTCGGTTCCTGTCACTTCACCAGCCTGTTTTATCAGCTCTGGATCCCACGAGGCGCTCATGCCGATCGACTGCGGGAAGGATGTCGTCACGTCCGGCTTTCCTTTACGATCTCAACCGCCTCTTTCACCAGCTCTTCAATGCGGCCGAATTCGTTGTTTTCAATCATCGTATTTTTTACCATCCAGCTTCCGCCGCATGCTACGATGCGGTCGTATGCCAGGTATTCTCTTACATTCTGCGGGTTGATGCCGCCGGTCGGCATGAATTTCATCATGGTGTACGGTGCTGCGATGGCACGGATGTATTTCAGTCCGCCTGCTGGTTCTGCCGGGAAGAATTTCACCATGGTGAGCCCAAGACCGATTGCCTGCGCCATCTCAGTCGGGGTCACGATGCCCGGGATCACTGGTACTTCGTGTGCCTGGCACCATTTTACTACCTCCGGGTTGAGGCCCGGGCTGACGATAAATTTTGCTCCGGCTTTCACGGCGCGGTCCGCCTGCTCGGTTGTGAGCACAGTTCCGGCTCCCACCAGCATCTCCGGGAATTTTTCGCTCATAATGCGGATGGATTCTTCTGCCGCATCGGTGCGGAAGGTCACCTCGGCGCAGGCAAGTCCGCCCTTGCAGAGAGCTTCAGCAAGCGGCTCTGCTTTTGCTGCATCCTGTAAAACGACAACCGGCACAATGCCGTATGTTCCAAGCTGTTCGAGAATCTGATTCATGATAGCTGTTCCTCCGTTTTGATCTTTATCTGAAATTTATTCTGCATTCTGTTTTTATTTTATTCCCTTGTATCATAACCGGACAAGTTGTTTTTTTCTATTGTGCGAATTGCCGAATACATTGTAAAACTTGCTGTTTTGTGATATGCTGGGAATTGTTGTTATGGTTCAAAAATATCATTTTTTTGCAAGGATGCTTTTATTATGAAAGAAAAACTGCAGACGAAATTTGCCACCCGGCAGTACATGATTTCGGATACGTTTGAGTTATACTATTACAGCACCGACGATGTGCCCGGCGTAAAAGAACATACGCATACGCATTATGAGTTCTATCTCTTTCTCGAAGGGGCGATCTCACTAGAAATCGACGGAGTGCTCTACACACCGACGCCCGGCGATCTTCTTCTGATTCCGCCCGGCGTGCCGCATCATCTGGTGATGCACGACCTGTCTGTGCCGTACCGCCGCTTTGTGTTCTGGGTCAGCGCCGCTTTTGCAGAGCAGCTCCGCGCCCGTTCCGCCGACTACGTTTACCTGATGGAATACGCTGCCGAAAATCAGAAATATCTGTTCCCGCTCGATTCCGTCGAGTTCAACACGATCCAGTACCGCACCATCCGCCTGATCGAAGAAATGCGGTCCGATCATTTTGGAAAAGAGACGCAGATTTTTCTCTACGTCAGCGACCTGCTGATGCAGATCAACCGAACGGTGTATGAGCAGCATCACCCGCTCACCCGGAAAGCACAGCTCTCGCTGTATGAACAGCTCTGTTTCCATATTGATGAGCACCTGTCCGAGGATCTGTCGCTCGAACGGCTGGCGGCGGAACTTTTTGTGAGCAAATATCACATTGCACACGTTTTCAAGGATGAAATCGGCATGTCGATCCACCAGTACATTTCCAAAAAGCGGCTGGCAAGGTGCCGTGAAGCGCTGCTCGGCGATGTACCGGTCACGAAGGTGTATCTGCTGTTCGGATTTCACGACTATTCGAGTTTTTACCGCGCGTTTAAAAAAGAGTACGGGATCTCGCCGAAGGATTTTAAAGAACTGCATACCGTTACCAGCGATTAACACGGTCGTTCCAAATGCACTGTTCACTTTGTACTTTTCAGGAGGATTTTTAATATGTTTCAGATGTGGGGAAAATTAGTGGAAAACAATCATGTTCTTCAGGATCTTACCGTCTGCATCGACGATGAGGATACCAGAACGCACAAGGTCTTCCGTGCGCTCGATGAAATCTGTGATGCCTGGAATCTGGCGAAGCCGATCTGGCTCGATACGAATATTTCGGAGTTTAAACGGAGATCGAAAACGCGGTTCACACAGGATAATTTTATTGAATCGCTGGAGTTTGATTATCTGGAAATTCAGATTACAGAGGAATAATGTTCTCTCGTTTTTGCAGCAATAAAGCAAATGCAAAAGCCGGGCATCCGGCGGAACTTGGGAGCGGCTGTTCTTACAGTCCCCTCTGCGGTTCCGTCGGATGTCCGGCTCTTTTTATGTATTTTGTCCCTGGCTTTGTACCCCTTTTATACCACGCGGTTTTCCATGCCGCCTTCCAGGTACGAAGCAATATTTTTCTGCACCAGTCCGATCAGGCGCGTGCGGGCTTCCTTCGATGCCCAGGCGATGTGCGGCGTAATGTACAGGCGGTCATCGTCCGCCATTTTCAGCAACGGACTGTCACTGCGGATCGGCTCGCTGGAAAGTACATCGAGCGCTGCTCCGGCGATCAGGCCCTCGCGCAGGGCACAGCAGAGGTCACGCTCATTCACGATCGAGCCGCGGCCGACGTTGATCAGAATTGCGTTCCGCTTCATGTTGGCAAACGTTTCGATATTCATCAGGTTCTCGGTCGCCTCATTTAACGGGGCGTGGATGGAAACCACATCAGAATCCTTCAGCAGACGATAGAGATCGACCCGCTCGTAGTCCGGATCGTCGTGTGCACCGGAGGTGGAGTAATAGATCACACGGCAGCCGAATGCCTGTGCAATCGAAGCCACTTTTCTGCCGATCGCGCCAAGGCCGATGATGCCCCACGTCTTGCCCTCCAGCTCGGTGAACGGTCTGTCCATGCAGGTGAAAAGACTGCTGGCGGCGTAGCTGCCGTTTTTTACGTAATCATCGTAATAACGGAGTTTTTCTGCCAGATAGAAGTACATCGCAAAGGTGTGCTGGGCCACGCTGACGGTGGAATAGCCGGCGACGTTCGTCACGGCGATGTTGTGGCGCTTCACATAATCGAGATCGATGTTGTTGATGCCGGTTGCGGTGACGCAGATCAGTTTCAGGTTCTCCGCGCCGGACAGGGTGCGGCTGCACATGCGCACCTTGTTGCAGATGACAATATCCGCCTCCCGCACACGCTCCGGGCATTCCTCCTCCGTTGTTTTTTCATATACTGTCACTTCTCCAAAACGGGAAAAGCCGGACAGATCCATGTCCTTTCCCAGTGACTCTGCCTCAAGAATTACAAGTCTCATGTTGGTTCCTCCTTTTGCAGATGATGATTCTGCTTTATCCGGGAAAGCAGTGCCGCCTGTCTGTTTTGAAAAACGGCACTGCCTGAAATATTTTTATCTTAGATACCTGCGGACTGCCGATTCGGAAATATGGTCATGTCGATATGCCATGCTCCCCGGCCTGATCCCCTGGTATTTACACGTATTCGCTGATAATCTCCCTCATCAGCTTCTCTTCCTCTGGCGTCAGCATTCCGGCAAACCTGCTCTCGGCCGCGGCGGTCTGGCGGATGCCCTCCCTGACTTTCGAAATCCTCGCTTCTTTTTCCGGATCTGCGAACAGTTCATTCCTCTCTTTGGCGGACTCGCTTCCCGCAGTCTGCGCTTTTGCTTTCGCCGCTCCGGTTCCTGCCTGTGCCATGGTTTCCGCCTGCACCGGCTGCCGTTCGGTCTGCTGTACGGTTTCCAGCACCGCACTCTGTTTCGTCGCTGCAAACTCATTTTCCAGATAGTCTGTCCAGCCGTTCAGCAGAATTTCCTCTTTTCCGCCGAAATCCAGACAGAGCCGGAAAAAGACAAGGCCTCCGGCGAGCGCGATGCCCGTTCCGAGGTAGCGCATCAGCTCCGCCTCTCCATAACGGTATCGGTAGATCGCCCACAACGAAAGAATCGACAGCGCCAGAACCATGAGGATCATATTCTGGCTTCCGCGCAGAAGCGTCGGGACTGCCATTCCCGCTGACCTGCCCTGTGCAATCTGGCTGCGCATAAACGCCCCGGCATTCGAAAAGGGATGCGCTTTTCTCTGACACGTTTCCAGCACCGACCTGGTCCATTTCGACTTTGGTTCCTTCAGCCTTCCGAGATCGCGGATGGCCCGGGTGTAGAAACGGTTATTCCAGAACAGGCACCACACACCGGCGATTCCTGCTGCTATCATTGCGTATAAGAACACATTTTGTTTCACACAAAACTCCAGCATTCTTATTCCCCCTGATGATTTTTGAATTTGCCTGTTATGATCATATGCCGGTGCTCCCGTTCCGTTGCGGTGCATCGGCGGATGCCGCGGCAGAATTTGCGCGCACAGGATTCTTCCGCAGGCATATCGGACAGAAGGACGTCTCCTCCTCCGATGTGCCACAGTATAGCACCGCCGGAAAAATTTGGAAACAAAAAACGTTCGTCAAATTCTTTGTGATTCTGTGCTTTTTCGCGTGAATTTTTATTTTTCGTTCCTTCAGGGGACTGCTTTCGTGCCGGTTCGCGTGGTTTCGCTGGTTTTCGCCTGCCCGTTTGTCGATTTTTTCTTCTTGCTTTTTTTAGATTACAGACGTTTTACCATTTCCTGCAGCAGGTTGACACAGTGGCGGGCTGCCTCACTCTCAAAGGTCGGGTAGTCCATCGTTGCGCTGTCGTCTGCTTTGTCGGAGATGGCGCGGAGTACGACGTATGGAATCTTGTTCAGATAAGCGCCCTGCGCAATCGCAGCGCCCTCCATCTCGGCGCAGGAACCGTTGAATTCCTCGATCAGATGGTTTTTCACTTCTTTGCTGGAAATAAACTGGTCACCGCTGACCACGCGTCCGCGGAATACCTGGATTTCCGGATTGACTTCCTTGCAGACTTCCTCTGCCACCTCTGCGAGGTGCTCGTCTGCCGGGAAACTTAAAACACCCATCTGCGGAATCTCGCCGAGCGGGTATCCGAAGATGCGCACATCCATGTCGTGCTGAACAGCATCGGTCGAAATGACGATATCGCCGATGTTGATTTCATTCCGCAGGGAGCCTGCAATTCCGGTGTTGATGACACAGTCCACGCCGTAATCATCTACAAGAATCTGGGTGCAGATACCGGCATTTACTTTGCCGATTCCGCTGCGCACAACAACCACTTCTTTTCCGTTCAGGTAACCGTGGTTGAACTCCATGGATGCTTTCGTGCGGATTGTAACATCCGTCATCATTTCCTTTAAGCTTGCAACTTCAACTTCCATTGCACCGATAATTCCGATTAACTTCATGTTTATGATATCCTCCAATAACTTTACATGTACTCCCCGATTCTTTCTGTTCTTGCTTTTATGAAATCATTTTTGTCAGCGGTCAGCCGCTAAAGTAAGAACGGAAAACTCCGGGAGTCCATTTTCTTTTCCTTCTGGTTTCTTTGTAATTCCTGTTACAGTATACAATAAATTTGGGATCTGTGGTATCTTTTTTCTTTGCTGTTTTCGTAATCTATGATATAATAGCAGGAACCGAAGAATTATCGTGGCTGAAGTTCACGATAATGTTCTAATTTTTTATTCACAAAGGAGGATCTTATCGATGGAATATACAACAAAAGGTACCTGTTCCAGAAAAATTCTGTTTGAGGTAGAAGACGGTAAAGTACACAACGTACAGTTCGTAGGCGGATGCAACGGAAACACACAGGGTGTTGCAAGACTCGTTGAGGGCATGGACGTAAACGAAGCCATCTCCCGCATGAAAGGCATCGACTGCAACGGACGCGGAACATCATGTCCAGACCAGCTTGCAAAAGCACTGGAACAGGCTATCCAGAAATAACTTTTTTTAACGCTTGCTCTTTTTTATTATAATAACTCCCCGGGGAATGCTCACCCCGGGGAGTTTGTAATTTATCCACTTCTGTTTTTTCTTTTCTGATGCAGCACAGCTTCCCTGCCGCCTGCTTTCTTCCGGTTTTTCTTCTATATTAATAGCACAGTCTTTCTTCCAGCCACCGGACTGCTTTATCTGTCCCATTTGTCGCAGAGACTGTTGATCTGATCGGCAAATTTCGAAAGGTCTTTGTTAGCACCGCCTTTGTTTCTTGTAATGACGGTGAGCAGCCGCTGACCAGCCGCAACGAGACGATCGAAGACGGCATTTCCGCTGCTTCTCGTGCGCAGTGTTCCAGCGTTTGCCGTTGTTTCCTTCTGGATCGGAATGCCAACGGTTTTTTCGATGAATTCATTTTCTTTCAGGTCAAATACCGTGCCGGAGAACGGAGCCATCGCCGGGTAGCGGAATTCGTCCCACAGTTTTTCTGCAAAAATTTCCGTTACTTTATCTTCGCCGTGCGTTACGAAAACGCGGTCCGGTTTTGCCTGCAGACTGCCCGCCCATTTGAGCAGTCCTTCCTGATCTGCGTGGCCGCTCATGCCCGGGAACTGGATGATGTGTGCGTTCACATGAACCTCTTCCTGGAACAGTTTCACCTCCTTCGCGCCTCCGATCAGCGCCCGTCCCAGTGTACCGACGGCCTGATAGCCGACGAAGAGAACCGTACTCTCCTGCCGCCAGAGGTTGTGCTTCAGATGATGCTTGATTCGTCCTGCATCGCACATGCCGCTCGCGGATATGATGACCTTCGGGGTTTCGTTGAAGTTGATGGCTTTCGACTCATCGGATGTAATCGAGAGCTTTAAGCCCGGAAACAGAATCGGATTAATGCCCTGCGCAAGGAGCGCAGCTGCATCGGAATCGTAGCACTCTTTCTGATGATCGCGGAAAATGTTAGTTGCCTCAACGGCAAGCGGACTGTCCACGTAAACCGGGAATTCGCCGTGGCCGTGAACCAGATGTTCTGCCTTTATTTCACGGATAAAGTACAGCATCTCCTGCGTTCTTCCAACAGCGAACGACGGGATCACGAGGTTGCCGCCGCGGTCGAGCGTTTCCTGAATGATTTTTGCCAGTTCCGGCACGTAATCCGGTTTCGGTCCGTGGCTGCGGTCGCCGTAGGTGGATTCCATAATCACGTAATCAGCGCTCTCTGGGTACTCCGGGTCGTTGATCAGCGGCTGATGGATATTTCCGATATCGCCGGAGAAGAGCAGTTTTTTCGTCACACCGTCCTCTGTCAGCCACAGCTCAATGGATGCGGAGCCGAGCAGATGACCGGCATCGAGGAAACGGATCTGAATGCCGTCCGATAGTGTCACACGCTGATGATACGGAATGCCCTCCAGTAAGCGGATCACGCCGAGGGCATCCTCCATTGTGTACGGCGTGACGTAATCTTCTTTTCCCGCCCGGCGGTTTTTGCGGTTCCGCCACTCGGCCTCGGCGAGCTGAATGTGTGCGCTATCGCGGAGCATGATGTCCGAAAGCGCTACCGTCGCCGGGGTCATATAGATTGGACCGCGGAAGCCGTGCGCATACAGCAACGGCAGATTTCCGGTGTGATCGATGTGCGCGTGCGTGATCAATACAAAATCAAGCTGGGATGCCGGGACCGGAATTGGTTTGTTTTCGTAAATATTCGGTCCCTGTTCCATACCGCAGTCCACTAAAAACTTCTTTCCGGCAGCCTCCAGATAATAACAACTGCCCGTCACTTCATGTGTTGCTCCAAGAAATGTAAGACGCATAAGATGCCTCCTGTTCTCCCGTTTTGTTCGGGGACAAAATGTTGTCACTACGGGTCAAAACACGCGTTATGCGTTTGGCCCGTTATCGCGGCCAGCAGTCATCAAGTTCTCATGCCAGCATGGTCTTTGACGCGTTGTCCGCGAAAATAATCTGAAATTTCTTTTGTATTTTATGCTTATTCTCTCTTTTTTGATTATTATAGCATAATACCTGGCAGATTCCAACGGAATTTTAAGGCAGATTGCACAACAATCTTGATATTTTTGTTCAATTATGGGCATCGGCCGCCGGAAGTGCATAGAAAAGAGGCACCGGTATTCCTGCAGTAATACCGATGCCTCACTTATCGGGGCCAGCCGATGTTCCGTATGATCACTCACACGCTGAACATAGTAACACATGATGACTCAGATCTGTGTTGTGGTTGGAAAAAGGAATTTCGACGCGTTGAAAATCCTGAAAGATCTGCGTTTTCGTCTTAATATATTCATTGTTATAAGGTTTCTATAGGGGACTGGCCCCGGTTTTTAAGGGGTGAGGGAGTTGTAAACTAATGGGCTAGAAATTCTTTTTATTCGTTTACATCTCTCTCTTGTGCTTGTATAAATAATACTTTTTTGCTCGTTTTTGAATAAATTTTGTAGTTACCTTGAAAATTCCTTAGCCAATATAAATACCATTGGTTGAGCTTCCACCATTTTCAAGCACACCATTTTTTGTACACGAATGATAGCCTCTTAAGCGATAATAGTAACCTTTCTCTACCTTTATCTGTGTACTAAAATATAAAGAATTGGTATTATAATCTACATTTTCCCATTTTTTGTAACTATAAAAATCTTCTGGTCCACTTGAACGTTCCAAATATACATTCAATTTTACCGTGTTACAACTTACATTGCATTGCGTTGCCCCTGTAATTCCAATATATCCATTACCATTATTTGTAATTCTTACAACACCTTGATGTAAATATGTACTTCTTGCTACACTTTGATAAGTTCCAACTGATTCAATCTCATTTGTTAACTCAGATCCATCAATTGTTTGTCCTAAATAATCCAACGCATCAGCTTGTACGTTCACTGTATTCAATGACATCATAAGGACGAGCATCGCGCAAAAGAGTACACTTTTTAAATTCATAACCTTTTTCATACTTCCTCTTTCCCCTCATCTTCATCTACATACTATATACGTCAAAGCCTCTGCTTAATTACACATTATACTGCATTTCATTTAAAATTTTTATTAGCTCTTCTTTTTCTATTTGTCCACTTAATTGATAATATGCATCCTTATATTTCCACAATGCATAATAATTTTCTTCATCATTTTCGGAAATAGTTCCCACTTCAACTTCTATTGCTTCATCAAGTGTATCTACCTGAACTTTTTCTTTATCTTTCCAACTTCCTTGTGATAAATCATTTTCATTTGCCGCTAATTGAAAATACACAATATGCTCATTATACTGATACTCTATCCAAGCTATTTGCGTGTCCTCAAATACCATATATTTACTATACTCCATTCCTGCAGGAATATAATAAAATTCTGGAACTGGCAAATGTAATTTTTCTTTTATTTCTTTTTGTGCCTCATCTATACTTCCTTCTGTATATTTTCTTTCCTCACCATTATCTACCCATGTAGTATCGCCCGTATTTCTCACTCCATTAATCGTCTCCACCAACCGAATCCGATTCGCCTCACTCGTCATACTGGCTCCAAACACGCAAGCTCCCACAACCAACACAACACCAGCCGCCTTTGCCGTCCGTACCCAGTGTTTTGTTGTTTTCGCTCTCTTCGCAATCTTCTTCTGTCTCTCCGCCTGCTTTTCGCGTTCTGCCTTTCTCTCCACGATCTGGCGGCGGATCTCCAGTGTTTTTTCTGTCGGGTTGCCTTCCGCGTCCGCGAGTCCTTCCTTCTGGAGTCGCTGCTGGAAGCGCTCGTACATTGCGTTCAGTTCTTCCTCTGAAAGTGCAGGCGCAGCCTCCGGCTCCTGTTCTGTTGCTGTGTTTCCTTCCTCTGCCTTTACAACTGCCGATTCCCCTTCCACCGTTTTCGAATCCGCAGCCATTTTTTCTTCCATCGTCTGCTCCAGTTTCTTTTTCAGCTGTTCTTCTTTTTCTATCTTTTTCATCTTCTTCCGTTCCTCGGCATTTTCCATGTTGTAACCGCTCTTGACTTTTTTTCTTCTTGAGGGGATAATAAAAGCCAAATGATATTATCAAATTCCAGGGAGGAATTCTCATGAAGCATATTGTTCTGACAGGCGGAGGTACCGCCGGCCATGTTACCCCGAATATTGCCCTGATTCCAAAATTAAAGGAAGCAGGTTATAAAATCTCTTATATCGGTTCCTACGACGGTATGGAGCGCAAGCTGATCGAAGATCTCGGCATTCCGTATTACGGAATTTCATCCGGAAAGCTGCGCCGCTACTTCGATCCGAAAAACTTTTCCGATCCATTCCGCGTCGTAAAAGGCTACTTTGAAGCAAAAAAACTGCTCAAAAAGCTGAAACCAAACGTTGTCTTCTCCAAAGGCGGCTTCGTTTCGGTACCGGTTGTCCTTGCCGCCAAAGCATGTAAAGTCCCGGCGCTCATCCATGAATCGGATATGACGCCTGGCCTGGCAAATAAGCTGTGTATTCCGTCCGCTGCAAAGGTCTGCTGTAATTTCCCGGAAACCGTTAAATGTCTCCCGGAAAACAAAGCCGTTCTGACCGGAACGCCAATCCGCCAGGAACTGCTGTCCGGCGATGCACGGGAAGGCCTGAAGTTCTGCGGATTCAATGCCGCAAAACCGGTTATTCTCGTCATCGGAGGAAGCCTCGGTTCCGTCGCTGTCAATCATGCGGTCCGTTCTATTTTACCAGAACTTCTGAAAGATTTCCAGGTGATTCATCTCTGCGGTAAAGATAAACTGGATGCATCCTTAAATGGTACCGAAGGTTACGTTCAGTTCGAGTACATCAAAGATGAGCTCCCGGATCTCTTCGCCGCAGCAGATCTGATCATCTCCCGCGCCGGCGCAAATGCGATCTGCGAAATCAGTGCTCTGGCAAAACCAAACATTCTGATTCCGCTTTCTGCCAATGCCAGCCGCGGAGACCAGATTTTAAATGCGCGTTCCTTTGAGCGTCAGGGTTACAGTAAAGTTCTGGAAGAAGAATCCGTGAATGCGCAGACTCTTCAGTCCGCAATCCGTGAGGTTTACGAAAACCGTCAGACCTACATCAATGCGATGAAGAAGAGCAGCCACACCGATTCCATCGGCCGCATCCTTTCCCTGATCCAGGAATGCGAACGCAAATAGTAACTACAGAAATCCCCTTTCTCTGGCTTTGTCAGCAAAGTGCTGGCAAAGCCATTTTTTCGTCCGGGTCATTTTCACCCGCAGATTTCCGATGGTGATACCCATTTCGGATGCTACTTCCTTTTCCGAACGCTCATGCACCTTGATTTCACGCGTAATATAATAACCCGATTCATCATGATCTTTCAGTGCATCCATCACTTCCTGAAAAAAATGATTTCTCTCCTGCTTTTCTTCCTCTGCAAGCGTCGGAAGTTCCATCTCTTCCGCCCGAAGATCCTCATCCAGTTCGTTCCAGTCAAAACGTTGTGTTTTTCTTTGATAATCAATTCCCAGATTCTTTGCAGCGACACGGACCCAGCCTTCTACTCTGTCTTCATCCAGCGCATCAATATTCAGGTACAGTTTCACCATCGTTTCCTGTGCGATATCATCCGCATCGGCTTCATTGTGCACCACCTGCATTGCGGCTGAATAGGCTGTCATTACATACTTTTTATATATTTCTGAAAAGTTATTTTTGTCCATTGTTCTCCGCCCCTGTTCGTCTGTCATTGATTCTTTTTCTGGCTGCTGCCAGCCTTTTCTCAGGCCTTCAGCTCTGCCGTCACGCTCTCAATGATCTGCTCTTTTACCGCATCCTCGAGAGTTCCCTGCTTCCATGCAGCAATACCGGCATTGTCACCTTCATATCTTGGAATCAGATGCATATGGAAGTGGAATACCGTCTGTCCTGCTGCCTCACCATTTGTTCTGTACCAGATTGAAGCCATCAGAATGAATGCGCTTTCGTCATGGCCGTCGCCATTTTTTTGCCGAGAATCATTGCTTTCGCTGCGGTTTCATCCGGAATTTCATAAATGTTTGCAAAATGCTGTTTTGGAAGAATCAGCGCATGTCCTTTCGTTGCCGGTCCCTGATCCAGAATGACACGGAACTCATCGTCCTCATACAATGTTGCGGTTGGAATTTCTCCGTTTGCTAATTTACAAAAAATACAATCCATGATCTTTTTCTCCTTTACTTTTTTTAATTCTTCTGTTGTTCCGAATCCCGTTCTGCACGGTTCCGAACAACTCTATTTTCTCACTATTTGTCGAAAAATGTCAAATAATGCAGAACGCTTTTTGTTGCGCGCTCCCCCTTTTCAATGCTAAACTTTTGCCTAATCAAAAATCATTACCTACGCATCATAAGGAGGATACGGCTATGTCAAAAGAACCAACAACCAATTCACAGGGCTTATCGGAAGAATGTCACGCTATGATTTCCCGGATTTCACATGAGGTTCGAAATCCTGTTGCGGTTATCCACAGCTTTCATCAGCTTCTTCTTTTAGCGCATCCGGAGCTTTCCAACGATCTCTATTTTCAGAAAATCCAGGAAAATATGGCTTTTCTGAACTCCCTGCTCGATGAGCTCTCCTGCTATAATCATTCATATCGGGCGGTACGCGCTTACGTGAATCCTTATCTTCTGCTCCAGAATCTCTGTGCCGATACCGGCGTTCTCCTCGAAAAACAACAGGTTTCCATTGAACTTGTCAAGGAATCTGCCATTCCGCGCTTTGCCCTTGATACCACGCAATTTCGTCAGCTTTTTCTGAACCTGATCCGAAATGCGGCGGAAGCAATGCCTTCCGGCGGAACGATCAAAATCTCTCTCTGTTTCGACGGTGACTTTCTGACCATCCGTGTGCAGGACACTGGCTGCGGAATCCCCGCCGAGGATCTGCCGACTCTCTTTGACCTTTTTGTCACACATAAGAAAAACGGAACCGGCCTTGGACTTGCCATCTGCAAGGAAATTGTAACCGCACACGACGGCACGATTTCCGTTTCTTCCGTTCCCGGGGAAGGAAGCACCTTTACGGTCGTTTTCCCCTTTTCCTGATCCTTGCCATTCCCGGATAGAGAACCGCCATCAGGACTGCACCTGCCAGAAAACCGCCGATGTGTGCGAAGTTGTCCACATTTGAAGACTGGAATCCGACCAGCAGCGAAAGGACAGCCATGACGGCCATCCTCCGGAAGGTGAGATCCTCCAGCCTTCCTTTCCGAAATGCCAGAAGAACAAGCATCGCTCCGACAGCAGAAAAAATCGCTCCCGAAGCGCCGGCGGAAACTGCCGGTGCTTCCCCTGTTTTTCATCAGGGACAGTTCATGCAGATACGAGCACAGATTTCCGACGAGTCCGCCGCCCAGATAGATGACCAGATAACGGATCTTTCCAACTGCGCGTTCTAGGTAATCCCCAAGGAACAAAAGAAGCAGCATGTTGTTGATCAGATGCTGGATGCCAAAATGAAGAAACATACTCGTAAACAGGCGATAGTATTCTCCGCTCTCAATCAGCGGCGCATACGCCGCACCGCAGTCCATCATATGTCTGGAGCTCTCTGTCCCTCCGGTCAGTGTGACTGCAAGGAATACCAGAATATTGCATACGACGATGACCAGATTGATGCTGTTTTTTGACCTCTTCCACATACGGTCCACGATATCTTCGTTCGGATCGTAACTGTTTTTCCTTTGTTCTTCCATTACATCATTTCCTTATCTGTGCTATTTTTTTATTATAATTTAATTCACTTGTAAATGCAAGAAATCGTCAAATTTTTTCTTTTTGATAAACGTTTTTCGACAATTATTGACGCTTCACGACGGCTTTCGACGTTTTATGACATTATTTTTTACATTATTTCTTTTTTAATTTTATGCATAATTTTCTTTTCTGTAATATTTTTGTTTCATTCGCATAACTTTTTTCTTCGATCATTCTGCCATATTAAAAATAACGCATCCAGCACTTTCTCCAAATCGAAAAAGTGTAATGCGTCATTTTTCTCTAATTTCTGTTTTTCTCTCCCGCCTTATACCGGTATTTCTTCCCGGCAAATGAGATATCGTCTCCATCCTCCAGCTTCTTTTTTGTCTCGCCCATCAATGGAACGCCATTCACCGTTGTTCCGTTCCGCGAATTCAGATCCAGCAGATAATCTCCCTCTTCTGTACTGACCAGCTTTGCGTGAAGGCGGCTTACCGTACGGTATGGCAGAATTACATCTGCCGCCGCTGACAGTTTTCCAATCAATGTGCTTCCGCGTTCAATCGGAATCAGCGGAAGATCAATCGGATCTATCGGAATCAGATATGCCCTTCCCTCATCCTCCGGGCTGGTCAGCAGTTCCGTTTTTCCAAACAGATCCTCTTCATGCCCCTCCAATTCCATCAGGCTGTGCATCTTTCTGTTTTCCTGTTCTTCATTCTTTTCCCATGTTTTCTCTTTTTCGACTGAGGAATCCCTTTTCCATCCCTGCTGTTCTGTATCGCTTTTCGGATTCCATGTTCCATCTTTCTGTTTTAAGCCCTTCCGATTCTGATATTCCGAAAATACATCTCCTGTTTCTCCTTGTTTCCGGATTCCTGCGGCCTTCCCATAGCTTCCTGTTTCTGTTCCCGACTGCCGCTTTTTCCATCGGCTGGCAAGTTCCAATGCCAGACTTACAATTCCCACAACAGCCGCCGCTCCTCCCAGCACCAGATACCAAACAGTTTCGGCCTGTGTCCACCGCAGTGCCAGCACACCTCCCAGAAATCCGATGCAGATCACTGCTTCCACAATATTTTTCCAGCGTCCTTCATCCTTTTCTTCCTCCGCTTCCACAAAAAAAATTTTCCGCCGCTTCCGCTTCTTGTTCTCCCCAAAGTGTTTCCTCCATCTGTACAGGCGGATTTTCTTCCCTAGGACGCTCTTTTCCCTCCTGCTCCGTCGTTTCTTTCTTCTCTTTCCCTGTCTGATATAAGAGTGCCTGAATCATCTCAACCGAAAAGATCTCCGCCGAAATCTCCCGATACAGTCCATACCCGAGTACCACCGCATCCTGCTCCTGGTGATCCAGCTTCGGCAGCAGATATTCCATCAGCTCCCGGATCTGCTTCTGAAAACAGCCTGTGTGTCCCTGCTTTCCCGGCAGATAACAGAAGGAAAAGTTCTCCAGATTTGCATCTGCAAAAACCAGCTCCGGCTGCAGAACGAGACCGTCCGGTGCAAGCAGGTACTGCCCCAGTTCTTCGAGAAGATCCAGCAGCTGTTCAAACAGTTTCCGCAGCGCCTCCGCCCCAATCGAGCGCTGTTCAAACACACTCTGAAGCGACTGCTTTGATGTCACCTCATAGTAAAACAATGTTTTATCATCCATTTTCCCGATTTTGCAGTCCAAAAGCCCTGGGATTGTGTTTGTCAGCAGCATACGGATCTGATACGACGCCGTGTCCGGCTCTTTTTCCTCCTGTAAAATAACATATGTATGATTCAAATCTCTTTTATAATCAATCTGCATTTCTCCGCTTCCGTCCTTACTTCTGGTTCCAGATCTGTTTTACTGCCCGTATCTTCCGGATCGTTTTCACCGGATTGTTTCTCCTGCTTTCACTCAAAACCGAATATTCCCACGCGTTCCGGCTCCAGATTGGCAGAATGTTTCCTTCTGCTTTTATCTGAATCTCTTTTTCTCTGCATTCCGTCTGTACAGTCACCGGTTCAGCCGGAAGCGGTATCTGGGAAATCCACCATTCCATCCGGCTTTGGGCGGCTGCCTCTCCTTTTTCCACAGACAGGCGGCCTTCACTGGCGGCAAGCATTGTGCTTTCATATGCCGCAAATGTATACCAGCTCCGTGCGTGCACAAAAAATGTCAGCGACAGCAGAAGAAAAATCACCATCAGAACAAGCGGCACGACCAGAACTGCCTCTACCGTAATACTTGCTTTTCTCATTTTCACTTTCAAAGCATTCCGCACCTCCCCACAAATCCAAGCAGCAGAAACGGCACCAGCGGTATAGAATCCTGTTTCCGTATTTTCTTCCGCATCAGAAGGACTCCGCAGAGTACCGAACAGAGAATGAGTCCCAGCGTCAGAACGCCGAATGTCTGCCCAAATCCCAGCCAGATTCCAACCGTCAGAAGCAGAAGGCCGTCCCCGTATCCCACCTGTTCCCGTGATATATAACTGAGCGTCAGAAATCCCGCTCCCGGCAGCAGGGACAGCAGCCATTCCAGCCACGATGTCTGTTCCACCAGAATCTGCCATCCAATGCCTGCAAGGAATAAAACACCGGTCAGGACAAGGCTGATCTGCCGTTTCCTCACATCCATTCCGGCAAGAATCCCCAGATACAGCAATATAATTGCACTCTTTACTTCTTCCTGATACACAGCCGCGGCCTCCTTTCCGCAAACCCGAGTTTCTGTTTACCGTCCTTCTTTCCAGTCTCACCCGGAAAGAAGACACCTGCTCTGCTCATATCCGACTTTCTTACGCCGCCTTTTTCGCGCATTTCGAGCACTGCGGCAGTCCATCCGTCTGTTCCAGTGCTACAAGTTTTACTTTACGTTTCAGCCCTTTGCAGGAAAGACTGTTATGATACCGGTTTCCGTATTTCGTATAGTAAACTTCTGCCCCCGCAGCGCCATTTCCCACGCACTGTTCGCATTCCTTATATTTTTCTCCATCCTGATTCCGTTTCCACGCAAGCGCACCCGGTGAGGAAACCTGGATCGAAAGATTAATATGACTGCACGACGAATCGGTATGATACACACTGCCGTTCTCAGTCACCCACACCATCTGTTTTGCTTCGCCCTCTTCTTCATCCGCCTCCTCTTCTGTCTTTCCGCAGAACAGATGCACTTTCGCACACGCTGCAATTCCCCGGTTCCGCACCGGAACGAGGCGGTTTCCCATTTTCGGCCAGTAAATCGCTTTCAGTTCCAGCCATCCATTTTTCACACGGCTTCCTGCCAGTGTCACCATTCCATTTTCGCGGATTTCTTTTGGAATCTTTGCTTCTGCATAAGCAATGCACGCGGCCGTTTCTGGTATTTCATACGTTTCTTTTCCCGTCTCATCCACCGCGTAGGCACAAACGGAAAGATACCGCGCGGACTCCTGCAGAGATACCGTCAGCATTCCATGCAGCCGGTAAAGATCCACGATTTTTAATAACACAAGAACCGCGATCAGAAAAACAGGAAGTGCCAGTGAAGCTTCCACCGTCAGGCTTGCCCTGTTCCATTTTCGTTTTACAAAAGGCTGCTCTCCTGATCCGGATTTATAAAAATTCCCGGAAGAGTGGATAAGTTTTTTGATAAGGTTCCAGAAATAAATGTGCCGTTCAGAAGAACACCCTTTTGTATCCCTGCCGGAGTCATCCCATTTTTCAGGCTGCTCCCTGCATCTCATATCCATAATTTCTCGTAATCTCATACTCTCGTTTCCCAATTACCGCCGTAAAACCGGCTTCCAGTTCATCGACACAGCAATCCAGTCGGAAACCCGGCTGCTGCTGTTCTGTCCGCATATTGTATTCCACCAGATCCATCGCTCCAAACGTTACCGCTTTTCCCGATTTCTGCATCAAAAGCAGCCGCAGATAATCGGAATACTCCATGCCGCCCGGTGCATTTTTTCTGCTCTGATCCCCTGTTTCCAGCAGTTTCGGAAGCTGTTCCAGAGAAAGCTGCCACGATTCTGCCGTTTTGAACAGCGCTACTTTTCCACCATCCAGCAGTTCCCGCAGATCCAGAATGCTTTCTGCAAATGCCCAGCACACGGCAAGTGCCATTTTCACAACCGGCATCGCCGCCGGAACTCCAAACGACGCGGCAATTACCCCCGCCATTGCTTCCATCTCGCCCTGCTTCTGCGCATCTTTCGCCAGATACACCAGATTTGCCGCCTCCCGCAGCGCCAGCAGACGGTTCACGGTTCCCGCCAGATTATCCTGATCACTGTTTTTTCCGCAGAGCACATATTCCACCTGGCACTGCAGCCCTTCCTTCTTCTCCTTGCTGGTATAGCACGGAAATTTCCACAGAATATATTCGGACGAAAGCATCTTATCCACAAAGCTCAGTTCTTTTCCACACTCTGCCATGCCAAACCCGCTCTGCAGCTCCCGTTTTGATGCAAGAAACGATACATCCGTTTCCCCCTGCGACAGTGCCTGCCCTTCCGGGAGGACCAGTCCTAAAATTCCCATTTTCATTACTTTTTGAATGACCTCAATCGGATTCACAAAATCTTCCGGTACCGGCTGCTTCTGATCCGGTTCCGAAGGCGTGCCGTTTCCAGATTCTCCTTCACCTTCTGTTTTTTCTGTTCCCTCTTCTGGCTGTTTGGATTCTTCATACTGTTTTAAAACCTCCTCTTCCTCGTAACCGCTCTGTCCGTCCTCCTGACGTTTCACGGTTTCCTGTTCTCCTCTTAATTTCTGGGAAAGCTGCTGTATTCCATAAGTTCCAAGGCTGGCTTTCATTGCCTCACAGATCTGACGGGAGAAAGCACTTCCCTCCTCGTCTGTCGCAAGACGATAGCCGCCGAGATAAACTTCTGTAACCTGTCCGCCAGATAAACTGCCTGATAGAATTCCCATCCCCGATGCAGTGGGGGACAGAACTTCTCCCGCAGTTTCTGCGACTTTTCTGCTCATGGTTTCAGGTTTCCAGACACCGCTCTTATCCCCGCCGTTATAAAAAAAACAGCTCGTACTGTCCCAGCAGTGTTCTGTCATACCCGGCAAACAGAGAATACAGTCCCTGTTCCATTGCGCAGGCCGTCATCACCCGTGCATGGGCATTTCGCACCGACGCAATTGTCCCGGAAATCAGGGAAAGCATCAGTATCAGAACGAGACACAAATATGCTGTTATGCTTCCGGCTGCCCATCTTTTCTGTCTTTCTGTTTCCCTCATGGGATACAGCTCCTTCCACTTTACTTTTACTTTTTCGAACTTTAGATGCCGTGGATCGGATAAAGGATATACCGAGACACAGATATGCAAATGACATATAGGTCCGTACCGGCTTCTAAATTTTTCTTTGGAGTTCCGTATTGGACATTTTCCCGTTTATACGGTGTTGCTCTGGTTTGTGACCTTCTCCATCAGACTGTTGACCAGACTCACAAGCTGCTTTTTAAAGATTAGTACGAGTCCGATCAGCACAACGAGAATCAGAATCACTTCCACAACCCCCACCGCATCTTCCTCTTTCCAGAACTCCGATATCAGCTTCATAATTCCCACCTCCTCTCTTTACCAGCTGTTTGTTGTGGGGATAAAAACATCCCCTATGCATAAAAGGACAAAAATGCCGGAACCGTGAGTATGACCAATACAACCGCAAGCATCATGCCCATCGGAAGAAGAAGCTTTGTCGATGCCTTTTCTCCTGTTGTTTTCGCCTGCCTTCTTCTCTCCTCAAAGGCCTCCTGCGATTCCTGTTTCAATAATTCCAGCAGTCCTTTACTGCCTTTTTTCAGATTCTGCGTCAGCAGAACAGCAAGGGAACGATACGCTCCGGTTCCCATACGCATTCCCATGCGCTGGTACGCTTCCTGCTCGGAAACACCGTTTTCCATCTCCTGGCAGGTAAATACAATCTCTTCATAGGCAAAACGTTTCTGCCCGCCAAGCGCCAGATTTTTCCGGTAATCCACTGCAATCCGCTCGAGTACTTTCCGCATCCCAAGCCCGGCACCCAGAAGAAGAACCATTTTGCTGACAATTTCGGGATAATCCCGCAGCATCTGTTCTTCTCTTTTCTGCCTTGCTTTTTCTTGTTCCCTTCCTTTTGCCGCCCAGCAGACTGCTCCTGCCGCCGCGGCAAGTGCCATAAGTTCCAGACCTGTCAGATCCGGCACTTTTGACCATGTTACAGTTTCTCCGTTCAGTGTCTCCGGCAGATAATAGGCTGTTTCTTCGGGATGCGCTTCGTTTTCTTTTTCCACTGCTTTTTTCAGTGCCCTAAAAACCGCATCCCGCCCTTTTATCTCCGGTGGATAGACCTGAACCTTCCGTATATATTCTGTTGTTTCCCCCTGAAGTTCCAGTTCCGCTTTCAGCGTAACCTCCACTCCTTCTTCGGGAATCTCGTCTGACAGCAAACCCCGGCTGTCAATCAACAACGGCCTGTCTGTTTCCCAGCTAAGCGCCACCGGGCTTCCCGGTATTTCCGTAACCAGATCCATGTTTCTGTTTACCGTATGAAAAGACAGATTCTCACCTAAGATGATTTCATCCAGCGCCTCTATCGCCGCACTGAACGCCTCTTCTATCTCTTCTGCGCTGTAAGCTCTTGCAGGTACAGACAGTGTAATTCTTTCCGGTTTCTGATTTCCAACAGAAACCTCAAGTTTTTCCTCTGTCGGTTGGCTGCCTAAGGCACCCCGTTCCAGTTGAAGTTCCGCTTTTTCATCTCCTGAAACTTTTCGCACTCCGATCGGAAGGCAGAGTGCAGTGCCCGCTATAAACCCTGTCGCTGCAAGGCAGAAAATCCGTCTCACCAATTTGTGATCTTCCGCCTTTTTTCTCATCCGGAAATACCAGATGAACAGCCCCGCCCATGCGGTCAGACAAATCCACAACATTTGATTCCTCCCCTTTTTTGCGGACGAATCGTTATGATTCGCAGTCTTACTTTTTAAACTTCAATTGCTTCTTAAAACTCAATGTCCAGAATCTTCTTTCCAAGCACCCATGCCGCCAGATACACGGCAAGGCATCCGCTCATGAAGAAAACCCCGATTACATTCCCATACATCACACTTAAGAATTCCGGAAAGGAAAGCTGTACATATCCCAGAATTCCAAACGGCACAACACTCATAATATTCTGCTCGAACCGCCGGGAAGAAACGCCCGCACGGATTTCCCGCATCGTGTCAATTCTCGTACAGAAAATATCCCACGTATTCTGAAAGATCTCGCAGACATTTCCTCCTGTCCGCTTCGCAATCACCAGTACACTTGCAAACGTCGCAATATCGTCAATGCGGCTTCGCACCGCAAGATCCTGAAACAGTTGTTCCACCGGCACGGAAATCATCATTTTATGACGCATCCGGCGCAGTTCCTGTACCAGAATGTTTTCTTTTCCCAGCGACTGTTCCAGCTGTCCTGCCGCCTCCAGCACTGCATTTTCCATGGAATAGCCGGAACGCAGTGCCGTGTGCATCCACGCAATCAGATCCCGGAAGCTGTCGTACAGCTCCTCTTTCCGTCTCTGAATCCGGTTTTTCCGATACGTGTGAAAACATACGATTCCAACCGGAACCACAGCAATGCATGCCCACCACGCCCGGTAACAGAGCAGGTTCACAGCGGCGGCAATCCCAAGACTGATTCCCGCTATTTCGAGATATTCCCGACCGGTAAATTCCCAGGTCTGATAGTCGATCCCCTTCGTCTCCTTCTCCTCTGCCATGCCCGTCTTTACCTGGCTTCCCTCACGTATTCTCATCCTGTTTTCCCCTCCAGTTTTTCTCTGTGTACCAGTTCGCCTGTCTTTTGCAGGCCTCTCCCATATTCTCTTCGAAACAAAGAAACCGTTTTGATTTCGTCCTCCTCCATCCCTGTGATCTCTGCGATCTCCTCCACCCGACGGCTTCCATCCTCCCCGCGTCCTAAATGCACGAGAATTTCGATTCCCGATGCAATCTGGCGGCGGATTGCTTCCAACGGGAGCTGCACTCCCATCAGCACCATCGTTTCCAGACGGGAGATCATATCTTTCACGCTGTTTGCATGTGCCGTGCTCAAAGATCCCGCATGCCCGGTATTGAGTGCGGATAATAATTCAAACGTTTCCGCTCCGCGCACTTCGCCGATAATTACGCGGTTCGGCCGCATACGCAAAGCTGCGCGGATCAGATCGCGGATCGTAATTTCTGTTCCTGATTCCAGATTTGCCTCTTTTGCTTCCAGCCGCACCAGATTCTCCACCCCCTGGATCTGCAGCTCTGCATTGTCTTCGATGGTTATGATGCGCTCGCCCTTTGGAATGTAGGCGGAAAGCACATTCAGAAATGTCGTTTTGCCAGATCCGGTCGCCCCGCCGATCATCATGCTGTAGCGGGTCCGGACGAGGGCCTGCAGAAACTCTGCCGCCTCTTTTGTAATACTCCCGATGGAGACCAGAAATTCCATCGTCACCGCCTGCTCCGGAAAGCGGCGGATGGTCAGAATCGGTCCGTTTAATGCGACCGGTTTCATGACAACGTTGACGCGGTCTCCATTTTCCAGCCGTGCATCCACAATCGGATTCTGTTCATTCACCACGCGGTTGCACCGGCCTACAATCTGCTGAATCACATCCTCCAGCTTTTCTGCGGAGGTAAAGCTTTTGCCGTATCTCTCGATTCTGCCGTTCCGTTCCACGAAGATATGCTGATAACCGTTTACCATAATTTCGGTAATTCCCGCATCTTCCAGCAGCTCCTGCAGGACATCGAGCCTCCGCACACTGTAGAACAGCTGTCTGCGCAGCTCCGCCTTCTGTGCCACCGGAAGATACCGTGTTTCTTCTTCCCCTAAAATCAGACCGTCAATCTCTTCGAGAACCTCTCCGTCATCCGGTTCGGATGCGATATCGATCCGCTCCATCAGTTTTCTCCGCAGAATTTCTGACATTGTCATGTTTCTTCTCCTCTTCTGCCATCCCGCAGAATCTGACGCACATAGTCGCCCAGCTCGCTCCAGACGAGTTCCTCAAAATATGCTTTTCCCGTCCTGTTTGCCGTGTGAAACGGAACGTGGATTTTCCGCATCTTGTCCAGCACCGACTGGCAGTCCCACCGGCGCAGCAGGGTTTCAAACTGCTCCATTTTGGCCGCAGAAATTACATCGTTCCGTGTCGGAACGTAAATTTCATTGCAGAAATCCAGGATCTGATACAGATCCGCCACGCCGTCCCCGAGGTCGAGAATCAGCACTTCATAGCTGCTGTTCTTCTCAATCTCCTGAAACAGCCATTTCCATTCTTCATATTTTGCAGTCTGAATGTCCATCGGCGATGCGGCGGGCGGCAGATAATCCAGGTTCTGCATTGACTGGACCATTCCGCCCAGTTTGTAGATGATGCCCTGATTTTCCTGTCTCGCATAATACAGAATATCGCTCATTCCCCTGTCGTAGCTGCATTCCAGCAGCCGTTCAAATCCGGAATAGCTCTCCATATTGAGATACAGCACTGCCCGCTCCTTCGCCAGAATCTGCCCCATCGTCAGGGCAAACGAGGTCTTCTGCGTCCGTCCGACCGGCGAATAAATGCCGATAATACGCATTTCCTTTTTCGGCAGCAGTGCAGGCGATGTATCGACACCATTTTCTACGCCGTAGCACGCCATGACCTCGCGGATCACCTTTTCCGATGACTGGTATTTGTAGACCGCCGGATACTGATCCAGCACCGGACTGTGTACGCCCTCAGACAGAATGATAATCTGACGGATCGGATACCGGCGGATCTCTTCTTTCATCGCTTTATCCGAAATCAGAAGAATCTCTGTTTCGTTATTCTTTGCGAACTCCAGAAACATCTCCGCACTGGAAAACGCATGCACTTCGAACGGAATATTTCTCTTCTGGTTCAGATATTCCATAAAATTGCGTGCATATTCCATTTCCGTGTCACAGACTGCAAAAACACTCTTTTTCTTTGCAGTATTCAATAAAATCCCCCAATCCAGAGCAGCACTCCCATCAGCACGGGAACGGAAAAATGGATGCACTCCATGCCCCACTTCCCATCGTAATAGGGAACCGGCTCTGTTTTTTTCTGGTATTTTCTTTTGGTAAAATAAGTTTGGAAATAATTGAAAAATTTGGTAAGACGCTGCGGTAAATTTCCGCAGACGAGAATAATTCCGATAGATAAGACCGCTCCAGACAGGAACGACACAATCATACATTTCAGGATCGCTGGCACACCGAGAAAGCCTCCAACAGCGGATAGGAGTTTGATATCTCCCGCGCCCAGCATATGAAAATAGAACAGAATGTAAAGTGCGAGTATCGGGAAAAGCATCCCAAAAAGAAAAATACCCGCTCCCGCGGCGCCATAGCGGATGAGCTGTGTAACCAGCCCGGCGATCCATGCGGTGATAATCCATTCATTTGCAATTCTGCGTGTTCTTAAATCCATCCATACCGCCCCTGTCGCAACTGTCAGTACCAGACAGTGCTGCAAAGACATTTTGTCTCTCACCTCCCGTTTCGTTTGGGTCAACTTGATTGTGAGGTCATTATAGTTGCCTCTTTTCGATTTGTCCAGCGGTTTTCAGCAACTTTTTCCGGTTTGTGAATTGCCTCCAAAAACGGGATGAAAATTTCTCACACCAAAAAGAAAAATCGTGTGAAAGGTTTTCCGTTTTTCGCGGATTCGTAGAATCGTATCGCAATTTCACCGCTGCTTTTTGGCTATTATTTTATGATCCTTTTTTGAAAGAAATTTTCCAGCCGCATCACAGCAAAAAGAAACAGACCAGAACTTTTTTCTTCGTTCTGGTCTGCTTCCATACAGTTTTTTCTGTTTTTACTGAATAAAATCCGCATACTCCGCTCTGCTGACCTTTTTCAGATCCTCCGGCGCCATGCACAGCGTGGTTCCGATTCTTCCCCCGCTCACGTAAACTTTATCAAATTGTGCCGCACATTCCTGAATCACGGTCGGATACTGTTTTTTCATTCCGATCGGGCTGCATCCGCCGCGGACGTATCCGCTGACTGCAGTGATATCTTTGACATGGATCATCTCGATGGATTTCTCCCCCACCGCTTTTGCGGCTTTTTTCAGGTCTACTTCCTCTGCAATCGGAAGCACCAGCACATAATACTGCTTGCTTTTTCCCTGTGCCACAAGCGTTTTAAACGACTGCTCGACCGGCGCGCCGGTTTTCTCTGCTGTGTGAAGCCCGTCGATAAATTCATCGCATTCATATTGAAGAACTTCGTATTTGATTTTCTGGCGGTCCAGAATCCGCATTGCATTTGTTTTGATTTCTTTTTCTTTTGCCATTATTTTCTCTCCGGTGCTCCCTGCAGTGCATACAGTTCTTTTTTGAGCTGTTTGATTTCTTTTTTCATCTCAATATTTTTCTGTTTCAGCCGTACGACAGCATCCCCGGCTTCTTCCGGTTTTACAGAAAGTAAACGTGCAATGCCGAGGGTATTGATGTGTTTTAAGCAGTAATCCGCATACGCTTTTTCACCGGAAAGCATGGTCACGCGGACGCCGCCTTTGTATTTCTGGGCACTTAAGATTTTGATCAGACGGATTTCCCCTGTTTTTGCAACGTGGGTTCCGCAGCACGCACAGCTGTCGCAGCCTTCGATCGTCACAATCCGCACCTGGCCCTCGATCTCTTTTTTGCTCCGGTAATCCATGGTTTCCAGCTCTTCCTTTGACGGATAACTGATCGTAACCGGAACATTTCGAAGCACGGCTTCGTTTGCCTCCTGCTCCACATCGTAGAGCTGCTCCTCGGTCAGAACGCCGTCAAAATCAACGGTAATGACATCACTTCCCATATGGAATCCAACGTTGTTGAAACCGTAAATCCGATGCACGATACCTGACACGATATGCTCTCCGCAGTGATTCTGCATATTGGAAAAACGTTTTTCAAAGTCAAGTTTTCCAACTACCGTTTTGCCCGGCTCGAGCGGTGCTTCCACGGTATGCCAGATTTCGCCGTCGATTTCCTGTACATCCGTTACAAAAATTCCATCCAGTGTTCCCTCATCTGCCGGCTGGCCGCCGCCCTCCGGGAAAAATGCGGTCCGATCCAGCAGCACGCGGTACATGCCGCCCTCGCAGACGCTCCGTTCTACGGTTGCCTCAAATTCACCCAGGTACGCATCCTGATCAAATAATCTTGTTGTGCTCATAATTTTTCCTCTTTTCCGTCTATTCGTTTACAATGTCAATCTGGCACATTTTCATAGCTTCCAATGCATTTTTATGACTCTGCGGCGTTACGCCCGCGCACGCGGATGCATCGACAGAAATCGGCACTTCCGGATAAAATGCTTTCAGCAGCATGGCATTGGAAATCACGCAGATGTCGGTGCAGAGTCCCACGAGTTCAATGAATTCCGGCACGCCGCCTGCCAGTTTTTCGATCTCCTCCGGCAGATTTTTTGCACCGAAGGTGATTTTATTCATCACCACGGCCTGTCTTTTCTCCGCCATTTTCTGAATTGTATCCTGCAGTGCATGACCCTTCGTTCCTTCGATACAATGCTCTACCGGAAGTTTTCTGCCCTCGGACGTTTCCAGATAATCCGCAAAATGGGTATCTCTGGTGCAGATAACAGCTCCGTCAAACGAATCCATCACCTCTGCAACGCGGTCAACAATCCCGACCGCCTCTTTCGTGCCGAGACTTCCGTCGATAAAATCATTCTGCATATCTACTACAATTAATACTTTCATCTTTTTTCTCCCTTCTGGGACATTTTTTTATAAATGCTGCATCCAGCTCAGTGCCAGTGAAATCCAGCTCTGGCACTCTTCGCGTACTGCGTTCTGGTATTCATAGCTCTGTGTCTCCTCGCTTGCAAGACCAAGGCCGTGGCCGCCGACCGGATAAATATGCATTTCTACCGGAATCTCCAGTGCATGCAGTGCAGTAAAGAACAGAATGGAGTTTTCTACCGGCACGCAGTCGTCCGGCGCGGTATGCCACAGGAAGGTCTTCGGCGTATCGAGGCTGACCTGATTCTCGAGAGACATCTCGTCTACCAGCTCATCGTACCGGTCTCCCAGCAGATTGGTGAAGGATCCGCGGTGCGCTTTCGGACCGGATGTGATAACCGGGTAGGATAACAGCAGACCGTTCGGACGAAGCTGCTCTGCGTCTACGCCAAGTTCTTCTGCAAGGAATGTTTTCTTTTTCCAGAACACACCGTACGATGCTGCCAGATGGCCGCCTGCGGAAAATCCCGCTACTACTACTTTGTTCGGATCAATATGATATTCTGCCGCATGCTCCCGCAGATGTGCAACGGTCCAGGCAAGCTGGCGGAGTGCCGTCGGATAGTGAGCTGCCGGAGCAACACTGTAATGCAGAACAACAGCGTGGTAACCGGCTCCGACAAACTTCAGCGCAATCGGCTCTGCCTCACGCTCGGACACCCATTCATAACCGCCGCCCGGGCAGATCACGATGACCGGACGCACGCGTTCCGGAGCAATCTCACGCGAGTTGTCCAGAAAATACGTATATAATTTTGCAGTTTCTTCTGTATCTTTTACTTCGACATCTAATACCTGATAATTCATAAATTCTTCCTTTCCCCCAATTTTTCCGGGCATGGGCACGGCCACAGCCGCCAATTTTTACTCTGTTGTCATTATACCGTATCAGCGCAAAATATCAAGCGTATCACGCCAGTCACTTTTTTCTTTTCAAATTCACTTCCTCATAGTATAATAATTTTAAATTTGCATGTTTTTGAGCGGCAAATAACACACCAAGGAGGATATTGCAATTATGGATTCCAATCTTATTGTCCTTACCGATCAGGACGGAAATTCTGTCCGTTTTGAGCTTCTGGATATCGTAGAATACAAGGAGGATGAGTACGCAGTTCTCTATCCGGCCGACGGCGGCGATGACGAACCGGTACACATTCTGCGCATCATTTCCGAGAATCTCGATGTCAACGAAGCCGAGTTCGAAGGCCTCGATGACGATGAACTGATCGACACCATTTATCAGATCTTCCGCGAGCGCAACGATCTGGACGACTGATTCTGCCACGCAAAAAGAGCAGCATTTTTACCTTTCACACGCCGGTAAAATGCTGCTCTGTTTGTGTTCCTGACTTTCCAGTTGCTATCTACAGTTTATACTGCATCAAGTTCCTCTGGGATAAGTATTTGATATTCGATTGCCATTTTTATTTCCTTCTGCTTATTTTCTCACATCCAGCACCTGCACATACGGGTCGTCCTTTGTGCATGGTTTCCAGTCGTCTTTTCCCTCTGCGTTCGGGTTTCCGGTTTTCATGAAATTGGTCCAGTCGTCCATCATTTCTTTGCTGAGGGCATAGTCGCCTTCAGTTTTCGGGCGCCAGCTTCGGCCCAGAGTTCCGAACATGTACCAGAGTTCGGAAGAATGGAACGCTCCGGCGTCGTCACCTAACAGGGCACGGGTGAAGTAGTAAACGTAAGCCGGTTTTCTTCCGAGTTTTTCCAGCGCAAGGCTCCAGTTGATGCATCCCTTATAGATGCCGCCGTGCTCGCCTTTTTCTTTCATCTCCGGGAACACGCCGATGTCGTCTGCGGTTGATCCGAGCATGTATGGGATGTCCTTGATTTTTCCTTCGGTTACGGCATCATTATAGCCGCAGGTCAGCAGATGATTGTCGATGTTCGGCACGAAGCTCAGCATTCTCGATGGATTTACGCGGCCAAACTCCTCCTGCAGCTCCACAATTTTCTCAGCCGGAATCGCACGCAGTTCTTCCAGCGATTTTGCTCCGCTAAGCTCTACAAATTCCTGGCCGATCATTTCCGCCTCAGAAAGCAGCATATCGCGGTTCAGTCCGGTGTCGTAGCCGCCGGCGCTCTGGAAAATGGCTTTGCTGATCCAGTTTTCAGTCAGCGGAGAACTGATGAGTGTCTGTACGCTCATGCATCCCGCGGACTGGCCGAATACGGTGATATTTTCCGGGTCGCCGCCGAATGCTGCGATATTTTCTTTTACCCATTTCAGTGCTGCGATCTGGTCGAGAATCGCGTAGTTTCCGCTTCTTCCGACACCGCTCTCCTCGGACAGCCACGGATGTGCCAAAAATCCGAAAGCACCGAGACGGTAATTGATCGTAACGAGAATCACTCCGCGTTCGCAGTAAGCAGCTCCATCAAATTCGGATTCGTGGCTGAAGCCGTGCATAAACGCGCCGCCGTGAATCCAGAAAGCAACCGGCAGTTTTTCATCCACTGTATTTGCCGGTGTCCAGATATTTAAGTACAGACAGTCCTCACTCTGCTTCATGCCGAATTCCGGATCGAGATAAAATTCTTTTCCATAGAAGGAGTCCGGCTCATGCTCGGTCTGCGGGCAGACACATCCGAAATGATCCGCCTTATAAACGCCCTCCCAGCACGCCGGCTCTTCCGGCGGGCAGAATCGTTTTTCGCCTACCGGCGGCTTTGCGTACGGAACGCCGCGGAATACCGTGTAGCCGTCTTTTTGCACACCATGAACCTGTCCATATTTTGTTTTTGTCTCTGTAATTGCCATAATTAAAAATCCCCTTTCCATTTCTTATAACTGTGCTAAAAACCCTCATACAGATTTAGTATAGCAAATCTTTTTCTTCGCTTCTATATGCACAATTCCAAATAATGGCACCCAGTTTTGTAACTATTGATTATTGGTTATGCAGACATTTAAAAATCCTCTTGATTTATTAGCACACAGAAATAATAATATTTTATATATAAGATTGACTTATTATCACTGACAAAAACCTTTCATGACTGATCTGGTTTACTTTGACCGGTTTTGGTGCTACACTTTTCTTTGCTTCAAAACGACATATTTCATAGTGAGAAGGAGTATTTAGTATGAAAGCCATTTTAACAGATCTTCTGGCAATCATCGGCGTTGTGCTGAATGGTCTGCCGCAGGGTCTTCTTGCTCTGACGTTTGGATTTGCATCGGTTCCGACGGCGCTGGCATTCTTTGTTGGTGCGGTGGGCAATACGATTACGCAGAGTGTCGCACCAATTTCCTTCCAGGCGGAGACGATCACTTACGCCGGAACGGCTGGAAAAGACCGTTCGGAACGCTGTACGATGATTTTTATCGGCGGTGTGATTATGGCTCTGATCGGAGTGTTTGGACTGCTGACAAAAATCGTAAACTTTGTAGGTGAGGATGTTGCCTATGGAATGATGGCCGGTGTCGGTATCATTCTGGTAAAGGCCGCGATCGATATGATCAAGAGTGATGCCATTTCCGGCGGTGTTTCCCTGGCCGCAGCACTGATCACCTATTACTTTACCAAAGACAGTGCCAATACCCTGGTTTATACCATCGTCATTTCCGTTGTAGCATCCTGCATTGCCAATGCATTTTTCAACAAAGAGAAATCCAGCATTGTCGTAGAGGATGATAAATTTGTCCGCCAGAAATTTACAATCAATGCCAACGTAATTCTCGGCGCACTCGGTATGGTCTGCCTGAACATTGGTTCCAACATTTCCTTCGGCGGAATTACCGCAGGAATGGCAACCGGTGGAAATTACAACGTCGATAACCTGACCGTGATTTCTTCCCTGGCCGATATGTTTTCTTCCTTTTTCGGAGGAGCCCCGGTTGAGGCAATCATTTCCGCAACTGCCAATGCACCGCACGCTGTATGGGCTGGTGTCATCATGATGGTTGTGATCGGTGTAATTCTGCTTCTGAAACTGCTTCCGAAAATCGGAAAATTTGTTCCGTCTTCTTCGATCGCAGGTTTCCTGTTTGTACTCGGTATCTTCAAAACCGTTGTACTGGATGCGCCGTCTGCCTTCGCTGTCAATGCAGCCGTCGGCGGAACCACAATGGTTGTCACTGCAGTAACAAACCCGTTCCTCGGAATGCTGGCCGGTGTTGCTGCAAAACTGCTTGGATTATAAATTCAGTAACATAAGAGGAAAATCGTATGAAAGAATACAGCATGGAGCTCTGCGGAGTGAAAAGAACACTTCCATTTATCCCGATCAGTGAGGAGATGGCGTTTGCAAGCTTTGTTGTCCTTGGTGACACCGAGCTGGTAAGTGCATGTGCGCCGGAGCTGGCCGCAAAAATCGGAGAAGTCGATGCCATTGTCACCGCAGAAGCGAAAGGTATTGCCCTAGCGTATGAAGTAAGCAAAGAGCTGGGCCATAAAGAATTTATCGTTGCACGAAAAAGCACAAAATCCTACATGAAAGATGTGGTTTCCGCATCCGTTCATTCGATTACAACAGCGGGTGAGCAGCATCTTTATCTGGATGGAAAAGACGCAGATAAAATCCGCGGCAAACGTGTCTGCCTGCTGGATGATGTCATTTCCACCGGCGAGTCCCTGCACGCACTGGAATGCCTGATGGCGAATGCCAGTGCAGAGGTTGTAAAAAAAGCAGCGATCCTTGCTGAGGGCGATGCTGCTGATCGAAAAGATATTGTATTTCTGCAGAAGCTTCCGTTATTCAAAAAGACGGGCGACGGAGAGTACGAAGTCATCGAATAATTGCCAATCCTTCTAATGCATATAGAGAATAGCAAAAACGGTGCAGTTCTGAATTTCTGCCTAATGAATTCAGAACTGCACCTTGCTTTTAACTTTAAAGAGACGCAAGAATGCATATAGAACGAATCAGTCGAAGAAGGTGGAGACGAGGGTCTGGTGTTTCCATTTGTAGGTGATAAAAACGACCGCTGCTGCGAGCAGTTTCGGTACTGCGGCAGAGATACCGCCGGTGGGAATATCTTTCATACAGTAAATGATCAGTACCGCCATGATGGCAGACGGCAGTGCCTGGCCGAGTCGTTCGAGTGATGCGGGCATTTACGACTGCCGGAATCTCTTTTGCTTCGTTCAGGGCTCCTGAGATACCGGAGATACCCATAAACAGAATACCAAATCCCAAGATAACCTCGCCGAGACGGCTGATCGTCAGATTGTTCTTTACGAACATAACCATCAGAACACCGATAATGACAAACAGCGGCGCGATATCCGCAAGGTCAAACGCGATCAGCTGTCCGGTGACCGTCGTACCGATGTTTGCTCCGAGGATAATTCCAGGAGCCTGCGCCAGTTTCATCAGACCGGAGTTTACGAAGCTGACCACCATAACGGTTGTGGCGTTGGAGGACTGAATCAAGGCGGTAAAGAAAATACCGACCAGAAGACCGATCACACGGTTCTTCGTAAATACCTCCAGAATGCTTCTCATCTTGGATCCGGCAACCTTCTGCAGTCCTTCACTCATCAGCTTCATTCCATATAAGAAGAAGCCCAGACCGCCCATCAAAGACACTATTACACTCATATTCTTTTTTCTTCCTTGTCTTTTTCTGATGTCTTTTCAAAATCCCTGTCAAAGCATTTTCATGTTTTGGTCTCAATATTTTACATTTCCTTAACGCAGATTTTACAAGACACCTTTTTTATCATAAAAGAAATCATGACATTTGTCTATAGAAAAATTAAAAATTTTCGACAAGAAATTTTCAGATTCTTTTCGTTTCTTTCTTGCATTCTACTTGATAATATTGTAACATTTAGGATGTTTCCATATTATGAGGCGACATTTCCGCCTACAAAATTCAAAAGGAGAGAAAACTATGGAAAAGTTTAGCAAGCTGATGGAAAACACATTCAAGCTGCGGGAAAATGGAACAACGGTCAAAACCGAGATCATCGCCGGTGTCACCACGTTCATGACGATGGCGTACATTCTTGCCGTCAACCCGAACATCCTTTCCTCCACCGGCATGGACCACGGCGCTGTCTTTACCGCAACGGCTCTGGCAGCCTTCCTTGGCACCCTGCTCATGGCACTTTTCGCCAATTATCCATTCGCTCTGGCACCAGGAATGGGCCTCAACGCCTATTTCGCCTACACCGTTGTTCTCGGCTACGGATATAGCTGGCAGGCAGCCCTGACCGCCGTTTTTGCAGAAGGTATCATCTTTATTGTACTTTCTCTGACCAACGTCCGTGAGGCGATCTTCAACTCCATTCCGGTCAGCCTGAAATCTGCAGTCAGCGTCGGCATCGGTCTGTTCATCGCATTCATCGGACTTCAGAATGCAAAAATTGTACTGCCGAACTCTTCAACCGTGGCAGGCCTCTATTCCCTGTCTTCCTACAATGCCAACCTGCAGTCTGCAGCCACATTAAACGGAACAGAGTATGTGGCAGGAACGTTTAACGATGTCGGAATCACCGTTCTGCTCGCAGTCATCGGTGTTATCCTCACCGCCGTTCTTGTCATACGCAATGTAAAAGGAAACATCCTCTGGGGAATTCTTGTAACCTGGATCCTCGGCATGATCTGCCAGGCATGCGGTCTCTACGTTCCGAACCCGGCAAACGGCTTCTACAGCCTGTTCCCGGATTTTTCCAACGGACTTTCCATTCCAAGCCTTGCCCCGATTTTCGGAAAACTGGATTTCTCCATTCTGAAAACAGGCGAGTTCTTCGTGATCATGTTTGCATTCCTGTTTGTCGATATGTTTGATACCATCGGAACTCTGATCGGTGTATCTTCCAAGGCAAACATGCTCGACAAAAACGGAAAACTTCCGCGCATCAAGGGCGCGCTGATGGCAGATGCTGTTGCTACCTGCGCAGGTGCTGTTCTTGGTACTTCTACCACAACAACTTTCGTTGAGAGTGCTTCCGGCGTTTCCGAAGGCGGCCGTACCGGTCTTACCGCTGTTACCACTGCAATCCTCTTCGGCCTCGCTCTGTTCCTCTCCCCGATCTTCCTTGCCATCCCGTCCTTTGCAACGGCTCCGGCACTGATCGTGGTAGGCTTCTACATGCTGACCAACGTAGTCAACATTGATTTCAGCGATCTTTCCGAGGCGATTCCGTGCTACATCTGCATCGGAGCTATGCCGTTCTTCTACAGCATTTCCGAAGGTATTGCCATGGGAGTTATCTCCTACGTTGCAATCCAGATCCTGAGCGGAAAAGCAAAGAAAAAAAGATCAGCGTGATCATGTACATCCTGGCTGTTCTGTTTATCTTAAAATACCTTCTTCTGTAATGGCTTTTTAACGATACAGAACCGCATAAAAAGGCTCCTGTCCCACAGATTTTATTCTGTGAAACAGGAGCTCTTTTTATGCTCTGAATCAAAAATTTTTATTCTGCCAGGGTCCGGTAAAAGCAGGTGCGGTTTCCGGTGTGGCACGCTGCGCCGACCTGTTCTACTTTGGCAAGAATTGTATCGTTGTCGCAGTCGATCAGAAGCTGTTTTACATACTGCACATGGCCGGAGCTCAGTCCCTTCGTCCAGAGCTCATTGCGGCTTCTGCTCCAGTACGTCATTTTTCCAAGGCGCAGTGTCGTCTCAAACGCTTCTTCATTCATGTAGGCGAGCATCAGCACTTCGTCATTTTCCGCATCCTGTACAACAACCGGAACCATGCCGTCGCTGTTTGTCTTAAAATCCGCCCAGGTAAAATCACATTTTAATGCTTGTTTCATCTCTTGTTCTCCTCTTTTTCTGCTCTTACAGGCTGCCCTTGGTCGAGAGCACGCCGGCAATTCTCGGATCGAAGGAAGTTGCCTCATCGAGTGCCTTCGCAAATGCTTTGAACATCGCCTCGATGATGTGGTGGTTATTTCCGCCGTCAAGCACTTTGATATGCAGATTCATCTGCGCCGCATAGGAAACGGCGTAGAAGAATTCTTTTACCATCTCGGTCTCCATCTCTCCTACTTTCTCCCGTGTAAATTCTGCCTGGAAAGAGAGATACGGTCTGCCGCAGAGGTCAACGGCCGAGAGCACCAGTGTCTCGTCCATCGGAAGGATTCTGTCACCGTAGCGGCGGATGCCCTGTTTGTCGCCGACTGCCTCGCGGATTGCAGTTCCGAGCACGATACCGGTGTCCTCGATCGTGTGGTGGCCGTCTACATCAAGATCTCCGTCTACAGAAACGGAAAGGTCGAAAAGACCGTGGCGGGCAAAGCCGTCGAGCATATGGTCAAAAAAGCCGATGCCGGTGTGGATGTCGCTCTTTCCCGTTCCATCCAGATTTAATGTCATGCGGATCTTTGTTTCTTTTGTCACGCGTTCTACGCTGGCTGTTCTGTTCTCCACTTACTCTTCCCCCTCAAAACGGACGGCAATCGAATTGGCGTGTGCCGTCAGGCTCTCTGATTTTGCAAAGCTCTCGATATCCTCGTGGATCTCGGAAAGGGCTTCTCTGGAATAATAGATGATGCTGGATTTCTTCACGAAATCGTCTACGGACAGCGGTGAGAAGAATTTTGCGGTTCCGTTCGTCGGCAGGATATGGTTCGGGCCGGCAAAATAGTCACCGAGAGGCTCGCTGGAGTTCTCGCCGAGGAAAATAGCACCGGCGTTATGTACCTTCATCATATCCTCAAACGGGTTCTTCGTCACGATCTCGAGGTGCTCCGGTGCGATGGCATCTACGGTGTCGATCGCTTCCTGATGCGAATCGGTGACAAGGATGTAGCCGAAGTTGTCCAGTGATTTGGAGATGATGTCGCTTCTGGAGAGGACTTTTAAGAAACCGTCTACCTCTTCACTTACCTTCTCTGCCAGTTCCTGGGAGGTGGTAATGAGGATCGCACTTGCAAGCTCATCATGCTCAGCCTGGCTTAAGAGATCGGCTGCCACGAACCGCGGATTTGCAGTCTCATCAGCAAGGACAAGAATCTCACTTGGGCCTGCGATGGAGTCGATGCTGACATTTCCGTATACGGCTTTCTTTGCAAGGGCAACGTAGATGTTTCCAGGTCCTACGATTTTATCGACTTTCGGAATGCTCTCGGTTCCGTAAGCAAGGGCTGCAATTGCCTGTGCACCGCCGATTTAAAGACGCGGTCCGCACCGGCTTCTTTTGCTGCCGCAAGGACAACCGGGTTGACTTTTCCGTCTTTGCCGCACGGCGTTGTCATGCAGATTTCTTTGACTCCTGCCACTTTTGCCGGAAGAATGTTCATCAGAACAGAGGACGGATACGCTGCCTTTCCTCCCGGAACGTATACGCCGACACGGTTCAGGGCAGTCAGCTTCTGGCCAAGCATCGTTCCGTTCTCGGTGGATGTGAACCAGCTGTTCTGTTTCTGTTTTTCGTGGAACTCACGGATATTTTTCATGGATCTGCGGATGACACCGATCAGCTCTGGATCTACGATGTTGTACGCTTCATCAATCTCTTCCTGTGTTACTTCTACGGTAGAAGCATCGAGTACCGCGTGGTCGAATTTCTCGGTATATTCGAAAACGGCTGCGTCTTTTCTTGTTTTTACATTCTCAATGATCTCCTGCACGGAAGCCTCGTACGTTCCGTACTGTGTCGGGCTTCGTTTCAGCATATTCTCCAGAATATTTTCTGTAGTCTCTTTTGTCAGTTTTACGATTCTCATACCAGTGCTCCTTTCAGATCCTGAATTAATTTAGTAATTCTCTCATTTTCCATCCGCATGCTCACCTGGTTGACAACCATGCGCGCAGACAGCGGGCAGACCTCCTCGAGAACGGTCAGGCCGTTTTCCCGTAAAGTGCTTCCTGTCTCTACAATATCCACAATCACTTCGGAAAGTCCGACAATCGGTGCCAGCTCGATCGAGCCGTTCAGCTTGATCATCTCAACGGTCTGGTGCTTGCGGTTGTAGAAGTAATCCTTGGCAATGTTTGGGTACTTCGTTGCCACACGGATCTGCTGGTTGTGCTGCAACAGCTCACGCGCGGATTCCGGTCCGCAGACACACATGCGGCACTTGCCGTAGCCAAGGTCCAATACCTCGTAGAGGCGTCTTCCTTCCTCCAGAATCGTGTCCTTTCCGACGATTCCGATATCCGCTGCGCCGTACTCCACATAGGTCGGCACATCCGGACCTTTGGCGAGGAAGAAACGGAGCTTATGCTCTTCGTCCGTGAAAATCAGCTTTCTCGTATCTTTATTTTTCATTTCATCGCAGGTGATGCCGACTTTTTCCAGCAGCTCCAGCGTCTGGTACGCCAGGCGTCCTTTTGTCAGTGCAATGGTCAAATATCTCATCTTTTTCGTACCCTTCCTCTCCTACAGCTCCACCGGCTGTACTTCTCCTGTCGACAAATCGATAGCAAGCACCGAATCGCTCTTCTGAATATAGACAATGCCGCCGAACTGGTTCTTTCTGCCGTATTCTTCATAATCTGCAAGAACCTTGTCCCTTGCAAAGCAGACCAGCGCGACATCCATGCCCTTGCTTCTGTGCTCGTTAGCAAGTTTTACGGCCAGCGGCTGAAGAAAATCCGGGTAGAGCAGCATCGTTTTCGTATTGGCAATCGGAAGAGAAATTTTCTGGCGCTCCAGTGCATTCATCAGAGATTCCATGACAGTACAGAATCCGATCGCCGGCGCTTTCTTTCCGAAGTGCTGCAGCAGTGCATCGTAGCGGCCGCCTTTTACGATCGGCTCGCCGGTGCCGTAGGTGTAGGCCTGGAAAATAATACCAGTGTAGTAATGGAATTTGCTTAAAAGGCCGAGATCGAAGAAGACGTATTTTTCATAGCCGTAATCTTTAACGATCTCATAGATCGTAGCCAGACGATCGAGTGCCTCTCTTGCCGCCGGATTTCTTGTAAGGCCTTTTGCCTTTTCGAGAATCTCTGCATTTCCGAACAGCTGCGGAACATCACGGAGTGCTTCAAACAGATCACTTCGAAGGTTCTGTTTTGCCAGCAGCTCCTCGGCGCCAAAATGATTTTTAATGGAAATCAGTTCTTTTAATTCGTTCAGAACATCCTCGGCGAGAGCAGCTTCCTCGGCGAGCGCCTGGAAGAAACCTACGTGGCCGATGCTGATCTGGAAATCGGTAAGACCGGCATCCAGCATAACTTTTACGGTCATCGCAATGATCTCTGCGTCTGCCATTGCGGAATCATCGTTTAAGAGCTCGACGCCCATCTGGGTGGACTCTTTTAAGCGGCCCTGATAGCTGCTGCTGTTGACGAAGCTGCTTCCTCTGTAGCAAAGGCGGATCGGCATCGTCTCTTCCATGAAATACATGGAGGCTGCGCGTGCAATCGACGGGGTAAAGTCCGGACGGAGCACAAGGGTGTTGCCGTCGCGGTCAAAGAATTTGTAGAGCTCGCGGGACGGTGTTGTTCCCACTTCTCTTCCGAATACATCAAAAAACTCGAACGTCGGTGTTTCAATATCCTGATATCCAAACGCATGAAATACCTGCTCAATCTGATTCTCCAGGTATAATTTTTTCGTACATTCCTGATTGTAGACATCCCGGACGCCTTCCGGGGTATGAATTAATCGATCCATGTTTTGTTGTCCTCACTTTTTCGCTTTAGTTCGCTACCATATTACCATATTGAATTTAAAACTATGGTTAGTATATCGGAAAACATTTTCCCTGTCAACCCAAAATTTTAATCCGCTTTCGAATCCCGTATCTCCAGATCCTTCTGGATTCCGTTCAGGTACGGGACGAGAACGCTGCTTCCCGTTCTGGGAAGGAAGAATGACGTTTCAAGCTCGGTGTAGGAAAAATGCTTCTTTCCGCCGTTCTGTCCGCGGTCCCAGAAGGTTTTCATCGTCTCATACCGCAGGTAATAATATTCGTCCCGCGCCGTAAAATACAGCAGCAGGAAGGAAATCCCCCCCTGCTGCTCGAAATCTTTCATAAACGTGACCTGGTGCTCGTGGATGTTTGCGAGCGGAAAGGAATCCGTTTTGCACTCTTTGGCATCGAAGCAGACGGGAATGCCCTGTACAGCGCCGATGTAATCAACGGTACTCTTCTTTTCAAAATAAGCCAGCGTGATGTGTCTGCTCTCCTTATCTATTTTGATCGGGGTGATCGGCGTCGGCACCTTCTGGATCAGTGCCAGATGCTTGTCACGGTACTGCTCGTTTGTGCGGTTGATCATTTCCTCCAACGTTGATCCGCGGAGTCCCCTCGATGTCCATGCCATAATTCCTGTCCTCGTCTTCGTTCTGTTCTTATTCAATCAGAGAAATTTTGTTCAGCGGCCAGTAGCGCAGAAAGGCCTTGCCGATGATCTTGTCTTTCTCTACGTACGGATTCAGCCAGTAGCGGGAATCCTTTGATACGTTCCGGTTGTCGCCGAGCATAAAGTAGCAGCCCTCCGGCACCTCATACGGTCCGAAATCGCCGACCGGTGTTTCCGGGCAGAAATCATCGCGCAGCGGCTCGGTGGAATCATTGATATACACCTTTCCGTCGCGGATCGTAACCGTCTCTCCCGGCAGTCCGATGACGCGCTTGATAAACTTCTGCTTCTCGTCGTCCGGATAATAGAAAATAACGATGTCATACCGCTGCGGATCGCTCTTTACATAAGCAAGGCGGTTACCGAAGATCTGGTCTCCGGTCATAATCGTGTTTTCCATGGAAGGAGATGGGATTCTTGCGTTGATGACAATGACCTGCTCCACAAAAACAACGACTGCCACGACAATGGCGATCATTTTTACATATTCCCAGATTTCCCGTCCGATGCTCGTCTCCTCCGTTTTTCTTGGTTTTGTTTCTTTCTTTTCGTTGTCTTTTCGGCTCATAATCCTTCTCCCGTCAAATGTTCTCCCTGTAAAATCCGGCGCACGGATGATGGCAGGGGCGCTGTAAAGGTTTTTCCGGACAGATCCGATAAGGTGCCCGTAAGCTCTGGAAATACCGCCTTCCACGAATGGAGAAGTTGGTATTTCAGTCCGTATTTTTCCCGGAAGCGGCGGTTAAACTCCGCATCCCCGTATTTCGTATCTCCCGCAAGCGGATGACCGATGCTCGCGAGATGGCTGCGGATCTGATGGCTCTTTCCGGTCACCAGCTCAACCTCCAGCAGCGTACAGCCTCTTCCGGCACAGAGCGGCCGGTATGCGGTTTCTATGTAAACAGCATCTCCCTGCTGCTCTCTCTGAATCGAAACACGGTTTGTCCTCTCATTTTTTGTGAGATATCCGCGTATCCGCTCTGTCTCTGTCACGGTTCCTTTTACAACCGTCAGATAGTATTTTCCAACAGCCCGCTCTGCGATCAGTTCTGAAAGCTGCTGCGTCGCCGCAACGGTTTTTCCGGCAAGAATCAGACCGCTGGTATTCCGGTCCAGACGATTGCAGAGTCCGGCGCGGAACATGGTCTCCTCCCCGGCATTTTTTTCCGAAAGATAGGCGCCGAGCGCTTCGGTAAGGCTCACATCCGTCTCTTTCGCCTTCTGTGAGAGGACACCTGCCGGCTTGTTCAGGAAAATTACTTTTTCGTCTTCATAGACGATATCCAGCTTCGGATACTTTACCTGTTTTCCAGCCGCCGGTTTTTCCGGTGTTTTCCGAAATTTTTCGATGGTCTCTTCCGCCAGATACAGCCGGATCGTATCGCCTGTTTTCAGCTTTTCACTGCCGTCCGCCTTTTTCTGGTTCAGCACAATGTTTTTCTTTCGCAGCATTTTATAGAAGAAACTCTTTGGCGCCTCCTCCATATATTTGGACAGATATTTGATGAGCTGCTGCGCGCAGTCTTTTTCTGTCACGGTCAGTTCTCTCATAGCAATGGTCTCCTACAGTGCCAGCGCCAGCATCGTGTGTTTCACCAGTTCCGTGCGGGACAGATCCGGGTACCGCTCATCCGGTTTGAAGTTTTCACTGGCGCTCTTTTCCAGCTCATCGTAGTTGCGGTTCAGGGAATCGAGGCGCTCCAGAAATGCTTTTTCCCGATCAAAAATCTTCACATGGCATTTGTAGCCGTTGGCACGGATGATCTTGTTCAGATACGTAGTGCAGTCCTCGATCTGTTTCTGGTCTTTGGCGCGCGTGGTGTAGCAGGCGATCTCCTCACCGCAGAACGCCGCTGCTTCGATCATCAGACTCGATTTTTCCTGTGTGATATACATTTCATATCCCATCAGCAGTTTTCCTTTTTTTGCCTCAATGGCATCGTACACTGCTTTGTCCACTGGCTTTTGCATAACCATCATGATAAAACCGACGGCGGCGCGGCAGCCCGGCAGACAGCCTACTACGGCGACAACCGTAAAAATGTTGCTCTTGTTTCCGTCTGCAAGCACAAGCCCGACAATAAAAACGATGGCCGGAAGGACGAACAGTCCCAGTGTCACAAGCAGTCTTTTTTTCTTTTCCCGGCGGATATAGCCGTAATCCCCCTTTTCTGATCTTCATTCTTCTGTCATTTCCCTTCTTCGATAAGATCCCCGCTCATCTTCTGCGTGTTTATTTCTTTTTGTGCACGTTGCGGAGCGTCTTTTTCGGCCGTCCGCCTGTTTTGGCTTTTCCCTGTCCGGAACGGTCATTCGCCGTCTTCTGGCCAAAGCCTTTTCCGTTGGACCCTTTTCCTCTTGACGGTTTTCCTGCCTCCCCGGCCATCTTTCTCGGCCGTACGAGACATTTCGGTCCGAATCCGATCAGATCCTCCCGGTGTGTCCGGCGCAGTGCCTCGCAGACGAGCTCATAGTTCTCCGGATTCCGGTACTGAATCAGCGCACGCTGCATCGCCTTCTCATGCGGCGATTTCGGCACGTAAACCGGATCCATCGTCCGCGGGTCAAGACCGGTATAGTACATACAGGTGGAAAGTGTGGAAGGCGTCGGATAGAAGTCCTGTGCCTGCTCCGGGATAAATCCCATATCGCGGATGTACTCGGCAAGCTCCACCGCATCCTCCAAGTCACACCCCGGATGGGACGACATAAAATACGGAAGTGCGTACTGCTGCTTCCCCGTCTTTTTGTTGCACGCATCGAAGCGGCGGATAAATTCCTGATATACTTCGTGGCGCGGTTTTCCCATATAGGAAAGCACACGGTTCGAAACGTGCTCCGGCGCAACGCGGAGCTGACCGCTGACGTGATCCTTTACCAGCTCGGAAAGGAACGTCTGGTCTTTATCGGCCAGGACATAGTCAAAACGGATGCCGGAGCGGATAAAGACTTTCTTCACGCCCGGAATGTCTTTTAATTCCCGCAGCAGCTTCACATAATCTCTGTGATCTGCCACCATATTTTTACACGGCTCCGGGAAGAGACAGTTCCGGTTCGGGCAGGCGCCTTTGGTGAGCTGCTTTTTGCATGCCGGACCGCGGAAATCCGCCGTCGGGCCGCCGACATCGTGAATATAGCCTTTAAATTCTTTTTCCTGAACCATCTGCCGCGCTTCCGCCAGAATGGATTCGTGGCTTCTTGTCTGCACAACGCGTCCCTCGTGGAACGTCAGCGCGCAGAAACTGCAGGACCCAAAGCAGCCGCGGTTGCTCGTCAGACTGTATTTGATTTCCCCAAGCGCCGGCACACCGCCGTCTTTTTCATAGCTTGGGTGATAGGCGCGCATGTATGGAAGCGCATAGACATCATCCATCTCCTGCTCTGTCAAAGGACGGGAAGGCGGATTCTGTACAATGTAGCCCTGGCCCTCATACGGCTCTGCCATCGGCTTCGCATTGATGGCATCGGTACTTTTTATACTGAATCGCAAAGCTCTCCGCATACGTCCGCTTGCTCTCCCGCACCTCCTCGAATGACGGCAGCACCACCGGGTCAATCAGGTGATCCAGCGTTTTGCTCCGATAAACGGTTCCCGGAATAAAGGTGACATCATGAACGTCAATGCCAGCCGCAAGTGCATCTGCAATCGCTACGATCGAAAGTTCTCCCATTCCGTACGAAATCAGATCCGCACCGGAATCGAGAAGGACGGAGCGGCGCACCTGGTCAGACCAGTAATCGTAATGCGAAAGGCGCCGGAGCGATGCCTCGATGCCGCCGAGGATCATCGGTGTATGTTTATACGTTCTCCGAATCAGATTGCCGTACACGGTAACCGCGCGGTCCGGCCGTTTTCCCATGACACCGCTCGGCGTAAAGGCATCTGTTTTTCGGTGCTTTTTCGCCACGGTATAATGGTTGACCATGGAATCCATATTTCCGGAAGAGACAAGAAAGCCAAGACGCGGTTCACCGAAAATCGAAATGCTGTTCTCGTCCTTCCAGTCCGGCTGTGAGATGATGCCGACGGAATAGCCGTTCGCCTCGAGCACACGGCTGATGATTGCCGGTCCGAACGAGGAATGGTCCACGTAGGCATCTCCGATGACATAGACAAAGTCAACTGTTCGATTCCCGTTCCTTCATCTCTTCTCTTGTAATTGGTAAAAAGGCATGCTTTACTTTCCTTTCTGTGTTTCGGCGTCCGCTATGCCAAGCGCCGCTTTTTCTTCCTGCGTCAGGAGACGGGCACTGCCCTTTGGCAGCGCCGGATCAAGTTCCAGGCTCCCCATCGACAGCCGTTTCAAATAGACGACCGTTTTTCCGACCTTCTCAAACATGCGCTTGATCTGGTGGAAGCGGCCCTCACAGATGGTAATGCGGATCCGGCTTTCAAAAATGCCAGGCTCTTTTTCTATCGTTTCCAGAATGGTAAGCTCGGCCGGAAGTGTCGGTTTGTCGTCCCCAATGTCGAGTCCTTCGGCAAATGCCTGCCGATCTTCTTCTTTCACTTTTCCGTCAATCACGGCCTCATACACTTTCGAGACATGCGATTTCGGAGAGAGCAGCCGGTGGGAAAGGGCTCCGTCGTTCGTAATCAGCAGCAGCCCTTCGGTGTCCTTGTCGAGCCGTCCGACCGGAAAGAGGTCTTTTCTTGCCGCATCACTTAAAAGATCGAGTACGGTCCGGTCACGGCGGTCCTCCGTCGCAGAGACGACACCCGCCGGTTTGTGGAGCATCCAGTATTCCATTTTCACATAGGAAATGCTGTTTCCGTCCACAGTCACCTGCGCTTCATCCGGGTCGACTTTCAGTTCCGGGGCTTTTGCCGTAATTCCGTCTACGGCCACCCGTCCCTTCCGGATCAGGGCCTTTACTTCCTGGCGTGTTCCCACACCCATGTCCGCCAGATATTTATCGAGTCGTAATTTACTCATACCATCCGCCATCCTGCATAATATTTATTCTTTAACGTTCCGTTGTTTACTTTTTCCCCAGCCAAGTGGGAAATCATCCAGGCACACAAGCACCCAGCCCTTTTTCCCCTGACACTCTTCCTCGGAAAACGAGAGTGTCTCACCCTTTAAGTAGCGCATGACACGGTCATCTCCCTTGGGAATGGCCAAACACGAAACGTATTCTTCCTTTTTTCAGATACGCCGCCAGCGCCTGGGACGGCTCGAAGCGGATTTTTCTTTACGGTGCCAAGCGAAAGTCCGGTCCGCAGATAGCGCAGACCCTTTGCCGCACAGACACCTTCCGGCAGAAAATAGAGCTGGTCTTTCACAAGGGCAAACGAACCATTCTTCCAGTCCATGCGCACGCCAGCAAGAAACTCTTCCGCCTCTTTCGGCAGCTTCTTTGTCGTTTCCAAAAGGCGGGACGGCTGCCGTTCCCGGCTCTCTCCCTGCGTTTTTCAGGAGCGCCACGAAATGGCCTTCTCCCTCCATCCGCTGCGGGAAAATATGAACGCACCGGGAAAGATCGCGGCCATTCACGGATACTCCCGGCGCAAACCCTTCGTAACCCGGGGTAATTTCCTGCACTTCCATATCCGGATGCGCATCCAGCAGCCCTGCGATGACCTCTTCGTTCTCCTTTACAGAAAACGTACAGGTAGAGTACAGCAGCTCTCCGCCCTCTGCAAGCATCTGATACGCCTGCTCGATCAGTTTTTTCTGGATCGGCACATAATGCTCCGGCCCATTTTCACTGTAGTAGCGCACCATTGAGCTCTCTTTTCGGAACATGCCCTCCCCAGAGCACGGCGCGTCAAGAAGGATCTTGTCAAAAAAGGCCGGATACAAGGTTACTAGTTTTTCCGGATCCTCGCTCGTCACGAGAAGACGTCCCACTCCCTGGATTTCCAGGTTGCGCAGCAGCGCCTTCGCCCGCGAATTGCTGATATCGTTTGCCAGCAGCATGCCGCCCTCACCAATCCGGCTTCCCAGCTCCGTTGCCTTTCCGCCCGGTGCCGCACAGAGATCGAGCACACGGTCATCCGGCTCAATTGGAAGGCGGGATGCCGGTGTCATCGCACTCGGCTCCTGCAGATAATACAGGCCCGCATAGTAATCGGCATCCTTTGCCGGATTGCAGCTCTCTTCATCGTAATAAAATCCATTTGGGATCCACGGAACCTTCTTAAGCGGAATATCGGTCCGCCTAAGAAACTCTTCTGTCGAAATTTTTCCGTTGTTTACCCGCAGTCCTCTATGTACCGCCTCGTCAAATGTCTTGCGGTATGCCTCATATTCTTCCTCACCGAGCAGCTGTTTCATCTCCTGCTCAAAGGCTTCCGGCAGTGTGATCATATCCGTTTATCCCCTTTTGTTCTAAAGTTCGTCTGTAATTGCCTGTGCGCGGTATCCCTCTGCAATCAGATCCAGTTCTTTGTGGAACCGTTTTAACTCCTGCAGATCGTTCTGCGCATAGATGTGATAAAACTCATCCTGAATTTTTTCTACTTCGCGTTTGTTCGTCACCTTGTAAAGATTCTCGATATTATTCAGGATATCCGTGATCAGATTCCGCTGTATCTGGGAGGAATTCTGTGCATCCATAATCTCACTCCGCACAGAGGACATCTCATTATCCAGCACAATAATCGCCTTTGCAGCTGCGCTTAAGCGCTCCCGGATGTGATCCGGAATGTTTGCCTTATATTTGTACTGCAGCGAGTGCTCAATCGTCGCCCAGAAATCCATCGCCATCGTGCGGATCTGGATTTCCACCTGGATGCGCTTCGGGCCGTTCATCGTCTCCACGGTATAGTAAACAATGAGGTGATAGCTCCGGTAACCGCTGTCCTTCATGTGGCGGATGTAGTCTTTCTCGCTCTTAATCTCAATATCCGACCGCTTCTGGATCAGGTCGGCAACCTTTTCGATATCTTCAACGAACTGGCAGATGATGCGGATGCCCGCGATATCCTCCACCTGCTCCTCCATCTCTTCGGGCACAATGCCCTTTCTCTGCATTTTTTCCAGAATACTGGAAACACTCTTCACACGGCCGCTCACGCTCTCGATCGGTGAGTACAGCCCTTTTCCGTGGTGCTCCTTGATCAGATGCCGGAATTTCACCTGTAATTCCTTGACAGCCAGCTCGTATGGTTCCAGAATCTCATGCCATAACAGTATATCCATGTCCCCTAATCTCCTTTTTTGCTCCTGCTTTCAGCCATTTTTCTTATCGGATGGTAAACGCTTTGGAAATTCAATCCCCACCCTGTTACTTTATGCCTGTCTTTTCTGTTTTATGACTGTTTTTCAGAAACTTTTTTGAAATAGACACGGGCAGTTTTTTATGCCTGCCGTTTCGAAAGCTGCTCCAGAACGCGGCACAGGTACTGATACGTTCTCTCCACGGAGGAAATCGAAAGCCGCTCCTCGGTCGTGTGAATTGCTTTCATGTTCGGGCCGAAAGATACACAGTCAAGACCGGAAAGCTTTTCATAGAACAGACCGCATTCCAGTCCGGCATGAATCGCTTCCACTGCCGGTTTCTGTCCATACATGGCTTCATATTCCGCCACCATCAGATCGCAGAGGGCAGAATCCTCTTTATACTCCCATGCCGGGTACGCGCCCTCTACGTGGAACTCACCGCCCAGGAAACCGATCAGATACTCCAGCTTGTCGGAAAGGGCTTCCTTTGCACTTCCCACGGAGCTCCGCACACTTGCACACGCATGCAGGTGATCCGGCTCTAATTTCAGAATACCGAGGTTCAGGGATGTTTCCACCAGTCCCGGGATCTGGCCGCTCATCTTCTGTACCCCGTTCGGAAGATTCATCAGGAAAAAGACGGTTTTCTGCAGGCTGACCGGATGAAGCGCCGGTGCAGCGCCCTCGCCTGTTTTCTCTACCGTAACGGTAATACCGTCATCTGTTCCGCTGTACTCTCTGCAAAGATTTTCGGTGAAGCGTGATGCTTCCTCTTTTAAGATCTCTTTCTCTCCGCCGTCGATGGCAAGAAGCATGCGGGTTGTCCGCGGAATGGCGTTGTCTTTTAAACCGCCCTCCAGCTCGATCAGGGCATAATCCATCTTTCCTGCCAGTTCGTACAGGAAACGGCCCGCCAGAATGTTGGAGTTGGCACGGTTTTTGTGGATTTCCGTACCGGAATGGCCACCGGCAAGACCGGAAATCGTCACTTCCATCTGCTCACCCATCACTTCGCTTCTGCGCACCGGCAGATCCATCATGGCTGTCATACCGCCTGCGCATGATACGGTGAGAATGCCTTCCTCTTCAGAATCCATATTTAACAGTGTTCTTCCCTTTAATTCATTCCCGTTTAATGCTGCTGCGCCGAGCAGTCCGATCTCTTCATCCGTCGTAATCAGTGCCTCGATGGCCGGAAGCTGCAGATCATCCGATTCCAGCACAGCCAGCATATAGGCAACGGCAATTCCGTCGTCTCCGCCAAGCGTCGTGTCCCTGGCATAAATCTCATCGCCGTCGATGTGAAGCTCAAGGCCGTCCTTCGTAAAATCGTGGCTGCTGCCCGGCTTCTTCTCGCAGACCATATCGCAGTGGCCCTGCAGAATCACGGTCGGAGCCAATTCACATCCCTTCGATGCCGGGCGGCGGATGACCACGTTGTTGGACGCATCCTGATACCAGGATAATTCATGGTCCCTTGCAAACTGAACCAGATAGTCGCTCACTTCTTTTGTGTTTCCGGAGCCGTGCGGAATGCGGCAGAGCTCTTCAAAATAATAAAATACCCGTTCCGGTTTTAATCCTGCTAATACGCTCATTTTTTCTTCTCCCATCTTCTTTTTTTCAAAGCTTCGTCATACTCTATTTTAGAAAGCGGGAGGAGGTTCGAACGTCATGAAAAAATCACTTTTATTTCTCTCTTCCCTGCTTCTTTTTTTCTGTCTTCTTATCTTTCCCGCACGGACTTTTTTCTATGCCTGCGAGGGTGTCAATCTCTGGTTTCATACCATTCTTCCGTCACTTCTGCCGTTTCTGATTCTGACATCTCTTCTTCTGGAAACAGGAGCCGCGCGGCGGATCTCTGCCCGTGCAGAAGTTTTTTTTGCAAACGGTTTTCGGTCTTTCCCCGGCTGGGTTTTATGCACTTTTTCTCGGTCTTTTCTGCGGTTTTCCCATGGGAGCGCGCATCACTGCCCAGCTCTATGAGGCAGAAGAAATTGACCGGAACGAAGCGTGCTATCTTTTAACCTTCTGCAGCAGTCCGAGTCCTGCTTTTCTGTCTTCCTATGTTATCTTAACTGCGTTTTCCGGACAGATCCATCCCGGGTTCGTCTTCGGCGTGCTCTACGGTTCCAATTTTCTAACTGGTTTTCTGTTCCGGCTTGTTTTCCGCCGCTTCCGCCTGCACCGGCACACCGCCCATCGGACACATTCCGTGGAAAAAAAAGAGATGTCAAAACAGACTTCCAAAGGAAACCTGCTGGACACCTCTATCATGAACGGATTTGAAATCATTACACAGCTTGGCGGATACATCATCCTGTTTTCCATTCTGTCCGGACTTCTGATGGATCTGCATCCGTTTGGTTCCGCCTCGCCCCTGCTCTGCGGCGTGCTGGAAATCACGACGGGAATCGCACAGCTTGCCGCGTCCTCTCTTCCTTACGCCGGAAAAGTCTCTGCTGTCCTTACCTGCGCCGCCTTCGGCGGTCTCTCTGTCGCTGCCCAGACAAACTGTATGATCCATAACAGCGGTCTGCCCCTCTGGCCTTATCTTGCCGGGAAGCTCTGCTGTGCTGCTTTCGCAGGAACGCTTGGTTTATTCCTCTTCGCTTTCCTCTTCTGATGCCGGATCATATTCCGGTACGACAACTTCTTCCTCTGGCTGCTCTTCTTCCGGAGCACCCTGCGGGGAGAGCTCACTTCTGTTCTGAACAACGGTATTGTAGCAGCTTGTCAGGGATTCTACAAAGCTGTTGTATTTCTCTCCTGCATCGTTTAATGCAGTCGTCATAATATTGCTTAAGTTGGCAAGCATATCATCGGTATATCCGATGGCACCGAGACGGATGCTGTTGGCATCGTTGGTTGCAGCATCCAGGATTTCCTGTGCCTGCTGGTTTGCATTGTTGACGGTCTCATTTGCCTGTGCGTATGCTGACTGCATCACTTCACTCTGCTCTACCATCTCTCTTGCCTTTGCCTGTGCCTCTGCAATGATGGCATCTGCCTTGTTCTGTGCATCTGCCAGAATCGCATCTTTGTTGCTGATGATCTTCTGGTACCGTTTGATCTCGTCCGGTGTTTTCAGACGGAGCTCACGGAGAAGCTCTTCTAATTCTTCTTTATTTACAACGATTTTGGTGGTAGACAGCGGCTGATATTTACAGCTCTCTACATACTCCTCAATTTCTTCGATGATCTGTTCAATTCTGCTGCTCATTTTAATTCTCCTTATCTTTTATCCTGCGGCATTCCTTCTGAATTTCGGGCGGCATACTTTGCGCGGATTTCTTTTTCCACAAAATCCGGAACAAATTTGTGAATGTCGCCGCCAAAAGCAGCTACTTCTTTTACTACCGTGGAGCTGAGGTACGCATACTCCAGCGAGGTAATCAGAAACGTGGTATCTACTTCCGGTTCCAGAACGCGGTTCGTCTGTGCCATCTGCAGTTCATATTCAAAGTCTGTGATCGCGCGGAGTCCGCGGACGATCGTATGCGCCTGGCATTCCTTCGCAAAATCAACAGCGAGCCCGCTGAAAGAACGGACTTCGACATTTGGAATGTCCTGGGTCGCTTTCTTTAGTATATTAACACGTTCTTCCACAGAAAACAACGGAGATTTTGAGGAATTATGTAAAACTCCCACGATTACGCAGTCAAAAAGCTTGGATGCACGCAGAATGACATCCAGATGACCATACGTTACAGGGTCAAAAGTTCCCGGGTATACGGCTGTCTTCATGATTCTTTTACTCCTTCGTGTTTGCTTTTCGGGGTAAGGAATACATGGACATTTGTCTTATAGATTTTTTTCTTCAGAATTTCGTATCCGGCATCCTCCGCCCAGTCGAAATCAGTATTCAGCGATGCTTCTACAATAATTAAGGTATCCTCACCGATAAAAGAGGCATCGCGGAACGCATACAGCACGTCCTTTTCCAGTCCCTTATCGTATGGCGGGTCCATAAAAATGCAGTCAAAAGGCTCCTGTCCCTGAAGCGACTGCAGAGCTGCATGCGCTTCCATGGGCAGGAGCACTGCCTGCTGTTCCAGCTTCGTAAATTTTAAATTCTGCCGGATACAGTCTGCTGCAGCTTTGTTCTGCTCTACGAACCACGCGCGCTCGGCGCCGCGGCTCAACGCCTCGATTCCGATCGCCCCGCTTCCGGCGAACAGATCGAGAAAACGCGCATCCGGCAGATACGGCTGAAGCATGTTAAATAAGGTTTCTTTGATCCGGTCCGTCGTCGGCCGGGTCTGTCTGCCGGGAACCGTCTTTAATGGAAGACTCCGGCATTTTCCTGCTATTACTCTCATGTTGGTCTTATTTTCGTCCTTACTGTTTTTGTTTGATGGATCAGTCGGCTTTCAACTGCTCTCTCCAGTCCAGATCTCCTCTTGCAAGTCCCAAAATCAGAGACTCCGCGGTTCCGATATTTGTTGCAATCGGGATATTGTACTGGTCGCAGGTACGGATAATTTTGTAGACATCCGGCTCTTTCGGATTGATCATCGTCGGATTGTAAAAGAAAATTACCATATCCATATCGCCGCGTTCAATCATCTCGGTAAACTGTTTGTCTCCGCCTACGCTTCCAGGCAGAAACTTGTGTACATGAAGGTTCGTCACCTCTTCAATCCGCCGTCCGGTGGTTCCGGTGGCGTACACCTCATGTTTCATGAGGATTCCCTTGTATGCAATACAGAAATCCTCGATCAGACTCTTCTTGCTGTTGTGTGCTATGATTCCAATATTCATTACTGCAAACCGCCCCTTCTCCTGTTTTTACTACCATGTACAGCAATTATAACAAATTTATTTTCAATACGCAATTCTTTTTGTGAATTTTTTACACAGTTTTTATATTTTTTTCTGCCGTTCCATTTTTCCTTCTTCTTTTACTTTCTCCGCTTTTCCGGAAAAAATACAGAATCTGGAAGTTTATTTTTGTTTTCTTTCCACATACTATGACCGTAGCAGAACAGATGAAAAACACATCCGGATCTGCTTCACAGCAGCTTTTAACAAGCACAAAGATAAAGGAGGGAATGAACATGGCGAATCGTTCATCGAATACCGCAGCAGTACCAGAAGCAAAAGGCGCTCTGGACAAATTCAAATTTGAGGTGGCAAGCGAACTCGGCGTGCCGCTCAGTGATGGCTACAACGGTAACCTGACTTCCAAACAGAATGGTTCTGTCGGAGGTTATATGGTCAAAAAGATGATTGAGCAGCAGGAACGCCAGATGTCCGGCGGTTCTTCTGGCCAGTACTAATCATCCCGGTATAACATCCTGATGCCGGAACAGGCATCAAAAAGCGTGAGCTCTTTTCTTTTCGGAAAAGCTCACGCTTTTTTCTTGCTCCTGCAGAGCTGGTACATAATACTTACAGATCAATGCTTCCGGTTACATCATCATTGATTACGTAGTAAGCAGTAAATTCCTCCGGTTTTACATAAACCTTCAGGCTCTTTAATTCTTCTGCTTTCTTGCCATATCCTTCGATCCAGATCTGCTGGATTCTCTCGTACAGATCTTTCTCCTTGATTTCTCTTCCGCCGAACTGCAGAATCATCTCCTGCTCCGCTTCTTTCTTTGCTGCTTTTGCAGGTGATTTTTTTCTCTGCCGGCTTTTTCACTGCTGCTGGTTTTTTCGGTGCAGCCGCTTTCTTTGTCGTTGTTTTCTTTGCTGTTGTGCGGGTTGTTTTTGCAGCTTTTGCTGCCGGTTTTTCTTCTGCTTTTGCAGGTGCTTCCTCTGCTGCTGCAGTTTCCTTTACAACTTCTTTTGCAACTTCTTTTACAGCTTCTTTCTCTGCTGCGGTTGTTTTTTCTGCTGCTTTGGTCTCTACTTTTACTGTCTCGTTCTCTGCTGTCTTAGCCTGGGCAGCTGGTTTTTTCTTTACCATATCTGTTTCCTCCCATTTGGACCGGCCCTGTATATTTTGGAAGAGCCGTCCTGCGAACTATTATTCAGGCGAACGCTTGACACTCACGGTCCGCACATTTTTTGATTCCTTGTTTATGATACATGAATTTTTTTGGCATTTCAAGTAATATCTGATTTCGCACGAATTTTCCACGAAATTGTACAGTCATTTTCCATACTATCCAATCAGGCTGTTATTTTTATCCGATTTTGCATTTTAAAGCCGGATTTTTTTGTAACTTTTCACAATCCAATGTCGTGGTTTTCCAGATCAAGATACGATTTCATTACCTTTTTCAGCAGTTCATGCTCCGGTTTTTCAAAATAAGGATCGTCGGCAAGCAGTTCTGAAGCCGCCTCACTCGCTTTCTG
>ENA-OQET01000014-OQET01000014.1-human-gut-metagenome-genome-assembly--contig:-NODE-14-length-96211-cov-8.406946_pt1 | contig 96211 bp, 85 predicted proteins | sample MGYA00242800_ERZ504645 | MGnify/ENA primary metagenome ERZ504645 (study PRJEB26092, sample SAMD00036308) | human gut metagenome | host: Homo sapiens | study: EMG produced TPA metagenomics assembly of... | reverse complement strand
CGTGCCCGAGCTCGAAGAGCCCTATGGCCGCCTTCCTGGCCTCGATATCATGCTTCACTCTCAAATCAACGCGCATAAAGAAAGCCTCCCATTTCTCATGTCCAAGAAATGGGAGGCAGTTCACACGCGCTGCAGGGTCTTTTTGCATGTCATGTTTAGTTGTTACCAACACCTTAGAGAGCGGCGACAACCTCGATCTCGACCAGACCGCCAGCCGGAAGAGCGGCAACCTGGAAAGCGCTGCGCGCGGGGAACGGGGCCTCGAACTTGGAGGCGTAAATCTCGTTCACGGCGGCAAAGTCGGCGATGTCGGCCAGGTAGACCGTGGTCTTGACGACATCGGCAAACGTGGCGCCGGCAGCGGTCAGCAGAGCCTCGACGTTGGCGAGGGACTGCTTGGCCTGGGCCTCGACACCCTCGGGCAGCTTGCCGGTCGCGGGATCGATGCCCAGCTGGCCGGACAGAAACACCATGTTGCCAGTCTGGATACCGGGGGAATACGGGCCGATGGCTGCGGGTGCGTTATCGGAAGACACGACGGTCTTGCTCATGTTTTTCTCCTTACAAGTAAAAGGGAACGGGAGCGCGGCGTTCACACCGGGAGGCACAGTTCGGTCTGAACACCGCGCTTGATTGGGATAGTAGGGGATGAGTTTGCCCGATGCAAGATAATTATCAGCCTTCGAGAATATTTTATCGCCCAACGGTTTCCCCGGACCGCTGAACGGTTCTCATATGAAGCAGCCAGTCCAAGCTGCTGAAGACTTTATCCCGCTTAGAGCACGGGCATCGCCTGCCGCGATGGCACCACTATACTTTTGATTATCTGAGCATTTTGAAAGGCAGGATATGACCGCAACCGCCAGTCGAACCACCAACCGTAGACCCGAGCTCTTGGCCCCCGCCGGAGGCCCGGAGCCCTTCGCCGCCGCACTCGCCGCGGGGGCAGACGCCATCTACTGTGGCATGGGCAGCTTCAACGCCCGCCGCAAGGCAACGAACTTTACCGACAAGGCCTTTGAGCAGGCCTGCCGCGCTGCACACCTGGCCGGCTCGCGCGTCTACGTCACGGTCAACATCGTCATCAAGCAGTCCGAGATGGCCGATGCGTTGCAACTCATCCATCGCTGCTCCACGCTGGGCGCCGATGCCTTCATCATCCAGGACTGGGGTCTGTTCTTTGAGGTCAAGCGCACGATGCCCGGCATCGAGACGCATATCTCGACCCAGGCGAACATCCATGACGACCGCGGAACCATCTGGTGCCGCGAGCAGGGCGCCGACCGCGTGACCCTCTCGCGCGAGCTCTCCATCGACGAGATCGCCGCCATCCACGACGCCGCGCCCGATGTCGACCTCGAGGTCTTTAGCCACGGTGCCATCTGCTTTTGCTACTCGGGTCTGTGCCTGCTGTCGAGCTTTGCCATGGCGGGCCGCTCGGCCAACCGCGGCATGTGCGCCCAGCCCTGCCGCCTGCCCTACGAGCTAATCGACGAGAACGGCCGCACGCTCTCCCCCGCCGGTCGCGAGCGCGCGCTGTGCCCGCGCGACACCAACACTTCGCAGCTTGTTCGCCGTCTGTATGACGCCGGCGCCGCATCGCTCAAGCTCGAGGGCCGCATGAAGGCGCCCGATTACGTGTATTCCATCGTCGACGTGTATCGTCATCAGATTGATGACATGCTGGCCGGAACCACCGTTGCCAAGGACGAGAAAGCCGCCCGCCAGCGCCAGCTCAAGCGCTGCTTTAACCGCGACTTTACGCACGCCTATCAGGACGGCACCTCGGGCGACGAGATGATGAGCTATGAGCGTTCCAACAACCGCGGCCAGATCGTGGGCACGGTGCTCGGCAGCCGCCCGGCCAACCGAGATGTGCGCGGCCTCAAGCCCGACGACCGCCGTCGCCGCGCCGCCATCGCCCGCATTGAGCTGTTTGAGCCCGTGGAAAAGGGCGACCTGCTGGAGCTTCGCCACGATGATGAGTTCGATCAGTTCCTAACCACTATCGCTGCCGATGATGCCGCCGTCGGTGACATCATCGAGTGCCGCGTGCCCCGCAGCATGCCCGAGGGCTGCCGCGTGCGCGTCATCCGTAGCCAGCGCGCCATCGACGCCGCCGGCGCCGCGCTCAAGCGCGACGTGCTTCGCCGCCGCGCCGTTGATGTAACCGTTGTGGCGCATCTGGGCGAACCGTTTACCGTGACGCTCACCTGCTGCGACGCCCCATCGCTTACGGCCACGGCCACGGGCTTTACCGTCGAGGCCGCCAAGACCCGCGCGGTCGAGGCGTCCGATTTGGTAGAGCATGTGGGTCGCATGGGCTCCTCACCCTTTGAGGCAGCGAGCTTTGACGTTTCGCTCGACGCCGGCTGCGGTATGGGCTTCTCCGCCGTGCACAAGGTGCGCGCCGCCGCCTGCAAGGCATTGGAGGAGGCCATTCTGGCGCCGTACGAGGAGCGCGCGAAAACGCTCGAGTTGCCGGTGATTGTAACCAGTGATTCCCGCCCCGCGCCCGCGCACTACCGCGACGAGCCGCAGATCTGCGCCACCGTCACCACGCTCGAGGCTGCCGAGGCAGCCCGCGCGGAGGGCGCAACGCGCATCTACATGACCACCGACGTACTCGACGCGGCCGGGCTCTCCCCCACCGACGCATTTGAGCAGGGTACCGTGCCCGTACTCGACGAGGTCTGCCGCGCCGTTGACCACGTCCGCGTTGACCCGTGGGTTGTTGCCGGTGCCACGGTCGCTATTGGCAACATCTCTGAGCTTGCCCTGGCCGCCCAGGTTGGCGCCACGGCCGAGATTCGCTCTTGCCTGCCGGTTCATAACACGCCCTGCATGGAAGCGCTTGCCGAGCGCGGAGCCGGTGCGTTTTGGCTCTCGCCCGAGATCACGCTCGACGAGATTGTCTCGCTCGGCGCCGCCGCGCCCGCGGCGCTGGGCATCACCGTCTTTGGCCGCCCGCGCGTCATGACAAGCGAGCATTGCATTCTGCAGGTTGCCAACGGCTGCATCCACGATTGCGCCAACTGCCGCCTGCGTGCCCGCAAGCTCTCGCTCAAGAATATCGACGGCAAGGTCATGCCCGTGCGCACCGACATCCATGGCCGCTCTCGCTTGTACGACGCCTACCCCATCGACCTTACGCCGCAGGTACCACAGCTGCTCGACGCCGGCGTGCGCCGTCTTATGGTGGACGGCACGCTGCTCGAGACGGATGAGGTGGGCCGCGCCGTCGCACGCGTCCGCCGCGCCGTCGAGGCCGCACAGGCCGGCCGTAAGCCCGCCGCCCGCCTGCGCGGGGCGACCTCGGGCTGCATGTTTGTGGGAATTAGCTAACCGAAAGGCTTACACGTGAACGAAGAACCTCAAGTCCTCTACTGCGACGCCTGGCTCATGGCCATCGACAAGCCCGCCGGCATGATCGTCCACGGCGACGGCACCGGCGAGCGCACGCTCACCGACTACGCCAGCGACCTGCTGCTGGCGATGGGCGACGGCTTTGCCGCGACCGACATGCAGCCGCTCAACCGCTTGGACCGTGACACCACCGGCGTGGTGCTGTTCTCACTCGACAAGCAGACGCAGCCCGCCTTTGACCAGATGATCATCGACCACGCGTTCGAAAAGCACTACCTGGCGCTCGCCGAGGGCAAGATCGACTGGAACGAAAAGCTCCTCGACAAGCCCATCGCCCGCGACCGCCACGATAGCCGCAAGATGCGCGTCGGCGCCAGCGGCAAGCCGTCTCAAACGCGCGTGAAGGTGCTCAAGCGTCTTAAGAGCCGTCGTGGCCTGCCCACGCGCTCGTATATCGATGTCGAGTTGCTCACCGGCCGCAAGCACCAGATCCGCGTACATCTGGCCAGCGAGCGCCATCCCCTGGTGGGCGATGACCTGTACGGAACGCCGCGTCCCTGCGGCCTCATGCTCCATGCCCACAGCGTGTCCTTTACGCATCCCGTAACCGGCGAGCACATCCACATCGAAGCCCCCTGCCCCTGGGGGCCCTAAACCACCACAAAGGGGACAGGCACCTTTATGGTGGTTTTGCCGCGATGGCTCTGCCGGATTCCCAAACATCTCGATCTGTAACAGCTAAAGCCCATTTTGCGGTCTATCTGTTACAGATCGAGACATTCGAATCCCCTCAAGGGAATAATCTCAATCTGTAACAGTAACTCGGCAAAATCAGTCCCAGATGTTACAGATTGAGACAAAGGGACGGCGCGGTTCGTAAGTATCTCGATCTGTAACACCTAGCCCACTTTTAACGGTCCAGTTGTTACAGACTTAGACAAACCGGCAGACAACGAAAGCGGCGACGCCCGTGATGGACGTTGCCGCTTTTCTATTGAGAAAACTACTCGGTTTTCGTTACTAACCACCACAATGGGGACAGGCACCTTTGTGGTGGTTTTGGCCTTGCCCCGCCGCTAGACCGTGATGACGTTGTCCATCGTCTGGTACTTGGCAGGCACCTCGCCCGCGGTGATGATCGTCGCGTCGCGGAAGTCCGCGAACTTGACGGGTGCCACCATGCCAAATTTGCTGGCATCAGAGATTACGAAGCGTTTGGCCGTATGGCGCATCGAGATGCGCTTGACCTGTGCCTCCTCGATATCGGGCGCCGTGAAGCCCTGCTCGGCGGCAATGCCGTTAGAGCCCCAAAAGCCGCAGTTGAAGTTGTAGCGGTCTAGAGTTGCCAAGGCATCGGGGCCAACGAGCGCCTCGGTCTCGGGTTTGAGCTCGCCGCCCAGCACCACGGTACGCATGCTGCGCAAAGCGAGATGCTGAGCATGGAGCACGGAATTAGTCACATAGGTGACCCCTTCGAGATGCGGAAGATGCTCGATGAGCCTGAGCGTCGTCGAACCCGAATCGATGTACACAAAGCTCTCGGGCTCTACCAGCGCCGCCGCACGGGCGCAGATACGTTCCTTGTCGTCGTTATGGAGATCGCTGCGCTCATTAAGCGTTAGGTCGCGCGTCACGTGCGCGCGCTCAAGGCTCGTCGCCCCACCGTGCACCTTGGCGATACGGTGTGCGCGATTGAGCGTCTGCAGGTCGCGCCGAATGGTAGACGCCGTCACGCCCAGGGCTTCGGCAAGCTCCGGCACGGTAACCGAGCCGGTCTGCTGAACCATCGACACGATCGCGTTGAGCCTATCTTCCGCTAGCATCGCTTACTCCTCCTCGGGGTACACGACTCCCCAGTCGGCGCGTAGCTTGGTCATCAGCTCCATAACATCAGAAGCATAATCCAGCAGCTCACGCTTAGAGTCGTCGCCGGCAACGGCCTTCTCAAGATCGGCCATCTCATAGCAAAGGGCGTAAGCCTCGGTGCCGGCGTGGACCTCCTCGCGGTGGCCGTCCGCAGTCCACACGATGGTCGCGTGATCGGCGCGCGGATACTCGTTGACCTCGATATAGCACTTATCGAAGCTAATAATCGAGCGCTTGGGTTGCTTGGAGTGGAGCGTGAGGCTCACAACACCCAGCTGCTGCTCGGCATTACGGCAGACGATGCCGCCCGCAACGTCAACACCGGTCTCACAGGTGTTGCCCAACGAAACGACCTCAATGGGCTGGCTTGCCATAAAGAGACGCATGACGGACAGGGCATACACGCCAATGTCGAGCATGGCACCGCCAGCAAGGTTGCGGTTGTAGAAGCGATTGGTCAGATCGCCGTACTCCTTGTAGCTACCAAAGTTGAGCTGGGCGAGGTTCATGCGACCAAACTCGCCGGCATCCATGCGACGGCGCAGCTCTTGATACAAGGGCATATGAAGCACCGTGGTGGCGTCCATGAGGACGACGTTGTGCTCGTCGGCGATGGCACGCGCCTCGTCGAGCTCAGCGGAATTGAGGGTAATGGCTTTCTCGCAGAGCACGTGCTTGCCGGCGGCCAGCGCGTCACGCAGATAGGTGATATGCGTGTTGTGCGGCGTGGTGATATAGACGGCGTCGATGCCCGGATCGGCGTAGAGGTCCTCAACCGATTCATAGACCTTCTCGATGCCATACTGCTCAGCAAAAGCCTGAGCCTTGGACAGCGTACGGTTGGCGACGCCCGCAAGCTTGCGGCCGGCAAGAGCGAGAGACTGGGCCATCTGGTTGGCGATAACGCCGCACCCGATCACAGCCCAACGAAGCTCGGGAGCCGTAAAGATATCATCGGGGAATGGCTTGTCCTGGACCGAAGCGAACGCTGCTTTTGCGGCTGCCGCGGAGTCGAGTGGAGCCTGCTTGGAATCTACCATATGTGCCTCCTGTGTCATAGAACGTCTTGCATTTCGGATAGCTCTATATTCGCACAAACACGCGCGTTTGTGCGCGTGTTTGCGTATCTCACCGCTAAACGGTCATTTTTATCCCGTAAACGGCGCATCTATACGCATATTCACGCAATCCCACGCACGCAAATACGCACAAATGCGAACCGGTCATTGCTCAGAGACAGGGGCTTATGCTTAGAACTCAAAAGACAGGATGATCCGCTTCGCCTCGTCGCTCATGGCGCGCTGCAGCTCTAAGGACCGTCCCAAACTGCCGACAGAAAAGGAACGTTCCAAACTGCAGACAGAAAAAGAACGTCCCCAGGCGCCGGCATTTCAAGAGCACTCATTTAAGTCTGTCCCCAATGAGTGGGAGTAATCAGAGACCCTTTGCGAGGGAGGCCGGACGTGGCCTTCCTCGTTTTTATTCATGGACTTTAGTCCGTGCCGCGCGGCACGCGCGGCATAGAAAGCCACCCGCTCAGCGGGTGGAGGCCAATTTCCGCTACGCGACAAAAACCTTCCCCCTAGCATGAGGATTGTTCAGGTCATCATACTAGGGGGAAGGTGATTGCTGTGGCCCAGAAAGCCAACAGCCTCGCGCACACGAAATGGCTGTGCAAGTACCGCATCGCACCGAGGTCAAGCTCATCGCCGCCATCGTCGAGAAGCACCCCAAGGTGCGCTTTGCCGCGAGCCGCACCTCGGCCCACGCCGACCTCTACGACCGCATGGAGCAGGCCCTGTGCGAGCGCGTGGCCAACGCGGTGGAGGTCGTCCGCTCCGACATCAGCCCCGCGCTTCTTGTCCACACCGGTCCAAACCTCGTGGGTGTGGCGGTCCAGGGACTCTAGTGGAGGCGGGGCGTCCTGCCCCAAAAACAAATGCAAAAGACGAGCACTTCTTGCCGCTCAATTGGCAAGAAGCGCTCGTCTTTTCTTAACGCGTTGTATGGCGGAGAGAGCGCAAGTTACGCGAGCGCCCTTCTTGCCAGCTCGGCCGCGCCGAGGATTCCTTGGTCGCCGCCGCAGCCCGGGGCGCAGATGTAGCTCTCCATGTCCTTAAGCTCGGCGGTCTGGATGTAGCCACCCAGATATTCGAGGGTCTTCTTGCGGACGATGCCGTAGAGCTGCTCCTGGTGCATCACGCCGCCGCCGAGGACGATGCGGCGAGGCGAGTACATGAGCACGAGGTTCGCGCACATCTGCCCCAGATAATCCCCCTCGAGCGCCCACACCTCATCGTTGTCCGCGAGCTCGGCCGCGGGCTTTCCCCAGCGCGCGGCGATGGCGGGGCCGGAGGCGAGCCCCTCGAGACAGCTCGCGTGGCTCGGGCAGACGCAGCGTCCCTCCTCGGTGGGACGGGTCCTTACCAGCATGTGACCGGCCTCGGGGTGCAGCATACCGTGAAGGAGTCTGCCCGCGCACATGACGCCCGCGCCCACGCCGGTGCCGATGGTCACGTAGACGGCGTCCTCGAGCCCCTTGCAGCAGCCGAAGACCACTTCGCCGAGGCAGGCAACGTTAACGTCCGTGTCGTAGGCCACCGGAATCCCGAGGTCGTCGGCGAACGCGGCGCGAAGACCATGGCCTCGCCACGCGAGCTTGAGCGTCTGGAGGATGGAGCCGTAGCGCTCGTCGTTGGGGTCGACGCAGGTCGGGCCGAAGGCGCCGATGCCCAACGCGTCCACATCGCGGGCGGTGAACCACTCGATCATCTGCGGGACGGTCTCGGCGGGCGTAAGCGTCGGGGTCTCCATACGGTCGAGGACCTCGCCGTCGCCGGACACCACGGCACAGACCATCTTGGTCCCGCCGGCTTCGAGGGCGCCGAGCCTCATTTGCTTTTCGCTCATGTGATCCTCCTTACAAAGGGACGCCGCAGTCATGGTCAACCGCGGGCGCCCATAACGTTGGCTTGTTTCGAGGCGACCCTACCTGGGCACGCGGTCCTGCCTCGCGGCAAACGGGGCGAGCACGGCGTGCGGCTCGCTTTGGTACCAGTAGGCGACGGTGGAGATGTCGTCCTCGCGCTCGTAGAGCTTGATGTCGTCGTTGCCGAGGTCCTGGAACGTCACGCGCAGGTCCTCCTTGAACGAGATCGGGTCGGGAAGGTGCCACCTGTAGAGGCCGTGCCTGGGCAGCGCGTCGTCGTTAGTCGCGAGCATCGGATTCGGGTTCGGCTTGCCCGCGCTGAAGCGGTCGCGCGTGGCGTCGCGCGTCGAGCGGTACGGGTAGCCGGCGAACAGCGTGTTGAAGCACTGCGCCTCGGGCAGCGCGTGGGGCGGCCTGTCGAGGAAGGCCCAGGCACCGCCGAAGTAGTCCTCGGCTCCCGTCGAGGTGACCGTGGGGAACTCCTCGTCGCCGTCGAGGAAGAACTTCATCTCGCCCTCGCCCCACCAATAGCGCTCCAGGGCGCACAGGGCCATGTAGGTGCCGACGTAGTAGCCCTTGCCGCGCACGCCGTCGAGCACGGTGTAGTCGACGCCCCTGCGGGTGCTGCGCTCGCGGTTAAAGCGGGCGTGGAAGTACATGGCGTCGTCCGGCACGTCGGTGAGCGCGTAGTTGAACGTGTAGAAGATGTACTTAATGAACCCGGGGTGCTCGCTCGTAAGCGTGACCTTGGCGTGCTTCCTGAAGGGCATCTCGAAGTAGCAGTTCATGCCGCCCGTCGGGTTCACGCAGATGGGCATCGAGTTGACGATGGCGCGCTCACCGAAGCCGTTGCAGAAGAAGTCGCCGACAGGGCACTCGACCGAGGGGGTCTCCTCGTCGTCCCAGTAGAAGCGCAGCACGAGGTCACGCATGACGAAGCTGCCGGCGGCGGTCTTGTCGGGGACGGTCATCCAGATGTGGCGGATGATGCCGGGTCCCTCGATGTCCGCGAGCGTGATGGTCTCGCCGGACTCAAGGGGCACGCAGCACGAGCCCTTGCGGCCGACGCCGAGGTGGCTGGCCGACATGGCGGCGCGGCCCTTCTCGCCCGTGATGTTCTCGGGGGTGATGGCGCGGCTTTCCTCACCGCCGTGCATCCACACGTCCTTAAGGAACTCTCTCATCGTCGACCTCCTCTATTCGTCGTCGTCGCACTCGGCGGAACTGGCACCGTTCACGTAGATGATCTGCTGGCGCGCCTCGTTGACGAGGGCGTCGAAGTCGAGTTTCTCGTCGGGGCGCGCGAGCGCGACCGTCATGGCGAGCGGGAGGTTGACACCCGCGATCACGTGGATCCGGTCGGAGGCGAAGCGGGAAAAGCGCTGGTTCACGCTGCCGCCGTACGCGTCGGTGAGGACGACGACCTCGTCAGTGCCCGAAAGAGCCGCCTCGACCGCCGCGTCGAGCCCCTCGCCGTTGTCGTTCACGTAGGCGCACACGGCGTTGACGGCGTCGCCCTTACCCGTAAGGAACTCGAGGGTGTCCTTGAAGCCCTGGGCGAGAAGGGAATGGCTCGCCACAACTATCTTTCTCATTGATTCACCAATCTCTTGGGTCGAAGCTAGGCGAGGATGCCGGCGGCGGAGGCGACCATCGCGAGGACGATCACCACGAGGATGAGGGCCGTCATGCTCGCGTTCTTCTTGGTAAGAAGGTAATACGCGCTTCCCGTGATGGCGGCGGGGATCATGGCAGGCAGGATCTTGTCGAGCAGCGGCTGAATCTCCATCGCGACGTCGCCGAAGCTGAAGCTAATCGGGCAGGTGACGCCGATGACCGAGGCGATGAGGCAGCCGACCACGGTGAGGCCGAGCACGGAGGCGGCGGCAGTGAGGTTGGGAAGCTTCTCGCTGAAGTCGGTGACGAGCTTCACGCCCTGCTTGTAGCCGAACTCGAGGGCGTGCATGCGGACCCAGAAGATGGCCAGGATGAGCGCGAACCAGATGCCGGCTCCCACGGGGTTGCCCTCGATGGCCATGTAGGCGGCGATGGAGCCCATGATGGTCGGGATCATGGTCATGAGCAGGGAGTCGCCGACGCCGGCGAGCGGTCCCATGGTGCCGATCTTCAGGTCTTGGACGGCGTCCGCCGCCGCTAGGCCGTCGCGCTCCTCCATGGCCACGCAGGCGCCAAGGATGATGGCGGCGAGCCAAGGCTGGGTGTTGTAGTAGCGGAAGTGGTTGTTGAGCGCTTGCTTATAGTCCTCGTCGTTCGTGTAGATCTTCCTCAGGACCGGCGAGAGGGCGTAGGCGACTGAGGCGCCCTGCTGGGTCTGGTAGTTGAAGGTGCACACGCTCATGAGCCAGCGCCAGTTCGCGTTGCGCAGGTCCTTCTTGGTGACCTTGTAGCCGGAGGGCTTGCCCTCGGCGACGGCGGTGATGTTCTCGTTTTCCATGGTTACTCATCCTCTCCGATGAAGGCGTCTGCGGAAGCGTGGGCGGCGAGCTCGGTGTCCCTCTCGGCACGCTGGTAGAACGCAATCGCGAGGGCAACGCCGACGATGGCGGCGCCGATGATGGGCACGTTCAGGAAGGCCGAGAGGAAGAAGCCGGCGAGCAGGTACTGGAAGTACTTGGCGGTTGGCATGTAGCGGAGCAGCATGGCGATACCGACGGCCGGGAGCATCTTGCCGGCGAGGGTGAGGCCGGAGAGGAACCACTGGGGCATGACCTCGAGGAGCCAGTTGACGGCGGGCTGGCCGAGCGTCACGGAGACAAAGACGGGCAGGGCGGCGCACAGGCCGAAGAGCGCGGGGCAGACCCACAGGATGGCGTTCATCTGATTGAACTTACCCTCGTTGCAGAACTTCTGGGACTTCTCGACGACAAAGCCGTTGAGAATCTTGGCGACGACGTCGAGCTGGATGCCGAGATGCCGACCGGCAGGCCGATGGCGAGGCCCGTGTCGGAGCCCAGGGTCACGCCGTAGGCGGTGGCGATGATGGCCATCGTGCCGTAGTCGGGAATGGAGGAGCCGCCGAAGCCCGCGACGCCGAGCTGCATGAGCTGAATGGTGCCGCCGATGACAAGGCCGGTCTTCCAGTCGCCCATGACGACTCCGGTGATGAGGCCCCAGAAAACGGCGTAATTGACGAAGATCATCGGGATGCCGTAGTAGTCCACGTGCTTGATGAAGGCCAGCAGGGTCAAAAGGACGACCTGCAGGATAGTGAAGTTGACCATATTTCCCCCTTAGATGAGGTCTGCGACGGAGACGGGCTTGTCGGCGGGCACGAACTGGGCCGTCACCTTGACGCCACGGGCGATGAGCGCCTTGTAGCTCTGGACGTTCTCGGCGGAGGCGTAGGCGCGCTGGGTGAGCTGGATGCCGTCCTCCTTGACGAGCGAGCCGCCGACGACCAGCGACGGGAGCTCGACGCCCGACTCGACCAGGCGAAGCATCGTCTCGGGCTCCTTGGCGATGACGAAGACCTTCTCGCGGTCGTACTTGCCCGCGGCGAAGTTCTTGAGCGCGGTCTGCTCGGAGATGATCGAAACGGCCATGCCCGCGGGGCGCGCCATCCTCATGGTGGACTTCAGGACCTCGTCGCCGGCGACCTTGTCGTCGATGACCATGACTCGGGTCGCGCCCGACACCGGGGCCCACTGCGTCACGATGATGCCGTGAAGCAGGCGATTGTCGATTCGTGCCATAACAACACTCATGTTTGCTCCTATCAAATGAAGTTTTGCGTTCGGTACTGCCTCGGCGCTATCCGGATTCGCGCCGGGCAAGGGGTTATCGGATTATTGAGGACGCGCGGTCAGCTCGCGGCGGCGTGGGGAAGGTCACTCGTCGAGCAGGAGGTCCGAGGAGCCGAGGCGCTCTTCTCGCGCCGGGGCGGCGCTCACGCTTATGTAGTCGAAGACATATGCGATCTCGCTTACGGGAACCTCTACGCGATAGCGCGTCGAGATGCTCGAGAAGCTCTGCCTGAAGGACTCGATGAAATCGGCACGTTCCTCCTCGAAGCGGTCCTGGCCAACGTAGGTCTCAATGGGGTTTCTGGTAACAAGGCGCTCGACGAGACAGCAGAGGTGAACGTAGAGCCCAATGATGGCGTTGCTGCCGATCTTCTCGCCTGTCCTGCGCTGAAGCTCGTGCACGGCGCTCTCGATCTCATGGAATAGCCGCTCCGGGTCGAGGATGGTGATGGAGCGGATGACGTTCTGCAGCGTCATGTTCGAGAGCAGCTTCTCGTGGAAAGAAGAGAGCTCGGAAGCGTCAAGCCACCTGCCGAACACGGCATCAACCTTAGAGGCAGACGCCGTCGACATGATGTCCTCGAGGGCGACGAAGGGGACGGAGGCGACCCCGGGGTCTCCCGTGCCGATGACGGCGCAGACGCGGTGCTCGGAGAAAACGGCGTCGTTCGACCCGTTCGCGACGAGCTGCTTGAAGGGCCTCGTGAGCAGGCGCGCGCCTATGGTGCGCGGGAGGCTCTGCGAGACGAGCTGGCGTATCCTCTCCGCGGCGTCGACCCCGGACTCGGAGCAGAAGACGATGGCGTCCTCACGGTTGACGCGCTCGATCACCTTGCAGTGCGTCACGCACGCGGCGGTCGCATCGCCAAGAACCTCGGCGATGGACTTGCCGCCGAGCAGCCCGACCCCGATCTCGAGCGCAAGACCGGTAGAGACGTTGTTCACCACGCCGATAGTGGAGTCGGTAACGTTCTCGAGGGCCTTATAGGCCTCCTCCAAGGAGCCCATGTCGACGAGGAACACGACCCCGGTGCAGTAGGAATGGCGGTCGACGAGGCGCTGGAGCGGACCGACGATGTCCTTCAGCTGCTGGTCGTAGGGCATGTCGACAGCCTCGTACACATGCATGCCGAGCATACGGTTCGCCGCGTCGGCGATGCTCGTCGCCGTTGAGTAGCCGTGGGACAAGATGACGCAGAGCGTCCGAAGGGCCTTCGCATCGCGAGACTCCGATGCGACGCACAGCGTCAGAAGCGTCTTCGTGAAGTGATCGAGCGAGATTCCCAGCGCCCCTTCCACGTCTGCGGCGACCTGATCGGAGACACTCGAGGCAAACGGCAATTCGGAGGTCACGGCACCGAGGAGATGGGAGATTTGCTCCGCACAGGCAGACTTTCGCTTAGCCAGGCCGATACCCGGCCACAACTGCAGGCAAATCTCCTGGGCCAGTAGAAAAGCGACCTTCCTCGAAAGCTCGATGCCATAAGAAGAGCCTGCGTCGGCAAGGACCGCGCCCACGACGCGCTCGAAGGCGCGCGACCTCGAGGAGGCGACGCCGTGGTCGAAGATCAAGTGATCCTCAACGCCGCGCACAGCGGAGACAGCTTGCGAGACAAGCTCGGAGACAGAGAGCTCCCCGGCGCAGAATCGCTCATCGAGGGAGCACAGGGCATCGAGCGCCTGCTCGACCGGCCCTGTGCTCTCGGCGGCATCCAGAGACGCGTCGATCAGAACGCCATCGTCGGGCTGTTGATCGATCTGCGCGGAGGAGAGGAGCCCGCTGGGAAGAAGATACGGGCGAACGACGACGTAGTCGCCCTCGCGATTGAGGAACGCTTTGGCACAGCAGTTCGTCACGCAGGCGCGCAAGCCGGCGATGTTATCGGAAAAGTCCGCGTTCACGAGGCAACGGTATGCGCCGCGGCTGATCTTCACATCAGAACCGATTCGGCACCCCTCGCTGCGCAGGAAGCTCAAGATGAGATCCTCGCGCTCCTCGGGGGTCCGCTCCTTGAGTGAGGGGACGCGGGCACAGATGGGCATTTTGCTGTAGGCCGAGGAAACCTTCAGGTCATCGGCGGAAAGCGTCGTCGAAAGAACGAGGCGAGCGCGCGGCGCATCCTGGGAGGCATCGAGCCCGAGGGCCGTCGCAAGGCAGTGCTCCATCGCAGAGGGAGAGAGTGCCTCGATGCCGTTGACAAAGACCACACCCCCGCGCGCTTTCGCGATCGACTCGTCAAGAAGCCCGTTGAACGAGGCGGCGTCCGGGACCCCGGCGCAGTCGATGCGCACATAGGAGGAGTCGCGGGACAGCAAGCCCTGGTTCTTGCCGTACTCGTACACAAGGCGAGAAAGGAAAGACTTACCGACACCCACCCCGCCGCTCAAGAGGATGGGCAGGCCAAACGGAGGGTACTGAACCGCAGCCTTGCACTGCTCGACAACGGAGCTGAGGCTCATGTCGAAGCCCACGGCACGCGCGAAGTCGCGGTGATCGGCGATTCCCGTCGCCTGGATGAGGTCGGCGAGCGAGGCGTACTCGCTTGCAGAGAGCTTTACCTGAAAACGCTTCTGGAACGCGCGGCGATGAAAATAACGGACAGGTCTGCCCGCCACCTTAACCACAAGACCGGCGCGAACAAGGTCGTTGAGGTACTGGCTCGCCAGGCTCCTGGAGATGATGAGCGTCTCGGCGATGTCGGAGGTGGACAGACGGGCAAGGTCGTCGAGCGAGACGGCAGAGGTGAGGGCCTCGAGATGCTCGAGAATCCTGTCCCTCATGTCGACGGGTTTCTTTGCCAAGCTGTCCTGTGTGGTCTTGTCCATGACTTCTTACCTCCTCGTACAAGGAGTATAAGGGGAGAACAGAGAACGGAAGGGGGCGCGTGGGGGAATCAACAGCTCCGAGGAAAAGTCCACCACTTGAGGGGCAGAAAACAACGGCCATTGAACATTCAGGGCCGACGCTCAACACTTCGGCTCGACACTTCGCTTTGGAAAGGGCCCGGCGCGCCGGGGTCCCAACATAAAGAAGGGCCCCGGCGCGCAGGGCCTAAAGCTTAACCATGCGCGCGGCGATGCGGGCGCAGTCGCAGGCGGCCTTCTTCTCGAAGGTGTTGTAGTCGACGACCCGGCCCTCGGCGCAGGGCTTGTCGCTGATGGCGCGCACGACGACGAGGGGCACGCCGTTGAGATAAGCGGCCTGCGCGATGGTGCAGCCCTCCATCTCGCAGCACAGGTCGCCGAAGGTCGCGAGGATTCGCTCCTTCTGTTCCGCGGGCGAGACGAACTGGTCGCCGGAGACGACGCGGCCCTTGAGGACCTTAATGTCGGGGGCGACGGCGGCCGCGGCGGCGCACGCCGCCAGCAAGGGCCGGAACGGATCGCGCAAGATCAAGGCGTCGCCCGGGAGGTCGGGCGTTACCGTCAGCCGGCGCCGCGTCTGCCGCATCATGAGGGAGAACGGCCTGGCCGGCGCATACGGCAGGAAGAGGTTCAAGGTGCACCCCGGGGCGGTCAACGAGGCCGACGTGTCGAACGTCGTCGCGCGCGGCTTCGGCGGCAGGGCGCCGTGCACCCATATATGCAGCGACTTGGCCTGCGTGCGCGTCGGGGCCTCGTGGAACTACGTCTGCCTGCTCGTCGACCTCTGCAACGGGGAGATCGTCGGTCACTCCGAAGGACCGAGGAGGGACGCGCGAGCTCCGAGCCAAGCTCTTGGATTACGTGCACTGGTACAACAACTTCAGGATCCACTCAACGCTGGGCTACATGTCGCCGGTCGAGTTCAGGGAGGCGGGGCCGTCCCTCCCGGAATCGTCCAAATAAGTGTTGCCAATCCATAGCCAATCCAGCCATCATCTTCGCGAAGGCGGACGTCAGGAAAAGCTCGGCTTGAGCTCGGTCGGACGCGGTCTGTGGGGCATCATTCAGGCTCAGGGGGTCTCCTTGTCTTCTTCGGTCGCAACCTGAATGATAGGGACGGCCCCTTCTCTCTTTCCCCTTCGTTTTCGACGCGTCACCCTCTCGGCGGGCTTAAGGCCCGCGCTCGCGGGTGCAGGGGCTACGCCCAAACCCCAAAAACGTAACGCCGTGCTCGAAGCGTTTCCGGACGTCAGCGTAATCTCAAATCCCGTTCGTCAACTCATGGGCAAGCCACCTGAGACTACTCATTTCTCCTACTGGCAATGAAGACCTGCGACCTGCAGTTTTGCAAACTGCTTGAAAGCCACCTGCGTTGATTCACTTCCTATTGCAGCTGGCGGCTTGCACGCGAAAAGGCATTTAAGTTTCAAAACGGGCGTTTTCGGCGCTATCGAGCCTCCAAAGGCATCCCGCCGCGCCCTTTGGGACAAAAACAAAAACTCAAAGCCCTGAGTTCGAAAATAGTTTTTGGAGTTGTCCCGACTTTTGTCCCCGAAGCCGACGAAACGCGACAGGGTGTCACGTGGCGGCACTCGATTCGAGACGGCACCGAAAACTGGATGCAACCGGAATGACGGGACGGCAGAACCGAAACCATCGAGTGGGGATAGAAAAAGGCCCGGGTGCCGTGGCATCCGGGCCTTTGCTAGCAACTTGATGTTGCGGGCAGCTTAGAACTTGTGACCGCACTTCTTGCAGACGCGCAGCTTGTTCTTGCCGTCCTTCTCGTGACCGACGCGGGTAACCTTACCGCACTCGGGGCAAACGAGATTGACGTTGGAGGCATCGATGGGAGCCTCCTGCGAAACGATACCACCCTGCTGGTTGGCAGCGTTGGGCTTGACGGCCTTCTTGACGACCGAAACGCCCTCGACAACGACCTTGTTCTCGGCGGGGAGAGCACGCAGGACAACGCCCTGCTTGCCGCGATCCTTACCAGAGAGAACCTGGACCTTATCGCCCTTCTTGATATACATATATCTCCCCTAACTACAGGGTCTCGGGAGCGAGCGAGACGATCTTCATGTACTTCTTGTCACGAAGCTCGCGAGCGACGGGCCCGAAGATACGGGTGCCGACGGGCGAACCATCGTTGTTGATGACAACGCAGGCGTTCTCATCAAAGCGAATATAGGAGCCATCCTTGCGGCGGATCTCCTTAACGGTGCGAACGACGACGCAACGGACAACGTCCTTCTTCTTGACGTTGGCGCCAGGGGTAGCCTCCTGGACAGCACCGATGAACACATCGCCGATGCCTGCATAACGACGCTTGGAACCGCCAAGCACCTTGATGCAGCGAATCTTGCGAGCGCCGGAGTTGTCGGCGACGTTCAGCATGGTTTGCATCTGAATCATGGTAGATGTTCCTCCGAACTAAGAACCGAAGAGAGGTGCGCAGCCTTTATACGGCTCGTGGTATGCAAGCCAGGCATACGCACATCTTCGGAAACGTACAAGTCGTATGAGCGACTGCTTATTTAGCGCGCTCGACGACCTCGATGAGACGCCAACGCTTCATCTTGGACATAGGACGGGTCTCCATAACGCGGACGGTGTCGCCCACGCCAGCCGTGCACTCCTCGTCGTGAGCGTGCAGCTTCTTGGAGCTGGTCATCATCTTGCCGTACTTAGGGTGACGCTTGCGCTCGGTGATGGTGACAACGATGGTCTTGGCACCGGAGACGGAGGTAACGACACCCGTACGGACCTTACGCGAGTTACGCGAATCAGTCATGTTCTCTCCTTAGGTCCTACTCGGCGACAGCGGACTTCTCCGCTGCGATCTCGCGGGCGCGCTGCTCCGTGAGGACGCGAGCGATGTCCTTCTTCACGGTGTTGACGCGAGCGGTGTTGTCCAGCTGGCTGGTGGCCATCTGGAAACGAAGGTTAAAGAGCTCGGCGCGCATTTCCTTCAGCTTCTCAACGAGCTGAGCGTCCGAGAGCTCACGAATCTCTGCGGGCTTCATTAGTTCTCCTCCTTGGCGGCGGCGGCGTCCTCAGCAGCCCACTTGGCCTCGAGAGCGGCCTCCTCAGCCATCTCCTTCTCGATGCGCTGCTCAGCGTTCTTGGCAGCAACAATCTTGGTCTTGATGGGAAGCTTGTGCTGTGCAAGACGCAGAGCCTCGCGAGCGACCTCCTCGGGCACGCCCTTGACCTCGAACATGATGCGGCCGGGCTTGACGACGGCCACCCACTCCTCGGGGTTACCCTTACCAGAACCCATGCGAGTCTCGGCAGGCTTCTTGGTGATGGGCTTATCGGGGAAGATCGTGATGTAGACACGACCGCCACGCTTCATGTAGCGGGTCATGGCAATACGAGCGGCCTCGATCTGACGGTTGGTGATCCAATGGGCCTCGAGAGCCTGGATACCAAACTCGCCGAAATGCAGCTCGGTATTACCCTTGGCCTGGCCCTTCATGGAGCCACGCTGCACCTTGCGGTGAAGAATACGCTTAGGGGCAAGCACTACTGACCCCTCCTCTCGGAGTTACGACGACGAGGACGGGAAGAGCCCTCGAGTGCAGGGTTGGGAACAGCTGGCCCGGGAGCTTCTCGCCCAGGTAGATCCAGACCTTCACGCCGCAAGCGCCCATGGTGGTGCTGGCGACAGCCGTGCCGTAGTCGATCTTGGCACGGAGGGTGTGCAGAGGCACGCGACCCTCACGGTACCACTCACGACGGCCCATCTCGGCACCGCCGAGACGACCGGAGCACTGGATACGGATGCCCTTAGCGCCGGCCTTGCGGGCGGACTGGACAGCCTTGCGCATAGCGCGACGGAAGGCAACGCGGCCCTCGAGCTGCTCGGCGATAGACTGAGCAACGAGGTTGGCGTCGAGCTCGGGGCGCTTGATCTCGACAACGTCGACGGAGAGCTGGCCCTTGGAGACGCCAGCGACCTTCTCGAGCTCGGTGCGGAGGGTATCGATCTCGGCACCCTTCTTACCGATGACAACGCCGGGGCGAGCGGTGAGGATGATGACCTTCACCTTGTCGCCAGCGCGCTCGATCTCGACGCGGGAGACAGCTGCGCGGGAAAGACGCTTCTCGAGGTACTTGCGGATCTCGAGATCGTTACCGAGGGTCTTAGCGTAATCCTTCTCTGCGAACCAGCGGGAGCGCCAGTTCTCGGTGATGCCAAGACGGAAGCCGGTGGGGTAGACTTTCTGACCCATACAGCTTTACGCCTCCTTTCGAGGAGCAACGACGACGGTGATGTGGGAAGTACGCTTCAGAATGCGAGAAGCGGAACCCTTGGCGCGGGGACGGATGCGCTTAAGCGTCGGACCCTCGTCAACATAGGCAGCGGCGACAACCAGGTTGTCGGCACGCAGACCGTTGTTGTTCTCGGCGTTCGCAACGGCGGAACGGAGAACCTTCTCGACATCCACGGCGACGGCGCGGTCGCAGAAGTGGAGGATGTCGAAGGCCTGAGCGACAGGCTTGCGGCGGATCAGATCGACCACCAGGCGGGCCTTGCTGGGGGAAACACGCACGTACTTAGCGACGGCGCGAACCTCGGTGGCCTCAGTTTCAATAGACTTAGTTGCCATTTACGGTTAACCCCCTATTTGGCCTTGTGGCCACGGAACGTACGAGTCGGCGCGAACTCGCCGAGCTTGTGACCAACCATGGACTCGGTAACATACACGGGCACATGCTTGCGGCCGTCGTGGACGGCGATGGTGTGACCAACCATCTCGGGGAAGATGGTGGACGCGCGGGACCAGGTCTTCACGACGTCCTTCTTGCCAGCCTCGTTCATCGCGGTGATACGCGAGAGAAGGCGAGTCTCCACGAACGGGCCCTTTTTGAGACTTCTGCTCATAAGTGCTTTCTCCTAAAACTCGGTATCCGAAATTACTTCTTACGGCGACGAATGATGTGCTGGTTCGAGACCTTCTTCTTCTTGCGCGTACGAAGGCCCTTCGTCGGCTTACCCCAGGGGGTAACAGAGGGACGACCAGAGGTGTGGTTCTTGCCCTCGCCACCGCCGTGCGGGTGGTCGACAGGGTTCATGACGGTACCGCGGACGGTCGGGCGCACGTTCATGTGACGCTTACGGCCGGCCTTGCCGATGACGATGTTGGCGTGATCGGCGTTGCCGACCTCACCGACGGTGGCGCGGCAGGTAACGAGGATGCGGCGCATCTCGGAGGAAGGCATACGGACGATAGCGTACTTGCCCTCCTTACCCATCAGCTGGCAGGAGTTACCGGCGGAACGGGCGATAGCAGCGCCCTTGCCCGGCTGGAACTCGACGGCGTGGATGAGCGTACCGACGGGGATGTCGGCGAGGGGCAGAGCGTTGCCCGGCTTGATGTCGGCGTCAGAACCGGACATGATGGTCTGACCGACCTCGAGGCCCTTGGGGGCCAGGATGTAGCGCTTCTCACCGTCAGCGTAGTGCAGCAGAGCGATGCGAGCGGAACGGTTCGGATCGTACTCGATCGTGGCAACCTTGGCGGGCACGCCGTCCTTGTTGCGCTTGAAGTCGATCACGCGGTAACGACGCTTCACGCCGCCGCCCTGGTGGCGGGTGGTGATGCGGCCGTTGTTGTTACGACCGGCCTTCTTGGGCAGGGGCTCGAGAAGAGACTTCTCGGGCTTGGTGCAGGTGATCTCGGAGAAGTCGGAGATCGTCTGCCAACGCCTACCAGCGGAGGTCGGCTTAAGGTGCTTTACAGCCATTACAATCCCTTTCAATAGGAATCCGTTAGCCATCGCAGACAGGGATTCGAGGTTCTGCCTCGGGTGCGATGACACCGGACGTATACACGGTTCCGGGCGTGTCCATTTTATACGCCCAAAACCTTGAGCTCCCGCCTCCCCTATTTGGGAGGCATGAGCTCACTCAACAGCAGCGAGTCTTAGGCCTGGTTGCCAAAGACCTCGATGGTGTCGCCCTCGGCCAGCGTGACGATGGCCTTCTTCCAAGAACGGGTCTTGCCGGCGACATAGCGCACGCGCTTGGTCTTGGGCTTGACCGTCAGGGTGTTCACGCGAACGACCTTGACGCCGAAGATCTCCTCGACAGCGTCCTTGATCTGATACTTGTTAGCATCCTTGGCGACCTCGAACGTGTACTTGTTCAGCTCCATGCCGGAGAAGGAACGCTCGGACACGATCGGACGGATGATGATCTCGTGGGCGGTCATTTATGCAAGCACCTCCCCGAAGTGAGCGGCGATGTCGGCGGGCATCAGCACAGCGTTGTTGTTGACGAGATCGTAGGTGTTGGCCTCGTCGGCAGTGATGATGAACGTCTTGGGAATGTTGCGGAACGACAGGTAGGCGTTGACGTCCTCATCGCGAACGATGATGGTCAGACGCTTGCCCTCAAGGCCGAGAGCCTTGAGCATGGCGACGGCAGCCTTGGTGGAAGGCTTCTCGAAGCCGTAGTCGTCGACGAGCACGAGCTCGCCATCGGCCAGCTTGGCGGACAGCGCGGAGCGCATAGCCAGCTTGACCTCCTTGTTGTTCATACGCTTAGCGTAGGAACGGGGCTTGGGGGCGAAGACAACGCCACCGTGACGCCACTGGGCAGCACGGATGGAACCCTGGCGGGCACGGCCGGTGCCCTTCTGACGCCAAGGCTTCTTGCCGCCACCGGAAACCTCAGAGCGACCCTTAGCAGACTGGGTGCCCTGACGCCAAGAGGCCATCTGGCACTTGACGATGTGGTGCATAACGTGGATGTTCGGCTCGATGCCGTACACCTCAGCGGCGAGCTCGGCCTCGGCGACCTTCTTGCCCTCGCTGTTCTTTACTTCAAACTTTGCCATTTAAGTGTTCTCCTTGGTATGACGCTGGGCTAAATGGGCTGGGCCCTTAGGCCATACGGATGGCGACGAGACCATTCTTGGCACCCGGGACAGCGCCCTTGACCAAGATGAGGTTCTGCTCGGCATCGATGCGGACAACGGAAAGGTTCTTGACGGTAACGCGCTCGTTACCCATGTGACCGGCCATCTTGACGCCCTTGAGGACGCGCGCAGGATAGGCGCACTGACCGATAGAACCGGGGTGACGCTGGAAGTGAGAACCATGCGTCATAGGACCGCGGCGCTGACCCCAGCGCTTGATGCGACCCTGGAAGCCCTTACCCTTGGAGGTACCGATGACGTCGACCTTCTCGACATCAGCGAAATCAGCGACGGTGACGACCTCGCCGACCTTGTGCTCCTCGCCGTTCTCGACGCGGACCTCACGAAGGAAGCGGACAGGCTCGACGCCAGCCTTGGCGAAGTGACCAGCCATGGGCTTGTTCACGTTCTTGGCCTTGATGTCGCCGAAACCGATCTGGACGGCGTCATAGCCGTCGGTTGCCTGAGTTTTAACCTGCGAGACAGCGCAGGGGCCAGCCTGGATGACCGTGACGGGAACGACGTTATCGTTCTCGTCCCAAACCTGGGTCATGCCAATCTTGCGGCCGAGAATCATGCTGATCAAGATATGATCCCAACTCTCGCGTGGTCTTGGGACAATGCGTACGCCACCGAGCGTACGCCCCTAGAGGACCACTACTTACACGACGTGCTCCCCAGCCTTGTATTGCGCCCGGACTACCTGACAACCCTATTAAGCAGGCATTTTGTCCAGCCAGAATACTCCCCTGGTTACACACAGCTGTTTAGTATACACGGCTGCGGGCGTATCCATCGAGATTCATATTTCACTCACATTGTTTACGCAGGTAAAGTGCGTGGCACGTTCCCAGTGTGCGGCGGAGGGGGCGGGCCTGAGAGATATTAAGGTTGCTGCTCTACAGTCCTGCTCACGACGGAGAGCACATTAAGTGCTCTCCTGTTCGTGCGGAACTCGCGACAACCTTAATATCTCTCAGGCCCGCCCCCTCCGCCGCACACTGGGAACGCCACGTTGATGTCTGCTTAACTCTGCTCGTTCAGGCTAATGACTTTGTTGGGGGTCCACTATTTGCTGGAGGGTGAACTTGCATTGCATTGGCTCGCCCTCTGCTTGTGGCTTTGCCTCATCGAAATCAAAAATCATGATGGCGCAGTTGGGAAGTTTTGCTGGGAGCTCGAAGCCCTCTGGGGCTGCAGCCTTGATGAATTGGCGGCTGGCGCTGCCGTGGCTTACTGCTAGGAGGGTTTCGATGCCCTCGGCGCCCATGAGATTGGTGAGGGTGGCTACCATGCGCTCCTGCAGGGCATGACTTCCTTCTCCTCCGAAGGGGACCAGGTCCTCGCCCGGGTCCCAGACGTCGGTGGGCAGGGCGTCGTGGGAGCCTTCTTCGAAGGTGCCGTAGCTGCGCTCGATGATGCCTTCGCAGGGCTCGACTGCTGCGTCCGGGCCAAGGAGTTCGGTAGCGACGAGCTGAGCTGTGTCCATGGCCCGGCCTAAGGGCGAAGAGACCACTTTATCCGGGAAGACACCGTGGGCTTTGAGCCATGCGGCTGCCGTCCGTGCCTGCTGACGGCCCAGGTCGGTCAGCGGTGAATCGCAGCGGCCCTGGACCAGCTTTTTAACGTTAAATTCCGTCTGACCGTGGCGGAGTAGATACAGCTTCTTCATGCTCTCCCCTTCTGCTTCAGTTACCTTGCCGGCACAGCCCTACTCGTGGGTATGGCCGACATAGTCCTCGTCGATCGTGATCTTGGCGACCGACTTGGGATATTCCGATTCGACCCTCTGGGCCAACGCGTTTTTGAGCTCATCGGCTCCCATGCCCAAATCCGAGGGTCGCACGCAGTCAAAAATCACATTGGTGTGCGTGGGGCCCGGTACGCAACGCAAGTCGTGAATCGAAAGGCGGCTATCAATCTCCTGAGCCATGGCGTTGATGCGCAGGCGCATGCTCGCCACTTTGGTGTCGTCGGTCACGATGGGGTCGTAATGGAGCGTGACGATCATGCCGTCTTCGTTTCTAAACGACTGCTCGATGTTATCGAGCGTGTCGTGGCTTTCCAGCGGGCTTGCCTCGGCCGCCATCTCGGCGTGCGCGCTTGCAAACTTCCTGCCCGGACCGTAATCGTGAACCATTAGGTCATGAACACCCAAAACGCCGGGGTAGCTCAAGATCTTGTCTCGGATGTGCTTGACCAACTTGGGATCGGGTGCCTGGCCCAAAAGCGGGCTTACCGTATCCTGGATGAGCTCAAAGCCGCTCCAGCCAATATAGGCGCCAACGGCAAGGCCGACCCATGCGTCAAGATTGATGTGCGTCACCTGCGAAACAATTGCGCACGCCAGCACAGCACCCGTAGCTAGGACATCGTTCTTTGAGTCCTGAGCGGTCGCATGCAGTGTCTCGGACTCAATACGATCGCCGAGCTTTTGGTTGAGGGCCGCCATCCAGAGCTTTACGACCATCGAAAGCACTAGAACCGCCACCAGGGCAAGCGAGAACTCGACAGGCTCGGGGTTGACAATTCGCTCCACCGACGACTTCACCAGCTCAACGCCAATCAGCAGCACGAGCGCCGCCACGACCAGACCCGAGAGATACTCGTAGCGGCCATGTCCGTAAGGATGCTCGGGGTCGGCCGGCTTGCTCGCCAGCTTAAAGCCCAGCACGCTCACGATGTTCGAGCTAGCATCGGACAGGTTGTTCATGGCATCCGCCACGATCGAAACCGATCCCGAAACCACACCAATTGCGCCCTTCGCAGCACATAGTGCCACATTGGCGAGAATACACACCACGCCCGTCAACGTGCCCACGCGCGCACGGTCGCCCTGCGCGCGCTTAACAATCCACTCGACCATCTGCATCCGCCCCCACGGTACTACCTATATATCTATTGCTCAAACGGATTGTAGTGTAGCCACTTTGTCCTCCAGATACAAAAAGGCCGCAACCCGCACGGGCCACGGCCTTGGAACATGACAAAGGAATCGTCCTTGTGTCGCACAGGTTTATGCGCTCACTTCAGCAGCGCTCGCCACTGTTTCGGGTGAATCGGCTCCGTCCCCTGTCGTCTGCCCCTTCGCCGGCACCACGCCAAAGCAGTAGCTCAGCGCCGCAGACACCGCAAATGCCACACCGCCGGCAGCACAGCACCACAGCAGGTTCGAGATGCCGCCCGTGGCAAAGCCAATGACCATGAGGACATTCGTCATGCCAATGGTATAGGCCGTAACGTGGCCCACGGCCGCAACAAGGCCTCCGACGGCACCGCCAATGGCCATGCACGTCAGGCACCTGCCATATTTAAAGCCGCAACCGTACAGCGCCGGCTCGCTTACGCCGCCAAGAACACCCGAGATTGAATAGCCCAGCATGAGCGCCTTCTCGTCCTTATCCGCAACGCGAAGCGACGCGCCAAAAGGCATGCCCCAAACGGCGAACGTCGCCATCGTCGCGGCAATCAGGATGCACGAATCCGTTCCCACACTCATAAACTGCGCGTACGCAAGCGATAGGACAACGTTGCTGATACCCGCGATCTTAAGAAACTCCCAACCCGCGGCAAGCCCCATGAGCGTGAGCAGCGACACGATGCCACCGGAATTGCCAAGCATAAACATAAGCTGGCCCAACAGCATGCCCAGATAGCTGCCCGCCGGCGCTGTAATACACAGCGAAACCGGAACCATGACGAGCATGGTTGCAAACGGAACGAACGAAAATGCCACGGCCTTAGGGATAACTCGATGAAAGAAACACTCCACTCGCCATAGCACGGGCACCGAGATGAGGACCGGAATAACAGTCGTCGTGTAATCGTTGACCGGCGCGGGAAGCAGACCATACACGGAAGTCATCGATGCCCCCGCCGTCGATGCGGCATCGACGAGCTTAAGCAGATCGGGCGCAATCAATACGCCGCCCAGCATCATGCCCAGTTGTTCCGAGCAACCGAGCTGGCGGGCAGCCGCCCAACCAAGATAGATGGGCAAAAAGTAGTAACCGGCGTTATAGAGCCAACTGTAGAACAGGCGATAGATTTCGGAATCGGCAGGCCACAGGCCCAGCATGCCTTCGCCCATAATGACGGCGACGGTGCGGAACAACGCCGCGCAGACAATAAAGGGCAGCGCCGACATCATGCTTTTGGACAGATAGTCCACCACGGCCATGGCGTTTGATGAAACCGTCGTTGTAAACGAGGTGTTAGAAACTTGTGACATGGAACGCCTTTCCCAATGTGACATGCGGACTGCCCCTTTGTCACATCGTGCGGTACTGACCGATTGCGCGGTACTTTTCGTAGCGGAGGTTTGTGAGGGTCGCGTCGTCGAGCTGCCCAAGCGTATCGAAGGCATCAAATGCCGAGGACATGACGGCACCGGCGATCTCCTCATGCGACAGGCCCCTATCGTCAACAATGCCGTCGATGATGCCGAGCGCCAACAGATCGGGGGCCGTGAGCTTAAGCGCTTCGGCGGCCTCATTCGCGCGGTCGGTATCCTTCCACAGGATCGACGCACAGGCCTCGGGGCTCACGACCGAATAGGCCGAGCTCGAGAGCATCAGGATGCGGTCGGCCACGGATAGCGCCAGCGCGCCACCAGAGCCGCCCTCGCCTGTCACCACCGAGACAATCGGCGTCTTAAGGCCGCTCATCTCCATGAGATTCTGGGCAATCGCCTCGCCCTGGCCGCGTTCCTCGGCACCGATGCCGCAAAACGCGCCCGAAGTATCGACCAGGCACAGAACCGGTCGACCAAACTTTTCGGCCTGGCGCATAAGGCGACGCGCTTTGCGGTAGCCCTCGGGATGTGCCATACCAAAGTTGCGACGCATGCGCTCTTTGGTCGTGGTGCCGCGTTCGATGGCGATGACCGTTACGGGGCATCCGTCTTTCCAGCCAATGCCAGCCACCACAGCAGCGTCGTCGCCAAAGTAGCGGTCGCCGTGCAGCTCCACAAATCCATCCAGGCCCAGCGAGATCATCTCGCCTGCCGTGGCGCGATCTGCCGAGCGGGTCTGCTTAACAATCTCGAGCGCGGTTTTTGGTGCGGCCGAGCGCTTGAACAAGTGTCCCAACTTTTTGCCGCGGCGACCCGTATGCACGATCTCATGCGGTGCCCCCAGGCCGGGCGCGTGCCCTTCGTGCAGCGCCAACAGCTCGCCTACCGTGAGCGCAATCTCGCCACGCGGAACAACGGCATCGCAAAAGCCGTGCTCCAGCAAAAACTCGGAGCGCTGGAATCCCTTGGGCAGGCGCTTGTGCATGTTCTGCTCGATCACGCGCGGGCCGGCAAATGCCGTCAGGGCATCGGGCTCTGCCAGGATAATGTCGCCCTCCATGGCAAAGCTCGCGGTTACGCCTCCGGTCGTGGGGTCGGTGAGCACCGTGATATACAGGCCGCCCACCTCGCTGTGGCGCCTAACTGCCGCAGAAATCTTGGCCATCTGCATAAGCGATGTCACGCCCTCTTGCATGCGCGCACCGCCCGAAACGGTAAAGCCGACAACTGGCAATCCCAGCTCGGTCGCATGCTCAAATGTGCGACAGATCTTCTCGCCCACCACGGAACCCATCGAGCCCATCATAAAGTTGGCATCCATAAAGAAGAGAGCTGTATCGCAACCGCAGATTTTGCCCCTGCCGCACACAACGGCATCGCGCTCGCCCGAACGCTCGCTCACGCTCTTGAGTTTGTCGGCATAACCGGGAAACGAGAGGAAGTCCTCCGACGCCAGATTAGCATCCCATTCCTCAAACGTGCCCTCGTCGACCGTCATGCGCATACGGTCGCGCCCGCTCACGCGAAAGTGCTTGCCGCAACGAGGGCAGACCTCGAGGTTGTCGTGCAGGCGCGCCTCATCGATCACACGGCGGCACTCCGGGCACTTGATAAACACGTGGCGCGCGGGAAACTCGGCGCACGACTCGGTCATCGGCCCCTCGAGGACGTTGACCGTCTTCGCTTTTCTATTCATCAGCATAGAGATGCCCCATCAGATCGGTGTGATACATGCCCGACAAGAACTCGTCGTTTGCCAGCACGTCGAGCTGAAGCTCGCTGTTTTCGCTCACGCCCTCGATCACGAGCTCGCCCAGGGCCGAGCGCATCTTGCGAATGGCGCCGTCACGCGTGGGCGCACACACGATGAGCTTGCCGAGCATGGAGTCGTAGTACGGCGGAACGTTCGCACCGGTAAACATGGCGGAATCCCAGCGCACGCGCGGACCACCCGGCACACGCAATGCGGTGACCGTTCCGCATGACGGCAGAAAGTCCGGCGTTTCGGCATTGATGCGGCACTCCATGGCGTGGTTGCGGACCGGTACGTCCTCCTGCTCAAAGGGCAGGGACTGGCCGGCGGCCACGCGCAGCTGCCACTTGACCAAGTCGGTATCGGTCACAAACTCCGTGACCGGATGCTCAACCTGCAGACGCGTGTTCATTTCCATGAAGTAGAAATTGGCCGTCGTCCGAATACAGGAACTCGATGGTGCCGGCGCCTCATAGCCAACGGCACGAGCCAGGTCGCGCGCGGCCTTGTGCATGCGCGCGCGAATGTCGTCGTGTCCGTCGAGGCACGGCGCGGGGCTCTCCTCGATCAGCTTTTGGTTGCGACGCTGTACCGAGCACTCGCGCTCGCCGAGCGAAAACACATGGCCCTGCTTATCGGCCATAATCTGCACCTCGACATGGTGCGCCGGCGCGACGAACTTCTCCATGTAGCACTCACCGTCGCCAAAAACGGCCTCGCCCTCGGCACGCGCTTCGATAAACGCTTTTGCCGCATCTTCCACGCGCTCGACCTTGCGAATGCCGCGACCGCCGCCACCCGCACGCGCCTTGATGAGCACGGGGCAGCCGATGCGCTCGGCCTCGGCCGTCGCCTCCTCGGGGCTTTTGAGCAAATCGCAGCCCGGTACGATGGGCACGCCCGCCGCGGCAGCCGTTCGACGCGCGGCGTCCTTGTCGCCCATGCTGTCGATCACCTCGGCCGAAGGACCGACAAACGTCAGGCCATACTTGTCGCAGTCGCGCACGAAGCTCGCCTTCTCGGAGAAAAAGCCATACCCGGGATGAATTGCCTTGGCGCCCGACTTTACGGCACAGGTGAGCACGGCATCGTCGTTGAGGTAGCTCTCGGCAAGACGCGGGCCGCCGATGCAATACGCCTCGTCGGCAAGCTGCACGTGTAGCGCGTCCGCATCGGCCGTGGAATAAACGGCGACGGTCTTGATGCCCATATCGCGGCACGCGCGGATAACACGGACCGCGACTTCGCCTCGATTGGCGATGAGCACTTTGTCGAACATGAAGCCTTCCTTAACTTTCGTGCATGAGTGCAAAAGACATATCGGCACGGCAGCAAACCTCACCGTTGACGCTCGCAGTACCCGTCGCAAAGCGGAACGGTCCGCGCGCACGCGTGATGGTGCACACCAGATCAACCGTGTCGCCCGGGCGCACCGGACGCTTAAAGCGCACCTTATCGAGACTCGTATAGAACGGCGTCGCGCCGCGTGCCTCCTCATCGCCCATCAGCAGCACGCAGCAGTTCTGGGCGAGCATCTCGCACTGAATCACGCCGGGGACGACCGGGTTTCCCGGAAAATGCCCCTGCAAAAAGTACTCGTCGCCCGTGATCGTGATCTTGCCGTGGGCCTCGTCGCCCACCAGCTCGGCTTCGTCGAGCAAAAGCATCGGTTCGCGATGCGGCAACAGCTTCTTGAGCTCTTCTTTGTTCATGGACATCACCTATCCGATCCTCATAAGGCAACTGCCGAACTCCACGAGGTCGCCGTCGGCCACGCAGATCTCGAGCACCTCGCCGTCTGCCTCGGCCGTCACCTCGTTGAGAACCTTCATGGCCTCGATGATGCAGAGGGTCTCACCGGCCTTGACCTTGGAGCCCACGTGCACAAACGGCTCGTCGCCCGGCGCCGGGGCAGCATAGAAAACGCCGACCATGGGAGCGGTCACCTCGGTGCCCTTGGGCTCCGGTGCGGCGGCAGGCATGGCGACAGGAGCCACCGCCGGAGCAGTCACGGCACCCGGCATAGGCATGGGCACGGCAACCGGCTGCGCGGCACTCGCACGCTCGAGTTCGACCGCGGTGCCATCGGGCTCCTCAACGCGCACGCGCGTGAGGCCACGGTCCTCCATAACATCGGCTATCTCGGCAAGTCTTTTGGAATCCATGCTCTAGCTCCTCGTATATCTACGCAGCGCGATGGCGGCGTTGTGCCCGCCAAAGCCCAGGTTGGTCGAAAGCGCCCAGGTAAGGTCGGCGCGAACCGCGCGATTGGGCGTGTAGTCAAGATCGCAGGCGGGATCGGGTGTGCGGTAGTTAATGGTCGGCGGCACCACGCCCTGCTCGAGCGCCATGGCGCAGGCCATGACCTCGATGGCGCCCGTGGCACCGATCATGTGGCCGGTCATTGACTTAGTCGACGAGACGTGCGCGGCGCGCGCCGCGTCCTCGCCGAGCGCCCGCTTAATGCCTGTCGTCTCGGACGAATCGTTGAGCTTGGTCGAGGTGCCGTGAGCGTTGATGTAGAGACCCTCGGAAGGCTTGACGTCGCCCTCGGCTACCGCCAGCGATATCGCACGGGCAATGCCGGCGGCATCGGGGTCGGGACTCGTAATGTGATAGGCATCATCGGTGTTGCCGTAGCCCACGACCTCGGCATAAATGTGCGCACCGCGCGCCTGCGCATGTTCCATGCTCTCGAGCACGAGCACGCAGGCGCCCTCGCCCATCACAAAGCCGTCGCGGTCTGCATCGAACGGACGGCAGGCCGTCGCGGGATCGGGGTTGGTGGTCAACGCACGGCAGGACGTAAAGCCCGCAACGGCATCGGGGATAATTGCGGCCTCGGCTCCGCCAGCGAGGATTGCATCGGCATAGCCATGCTTGATGGCGCGGAACGCCTCGCCCACGGCATGGGCCGAGGTCGCGCACGCAGTCACCACGGGCAGGGTCGGGCCTTTTGCCTTGTGGCGGATTGCGATATTGCCCGATGCCATGTTGGGGATCATCATCGCGATCATATAGGGCGATGCGCGGCGGGGCCCCCGATCGGCGATCGTATGGACGTTGTCGACGAGTGTCTGCATGCCGCCCACGCCTGAACCCACGTAGACGCCCAGGCGCTCGCGATCAACCGCGCCCTCAACATCGAGGCCCGCATCGTGCATGGCCTCGTCCGACGCCGCCATCGCAAACTGAACACAGGGGTCGAGATGCTTGGCGTCATGCTTGCCAAAGTACTCGTTGCCTTCAAAACCCTTGACCTCGGCCGCCACCTTGACGGCAAACGCATCGGTATCGAAGTGCGTGATCGGGCCGATGCCGCACGTGCCAGCGCACATTGCCGCCCAGGTGGCAAGCGCGGTGTTGCCGAGCGGCGATACGGCACCTATGCCGGTAATTGCAACTCTCTGTTCCATCATGGTCTCCTCATCCAAGCCGTTCTTCGGCCCTGATTTCTACATCGCCATTCCGCCGTCAACGCGTACGACCTCGCCCGTAATGTAGGCAGCCGCATCGCTCGCCAAAAAGCGCACCACGCCGGCCACTTCCTCGGGGCGCGCCATGCGCTTTAGGGGAATCTGCTCCTCGGTTGCCGCGCGAACCTTCTCTGAGAGCTTTGCCGTCATATCTGTCTCGACAAACCCGGGTGCGACCGCGTTCACTCGTACGCCGCGGGGCGCAAGCTCGCGCGCTACCGCCTTGGTCAGGCCGATGACGCCCGCCTTAGAGGCAGCGTAGTTGGCCTGCCCGGCATTGCCCATCAGGCCCACAACCGAGCTCATGTTGACGACGCAGCCGCCGCGCTGGCGCATAAAGTTCTTGGTGAGCGCGCGCGTCATGTTAAACGTTCCTTTAAGATTGACATCGAGCACGCGATCGAAGGCGTCATCGCCCATACGCATGAGCAGGCCATCGCGGGTGATGCCAGCGTTGTTGACGAGCGCCCAAATGGAGCCAAAGTCGTTGAGGACCGCTTCCACGCACGCGTTGACGGCAGCAGGATCGGCCACGTCGCATTGATATGCGCGTGCCGCGGCGCCAGCCGCCTCGCAGGCTTCGCACGTCTCGCGCGCCGCATCGACGCTGCCGGCATAGACGACGGCGATATCAAAGCCGTCCTCCGCCAGACCGACAGCGCAGGCGCGGCCGATACCGCGCGAGCCGCCCGTAACCAGCGCCACGCGACGTGAGTCGTTGCGCTCGAGCGCGCCGTTGTTCAAGTTGCCCATGTCATTCCTTTCGGGTTACAGCCCTGTGGACTATGCGAGCTCGTCGGCAATAGCTGCGACCTGCTCGGCCGTTTCGCACGAATACACGCGAACGTCGCTCAGCGTACGCTTGACCAGGCCCGACAGCGTTTTGCCAGGGCCGACCTCAATAAACGTGTCGATGCCCTGATCCTGCAGAGTATGCAGCGTGTCGACCCAGCGAACGGCATGACTCACCTGGTTGGCCAAGACATCCGATGCCGCTCGCGGGTCCGCCGGATAGGGCGCCGCCGTCATGTTTGCCATGACCGGAATCAGCAGCGGAGACGGCGCGTGGCCGGCTTGGATATACGTCGCCAGCCCCTCAGTCGCCTCTGCCATATAGGGGCTATGGAATGCACCCGACACCGCGACTTTCATAGCGCGGCCGCCGACCTCTTTTACTAGGACGTCAAGTTCCTGCAGTGCCTCGGGCGCTCCGGCCACAACCGTCTGCTGCGGACTGTTGTAGTTGACTGGCCAGCAGTCCTCGCCGGCCTGTTTTGCCAGGCCCTCGACTTGCACCGCATCGAGCTTGATGACGGCGCGCATGCCGCCCGGATGGCGCTCGGCAGCCGCGGCCATCAGCGCCGCGCGCTCGCACACGAGCTCAAAGCCCGCTCGCGTATCGAATGCCCCCGCAAAGGTGAGCGCGGCGACCTCGCCCAGCGAGAATCCCGCACAGGCGGCAGACACCACGCCGCGCTCACGCAGGGCGACGGCAACAGCCAAGTCGTGCACGAACACGCAAGGCTGCGTGTTCTCGGTCTGTGAGAGCTCCTCTTTCGAGGCGCTCCGGCACTGTTCGCTCGTCCCCGGACGCACCTCGTCGGCAATGGCGAACACTTCGGCAGCCGCCGGCGATGCCTCGATCAGGTCGACGCCCATCGCGGGGTGTTGGGCACCCTGGCCGGCAAACAGAAACGCTACGCTACCCATGCTGACGCACCCTTCAGGACATGCTCGGCGCCATCGACCAGATCGTCGACGATTTCGCGTGCACTTTGGCGTTCGTTGACCATGCCAGCAATCTGTCCGCACAGATACGAGCCCTCTTCGTAATTACCGTCCTTTGCGGCTTTACGAAGCGCGCCCGTGCCCATGGCCTCGAGTTCCTCGGCATTTGCGCCCGCCGCCTCGCTCTTGGCATACGCGTTAGTGAAGGGGCTCTTGAGGGCGCGAACCGGATGCCCCGTCGAGCGTCCGGTCGCACGCGTCGACGTGTCGCCCGCCTTGAGCACCAGCTCTTTGTACTGCTCCGATACGGTGCACTCGTTTGCGACCAGAAAGCGTGTTCCCACCTGCACGCCGGCGGCACCGAGCATAAAGGCGGCCGCCACACCGCGGCCATCGGCGATGCCGCCAGCCGCAACCACGGGAATATCGACCGCATCGACAACCTGCGGGACAAGGGCCATCGTCGAAGTCTCGCCAATATGGCCGCCCGATTCGGTGCCCTCGGCAACCACGGCAGTGGCTCCACGACGCGCCACGAGGCGTGCCAGCGCCACCGAGGCAACGACCGGGATGACCTTGATGCCCGCCTCGTTCCACGCCTTCATGTACTTGTCGGGATTGCCGGCGCCCGTCACGACGACCGGCACTCGCTCGTCAATCACGACCTGCGCGACCTCGTCGGCAAACGGGCTCATGAGCATGACGTTGACGCCAAAGGGCTTATCCGTCTTGGCGCGCAACTCGTGAATCTGGTCGCGAAGCCAGTTGGCGTCGGCATTCATAGCCGCGATGATGCCTAGGCCGCCCGCCTCGGACACGGCAGATGCCAGCGAGGCGTCGGCAATCCAGGCCATGCCACCCTGGAATACAGGCTTTTCGATGCCGAGCAGATCGCAGAGAGGAGTCTTGAGCATCTCTACTTCTCCAATGCCGCCTCGACCGTATCGGCGAACTCGCCGACCGTCTTGGGGTTCTCCTCGGTATCGAGCTGGATGCCAAACTCGTCCTCGACGGCGACGAGAATCTCGACGGTGCCCAGGCTGTCGAGGCCAATCTCCTCGAGCGTGGACTCGGGCTTCATCTCGATGTCGTCAAGGCCGGCGGTCTCGCGGATAACGTCGCAAACGCGCTCGAAGGTCTTCTGATCTGCCATGGTAGTTCTCCTTTGGTTGTGCCCTAGGGCGTTTTTATTTCCTATGTGCGACTACTTCCAACGAAGCAGATAGCCACCTATATCCAGACCGGCGCCAAATCCAACCAAGGCGATGGTGTCGCCCGCATTCAGTGCGTCGGTGCGTGCCAGTCGGTCAAGCGCAAGAGGAATGCAGGCGCTCGAAATGTTGCCGGTCTCGCGCAGCGTTCGAACCACGCGCTCGTCTGGCACGCCGAGGCGCTTGACCGCCTGACTCAGGATTCGTTCGTTAGCCTGATGGAATACAAAGTGGTCGATGTCTTCGACCGAAATGCCCGCATCGATCGCAAGCTTATGGACCGTGTCGCAGATGGCGTTGACGCCGAACTTGAACACGCGGCGGCCATTCATGGACAGCACGCTCGCGCTATCTGCGGAAGCCTTAAACGGCGAGGTGCCGACCAGACCGGGAACGCGCAACGTCTCGACGTCGGGCGCCGTCGAAAGCTCAACGGCAAGGGGACTGTCTCCCCCAGCCTCAATCACCGCGGCGCCTGCCCCATCGCCAAAGAGCACGCAGGTGGCACGGTCGGTCCAGTCGAGCGCGCGCGTCATCTGCTCGGCAGCAACGACAAGCACGCGCTCGGCGCGACCGCGGGCGATATAGCCCTCGGCGACATCGAGCGCAAACACGAAGCCGGCACAGGCCGCCGAGACATCGAAGGCAGGGCACGTCGCGCCTAGTCGCTCAGCAACGGCACACGCCTCAGCGGGAACAAGGTGATCACCCGTCGTCGTCGAGCAGACGATCAGATCCAGCTGGCTCGCGTCGATTCCGGACACCCGGAGTGCCCGCTCGCTCGCCGCTACGGCAAGGTCGTCAAGTGACTCGGTGGTGCAGACGTGGCGGCTCTTGATACCTGTGCGGGTAAAAATCCACTCATCCGAGGTATCGAGGAACTCAGACAGCTCGTCATTGGAAACACTGCGCTCAGGAAGCGCCGAGCCTGTTCCAAGAATCGTGAAACCCATCACTAACCTCCTTTGAGTTGTTGACGTGTTTACATCGACCAAGAGAGGATAGCGCATTTCAGTCCTTGTTGACGTGTTAACATTAAATTGTCTAAATGCGACAAAGGCTTCACATTGTGTCTATCTCTCGACACCATTGCTCGATTGCCTTATTAACTTAGGAGGTAGCAGCCGTTATGGATGCCAAATTAACGATAGTCGACGTAACTGGATCGACCAACGATGACCTGCTCGAAGCAGGAAAACAGGGAGCGCCGCACGGCACAGGACTTGCCGCCCGGGCTCAGACAGCAGGACGCGGTCGGCGCGGCCACAAGTGGGATTCAACCGCCGGCAACCTATTGCTTTCGATTGTCCTGCGTCCATGCGTTAATCCTGCAAAGTACTCTGGTCTTGCCGCCGTCAGCGGCCTAGCGGTGCTCGAGGCGCTCGGAAAGCAGGGTCTTGCAAACGAGATTGGTCTCAAATGGCCCAACGACCTGGTCGCGCAAGGGCGCAAGCTCGGCGGCATTCTGGTCGAGGCCGCACGCGATAACGAAGGCAGGCCTTTCGCCGTCTGCGGCATTGGCGTCAATGTGAACTATGTGCCCTCGGAGGTTCCCGATGGCGGCCTGCCGGCAATCGGCCTGTCAGTCCTCAATGAGAACGTTCCCACCGTCGATGTACTACTCAAGGATGTCTATCACGCGGTCGTGAACGCTGTGGACGCGTGGGCAGATTTGCTCAACGCCATGAAAGAAGACGCCGGATCACTCGCGCCCGTCCACGATGATTATGTAGCTCACCTCAATTGGATTGGGGAAACCGTTATCGCCCGCTCCCCTGCTGGAGATGAGCTGGCACGTGGAATTTTTCGAACCGTCGATGATTATGGTCGCGCGTGCATCGAAACGGAAGACGACTTGCGATCCTTCCATTTTGAGGAGGCATCGCTGCGTCCCGTGAGCGAATAGGGCGCCGCAGCCACCTACTCGTCAGCATTGTCCGACAGTCCAAACCACCATTCAAAACAAAAGGGCCCCGCTACCGTAATGGCAGCGGGGCTCTGTAAGCTATGAGCGATATCGCTTAGAGCTTGATGTCGATGTCGACGCCAGCGGGGAGGTCGAGACGCATGAGCGAATCAACGGTGCCCGAGGTGGGGTCGAGGATGTCGATGAGGCGCTTGTGGGTGCGCATCTCGAACTGCTCACGGGAGTCCTTGTTCACGTGCGGCGAGCGGATAACCGTGTACAGGTTGCGCTCGGTGGGCAGGGGGACAGGACCGGAAACGCGAGCGCCGGTCTTCTGAGCGGTCTCGACGATGAGCTTCGCGGACTGATCGACGACCTCGTGATCATAGCCCTTGAGGCGAATGCGGATCTTCTGGGTAGCCAACTTAAACCTCCAAAGAGTGCGAGAGATGCTCTCGCGGATTACGTAACAGGGAGCTCGAACTTAGGCGTTCTTGCTCATGACCTCGTCCACGATGGACTTGGGCGCGGGCTCATAAGAGTCGAACTGCATCGTGTAGGATGCACGGCCCTGGGTCTGGGAGCGAAGGTCGGTAGCGTAACCGAACATCTCGCCCAGCGGCACCTTGGCACGGATGAGCTTGCTGTTCTTGCGATCCTCCATGCCCTCGATCTTGCCGCGGCGACCGGAGAGGTTGCCCATGACGTCGCCCATGTACTGCTCGGGGGTCTCGACCTCGACAGCCATGATCGGCTCGAGCAGCTGCGGATCGGACTTCTTGAGGGCGTCCTTGATAGCCATGGAACCGGCAATCTTGAAGGCGGCCTCGGAGGAGTCGACCTCGTGGTAAGAACCGTCGAACAGGGTGACCTTAACGTCGAGGACCGGGAAGCCGGCGATAACACCGGTGTTCAGGGCCTCCTGGATGCCCTTGTCGATGGACGGGATGTACTCCTTGGGCACGACGCCGCCGACGATAGCGTTGACGAACTCGTAGCCGAAGCCCTCCTCCATCTTCTCGAGCTTGATGACGGCGTGGCCGTACTGACCGCGACCACCGGACTGACGGACGAACTTGCCCTCAGCCTTCTCGACGTCGTGACCAGCGGTCTCGCGGTAGGCAACCTGGGGCTTACCAACGTTAGCGTCAACCTTGAACTCACGAAGCAGACGGTCGACGATGATCTCGAGGTGCAGCTCGCCCATGCCGGCGATGATGGTCTGGCCGGTCTCGTGGTTGGTGGACACCTGGAAGGTCGGGTCCTCCTCGGCGAGCTTGGTCAGAGCCAGGGACATCTTGTCCTGCTCGGCCTTGGTCTTGGGCTCGATGGCAACGTCAATAACGGGCTTAGCGAACTCGATCTTCTCGAGGACGATCTCCTTGCCCTCGGCGCACAGGGTGTCACCGGTGGTGGAGTTCTTGAATCCGACGCAAGCGACGATGTCGCCGGCGGCAGCGTCGTCACGGTCGATACGCTCGGCGGCGTTCATCTCGAGGATGCGGCCGAGGCGCTCGCGCTGACCGTTGGAAGCGTTGACAACGTAGGAGCCGGACTCGGCGCGGCCGGAGTAAACGCGGACGTAGGTGAGCTTACCGACGAACGGGTCGGTCATGATCTTGAAGACCAGGCCGGAGAAGGGCTCGTCGAAGGAAGGATGACGCTGGATCTCCTCGCCGGTGTCCGGATCGGTACCGGTGACGGCCTCAACGTCGAGCGGGCTGGGCAGGTAGTCGACGACAGCGTCGAGCAGCTCCTGGACGCCCTTGTTCTTGTAGGCGGAGCCCACGAAGACGAGGTTGAGCTCGTTGGCCAGAACGCCCTTACGCAGAGCAGCCTTGAGCTCCTCGACGGTGAAGTCCTCCTCCATGAGGATCTTCTCCATGAGCTCGTCGTCAAAGCTGGCAGCAGCGTCGAGGAGCTCCTCGCGCTTGGTGGCAGCGATGTCGGCGAACTCAGCCGGGATCTCGTCCATCGGCTCGGGGTAGGTCATGCCCTTCTCGTCGGCCTTGAAGTCCCATGCAGTCATGGTGACCAGGTCGATGACGCCCCAGAAGTTGTCCTCGGCGCCCATCGGGACCTGAGCGGCCACGGCGTTAGCGTCGAGACGATCCTTCATGGTCTCGATAGCGTTGAAGAAGTCAGCGCCCACGCGGTCATACTTGTTGATGAAGGCGATGCGGGGGACGTTGAAGGTAGAAGCCTGACGCCAAACGGTCTCAGACTGGGGCTGAACGCCGGCAACGGCGTCGAAGACGGCGACAGCGCCATCGAGGACGCGCAGGCAGCGCTCGACCTCGGCGGTGAAGTCAACGTGGCCCGGGGTGTCGATGATCTGGATGCGGTAGTCCTTACCGTCCTTGTTCCAGAAGCACGTGGTAGCAGCGGAGGTAATGGTTACGCCGCGCTCCTGCTCCTGAACCATCCAGTCCATGGTGGCAGCGCCCTCATGGACCTCACCGATCTTGTGGGTCTTACCGGTGTAGTAAAGAATACGCTCGGTCGTGGTGGTCTTACCGGCATCGATGTGGGCCATGATGCCGATGTTACGGGTATCGGAAAGCTTGTACTTAGGCTTAGCCATGTTAGTTCCTTACCTTAACTTACCAACGATAGTGAGAGAACGCGCGGTTGGCCTCGGCCATCTTGAAGACGTCCTCACGCTTCTTGACGGAAGCGCCCAGGCCGTTGGAGGCGTCGAGGATCTCGTTGGCGAGACGCTCGGCCATGGTCTTCTCCTTGCGAGCGCGGGAGAAGTTGACGATCCAGCGGATACCCAGAGCGGTGGAACGACGGGAGTTGACCTCCATCGGGACCTGATAGGTAGCGCCACCGACACGCTTGGGCTTAACCTCGAGCGTGGGCTTGACGTTGTCCATAGCCTTCTTGAAGGTAGCGAGAGCGTCGCCACCCTCGGACTTCTCGGCAACGATCTCGAAAGCGGTGTAAACGATGCGCTCAGCGGTGGCCTTCTTGCCGTCAAGAAGGACCTTGTTGATGAGCTGAGTCACCAGGCGGTTGTTGTAAACGGCGTCAGGCTGAACCTCACGACGATTAGCTGCTGCACGACGCGGCATGTGAAATCTCCTTAAGTGTCTACCGTGCGGCGCTCAAGACGGCACACGGCGAAAGTATCAAAACGTTATCTGGCTTATTTAGCCTTGGGGCGCTTAGCACCGTACTTGGAACGGGCCTGCATACGGTTCTGGACCGGAGCAGCGTCGTAGGCGCCACGGATGACGTGATAACGGACACCAGGGAGGTCACGGACACGACCGCCGCGGACGAGCACGATGGAGTGCTCCTGCAGGTTGTGGCCCTCACCCGGGATGTAAGCAGTAACTTCGATGCCGTTGACAAGGCGAACACGGGCAACCTTACGAAGAGCCGAGTTCGGCTTCTTGGGGCTCGTGGTGAAGACGCGGGTGCACACGCCGCGCTTCTGGGAGTTGTGCTGCAGAGCAGCGTTCTTGGACTTCTTGGGCACGGAACGACGGCCCTGGCGAACCAGCTGGTTAATAGTAGGCAAAGCGTACTCCTTCTCGAATGATTCCAGCTTTCTGTAAAGTGCAACGGCTTGAATCGAGGGGTCAGCATCCCCCTACGAAACACGCAGTTCGATAGGATACGTGGCGTTAGCTGTGCCGTCAACAGACCACGCCGCCGGGCGTATCCCAAAATAGCCATATTTCCGCAAAGCCTCCATAAAAGGAATCCCCGCCTGTGCGCAAGTGCCCATTCCAGCCGTCCATGTAACGCAAAAATGGCCGCTTCCTCTAGCAGGAAGCGGCCTAGACCTTACGAATAGACGATGGTAAAGGGTACTTCTGTTTCGGTCTCTCCTGTTGATGTGCATCTCGTGCCCTCGAGGGTCACCGAGACCACTTGATCGACATTGATCAGTTTTGTCGGAACCCAGATGTTCTCTCCGCTATTGCGCGCCATCGAAACATAGAAATTGTACGCCCCTGCGTCGTCATCTTCGATAATCTGCTCCGATCCATCCTTGAAGCTGACGGTCAGTTTATGATCAACTGCTTCATAGCCCAGATCATCGATGTGCGTCTGGATGGAAAACGGGCTGATCTCGAGAGGCGAGTCGTCGGAGCGGAGCTCCTTTGTATCGACGTGCGCTCCGACGTTAAACTCTGGCGTCGATACCTCGATCACCTTCGCATCCTCACCTTTGCCCTCCGTCCAACTGATATTCCAGGTGACCGCATGTCGTAAATCTCGATCGCGATTCCAAGATGCAAAGTACATCGTGCCGTTAATGACCGTGTCGCTTGATGTGTCTTTATCAATGGTGCAGCGTGTATCAGCCCATTCCTCGCCGAAGTTCATGCTGGGTGTACTGACGCCCCCTTCTTCTTCACCATAGAGAACAAGTTCGCCAAGCTCTGCCGCCGGCTTGTAGTAGTTAACGCCATTCGGATTGGACAATGTAAACGTCACAGCACCGCAACCGTTCTCGTCGATTGCCATCTCATGAATGTCGAGCGTATAGCCGTTGCCCTCGACGGACAGATTGACCTTCTGGACTGCACCCTCCAGGCTTTGGGGCGCGATACCATCACCAAACTCTCTGGTGTAGGTATATTTCGTCCCCGACGAGCCGCCATTTGTCCAGGTAACGGACTCTCCGTTGCCATGGTTTCCCCAGGCAGAGGCAAAATAACTGGAATTGACAACAGCGTAGGCGACCCCTCCGGTCGCCAGCACTCCGGCAAGACATCCGATTACGGCAACATACAGAGGCTTCGCGTGACCCTTTCGGCGAAGCGGCTCGCCAGCAGCGGCATAAAGAACACGGTCAGCAAGATCGCTATCGGCTTGGACGGACTCGAAGGCCTGCTTGATCTGGTTGGATTTCACGGTCGCCCTCCTCTAGGATGAACTTGAGCTTCGATCTGCCGCGAGCTAAACGCGTTCGAACGGTCGCGGCTGGCACATGCAGTAACTCGGCAATTTCTGAAGTCGAGAAGCCCAGATAGTAATAGAGCACGATGGAGATACGGAATCGTTCCGGAAGCCGCATGACGTCTAATAGGACGGCCTTGGTCTCGTCCTGCGCCGTCAAGAGCGAATCGGTCAGACTTTCAATATCCTCCACGCGCCTCCACGGCTTTCGAAAGAGAGATTTGCATTCATTGATCGTGACCCGGATGAGCCATCGACGAAGATGCTCCCAGCTTTCAAAATGCGTATCACTTTTGAGTAACTTTAGAAAGACGTCTTGAGCGACATCGTCGGCGTCGGCGCGATCGCGCAGGTACGTCATAGCGATTCGGAACACGACATCCCGGTGGTCCTCGACCGCCTGTCTAAAAGCTTGTTCTTCCATAATCACCTCCCGGTGACGTTAATGGTTCTCAATGAGGCCCTCACCATAGATACGCTCTTGCCGGACTAAATGTTTCAAATCCAAGCAGGAAAAACCTACCAAAATAAACCTGTCCCTTTTTGGCAAGGGATCAACGGAGCGCAACAGGTTGAGCATACGCAAGCGAGCGGCCCCCAGAGCGTACAAGGTGGCATGAAAAAGGCAGGGCATTGACCTTTTGGTCATGCCCTGCCTTTTGAATGACAGATTGTAGCTCTGGGGGCCGCGCAGCGACGGAGGTCGCCGCCGTTCGTTAGAACGGCGGAACTAGTTACTCCTCGTCGTTGTCCTTGGCCTCTTCGGCGTCATCGGTGTCCACGAGCTGGTTGAGCAGCTCGTCGAGGGAAGCCATGTCCTCGTTGATGGCACCGTTGGCGGGAGCCTTCTTGTCGTCGATCGGGGCGCCCAGGAGCTCCTCGTCGGCGTCGGCGTGATGCGTCGGCGTGGCGGAGGTGCCCAGCAGGATGTCGTCCGGACCGTCGGGGCTAAAGACCATCTGCAGCAGCTGCGAGAGGTCTTCCTCGTCGGCAACGTCGTCGTTGTTCTCGAGGATGTAGAGCAGGTCGTGGGCCTCCAGACCGTCACGGAGCTCCTCGATCGCCTTGGCACCGATACCATCGATGCGCAGCAGATCCTCCTCGGACTTGCCAACCAGGTCGCCGACCGTCTCGATGCCGACCTCGCTGAACTTGTTGGTCCAGCGCTGCGACACGCCCAGATCGTCAAACAGGTACAGGCGAGCCTTCTCGGCGGAGATGGTGTGGCCGTTGCGGGTGAGCGAACCGTCAGCACCGCCGAACTCGTCGTAGCCGGCCCAGTCGAGCTGCTGCGGGAGCTGCTCGTCCAGGTCCTTGAGCTCCACAGGAGCCCACTCGGGCAGCGACTTGGCGTTGGGCGAAGCCGGACCGTCGATGTCGACATAGCCGTCGGCCGTGCGATACGTCAGCTTGGCGTTGGCGTACGGCTTGAGACCAGTACCAGCCGGGATCTTCTTACCGACGATGACGTTGGACTTAAGGTCGAGCAGGTGGTCGACCTTGCCCTCGATGGCAGCCTCGGTAAGGACGCCGGCGGTACGGATGAACGAAGCGCTCGACAGCCAGGAGTCGATGTTGGACGCGACCTTGAGCGTACCCAGGATGACGGGCTCGGCCACGGGAGCCTGACCGCCCAGACGGGCAACGCGCTCAACCTCGTCGGCGAACTCGTAGCGGTCGACGTACTGACCAAGCAGGTACTTGGAGTCGCCGGGGTTGGTGATCTGAACGCGACGCAGCATCTGACGTGCGAGCACCTCGATGTGCTTGTCGTTCAGGTCAACGCCCTGGCTGGTGTAGACGTCCTTAACGCTCTCGACGAAGGTGTGCATCGTCGACTCGATGTCGGTCAGCTTGCGCAGGTTGCGGAAGTTGACGAAGCCCTTGGTGATCTGGTCGCCGGCGCGAACCTCGCAGCCGTCCTCGATCTCGGGCATGAAGCGTACCGAAGCGGGGACGCGACGCTCGTCGAGGACGCGGGTGTGATCCTCGGAGTCGGTGAGCGTCAGCACGTACTCGGACTTCTCGGGCTTAATCGAGAGGTGGCCGGAATACGGAGCCAGCTCGGCCTCGCGACCCAGGATCTTCTCGTTGACGTTGCCGACGATATCGAACATACGGCTGACCGTAGGCAGACCCTGCGTAATATCGTCGACGCCAGCGACGCCGCCGGAGTGAATGGTACGCATCGTAAGCTGCGTACCGGGCTCGCCGATGGACTGGGCGGCAATAATGCCGACCGCGGTACCGATGGCGACCGGACGACGGGTGGAAAGATCCCAGCCGTAGCACTTCTGGCACACGCCGTACTTGGAGCGGCAGGTGAGCAGCGCGCGGAGCTTGACCTTCTTGAGGCCCGCATCGACCATCTTCTGGATGTCGGCGACCTTCTCGATGTAGCCGTCCTGCTCAAAGAGCACGGTGCCATCGGGAGCCACGACGTCCTCAATGAAGCAACGGCCGACGAGGTCGGTGTTGAGGTCGGTGGTGCCGGGGATGATGAGGTTGTAGGTGACGCCCTCGTGCGTACCGCAGTCCTCCTCGCGGACGATGACGTCCTGGGCCACGTCGACCAGACGACGGGTCAGGTAACCAGAGTCCGAGGTGTGGGATGCGGTATCGACCAGGCCCTTACGGGCGCCGTAGGTCGAAATGAAGTACTCGAGCGGCAGCAGGCCCTCGCGGAAGTTCGCCTTAATGGGGAGGTCGATCGTCTCGCCGGACATGTCTGCCATCAGGCCACGCATGCCGCCGAGCTGACGCAGCTGGGTCTTAGAACCACGGGCGCCGGAGTCGGCCATCATGTACAGCGGGTTCTCCTCGTCGAACATGTCGAGCATGAGCGCTGCAACCTTATCGGTACAAGCGGTCCACTCGTTAACGACTTCGATGTGGCGCTCCGTCTCGTTGATGAAGCCCTCCTCGAAGTACTCGTTGATCTGGTCGACGTTGGCCTGGGCGCGGTCGAGCAGCCCCTGCTTCTCGGCAGGGATGAGAGCGTCCCACACCGAGATGGTGAGGCCGGCGCGGGTAGCGTAGTGGAAGCCGGAGTACTTGATGGCGTCGAGGATCGGGCCGACCTTGGCCTCGGGGTAACGATCGCAGCAGTCCGCAACCAGCTTGGCCACGTCGCCCTTGACCATCTTGTAGTTCATGAACTCATAGTCTTCGGGCAGGCACTGGCGGTTGAAGATGATGCGGCCGATAGAGGTCTCGAAGCGCGCGGTCTTGTTGCCGGTGACGTCGTAGTCGACAAACTCGTTCTTGCCGTTCTTGACGCGGAAGATACGGGTGCCGTCCTCGTTGATGACGTTGGCGTTCTCGGCGGACACGCGGACCTGGATCTTGGCCTGCATGTCGACCTCGGAGCGGCAGTCATAGGCGTGCAGCGCGTCGTCGAAGCTGGCGAACACGTGGTTCTCGCCCGGCAGACCGTCGCGGACCTGGGTCAGGTAGTACACACCGATGATCATGTCCTGCGAAGGGATGTTGACCGGCTTGCCGGATGCCGGCGAGCGCAGGTTGTTCGCAGAGAGCATGAGCACGCGGGCCTCGGCCTGAGCCTGGCTGGACAGCGGCACGTGGACAGACATCTGGTCGCCGTCGAAGTCGGCGTTGAAGGGCGAGCAGACCAGCGGGTGCAGGTGGATAGCCTTGCCCTCGACCAGCACCGGCTCAAAGGCCTGGATGGACAGACGGTGCAGGGTCGGTGCACGGTTGAGCAGCACGACGCGGCCGTCGATGACCTCTTCGAGGATGTCCCACACAAAGGTGGCACCACGGTCGATAGCGCGCTTGGCGCCCTTGATGTTCTCGACCTTGCCAAGCTCGACCAGGCGCTTCATGACGAAGGGCTTGAAGAGCTCCAGCGCCATGGTCTTGGGCAGACCGCACTGGTGCAGCAGCAGCTTGGGGTCGGTAACGATTACCGAACGGCCGGAGTAGTCGACACGCTTGCCCAGCAGGTTCTGACGGAAACGACCCTGCTTGCCCTTGAGGGCCTCGGCGAGCGACTTGAGCGGGCGACCGCCACGGCCAGAGACCGGGCGACCACGACGGCCGTTGTCGAACAGGGCGTCCACGGACTCCTGGAGCATGCGCTTCTCGTTGTTCACGATGATCGCAGGGGCGTCCAGGTCGAGCAGGCGCTTGAGTCGGTTGTTACGGTTGATCACGCGACGATACAGGTCGTTGAGGTCGGACGCGGCGAAGCGGCCGCCGTCGAGCTGGACCATCGGGCGCAGATCGGGCGGAATGACCGGGATGACGTCCAGAATCATGTTCGCGGGGCTGTTGCCGCCCTTCAGGAAGGCGTCAACGACCTCGAGGCGCTTGACGGCCTTCTCGCGCTTCTGCTTCTGGGAGTCCTCGTCGGCGATGATGGCCTTGAGCTTCTCGGCCTCGGAGGGGAGGTCGATGGCAGCGAGCAGGTCGCGGACGGCCTCGGCACCCATGCCACCCTTGAAGTACATGGAGTAGTAACGGGTCATCTCGCGGAACAGCGGCTCATCGGAGATGAGGTCGCGCTCGGTGAGCTTCATGAAGGCGTTGAAGGCGTCCGTGCGGAGCTGCTTCTCGTCCTTGCACTCTTCCTCGATGTCGACGATGCCGGAGGCGATCTCCTCGGGGGTCAGCGGCTCCTCGTCGGAGAACTCGTCAAAGTTCTCGGGGTCGCCCTGCTCCTTGAGGGACTCGATCTGGCGGGCGCACTCGGCATCGATCTCTTCCAGATCGGCGGCGAGCTCCTCGCGCAGGTCGTCGGCGTCGGCCTCGCGGGCCTCATAGTCAACCTCGGTGATGATGTAGCTGGCAAAGTACAGAACCTTCTCGAGGTCCTTGGACTTGATGTCGAGCATACGGCTCATCGGGAAGCTCGTGGGGCTCTTGAAGTACCAGATGTGGGACACGGGAGCAGCGAGCTCGATGTGGCCCATGCGGTCGCGACGCACCTTGGCCGAGGTGACCTCGACTCCGCAGCGCTCGCAGACGATGCCCTTAAAGCGGATGCCCTTGTACTTGCCGCAGGAGCACTCCCAGTCCTTGGCGGGACCGAAGATCTTCTCGCAGAACAGGCCGTCCTTCTCGGGCTTGAGGGTACGGTAATTGATGGTCTCCGGCTTCTTGACCTCACCGTGCGACCAGGAACGGATCTGGTCGGCGGAGGCAAGGGAGATCTTTACCGAGTCAAAATCAGTAGCTTCGAAATCTGCCACAGTCAACTACTCCTTATCAGTGGTCGTGGCGGCGACAGCCTCGGGTGCCTCGGCGGTCTCGGCATCCTCGGCCTCGACGTCGGCGTCAACGCCGGCGAGCGCAGCCAGGTCGTCGAGAGCGGAGGTCTCCTCGGCGGTCACGGGGGCGGAGGCGTCCTCGTCGGCATCGTGCATGGGCTCGATGTCCAGTGCGAGGGAGCGAATCTCCTTGACGAGAACCTTGAAGGACTCGGGGATACCCGGGACCGGAACATTCTCGCCCTTGACGATGGACTCGTAGGTCTTGACGCGGCCCACGGTATCGTCGGACTTGACGGTCAGGATCTCCTGCAGGACGTTGGAAGCACCGTATGCGTACAGTGCCCAAACTTCCATCTCGCCGAAGCGCTGGCCGCCGAACTGGGCCTTGCCGCCCAGAGGCTGCTGGGTAACCAGGCTGTAAGGGCCGGTCGAACGGGCGTGGATCTTGTCGTCGACCATGTGGCCGAGCTTGAGGATGTAGGACGTACCCACGGTAATGGGCTCGCGGAACTCCTCGCCGGTGCGGCCGTCGAACAGACGGGTCTTGCCGCGCTCGTCAAGCTGGGTGACGAACTCGGGGCGCATGTGATCGCCAAAGGCAGCGGTGGCCTTGTTGAGCATGTTCTTGTTGGCACGACGGATGACCTCGGCGATCTCGTCCTCCTTGGCGCCGTCGAAGACGGGCGTGGCGGTAAAGAACGGACCCGGGATGTACTTGTCGGAGTCGGCCTGCTCGGTATCCCAACCGCAGGCAGCAGCCCAGCCAAGGTGGCACTCGAGCAGCTGGCCGACGTTCATACGCGAAGGAACGCCCAGCGGGTTGAGGATAACGTCGATCGGGGTACCGTCAGCCATGTAGGGCATGTCCTCGACCGGCAGAACGTTACAAATAACACCCTTGTTGCCGTGGCGGCCGGCGATCTTATCGCCCTGCTGGATCTTACGGCGCTGGGCGACGTAGACGCGCACCTGCTCGTTGACGCCGGGGGCCAGGTCGTCGCCGTTCTCGCGGCTAAAGCGGACGACGTCGATGACGCGGCCGTAAGCGCCGTGAGGCATCTTAAGGGAGGTGTCGCGAACGTCGTGAGCCTTGGCACCGAAGATGGCGCGCAGCAGGCGCTCCTCGGCGGTCAGAGCGCTCTCGCCCTTGGGGGTAACCTTGCCGACCAGGATGTCGCCAGGGCCGACCTCGGCGCCGATGCGGATGATGCCGTCCTCGTCGAGGTTGGCAAGCATGTCCTCGGAGAGGTTCGGGATCTCGCGGGTGATCTCCTCGGGGCCGAGCTTGGTGTCGCGGGCGTCGATCTCGTGACGGGTGATGTTGATGGTCGTCAGCAGGTCCTCGGCCACCAGGCGCTCGGACACGACGATACCGTCCTCGTAGTTGAAGCCTTCCCACGGCATGTATGCCACGGTGAGGTTCTGGCCCAGTGCGAGCTCGCCGTGATCGGTCGAAGGACCGTCGGCCAGAGGCTCGCCCTGCTCAACGGTGTCACCGACGCGCACGAGCGGACGGTGGTTGATGCAGGTGGACTGGTTGGAGCGCTGGTACTTGGCCAGGTGATACTCGTCCATGCCGCCGGCATGCTTGACGATGATCTTGGCGGCGTCGGCAAAGATGACCTCGCCGGCGTTCTTGGCCAGGGTGACCTCGCCGGAGTCCAGAGCGGCGCGACGCTCCATGCCGGTACCGACATAGGGAGCGGCGGGATGAACCAGCGGCACGGCCTGACGCTGCATGTTGGCGCCCATCAGCGTACGCTTGGCGTCGTCGTGCTCGAGGAACGGGATCAGCGTGGCTGCGACGGAGAGCATCTGACGCGGCGAGACGTCCATGTAGTCGACGTCCTCGACAGGCACATCGGCGGGAGCGCCGAAGGAGCCGTCGAAGTCGCGGGTACGGGCGATCACGGTGTGCGGACGGACGATCTTGCCCTCGGCATCGGTCGTGATGAACTCGTTGGTCTTGGGATCGAGCGGCGTGTTGGCCGGCGCGATGACGTGCTTCTCTTCCTCGTCAGCGGTCATCCAGTCGATCTGGTCGGTGGCAACGCCGTTCTCGACGCGACGGAACGGGGCCTCGATGAAGCCGTACTCGTTGACGCGGGCGTAGAGGGCGAGCGAGCCGATCAGGCCGATGTTGGGGCCTTCGGGGGTCTCGATCGGGCACATGCGGCTGTAGTGCGAGTTGTGAACGTCGCGGACGGCCGTCGGCACGTTGGTGCGGCGGCTGGAGCCGGACTTGTGGCCGGCAAGACCACCAGGGCCGAGTGCGGACAGACGGCGCTTGTGGGTCAGACCGGTCAGGGGGTTCGCCTGGTCCATGAACTGCGAGAGCTGCGAGGAACCGAAGAACTCCTTGATGGAGGCCACGATCGGGCGGATGTTGATGAGCGACTGCGGGGTGATCTCGTCGATGTCCTGAGAGCTCATGCGCTCACGGACGACGCGCTCCATACGGCTCATGCCGATACGGAACTGGTTGGCGACGAGCTCGCCGACGGTACGGATGCGGCGGTTGCCAAAGTGGTCGATGTCGTCGACCTTGAAGCCCTGCTCGCCGGCAGCGAGGGACAGCAGGTAGCGCAGCGTCGCGACGATATCCTCGTCGGTGAGCACCGTGACCTCTTCCTCGGTGGTGAGGTTGAGCTTCTTGTTGACCTTGTAACGACCGACGCGGGCCAGGTCGTAGCGCTGCGGGTTGAAGAGCAAACCCTCGAGCAGGCTGCGGGAAGCGTCCACGGTGGGAGGCTCGCCCGGGCGCAGACGACGGTAGATCTCGATGAGGGCATCCTCGCGGGTGAGGGCGGTGTCGCGCTCCAGGGTGCGCTTGATCACATCGGAGTTGCCGAGCAGCTCGATGATGTCGTCGTTGGTGACGGCGATGCCAAGGGCGCGCAGGAACATCGTGGCGCTCTGCTTGCGCTTACGGTCGATGGAGACCATGAGCTGGTCGCGCTTGTCGACCTCAAACTCAAGCCAGGCACCGCGGGACGGGATAATCTGGGCCTTGTAGATCTGCTTGCCCGAATCCATCTCGGAGCTGTAGTACACGCCCGGGGAGCGGACGAGCTGCGAGACGACGATACGCTCGGTACCGTTGATGATGAAGGTGCCCTGATCGGTCATCATGGGGAAGTCGCCCATGAAGACGAGCTGCTCCTTGATCTCGCCGGTCTCCTTGTTGGTGAGACGGACGTCGGTCAGAAGCGGAGCCTGATAGGTCATATCCTTCTCGCGGCACTCCTCGACGGTGTGCGCGGGGTCGCCGAACTGATGCTCGCCGAAGGTAACCTCGAGAACATGGTTCTGGCTCTGGATGGGGCTGGATTCCTTGAACGCCTCACGAAGGCCCTCGTCCTTAAAACGCTCAAAGGATTCCCTTTGAACAGAGATAAGGTTGGGGAGCTCCATGGCCTCCGGGATTTTCCCGAAGCTGACGCGCTTGCGCTCAGTGGCAGTGTATGCGTAGGTCACCAGGTTTTTCCTCCTTCACGGAAATGCTCGGTGGGTTGGCGAGGCATAGCTTCGCCAGTTATCGCAATCTAATAGTTTATCAGGTACCGACCGTTGGGCAAGAAAAGCCTTGACGCGATTGAGTTTTTGGAGTAGTAAAGTTTTTCGGCAGAAAATATGCAGGTAGATGTATGTGTATCGAACATCTGTTCATATATTTTCTGTGAACAGAGGGCCGGCAATCGCAGCTCTTATAAAAAACGGGCGCGAACCGAGGTCCACGCCCGTAAATGTCGATGCCCGAAGGCTTACTTGCGCATCAATCCGCCGCGCTCGTCGATGGCGTCCCAGAAGGCATCGGCAAAGCGGGGGTCGCTTGCAGCCATGAGGGCGTTGGTGGCCATCCAGCCAGAGGGAGTGCCGGTGTCGTAGCCCGACAGCGGGTCGATGACGACGGCGTACATGGCCTCGCGGTCGAGCGAACGGGCCATGGCGTCGGTGAGTTGGATCTCGCCGCCCTTGCCGGCCTGCTGATCTGCCAGCAAGTCCATGACCAGCGGACTCAGCAGGTAGCGACCGACGATGTACAGGTTGGACGGAGCAGCCTCGGGAGCGGGCTTCTCAACCAGACCGCCGATACGCCAGACAGCGCCCGGCTCGGCATCGGCAACGTCCTCGGCGCCCTCGAGCGAACCGACGCGCTCGCCGGCGATAACACCGTAGCGGCTGACTTCCTCGGGCGAGCAAGCAGCGACGGCGATAACCGAAGCGCCACCGTGCTCCTTGGAAACGGCGAGCATCTTGTCGCAGATGTCGCGGTTAGGCACAACGTAGTCGCCCAGAAGAACCAGGAAGTTCTCCCCTGCCACGGCGTCGGCAGCAGAGCGAATAGCATGGCCGAGGCCCTTGGGCTCGTACTGATAACGGAAGTCGACCGGCATACCGCCAGCGTGGGCGACGGCATCGGCATAGGCGTTCTTGCCGCGCTCGCGCAGCAGGTTCTCGAGCGAACGGTCGGGCTGGAAGTAGTTCAGCAGCTCGGGCTTGCCGGGCGAGGTAACGATGATGGCGTCGTCGACCTCCTCGGGGTCGAGTGCCTCCTCGACGACGTACTGAATGACGGGCTTGTCGAGCACCGGCAGCATCTCTTTGGGCGTGCACTTGGTGCCAGGCAGAAAACGCGTGCCAAGACCGGCGGCGGGGATGATTGCCTTCATGTTATTCAAAGATCCTTTCGCAGGCGCAAAAGCGCCCCGTGCGTGCGGCGCACAGCCGCAGACCAAATTGCGATACCCAAGCATCTTACCGCTGGAACTATATGTCGCTACAAGGCAGAGACAATTCTTCAGCAGGTCAACGCAAATTATTGCTCGAATGGTGCAATTTTATTGCCCAACGGCAGGGCACCCGATACGACGCAAATCACAGAACATGGCAGTTTGAGCAACCGATGTCGGTGAACCGAAAAACAAAAAAGACGGGGCTCGCAATGCGAACCCCGTCTGCAAAGGAATCTGGCGAGAAAGCCTGATTACTTGAGGGTGACAGCAGCGCCAGCAGCCTCGAGCTTCTCCTTGGCAGCCTCGGCGTCCTCCTTCTTGGCACCCTCGAGAACAGCCTTGGGAGCGCCCTCGACGACCTCCTTGGCCTCCTTCAGACCAAGGTTGGTGAGCTCACGGACGGCCTTGATGACCTGAATCTTGTTGTCGCCGAAGCCCTCGAGCACGACGTCAAACTCGGTCTTCTCCTCGGCCTCAGCAGCGCCAGCAGCGGGAGCGGCGACAACAGCAGCAGGAGCAGCGGCGGAAACGCCGAAGGTGTCCTCGATAGCCTTAACGAGCTCGGAAGCCTCGAGAAGGGTCATTTCCTTAAGAGCATCGATGATCTCATCGGTGGTAAGCTTAGCCATTTCTAAGTCCTTTCGGTTTCCGTGCGGATGCACGGAGATCAGTTAAAACACGGCGCGAATGCGCCAGGGGTGCGGCGTTGCCGCCGCGGGTGAAAACAGCGACTAGGCTGCCTTCTGCTCGGAGACCTGCTGGATCGAACGAGCGAGACCAGAGGAAACGCCGTTGACGCAGACGGCGATGTCGCGAGCGAAACCGGAGATGAGACCGGCGATCTGGCCGAGAAGCTGATCCTTGGTGGGCAGCTCGGCGATAGCCTTAACATCATCAGCGGAAACGGCCTTGCCGTCGGAGATACCGCCCTTGATCTCAAGGACGCCCTTGGACTTAGCGGAGAAGTCCTTAAGGGTCTTAGCGGCCTCGACCGGCTCGGTCTCGTAGAACACATAAGCGACGGGGCCGGCGAGGATCTCGTCGAGCTCGGGCTGCTCCTGGTTCTTGAGAGCGATCTTGACCAGGTTGTTCTTGTAGACCTTCATCTCGGCGCCGCACTCGCGAAGCTGATGACGCAGCTCCTGAGCCTGCTTAACCGTCAGACCGTTGTAGTTGACGACGAACAGACCGGCGTTCTCGGCGATACGGGACTCGATCTCTGCAACCTTGTCGATTTTGTACTGCTGGGGCATGAATTACACCTCCTCGAATTCTTTCCGGGCACGGTCCGCCACAAGGACGTGACGGGGGCATGTCCAAAAAGAAAGCCCCCGCGCTGCATGAGCGACGGGGGCGAGAAGACATATCTACTCGACCACCTCGGCTGGCGGGAAGTCCCATTAAGCTCGCGGGCGATGCCCGTTTGCGCCGGCTGTCTCTGGCAGCGGATTCGTGCGTGAACCGAAAGTATTATGGCGGGGACCCCGGCGTCGGTCAACGGAAATCCGGGCTGCACACAATTCCACCATTCCGGCCGCGCCGCCGAAGGCCAGGCGCAAGGTTTCTGCGTCGGTCAAGTCCTGGCTCGCTCGAAGAGCACATTTAGTGCTCTTCGGCTCGTGCGGAATCTACGAAAACCTTGCGCCTGGCCTTCGGCGGCGCGTGCCTGCGTTGACTTTGGGCAGCCCGGGTTTTCGTTGGCTGACGCCCCACTCATAATGCTTGGGTCGGTGGGCTGATGTGTTGCGTCCCGTTGGGCTATAAGGTTGAATGAAGGTGGACAGGCGATTTAGGCCTTCGTCCAGATCTTGGTCGGAGACGCAGTAGCTTAGGCGGATGTGACCTTCGGTTCCGAAGCAGTCGCCCGGGACTAGGGCTACGTTGGCCTCTTTGATGGCTTTGATGCAGAAGTCTTCGCTGGTTAGGCCGAACTTTTTGATGCTCGGGAAAGTGTAGAAGGCTCCTGCGGGCTCTACTACGTCGAGGCCCATGGCGTTTAAGGCTGCGAGTACGCGTTCGCGGCGGGCTCGGTAGACTTTGAGCATGGGGGTTGGGTCGACGGTCAGGGCTCGGGCTGCGGCGTCCATTTCGAAGGAGACAGCACTCGATACTAAGTATTGGTGAGCCTTTGCGATCTCGGCGATGACGGGGGCTGCGGCTGCGAGCCAGCCCAAGCGCCAGCCGGTCATGGCCCAGGGCTTGGAGAAGCTCTCGATGACCACCGTCTGGTCGCGCAGCTCCGGGTGGCGCTGGGCAAAGCGCTCGTAGCCATCCACATAGACCAGACGGTTGTATACGTCGTCGCAGACTACGTAGATGCCCGCCTGCTCTGCCACGCGCGCCACGGCGTCGAGCGATGCCGTGTCGAGGATGCAACCCGTGGGATTGTTGGGCGAGCAGATGACGATGGCCTTGGTCGCCGGGGTCACACAGGCGCGAAGCGCATCCTCGTCAATCTGAAATTGCGCAGGCTCCGTATCCAAGAAGACCGCCTTGGCGTGGTTGGCCACGACAATGCTCTCGTACAGGCCAAAGGCGGGCGTGGGGATAATGACCTCGTCGCCGGGGTTGAGCATAGCCATAAATGTTGCCGACAGGGCCTCGGTCGCGCCGTCGGTCAGGATGACCTCATCGGCGGAAAACGCCAGGCCCGCGTCACCCATATATTCGGACAGTGCCTCGCGCAGGGCGGGGCGACCGTTGTTGGGCGGATAGTGCGTGTCGCCGCGGTCCAACGAAGCAGTCACCTCGGCGCTAACCACATCGGGCGTGGGAAAATCGGGCTCACCGAGCGCAAGCGCAATGCATCCCGGATGCTGCGCGGCGAGTGCGTTAATCCGACGGATGCCGGAGGGCTTGAGCGTGGCAAGCGAGGTATTCATGGGCAGACGCATGGCATTCCTTTCGTGAGGGTTGCACTAGGATAGCGCGGCGGAGCGCCGTCATACGGTGTAACCTAAACGGAAACCGACCGGAAAGGAGGCGGCATGGAGACGACCGCACGCGGCGATGTACCAAAAACACTGCATAGCATCGCGTTTGTCAGTATTCCCGATAGCGCCGATCTTGAGTTTTTGCTCTGGGACCTTCAGGATGCCATCGCAGCCTATGCGCAGCTTTCCGGCACCGCACTCCCCCATCCAGTCGACTTGAAGGCGAATAGCGCCGATACCGCCGATGGCATCGTGCTCGCCGTTGAGGATATGCCCGATGACGAGGCAATGACAGACATCGAGAAGGCACTCAATCGCTTTGGCGATACGGGGACGCGCGTCTATGTCGTCGTTCAGGCCATCTACGAGCGTACCGAGGGGGCGCGCATGCTCATCGAGCGCCTGCGCCAAGCTTGCGAACTCCGTAGGCTAACGTGGTGCGGCGGCGTTATCGCCTGCACCGGCAGCGGCATCGCAGCGCTTCGCCACTCCCCACGCATGGGACTGCTGCGTCGGCCGTTTTCCGAAGCGATGGATAAGCTGGTGGGTGCCGTGCGCATGGGCTGCTCGGTTGAGCACGCCCAGCTGCTTGGCGGCGGCAATGCCGATGGTGTCGACGTCGACGGCATGGTGCGTGTCGAGCCCGCGCTGCCCGCGCCGATCTGGCGCACCATCATCAAACGCCTCGGCGCCCATGCTCAATCAAATATCTAAATTAGAGAGCAGCCCAGTCAACTGCCTCGCGCCAGCGCTCGACAAGGCGCTCCAGACGCCAAGCCGCATTGGCAGGACTTGTCGAGGGCAGGACGATGGCGGGCAGCCCGGTGCGTTCTTGTAGATAGCGCTTGTAGAGCCGGCCAGCCGTACCACCGTTGCATATCACCTGCTCAATGGGAGCTGCGTCGGTAATGCACTCGATATGTGCCGGCACAACGTTACGAATGCTCGCGTCGCTCGAGCCCTTAATGTCACAGCTCTCGATCACATCCCACAGAGCCACGCCGCCGTTCAGCAGCATGGATCGCTTGGCGGCAATTGAGGCGTCGAGCGTCGCGGGCTCGCTGTCCGCCAAAGGGTCGCCCTCGTTGGGCGGCACAGGCACTCCGAGGCACGCGGCCATCACGCGCCAAAAGCGGTTCTGCGGATTGCCATAGTAGAAGGCATTGGCACGCGAGAGCACCGAGGGAAACGACCCTAGCACCAAAACGCTCGAGCGCTCGTCAAACACGGGTTCAAACCCATGCTCAATATGTTGATAGCCCTCGTCGGACGCAGCCATGGCCTAGGCCCTCAGCAGATAACGCACCTCGTAGGGCGCAAGCTCAAGGGCACCCGTCAGCTCAACCGTGGGCGCGCCGTCGGCCAGCAGGTCGACAAAGGACCCATTGAGCTCGCCGGCGCCAAAGGTGTAAGGCTCGCCCACGGCGTTCACCGCCACGAGCACCGTCGCGTCGTCGCAGGCACGCTCGAACAGCAGCTGCTTGTTCTGGATCACCACGTTGCGGTACGCGCCGTAGTTGAGAGCGCGTGCCGCCGCACCGTCTGTCGAGCGCAGGTGCGCGAGCTGCTTGATGAAGGCCGTCAGCTCGTTGGGCGCAGGCTCATCGAGCGCAGGGCGCAGCGCCCAGTCGCCATCGGGGCCGCCCTTTTCGCCAGCAATCCCCCACTCGCTGCCATAGTAGACACACGGAATGCCTGGCATGCCAAAGAGCATGCCATGGGCGGGACGCAGGCACGACTTGTCGGTGAGGATGCTTGCCAGGCGCGGCACGTCGTGGTTGTCGACAAACGACAGCAGGTGTTTGCCGCGGTAGATGCACCACGGGTCGCCGCCAAACTGGCGGTGCAGCGAATGGGCGATCTCGAACATGTTGACCGAGTTAAAGCTGGAGTACAGGCCCTTGTAGCACTCGTAGTTGGTGCAGGAGTCGAGCATCTCGTCGTTGACGATCTGGTTGTAGTCGCCGTGGAGCGTCTCGCCGATCAGCACAAAATCGGGCTTGAGCTCGCGGGTAAAGGTATGCAGACGACGCATGAAGTCGCGGTCGAGCATATAGGCAACGTCCAGGCGCAGGCCGTCGACGCCAAACACGTCAGCCCAACGGCGCACGGACTCGAGCAGGTAATCGACCACGGCGGGGTTTTGCAGGTTGAGCTTCACAAGCTCAAAATGGCCCTCCCAGCCCTCGTACCAAAAGCCGTCGCCGTAGCACGAGTCACCGTCAAAGCTGATGTGGAACCAGTCCTTGTAGGGCGAGTCCCACTTGCGCTCCTGAACATCGCGGAAGGCCCAAAAGCCGCGACCGACATGGTTGAAGACGGCATCAAGCACCACACGGATGCCATGGGCATGCAGTGTCTCGCACACGGCGGCAAAGTCGGCATCCCCACCCAGGCGACGGTCGATATGGCGCAGGCTGCGCGTGTCGTAACCGTGGCTGTCGGATTCGAGCGGCGGGTTGATGAGCACAGCGCCAACGCCGAGTTCCTGCAGGTAGTCGGCCCATTGGGCGATTTTCATAATGGGAGCATCGGGGTTAGGCGCGGCGTTGGCAGCCTGGGCGAGTTCATCCTCGGCAACGGGCGCGGCGTTTTCGCGCGGAGCTCCGCAAAAGCCCAGCGGATAGATCTGATAGAACGTCGTCTCGTATGCCCACATAGCAACCTCCCGGCAATCTTTCACGCAACGCCATCCATTGTATGCCCGCCGCGCATCCCCTCCCCCAAAATAAGTTGCGGTGAAATAGGGACTGTTGAGACCAATAAACCGGGCAAACAGTCTCTATTCCACCGCAACTGATGAGGGGACGTGATTAGGCGACAGGCTTTGCGCGGTGTATGGCCGGGAATAGCACCGTGATAGCGAGAATGACACCCACGACGGCAATCGCCCCGCCCGCGCAACCGATCCAGGCGATGCCGGGACCCGACACCACGGCGCCGCCGACCGCGGTGCCCGTGCCGATACCGAGGTTAAACAGGCCCGAGAAGATCGACATGGCGACGGCCGACGAATCTGCCGGCGTGTACTTGATGAGCTCGGCTTGGAACGCCACGTTAAAGGCTGTGGAGCAGCAGCCCCATAGCGCGCAGACGGCAAGCACTGCTACGAACGACGATGCGACCGGACCCATGAGCAGCAGAGCCACCGGCACGCCGGAGAGCGTGATAGCTAAGAACGGAAAGCGATGCCCATCGAACAGTCGGCCGAACAGCCAGCTTCCGAGCAGACCGGAGCAGCCAAACGCCGTCAGCGTCATGGTGATGGCGCTTGCGTCGACATGGGCGACCTGCGCCAGGAAGGGCTCGATATAGCTGTAACCCGCGTAGTAGCCGGTCGCCATAAAGACCGTGACCGCGTAGAGCGCAATCAGGAACGGGTTCTTGAGCAGCTCGGGCAGCTGTTTGACGGTAAAGCGCTCGCCCGCCGGCATGACCGGGAACACCGCTGCCTGGTACACCACCGCGGCGGCAGAGAAGGATCCAACCACGGCAAACGTCATGCGCCAGCCCACGGCCAGGCCGATGGCGCGACCGATCGGTAGGCCGAAGATCTGCGCGATGGACGAGCCCGTGGCGATCATGCTGATGGCGAGCGCCCCATGACGCGTATCGACCAGGCGCGAGGCTATGATCGAAGCGACCGACCAGAACACGGCGTGCGCGCAGGCGACCACCAGGCGTGCGCAGACCAAGATGGGATAGGTCGGCGCCACGGCGGACAGGAACTGACCCAGAGAAAACACGGCAAGCACGCCGAGCAGCATACGCTTGAACTCAAAGCGCGAGGCAAACACCATAAGCGGCAGCGACAGCAGCATGACGCCCCAGGCGTAGACCGAGATCATGATGCCTGCCTGGGCCTCGGTGAGCGAGAACGATGCGGCAATATCAGTCAGAAGGCCAATGGGCATGAACTCCGACGTGTTGAACACGAACGCACAGCAGGCGAGCCCGATAAGCGGGAGCCACTGCTTGAGCGAGATGCCATCTTGTCTTGCCTGAGTCATGTAGGAACCCTCTCCGATTGTCTTGAGCGATGGGCGATTATATAGCAACGGCCCCGCATCCGTCAGCAACAGATGCGGGGCCGTAATCAACTCAATACACAGAGGTTGCGCCATCAATAAATAACTAAGCCAGCCCCAGCAATATGCCCGCCGAATGCACGACAAACGCCACAATCCAGGCGACCGTCACTTGAAACGCGAACACGGCCACGGCATAGCGCGTGCCCAGTTCACTCTTGACGGCGCCGATTGCCGCTACGCAGGGCGGGTACAGCAGCGTAAAGACCAGGAACACGTAAGCGGTAAACGGCGAAAACATGCTCGACAGTGCCGCGGGCGACGTTGCACCCAAAAGCACGGTGAGGGTCGAAATGACGCTCTCCTTGGCGATAAGTCCGGTGACGAGCGCCGTGGATGCACGCCAATCGCCAAAGCCGAGCGGCGCCAGCGCCGGCGCGATAATGCTACCCAAACCGGCAAGCAGACTCTGCGACTGATCGGCGACCACATTAAAGCGGATATCGAACGTCTGGAGGAACCAGATGGCCACGGTAGCGGCAAAGATAATGGTAAAGGCCTTGGTAATAAAGTCCTTGGCCTTATCCCATGCCAGCATCACCGTCGTCTTGACGCTCGGCAGGCGGTAATTGGGAAGCTCCATGATAAACGGCACCGGGTCGCCCTTAAATGCCGTGCGGTTGAGCACCAGGGCGGCAATGCAGCCGACCACGATACCAATCAGATAGAGCGAGACCATGGCGGGAACTGTCGCCTGCGGGAAGAATGCCCCGCACAGCAGACCGTAGACCGGCAACTTGGCCGAACAGCTCATGAACGGCGTGAGCATGACCGTCATCTTGCGGTCGTGCTCGGATGGGAGCGTACGGGTCGACATGATAGCCGGCACGGTGCAGCCAAAACCGACGAGCATAGGCACGAAGCTGCGGCCCGACAGGCCAAAGCGACGCAGCACTTTATCCATGACAAAGGCCACGCGCGCCATGTAGCCGGAGTCTTCCAGAATGGAGAGGAACAAAAAGAGCACGACGATAATCGGCAGGAAGGTCAGCACGCTGCCCACGCCCGTAAGCACGCCGTCGACAGCCAGCGAGCGCACCACGTCGTTGGTGCCGAACGCCTTGAGGCCCGCATCGGCCGAGGCGATGATGGCAGCGATGCCGTCCTCCATAAGTCTCTGCAACGCCGCGCCGATCACGCCAAACGTCAGCCAAAAGACGAGACCCATGATCACCAGGAACGCCGGAATGGCCGTGTAGCGACCCGTCAGGATGCGGTCGATCTTGACGGAACGCACGTGCTCGCGGCTCTCGTGCGGCTTGACGACGCAGCGCCCACACACGTCGCCGATAAAGCCGAAGCGCATGTCAGCCAGTGCAGATAGACGGTCGGTACCGGCCTCACCCTCCATCTGGGTAATGATGTGCTCGATGGCGTCAAGTTCGTTACGGTCCAGATGAAGCGCCTCGGTCACCAGCTCGTCGCCCTCAACCAGCTTGGTCGCCGCAAAACGCACCGGGATATGCGCCGTCGCGGCATGGTCCTCGATAAGGTTGGCGATGCCGTGGATGCAGCGATGCAGCGCGCCGCCGTCTGGGCCATCGGGCGCACAGAAGTCCAGGCGACCGGGGCGCTCGCGGAACCGCGCCACGTGCAAGGCATGATCCACCAACTCGCCAATACCCTCGTTGCGGGCAGCGCTAATGGGGACAACAGGCACGCCCAACAGGCTCTCGAGCAGGTTGACGTCCACGGCGCCGCCGTTGGCCGTCACCTCGTCCATCATGTTGAGCGCGATGACCATGGGGCAGTCGAGCTCCATAAGCTGCAGCGTCAGGTACAGGTTACGCTCGATGTTGGTGGCGTCGATGATGTCGATGATGGCGTCGGGGTTTTCGTCCAGGATAAATTGGCGACTGACGACCTCTTCGCCCGTGTACGGCGACAGCGAATAAATACCGGGCAGGTCGGTAACGTTCGCCTCGGGGTGGTTGCGGATGGTGCCATCTTTGCGGTCGACCGTCACGCCGGGAAAGTTACCGACGTGCTGGTTGGAGCCCGTCAGCTGGTTGAACAGCGTGGTCTTACCGCAGTTTTGGTTGCCGGCGAGGGCAAAATGCAGCGGCGCGCCCTCGGGCACGGCCGTCTTTGCCGCACGGGGCGAATACGTCCCCTCGCCGAGTGCCGGGTGCTCCGTCGTGCCGATTGCGACGTTAGTGCGCGGACCCGTGTCTGTGTCGTGAACACCCACGAGCTCGATGCGAGCAGCATCGTCCTTGCGCAGCGTCAGCTCGTAGCCGCGCAGGCGAATCTCGAGCGGGTCGCCCATGGGGGCGTACTTCATCATGGTGACTTCGGTGCCCGGCGTTAGACCCATGTCCAAAATATGCTGTCGGAGTGCCTGATCGTCCGATGCCACCGATGCGACAACGGCGTCCTTTCCGATCTCGAGTGTATCGAGCTTCACGCGCTCATCCTTTCGTTAGACGCGGTTAACCGTTCACCGGGGCTAACCAACTCGTAACGACAAATGATAGCGCTCTGAACTATTTTATAAAGTCAAATACCGATGTTTACCTGCGCAAACTTTATGCGGTGCGCCCCGAAAGCTCTTTGCGCATACCGCTCAGCGAGATCGAAATGGAACCCGACCGCGCGGTAGCAGTGAGTCGATCACCCTCAACCGACCCCGTGCATGTAAAGGGCGCCTTGCCCATCAAGACGTGGGAGATAGTGCCCGAGAACTCAAAGAAATCGCCCTCAGCGCGGGCACCCGAGAGAGCGATATTGAGACCCTTGACGTTTAGTACTGCCCTGAGCGCGCCGTTCACCCCATGTGAAAACGTCACCTCGCCGCGTTTGCTCCCCACCGGCGTCTGGGCCAAAACCACATACGTACCCTCAAGCATGGCTCCTCCTCTAAGCAGACTTTTTGAAACGGGCAAGTAGTCTACTTTTACATATGGCGCTCCAGGAAGCGGAAGGCCAGGCGGATCCAAGGACGGACTGCCACTTGCTTGTCCTCGTTATCGACCGCGGTATTGGCGTTGCCGAGCGAAAGGCCGTGGCCACCCTGGTCAAAGACGTGCATCTCGCATGCGACCCCTTCCTCGGCCATGCGCTGCGCAAACGGATAGACCTGCGCAATCGGCGCCGTCTTGTCGTCCGAAACGCCCCACACAAAGGTCGGGGGCATCTGGCGCGAAACGTGCGTGGTAGGGCAAATGTCGGCCAGGTGCTCATCGGTCGCCTCGCCGCCCGTCACCATCGACAGATAGTCGTTGAGCAAATCGCGCCCCGTCTTGCCACCCGTCTTGGGCACGCGCAGGTCGATGCGCGGGTCGCGCGTCTGCATATCGCGCACATAGGCAAGGTCGAGCAACGGATAGCCCAGCACCACGGCGTCGGGACGAATATCCTCCGGACAAGCCCCGGCAAGGCCCGCGAAAGGTCCGGTCTTCCACTGCGTTGCCAACGAGGCGCAGATCATGCCGCCCGCCGAGAAACCCACGATGCACACGCGCTTGGGATCGACATGCCACTCGTCGGCGTTGGCGCGCACGGTAGCGACCATCTTGGCGAGGTCCGCCTGCGGGTGCGGAAAGCTCACGTCGCCCGTGGCGCTCGTCACATAGTTGAGCACAAAGGCCTGGTAGCCGCGGTCCAAAAACGCAAACGCCACCGGGTCCTGCTCGTGCGGAGCGATATGCGTAAACCCGCCTCCGCCGCAGATGATCACCGCGGGGCGGCGGCCATTGGGCTTGTCGGGCAGCGGCTCGGCACCCAGATACGTAAACGTCGCCGGATAATCCTCGGTCGGCTCCTCGCCCCACAGCGCATGGTTCTCAATAATCATAGGTGCTCCCTCCGTGCGATTCGTGCGCACTCGTTTTTCGCACCTTAGCGTACCCCACTTGAGCCCGCGGCGCAGAAACACCCCCGCAATGAGTTGGCCTTCAACTGATATATCACAAAATCGCTGTTCAGAGGCATCGTTAAGCAGCGTAAAATAGGAGCGCTGACCATGCTGGGAAACACGTACGAAACGTTTCCGGCAAACCACACGCGTGCAACATGCACGCCTGATACGTTGGAGGCATCTATGGGTCTGCTCGATTCGCTCAAGTCCACGTTCACTTCGTCGGGCGAGGCGTCCGTTCCGCCCGCAGCAAGCTTCGCCACCCGCGAAGGCGTCATCTACGCTCCCGTCAACGGCGTGCTCGTCAATCTGAGTGAGGTTCCCGACGAGACCATCGCCTCGGGCATGCTCGGCCAGGGCTACGGCATCGAGCCCATTACCGACACCATCTATGCGCCCGCCAACGGCCGCATCGGCGCCACCACCGTCACCAACCACTCCATCGGCATGATCACCGAGGACGGTCTTCGCGTGTTCATCCATGTTGGCCTGGGCACCGTGGAAATGAACGGCAAGGGTTTTGCCCGCTTTGTCGAGATGGGCGACACGGTCAAGGCCGGCCAGCCGCTCATCAGCTTCGATCGCGAGGCCATCAAGGCCGCCGGTCACGAGGACATCGTGACCGTCATCATCTCTGAGCTCGACCGCCTCAAGAGCATCGACCACGTCGGCGAGTCTGGCACGCTTATCGGCGGCAATCCGCTCGTCAAGCTTGGCGATCCGCTGCTGGTTGCCAAGACCAAGTAGCCAGGCCCCGCGCCACACAGCCAAAAGGCACCTCGTCAAGCGCCCGCGACCATTTGGCCGCGGGCGCTTTTCGTTTGAAAAACCATCCCGCCAATGCCTTATCTGTATAGCCCAAATGAGCCGAGCTGCTAGAATATCGAACTGTATGGATAACTATCATTCAACCGTTATGGGAGGATACGTGAACCGCACCAAAATCGCGCAGCTCTATGCCGATGCCGAGTCGCTCGGCGGCCAGACCGTCACCGTCGCCGGCTGGGTCAAGTCCGTCCGCGACATGAAGAACTTTGGCTTTGTCACGCTCAACGACGGCAGCTGCTTCCGCGACCTGCAAGTCGTCATGAACCGCGAGGCACTCGACAACTACGACGAGATCGCCCATCAAAACGTCTCGGCCGCACTCATTTGCACCGGCACCGTCAAGCTGACCCCCGATGCGCCCCAACCTTTCGAGCTTTCTGCCACCTCCATCGAGGTCGAGGGCGTCAGCGCCCCGGATTACCCGCTGCAGAAGAAGCGCGCAACCGTCGAGTTCCTGCGCACCCAGCAGCACCTGCGCCCGCGCACTAACCTGTTCCGCGCCGTGTTCCGCATCCGCTCTGTCGCGGCTGCCGCCATCCACCGCTTCTTCCAGGAGCAAGGCTTTGTCTACGTCAACACCCCCATCATCACCACGAGTGACTGCGAGGGTGCCGGCGAGATGTTCCGCGTGACCACGCTTGACCCCAAAAACCCGCCCCTCACCGAGTCCGGCGAGGTCGACTGGAGCCAGGACTTCTTTGGCAAGCACGCGAGCCTTACCGTGTCCGGCCAGCTCAATGCCGAGAACTTTGCCATGGCCTTTGGCGACGTGTACACCTTTGGCCCCACCTTCCGCGCCGAAAACTCCAACACCACGCGCCACGCCGCCGAGTTTTGGATGATCGAGCCCGAGATGGCCTTTGCCGACCTGAACGACTACATGGATAACGCCGAGGCCATGCTCAAGTACGTCCTTAAGGACGTTATGGCCACCTGCCCCGACGAGCTCAATATGCTCAACAAGTTTGTGGACAAGGGTCTGCTCGAGCGTCTGGACCACGTGGCAAACTCCGACTTTGCCCGCGTCACCTATACCGAGGCCGTCGAAATCCTGGAGCAGGCCGTCGCCGCCGGTCACAAGTTTGGCTATCCCGTGAGCTGGGGCATCGACCTGCAAACCGAGCACGAGCGTTTCCTGACCGAGGAGCACTTTAAGCGCCCGACCTTCGTAACCGACTACCCGGCCGAGATCAAGGCGTTCTACATGCGCATGAACGAGGACGGCAAGACCGTCGCCGCCGCCGACTGCCTGGTGCCGGGTATCGGCGAGATTATCGGCGGCTCCCAGCGCGAGGAGCGCCTGGATCTGCTCGAGGCCCGCATCAAGGACCTGGGCATGAATCCCGAGCAGTACAAGTACTACCTTGACCTGCGCCGCTACGGTTCCTGCAAGCACGCCGGCTACGGTCTGGGCTTCGAGCGCTTGGTCATGTATCTGACCGGCGTGGGCAACATCCGCGACGTCCTGCCGCACCCGCGCACCGTGGGCAACGCCGACTTCTAATCGCCACAGCGCCACCAAACACGTTCCAGCGCATCACGCCAGCGCCTCTCGGCAAGCCGAGGGGCGCTTTTTTCAACAGCATCCGTCAATCTTTTGGCAAGTTTTTGGTCAGTTGGGCAGGGCTGTTGAAAACTCGACCCGCCGCTTGCCGACGGCTACCGACCGCCCAGGGCGTCCTGCACCCCTGGGAAAGCCCCGCGTCCTAGGCTCCATACCGTCGCCACCCAAAACGGAAAGGACGTGGGCGCCATGACCGAAACCGCTGTTGAAACTTACGAGACCACGACGAGGGGCGCCGCCTCGATGGCAGCCTATCGCGCCGTTCGCATCCTGCAACTATTAAGCGAAAACACCGGCGAGGACAAGGCCATGCTTTCCGATGAGTTGATCCGGCGCCTCGCCCATCCCGACGACCCCGCCCGCATGCCCATCTCGGCGGCGCGGCGCAGCATCTACACCGCCATCTCCGCACTTCGCCATGCCGGATACGAAATTGAGTACAAGCGCGGCGTGGGCTATCGACTCTTGACCCGTCCGCTCACCGACGAAGAGATCATCCGGCTCCACGGCATGGTCATGCGCAACCGCTCCACGCCCATCGCCATTCGAAAGAGCATGGCGCAGCACCTGGTCGCCATGGCGAGTGCCGACGTTCGCGGCTACCTCGATGCACCCGAGCCTGCTCCAAGCGCAGGCGACAAATCCACCAAGGCCACACGCACGCCCGTCAAGCGCATCGATGCCTGCGAGCTCATCGAGCAGGCCATCGACCACGGAACCACGGTGAGTTTTGATATTTCGAGTGTCACGGCACGCGGAGAGGTCGAAGTGGCACGGATGACACTCCGGCCCTTTGCCATCAAGCAACGAGACGGCATCTCGTATTTGCTGGGAACGGTCTATGACGCGCGAGGCGCCGATGACACGTTGCGTACCGTAGAGATCGGCCGAATGAGAAACGTCACCACACGTCTCCTCGACGGCAAGAAGCTCTTCGCCGCCCTGGACGAGGACGATGCCTCCTCCGCCGCATAAGACCCTCCGCCGCCCATTCGACTACCCGTACCGCCCATCCGATTCTGTATTAAAAAACCCGCCAGGCTGTTGTAAAAATGGACATCAGCGCTACTATAGTCCCACTTGCACTTTGTCCCAGTGCAGTGTTTCCAGCCATTTTTATACTGGGGGTAATGATATGAAGGACATCACCATCAGCCGCAGGAGCCTTCTGGTCTCCGCTGGCCTGCTCGCGCTCGCCCCGCTCGCCGGATGCGGCGGCAACTCTGGTTCCGGCTCTGCTGCCGCCGGTTCCGACTACACCATCGGCGTTCTGCAGCTCACCGAGCACTCCGCACTCGACGCCGCCAACGATGGCTTTGTCAAGGCCATCAAGGAGAGCGGCCTTAAGGTCAAGATCGACCAGAAGAACGCCCAGAACGACCAGTCCACGTGTAAGTCCATTGCCGACAAGTTTGTGGGCGACAACGTCAGCCTGATTTATGCCATCGCCACGCCCGCCGCGCAGGCTGCCGCCGGCGCCACGGCCGATATCCCCATCGTGGGCTGTGCCATCACCGACTACGCCGCCTCCGGCCTGGTCCAGGACAACGACAAGCCCGGCACCAACGTCACGGGCGCTTCCGACCTCACCCCGGTCGCCGAGCAGCTCGAGATGATGCAGAAGGTCCTGCCCGACGTTAAAAAGGTCGGCCTGCTCTACTGCACCGCCGAGTCCAACTCCGACGTCCAGATCAAGGCCGCCAAGAAGGAGCTCGACAAGCTGGGGCTCGAGTACACTGACTTCACCGTCTCGAGCTCCAACGAGATTCAGTCCGTCGTCGAGTCTGCCGTGGGCAAGGTCGACGCGCTGTACTCCCCCACTGACAACACCATCGCCGCGGGCGCTTCGCAGGTCGGCCAGATCTGCAAGGAGAATAAGCTCCCCTTCGTGACCGGCGAGGAGGGTATGTGCATGGCCGGCGGCCTGTTCACCCTCTCCATCAACTATAAGGACCTGGGCTACGCCGCGGGCGAGATGGCCGTTAAGATCCTGAAGGGCGAGGCCAAGCCCGAGGATATGCCGATCAAGCACCTCTCGAGCAAGGACCTGGTCGTCGTCAAGAACGACGAGATGGCCGAGGCCCTAGGCATCGACCTTTCCGCTCTGGACGAGTAGCGCCATGCGCGGTAACGCGTCTAGGGCCCGCACGCGCGCCACAGCCGCGTTATTCAATATCTGAGTCCTTGGGGCGAACGCTAAAGACCGGCGTTCGCCCTGCTTGTTTCGGATGAGACAAAACATCCGTCCGCAGCTCTTTTATGCATTGGTACCGCTATTATGGAAAATCACGTGTCCACCCTATCCTAGGAGGTATGAAGCATGCTCATTGCATTGCAGGGCGCCGTTTCGCAGGGCGTCCTCTGGGGCATTATGGTGCTTGGCGTGTTTATCACGTTCCGCCTGCTCGACATCCCCGATATGACCTGCGACGGCAGCTTTGCCCTCGGCGGCTGTGTCTGCGCCGTACTCATCGTCAACAATAACGTCGACCCCTTGCTCGCCGTGCTGGCCGGCATGTGCGCCGGCGCCATCGCGGGCGCCGTCACGGGCATCTTGACCACCGTCTTTGAGATTCCCGCAATCCTCGCCGGAATCCTTACGCAGATCAGTCTGTGGTCCATCAACCTGCGCATCATGGGCAAGTCCAACACGCCCATCCTTGCCAAGGGCACTATCTTCTCATCCGTCAGCAACATGACGGGCCTGCCGCAGTCCACTGTTGCCATTATCCTAGGCATTGTGCTGGCCGTGGCCATCGTCGCCATCCTGTACTGGTTCTTTGGCACCGAGATCGGCTCGGCGCTGCGTGCCACCGGCAACAACGAGTACATGATCCGCGCCCTGGGCGTTAACACCAACACCACCAAAATGATCGCCCTCGTGCTCTCCAACGCCCTCATTGGCCTTTCGGGTGCGCTCATCTGCCAGAGCCAGAAGTATGCCGACATTGGCATGGGCACCGGCGCCATCGTTATCGGTCTTGCCGCCATCGTCATCGGCGAAGTGCTCGGTCGCCTGCTGCCCGGCGGTCTGACGCAGTTTAGCGTCCGTCTTGCCTCCGCCGTCTTTGGCTCCGTGGTGTACTTCCTTATCCGCGCCATCGTGCTGCAGCTGGGCATGGACGCCAACGACATGAAGCTGCTCTCTGCCGCGATCGTCGCCGTGGCCCTGTGCGTGCCCGTGATTTGGGAGCGCTATAAGCTCCGCAGCTCCTACACGAAGGGAGATGAGGCAGATGCTTAAGCTCTCGCACGTCAAGAAGACCTTTAACAAGGGCACCGTCACCGAGAAGCGCGCGCTCACCGGCGTCGACCTTACCCTCAACGACGGCGACTTTGTAACTGTGATCGGCGGCAACGGCGCCGGCAAGTCCACGCTGCTCAATATGATCGCCGGCGTGTATCCGCTCGATTCTGGTGTTATTGAGCTCGACGGCACCGACATCTCTCGTCTGAGCGAGTCGCAGCGCGCCAAGTACCTGGGCCGTGTGTTCCAGGACCCCATGCGCGGCACCGCAGCCGACATGCAAATTGCCGAAAACCTGGCCCTCGCCAAGCGCCGCGGCCAGCGTCGCGGTCTTTCGTGGGGCGTCACCAAGGCCGAGAAGGACGAGTACGTTGAACTGCTCAAGCGCCTGGACCTCGGTCTGGACACGCGTCTCAACGCCAAGGTCGGCCTGCTCTCGGGCGGCCAGCGCCAGGCACTCACCCTGCTGATGGCCACGCTCACCAAGCCGCGCCTGCTGCTGCTCGACGAGCACACGGCGGCCCTCGACCCCAAGACGGCCTCTAAGGTGCTCAACCTGACCGAGGAGATTGTCGACGAAAACCATCTGACCACGCTCATGGTTACGCACAACATGAATGACGCCATCCGTCTGGGCAACCGTCTGATCATGATGCACGAGGGCCATGTGATCTACGACGTGGCCGGCGACGAGAAGAAGTCGCTCACCGTAGCCGACCTGCTGCAGAAGTTCGAGGAGGTCTCGGGCGGCGAGCTCGCCAACGACCGCATGCTGCTGAGCTAAAACCTGCCAATAAGGGACAGGTTTATTTTGGCAGGTTTTATCTGCGCAAACGTCAAAACCGCCGCAAAGGAACAGATACCTTTGCGACGGTTTTCGCATATCATGTCGATAATCCAGCGTCAGCAGGAACCACTGGTTAAGAACTAAGGAAACTGCCATGAGAAGACTCCTTCCCCGTCTTGCTTGACCGCCGCACTCCTTGCCGGCGTGCTCGCCGGCGGCCCAGCTTACGCCACCGCGGCCACCCCATCTCAAGTTATCGGCCCGTCCGATGTGATCGGACGGGCTTTTTGGTGGGTATCATGGTTGAATGATCATTAGGAGGTTTTCCCTACATGGAATTGTTTGAACCGATTCTTCATTTCTTTGAGCAGCGCTGGGTCCACAACATCATCTGGGCCGTCATCTTGGTAATAGTCACCGCCATCGCCGCCAAGGTGGCATCCAAGACCCTGCGCCACCTACTCAACCGAGACGACAACCCGCTTCCCGCATCGAGCATCTTCATCAACATCGCGCGTGCCGTCATTTGGATGATCGGCGGCAGCTTTATCCTCGACAACTGCTTTGGCATTAACGCAAACGCGCTCGTCGCCGCTCTTGGCGTCGGCGGCATCGCCATCTCGCTCGGCTTTCAGGACACGCTATCAAACCTTATCGGCGGCATGCAAGTGACCTTTATGGGCATCATCAAGCCCGGCGACAATATCGAGGTCGGCGGCGTGTCGGGCGTGGTCCAGGACATCACTTGGCGCCACACGACCATCGAGGACGCCTGCGGACAGACCATCATCGTCCCCAACTCCAACATCTCCAAGAACACACTCGTGCACCTCATGCCCTTTGGACGCGTTGTCGTTCCCGTCGCGGTGAAGGACACGTCAAAGTGGGACTCGCTCGATGCGCTGGCAGACGAGCTCGCCTGTGCCACCAAGGTCGCCGTTTCACCCATCTCGGGCTTTGACAAGGAACCCTACGTGCTCTTTAGCGAGATCGGCGACTTTGGCATTAAGGGTAAGATCATCTTTATCGTCAGTGACGACAGCACCACCTTTACGGCAGCCGACGCCTGCATCCGCGCCATCGCCCCCATCATCGCCTAAAACCACCGCAAAGGGGACAGGCACCTTTGTGGTGGTTTCGCATCGTGGTACCATGGTTCATATTGTTGTTTAAACGACTAAGGGAGTAGACACCATGGAAGAGGCCTATCGTCAAGCGCGCAAGCGCGGCGAACAGGGACGCCGTCGCGCCATCAGCCAAAGCGAGCATCCATATCTTACGGACCTCGACAGCTTGGTCGCCCAGCTTCCCTGCGGGCAGCGCGAGAACATCGGCCTGCGGGACATTCCGCTCGAAATGGTCGTCGGCACGGTTACCAAAGGTCGCCAGTCCGCCTTTTCGTGTAACTTTATGCCGCTGCTCCCCTGGAATACCGAATTCGCCCGCAAATGGTCCAACCTCTACGATATCCAAATCTCCGAGGGCTACCGCGACCCCATCATCGTCACCGAGTTCATGCACCGCTTTTACGTCCAAGAGGGCAACAAGCGTGTCAGCGTCCTCAAATTCCTTGACGCTCCGACGGTTTCGGCCAAGGTGACGCGTCTGTACCCCGGTAAGTGGGATTCCGTCGAGAGCCGCCTGTACGGTGAGTTTTGCGCCTTTTGGTACGTATGCCCCCTGTACGAGATTGAGTTTTCGCGCGAGGGCAGCTACGAGATGCTTGCCAAAATGCTCGGCCAAGATCTTGTCGAAAAATGGCCTCAAAAGAAGGTCGACTACCTACGTCACACCTTCCTGCTCTTTAAGCGCGCCTATCTTCGCGCGGGCGGCGACCACTTGGACATTACGCCTGCCGATGCCATGCTCGTCTACCTCAACGTCTACAACCAGGACCGTCTGCTGGATACGCCGACGGATATCGTCGTCAACCGTCTGTGCAAGATTTGGCGCGAGCTTGTCATTGCCGGCAAAAGCGACGAGGACAAAGTCGATCTTGTCGAAGCGCCGCAGCCCAACGAGAAAGAGGGCGCACCGACAAAAGCTACCTCGGGCGTGCTCAACTTCTTTATGAGCAAGACCGTCTACTCCACTGCCAATCCCATGCGAATCGCCTTTATCCACGAGTTTCCCTGTGCCACGTCGAGCTGGGACAGCCTACACGACCAGGGCCGCCGGTATCTTGATGAGCACTTTGGCGGCATCGTGCGCACCGAGGCGTTCGAGGACTGCCACGATTCGGACGTGTTCTACGCCGCCGTCGAGACAGCCGTAAAGCACGGGGCGAACGTCATCTTCTCGACCTCACACCGGCTCATGGAATACACGCTCAGGGCGTCAGTCGAGTATCCCCAGGTGCGGTTCCTTAACTGCTCAATCGGCCTTCCCCACCAAAGCGTCCGCTCGTACTTTGGAAAGATGTACGAGGCCAAGTTCCTACTGGGCGCCCTTGCCGCCAGCATGGCCGACAACCACCGTATTGGCTACCATGCGTCGGTCTTCGCCTCGGGCGCGCTGAGCGAAATCAACGCCTTCGCTATCGGTGCCTCGCTGCTCGACCCTCGTGCGCAGATTATCCTCACTTGGGGAGATGTTCCCGCCGGCGGTCTTGCCGAAGCCATGTGTCGCGAGGGCGTGAGCGTCATGACCGGCGCCGATATGTCCAAGTCTCTCGAGGACCCCACCGCCTACGGGCTTCACCGTCTGGTAAACGGCAAGGAAGTTACCGGTATTGCTATGCCGGTATGGAACTGGGGCCGTTACTACGAACTCATCGTACGCAGCCTACTGCACGGCACATGGGACGAGACCGCCGATGACCAGCAGGTGCGCGCCGTCAACTACTGGTACGGTATGAGCTCCGGCGTCATCGATATTCGCTACGCTCCGGGCCTACCCTATCAGACGCGTAAACTTGTGCAGCTGCTTCGCAACGGCATTGTCGAGGGCTCCATCAACCCATTTGGCGGCGAGCTCCACAGCCAGGACGGCGTGGTTCAGATTGAGGGCTTCCCTCCCCTGCCGAGTACGCAGATTGTCGAGATGAACTGGCTGGCTGACAACGTTATAGGCTCGATTCCGCAGCTCGATAACGAGCCGGAGGTCCGTGCCCTATGAATATCCTAGCCATTGCCGATGTAGAGGAGCGCTGCCTGTGGGAATGTTTTCGCAAGGAGCGCTTTGAGGACGTTGACCTGATTCTATCCGCAGGCGACCTGGATCCGGACTATCTTGAGTTTTTGGTCACTGTCATCAACAAACCGCTTGTGTACGTTCGTGGCAACCACGACGACCGCTACGCGCGCCATGCACCGGGCGGGTGCATTTGTGTTGAGGACAGCGTATATGTGTACCGAGGTATTCGCATTGCGGGTCTGGGCGGTTCCATGCGCTACCGCGACGGCGCGAACATGTATACCGAGCGCGAGATGGCAAAACGCATGCGCAAGCTATCGCGAAAAATCGCACTGGTATACGGATGCGATATTCTACTTACCCATGCACCCGTCGCAGGCATGGGCGACCTGGACGACCTGCCGCATCGAGGATTCGAGTGCTTTAATGCGGCTCTTGAGTCTTGGGGTCCCGACTATATGATTCACGGGCATGTGCACCAAAGCTACGGCCCCAACTTTCAACGCGAGCGCCAACACCCATGCGGAACGAAGATTGTCAACGCCTGCGGCTATACCAAGATCGAAATTGACGAGGCGCGCTACCCCACGCGCGGTTGGAAGGCCGCTTGGCTCAACTCGCAAACCATGCGCCGCGAGCTCAAACGCCACGAAGCAATCGAGTCTTCAACCGCCAGAACCCCCTGGTAACTGCCAACAACCACCACGAAGGGGATAGGCACCTTTATGGTGGTTTTGCTGACTCGTCCGACCTGTCCATCACGGTGCTTGTGTAATTAACGAGAACACTCATTGTTTTGTAAGGACGGCGCTCACGTGCCGTCTTTTTTTGTCAACTTATGCAGTCTCGACCGTGTTGTATGTAGAGGGACCTCGCGAGACGCCTTCCCTATATCCACCACGACCAATTGGAGGTGACACTATGCCTGCACGCCGTAACCGCAATAGCACGCTCCGATGCGATGCCGATCAGATCGAGCGGGAAGCAAAGCGCTTGGTCGACACGTATTCCGACCTCATCCTTCGATTGTGCTATTCGGCCCTTGGATCCGCTGACGACGCTCAAGACATCTGCCAGGACACGCTGATCAAGATTCTCCAACGCACTCAACCGTTCGACTCGCTCGAACACGAACGTGCTTGGGTGATCCGAGTCGCACTGAACGCATGTCGCGATATCGGCCGTACGCACGCGAATCACCCGGTTGTCGACCTCGATTCGCTCCCCGATTTCTGCGCACCCGTAACACATACCGAGCAAGAATTCGCGCAACGCGACTGCGCCATTCTTTCCGCTGTCACGGCCCTGCCTCAAGCACAGCGCATCGCCATCTTTTTGCACTGCTACGCAGGCATGAGCATCAGGGAAATCGCAGACGCCGTTCACGCGACGCCAGCTGCAACCGCCCAGCACCTTAGCCGCGGACGTGCGTCACTTCGGCTTTCCTTGAAAGGAGACCACAATGACTACGAATTCGAATGACTATCGCCACGCCCTGGAGCACATTTCGTTTACCGATAATGCGAAGCAGCACATGGCAAACTCGATTGCTCAGTCCGTCGCCTCGAGCGATGCGGCGACCGCTCAAAGCAACTTTAATGGCACGCGACGCAAGCCGCGCATCGCCCGCCATCCCGTAAGAACAGTCGCTCGCATTGCCGCTGTAACGGCAGTCCTCGCTATCGTCATTGGAGGCGCTGGCACGGCTATGGCAACAGGCGTCCTGCCGCTTCCTTCTGACATGCTTTCCGACATCTTTGACGGACCTGCTTCTCAAACCGAGATCATCGACCGTATTGGCCGGCCCGTCGGTGCTAGCTGCTCCAACAACGGAGTCACCGTGACCGCCGACGCCATCATGGGCGACAAGGATATGGTTACCATCGCCTATACGCTTACGTTCGACGATCCCGCTGCCCTGAAAAAGCTTTCCGAGCCGGGCGAGAACGGAACTATCGCCGGAAGTGTCGATGGAAACGTATACGTTGATGGCGAGCATGGCGGCCAAGGCCAATCATGGCTCATTGACAAGAACCCCAATGACTCCAGCATTCAATACTTTGCACAGTTCAGCGTTGAATCACCCGGCCTTATGGGCAGGACCGTCCGCACGCATATCAACTCTCTCGTTGTGCCACGTGCTGGCAAAGAGCTTCCCGAGTATAAGAAAATACTTACGGGCCCATGGGATCTTAAGTTCCAGCTGAATTACGAAGATACATCCGTTACGATTCCCGCGCCCAAATCGGTCATCTTTAACGGCACCAAGGCGACGATTCAAGAGGCCACCGTATCCTGCGTTGGCGTTTCAGTCCGCTACAACATAGATCGTTCCATCGAACACGACAACAACAGCGGCAAGATGTCTCAAAACATGGAGGAGTCTATGGATGCCGTTGGCAACATACCCCTCATCGTGACGTTCAAAGACGGTCATGTTGAGGACGCAACCAGCCACAGCGGCTATTTCGCAAATAAACTGGATAACGGCACCACTGATGTCCACAAGACCTGGCCGTTCTCGCAAGTTTGTGACACAGACAAGATTGCAAGCGTACAAATTGGCGATACGGTCATTCCCATGAATTCGTAACGCTACGCGGCTCGTATATGCACCCGGTTCCGCACTTCGCGTCTAAAGATGCGCTGTCATCGAGCAGCGTGAGCGCAAGGCCGCCCGTATGGTCGGCTGGGAACACCTCGTTGCGCTAAAAACCACCACGAAGGGGACCGGCACCTTTGTGGTGGTTTTGCTGACTCGTCCGACCTGTCCCAACGGTTTGTCTCAATCTGTAACAGGTAGGGCCCAAATAATCGGTTAGCTGTTACAGATCGAGACAGACCACGGATGCTCGGCCGAAAATCTCAATCTGTAACAGGTAGGAACGATTTTGCCCCTTAGATGTTACAGATTGAGATATTTGACAGCTTGAATCGGCATCGCCTACAGCGCGGCGACGACCTTGTCGCCCATCGTCGTGGTGCCGAGGATCTTATCTGCCGGGGTGTTGACATCGGCGATGTCACGGGTGCGCCAGCCCTCGTCGAGCACGCGCGCCACGGCGCTCTCGATCCACGCGGCTTGCTCGCCCATGTCGAGCGCGTAGGTCAGCAGCATCGCCACCGACAAGATTTGAGCCAGCGGATTGGCCACGCCGAGCCCCGCGATGTCAGGAGCGCTGCCAGCGCTCGGCCCAAACAGCGATACGCCATCATCCAGCGAGGCAGAGGCAAGCATACCGAGCGATCCGGTAATCTGAGCCGCCTCATCGGACAGGATGTCGCCGAACATGTTCTCCGTCACCACGACGTCAAAGTCTGCCGGTCGACTGATGAGCTGCATGGCGGCGTTGTCGACGAGCAGGTCCTCAAGCTCCACGTCGGAGTACTCCTCGTCTTGCACGCGATGCACGATCTCGCGCCACATGCGGCTCGTCTCCAGCACGTTGCGCTTATCAACGCTCGTCACCTTGCCGCGACGTTTGCGCGCCGCCTCAAATGCCTGGCGCGCAATGCGCTCAATCTCGTACTCGCGATACTCCATCACGTCGACCGCACGCTGACCGGCCGCACCCGCAGCGCCCGCGCAGGTCACGGATGCGGGCGCCAAAGTCCCACGGCATGTTGTAGCCCATCGTATCGGGGATGTTCACGACCGTGGCACCGGCCTTTACGGCCGCCTCGATAATGCGCACCAGAAACTCCTGATCGGAGCGGCCGGCATCCTCGGCATAAAACTCAACATCGTCAACGAACTTGCGAGCATGTTTGACGGCATGGATCGCTCACTCAATTGCCCTTTCCTCAGTCATATGGAGCTTGTCGCGCAGGTGACTGGTGCTCACACCCAGCCCTGTTTGGATACGGGGCCTCTGGGCCGTTTTGAGCGCCTCTGCAGCCACTTCGATATCCCTGTCGACAGCGCGCGTCAGGCCGCATACCGTGCATCGGTCGCCCGCAATCTTGCCAATCTCCTGTACGGAGCGAAAGTCACCAGGACTCGAGATGGGAAAGCCCGCCTCGATAACGTCCACGTTCATGCGCACCAGCTGGCGGGCGATGAAGAGCTTTTCCTCGGTATTCATGCTGGCGCCCGGCGACTGCTCACCGTCGCACAGGGTGGCGTCAAAGATTGTGATTTTGCGGCTTATATGTTCCTCCTGATTGACCGTTTTATGACAGATGGCTTTCAGGAGAGAGAGAAGGCCTAGAGATAGAAAAATACCCGTGTCGCTCATCACGCCTGAAAGCGGCAGACGATAGCGCACCCGGGTACAACAAATCGTTATAGCGAGATTACAACCCTAGCGCGCTATCCAATCTAGTAGCGCTAGGCCTAGGAGCTGTTGCGTGTTCTTAAACATGTTGGGCTCCCTTCGGCCTCGGGTAGTACTACATCGCGCTAAAGTACAACACAAGTAAAACCACCACAAGGGTGCCTGTCCCCTTCGTGGTGGTTTCGTTGACTCAAAAGCAAGAGACCCGGTCCTGCACGAGGCAGAACCGGGTCTCTTTAGCAATGCTTGCTTTGCTCAGGCAGTAACTGTTAGTTACTCAGCCAGGAAGTCGCGCTGGATAGCGGGATCGACCTTGACGCCAGGGCCCATGGTGGAAGACACGGAGATGGACTTGACGTACTTGCCCTTAGCAGAAGAGGGCTTGACGCGCAGGATCTCGGTGTACAGGGCAGCGTAGTTCTCGACGAGCTGCTGCTCAGAGAAGGACTTCTTGCCCAGGGGCACGTGGCAGATGCCGTAGCGGTCGGCGCGGTACTCAACGCGGCCAGCCTTGAGCTCGGAGACCATCTTGGCGACGTCCATGGTCACGGTGCCGAGCTTGGGGTTCGGCATGAGGCCACGGGGACCAAGGATCTTACCGATGCGGCCAACCTTGGCCATCATGTTCGGCGTAGCGATAGCGGCGTCGAAGTTGATCTCGCCCTTCTGAATCTGGGCGACAAGCTCGTCGGAACCGATGATGTCGGCGCCGGCAGCCTCAGCCTCGCGGGCCTTCTCGCCCTCGGCGAAGACGGCAACACGAACGGTCTTGCCGGTGCCGTGGGGCAGGGAGATGGAACCACGGATGTTCTGGTCAGCCTTACGAGTATCGATGCCCAGACGGAAGTGGGCCTCGACGGTCTCGTCGAACTTGGCGGTGTCGAGCTCCTTGATGAGCTTGGCAGCCTGAAGGGGGGTGTAGAGCGTGGCGCGGTCGATCTTCTCGGCAGCGGCGTTATAGCTCTTACCATGCTTAGCCATGTGCATTACCTCCTGTGGTTAAACGGGCGTGAGCCCTCCCACATCGTATCGTGTGCCCTATTACACACATATAACGGGCGCCCCGGTCGGAGCACCCGTCATTACCTAAAGAAATCGCTACTCAGCGATGGTGACGCCCATGGAACGGGCGGTACCGGCGATGATCTTCTTGGCGGCGTCAATGTCGTTGGCATTGAGGTCCGGCATCTTGATCTCGGCGATCTTGGTAAGCTGCTCCTGGGAGAGCTGACCAACCTTGTCGGCCTGGGGCTTAGCAGAACCAGACTTGAGGTTCAGCTCCTTCTTGATGAGGTGAGCCGCCGGCGGGGTCTTGGTGATGAAGGAGAAGGACTTATCCTCGTAGACAGAGATCTCAACGGGGATGATGTCACCCTTCTTGTCCTGCGTCTCGGCGTTAAAGGCCTGGCAGAACTGCATGATGTTCACGCCAGCAGCGCCCAGGGCGGGGCCGACGGGAGGAGCGGGGTTAGCTGCACCAGCAGGAATCTGGAGCTTAATGACGTTGGCAACCTTCTTCTCAGCCATGGTCATTCCTTTCGAATCACGAGTGTGAAGTACTTGCTATATCGTAAGCACGCACGTGTTAGAAGCACTTCTGAGATGAGCAGTCACAGAAGAAGCACGCTCGCGCGAACGGACGAAAACTTAAGCGATGACAGCGACCTGGTTAAAGTCGAGCTCAACCGGCGTCTCGCGGCCAAAGATCATCAGCGTGACCTTGAGCTTGCCAGCCTCGGTGTTAACCTCGGAGACCTTGCCATCAAAGTCGGTAAGCGGACCATCGGTGACGCGGACGGACGTGCCGACCTGAATATCAACCGAGGTGCGCTTGGGCGAATCGCCCTTACCAGGACGACGAGTCATCTTGTTGTACTCGTCGCGGGAAAGCGGAGCGGGCTTGCCGTTGCCGCCCAAGAAACCGGTGACGCCAGGCGTGTTACGAACGCACGTCCAAGCATCGTCATCCATCTCCATGCGGACCAGGACATAACCCGGGAAGATCTTGGAATCCTTGGTCTCGCGCTTGCCACCCTCTTTAATCTCGGTGACGCGCTCCATAGGAATCTCGATATCAAAGATACGGTCCTGCATGCCCATAGTCTCGATGCGATGCTCGAGATCGGACTTAACGCGGTTCTCGTATCCAGAGTAAGTGTGAACGACGTACCAACGCTTAGACATGGTTTAGCCCCTCAATCCAGAGAACAGAGCAAGAGCCTCGCCAAAGCCAGCATCGAGCAGAGCGATGACGACGCCGACGACGATCAGAGAAGCGCAAACGACGACCGAGTAGTTCACGAGCTCCTTCTTATCGGGCCACGTGACACGCTTCATCTCGGACTTGACCGAGGCGAAATACTTCTTGGTGCGGGCGAAGAAACCAGGCTTCTCGTTCTTCTTGGACTTCGCAGCCTTCTCGTTCTTCTTGGCAACGGCCTTTTTGGCCTCAACCTTGGAGTTGGCGGCAGCGTTGTTGGCAGGTGCCGGCTGCTGAGCCTTCTTCTTGTTCTTCTTGTTGGCCATTTGGGTTACCTCCGCGCAATGCGCTTATACATGAGTAAACCGTAAGCCCCCAATTGGGAGCTTACGGAATAATGACTGGCACGCCAGGAAGGACTCGAACCCTCAACACTCGGTTTTGGAGACCGATGCTCTACCAATTGAACTACTGGCGTATGTGACTAGAGACTAGCGAGTCTCTTTGTGCAGCGTGTGGTGACGGCACCAGGGGCAATACTTCTTGATCTCCATACGATCAGGCATGGTCGACTTGTTCTTGGTGGTCGTATAGTTGCGGCGCTTGCACTCAGTGCACGCAAGAGTAACTAGAGTACGCATGTATCCTGAACCTTTCATTTCCGCCCCGTACGGGCACGAGTTGGTACTTTATCAGCTCTATGTAAGTGCTGTCAATGAAAACCTCGAATCAATTGGTTCTCGGTGGATCCATTCATATTTGGAACACATCAATGAAGCCAACGAGAGCTAATCGACGGTGCGCCAGGACCATTGTCGATCCTCTCGACACCAGCAACGGCTCAATATCCATTGCAGAAAAGAACCCGGCACCCATATAAGTGCCGGGTTCTCTAAGTCAGCTATATCAAAGAGCTAATTTACTCAATGATCGTGGAGACGATGCCCGAACCGACGGTGTGGCCACCCTCGCGGATAGCGAAGCGCAGGCCCTCCTCCATGGCGATCGGGTGGATGAGGTCGCCCTCGATGGTGATGTGGTCACCAGGCATAGCCATCTCGGTGCCCTCGGGGAGCTTGACCGTACCGGTAACGTCGGTGGTACGGAAGTAGAACTGAGGACGATAACCATCGAAGAACGGGGTGTGACGGCCGCCCTCCTCCTTGGTCAGAACGTAGATCTCGCCGGTGAACTTGGTGTGCGGGGTAACCGAACCGGGCTTGCAGAGAACCTGGCCGCGCTCGATGTCCTCGCGCTTGATGCCGCGGAGCAGCAGACCGACGTTGTCGCCAGCCTCGCAGAAGTCCATGGACTTACGGAACATCTCGATACCGGTAACGACGGTGTTCTGGGTATCCTTGATGCCGACGATCTCGACGGGCTCGTTGAGCTTGAGCTCACCGCGCTCGACACGGCCGGTAGCAACAGTACCACGGCCGGAGATGGTCATAACGTCCTCAACGGCCATCAGGAACGGGAGGTCGTTGTTACGAGCAGGCGTCGGGATGTACTCGTCGACGGCGTTCATGAGCTCGCGGATAGCGTCCATCCACTTGGCGTCGCCCTCGAGAGCGCCCAGAGCGGAACCACGGATGACGGGGATGTCGTCGCCGGGGAAATCGTACTCGGAGAGGAGCTCACGGGTCTCCATCTCGACGAGGTCGATGAGCTCGTCATCGTCAACCATGTCGCACTTGTTCAGGAAGACGACGATGTAAGGAACGCCGACCTGACGGGCGAGCAGGATGTGCTCGCGGGTCTGAGCCATGGGGCCGTCGGTAGCGGCGATGACCAGGATAGCGCCGTCCATCTGAGCAGCACCGGAAATCATGTTCTTGACGTAGTCAGCGTGGCCCGGGCAGTCAACGTGAGCGTAGTGACGGGAAGCGGTCTCGTACTCAACGTGGGAGACGGAGATCGTAATGCCGCGCTCGCGCTCCTCGGGAGCCTTGTCGATGTTCTCGAACGCCGTAAAGTCAGCCTTGCAGCCCTCGGTCTCGGAGAGAACCTTGGTGATGGCAGCGGTCAGCGTGGTCTTGCCGTGGTCGACGTGACCAATGGTGCCGATGTTAACATGCGGCTTAGTGCGCTCAAACTTCTCTTTGGCCATAAAGCCCTCCTCTAAACAGGTCGTCCCCGGACGGGACTTTGCCTTTATACCATAGTGGCCTCTCAACATATTATTGAGAAGCCACCGTGTTACCTATGGTAGCGGTGACTGGATTCGAACCAGTGACGCCACGGGTATGAACCGTGTGCTCTAACCAACTGAGCTACACCGCCGGATGGAGCCTGCAACCAGACTTGAACTGGTGACCTCTTCGTTACCAACGAAGTGCTCTACCGACTGAGCTATACAGGCACTTGACGGGTGGGAGCTATAGGATTCGAACCTATGTAGGCAGAGCCAACGGGTTTACAGCCCGTCCCCATTAACCACTCGGGCAAACTCCCAATCGTTCAAGTATCCGCAGGTCCTTTGGTCTTTTGGACCGCCGCCCCCGCGAACGAAAAAGATAATACGATGCAACCTTGGGGGCTGTCAACGAAAACCTCTAGATACACGGTTCCGGGCGTATCTATATACCTTTGACCTGCGGTTTTGCTGTGTTTGGATATGAAGGATGGTGGATTTGCATGTAGCGGTAACATTTCCCGAGGGAACACTTTGTCGTAGTGGAGTACGCTGGCTGGAACGAACTTCGATAACGACTCATTTGCACCTATATATAGGTCGAGATCGGGCTTCCCTGGATCGATCGAGCGTGGATAATCTCCCGTTTGAAATCGAGCGTGGATAATCTCCCACTTTTGGTGTGCCCCCAAGGCCAAAGTGGCAGATTATCCACGCTCATTCTCCAGACGGGAGAACTATAGAGCCGCAACTACTCGGGCCAGGCCAAAGTAGACCCATAGAGCGGCTCACCCTTGGTGCAGGGGTAGCGACTCAAGTAACACGACGATAGCAAGTCGAAGAAATAAGTCATGGCATATTTCGAATAAACGCCGAGTCGGTCAATTCCGTTTCCCGCATTACCAAGACGATATATACGGTCAAAAGACCTCGATTTGTCATCGTTGCTAAACGCAGTAATTAGAATCTTCCTGCCCGAACGGCAATCAAGATACTCACGCGCCTGTGACGCAAATAGCCCGGAGACCGATACGAGAATTATCAATGACTGCGAAGCATCTCCCATGTTTTTCAATTCCGCGACGTTAGCCCCAGCAACTATGCGAACTATCTTGCCCGCATAAAACATTTCCTGCTGAAATCGTACGAGATTGGCGCTCACATTATTGGTGCACCAGATTTCAACGTTTTTATGGCCATCAATTTCGTCGGCAAGGTGCTTAATAGCAATATCGGACACGCCGCTTTCAACCTCAGCGAACATCTCGATCATGCGAACGTCGAGCTCTGCCCTGTACTCCTCGTAGCCAAATTCCTCCTCTCGATGGCTTAAGTCGCTTGGAAAGACTGATTGAGTAAATGATTCTTTCAAATCGCTAAGAGACTGGTAGCCCAATCGATTGCAGAAACGACGAACAGCGGAACGGGTCACGAATGCATCGCGGGTTATTGCGGCAACATTGATTTCGCTCGAACGCCTAATGTGAGCGACGAGATATCGAGCGATGGCGGCATCGTTTGACCCAAACTCGCTGTTGATGATGGAGCTAATGCGATTGAGCACATCGAAGTCATTGATATTCACGTGATCCCTCTTTCCGCTCTCCTCGAAATCATAGTTCATTTATTGAATCAAACAGCTTTGGTCGTTCTCCTATGATTCAAATCAGTTGACGTCATCTTAATCGTAATTCCGCCACACGTATCCACCGTGTTGAATGATGGAAAGGGGATTCATGGGCAACGTGAACAACATGCCGTTTCTCTGGGGTTCCGCCACGGCGTCTTATCAGTGCGAGGGTGCCTGGAACGAAGACGGCAAAGGCCTTGGCGAGTGGGATTTCTTTAGCCACACAAGCAATAAGAACATCAACCATGTTGACGGTGATGTATCTTGCGACTTCTACCATCGCTATGAAGAAGATATCCGCATGATGAAAGAAGGCGGACAAAACACCTATCGCTTCTCTCTTTCATGGAGTCGAATCATCCCCACGGGTATCGGCGAAGTGAATGAAGAGGGTATCGATTTTTATAATCGGGTCATTGATTGCTGCCTCGAAAATGGCATAGAGCCCAACGTTACGCTGTTCCATTACGATCTGCCATTCACGCTTGCTTGCAAAGGCGGATGGCTGAACAATGACATGGCAGAGTGGTTCTGCAAATACGCCAAGATTTGCTTTGAGCGCTTTGGAGACCGCGTCAAAATCTGGGCTACCGTTAACGAGCCGCATTTCTACAGCTACTGCGTAAACATGTTGGGCAACTATCCCCCCAATCGATCGCTCGACGTTCAGTCGTACATGCAGTTTCAGTACAACCTGATGCGCGCAAGCGCACTCGCAGTCCGAACATATCGTCAAATGGGCTACGACGGCATCATCGGCGCCGTCCACGATGGCGGCGTTGTCGAACTCGACCCGGCGACCGAGCACCCTGATGACGTATTTCGATACGCAGACTTTTTCGCCAATCGCATGATTCTGGCACCAGCGCTTCAGGGTCAACTGCCGCCAGAAATGGACGAAATCCTTGAAAAACTTGGCGTCTCGCTCTATCGATCCCCAAATGACGTAGAAGAATTCAGAGACGGTAAAGTCGATTTTATTGGACTCAACGTGTATTGCCGAGAGTATGTAACCGACTGGCACGGTGGAGAGCTTGCCGTTTCGGCGAACAATAAGGGCGGTTCGAGCAAAAAGGTCGAAGGAAAATGCATTGCGCCCTTGTTTGAAAGCGCCCGCGACAGCAATGTTCCCCGCAATAAATGGGGCCGCGAAATACTCCCAGGTTGCATGTATTCAACCATCATGGATGTCCACGAGCGCTATGACGCGCCCCGCATCTTTATTACGGAAAACGGACATGGCGCCTATGAGCAACCAGACGCAGACGGAATGATCCACGATGATGACCGCATCGAGCTTCTGGGCCAGTTCATCGAGCACATGATGAGGGCTAAGCGCGACGGCGCGCGCGTTGAGGGCTACTACCTCTGGTCGACGATGGATCTGTATAGCTGGATCAACGGCTACGAAAAACGATACGGACTTGTCCATATCGACTTCGAGAACAATCTGGAGCGCACCCCCAAAAAGAGCTGGTATTGGTACCGAGACCTTATCTCGAAGTATCAGGAGCAGGAAGGTTAGGAGAAAGAGATGAAATATCAGGCAATGTCCGAAACAGTCCTAAAGGCTGTTGGCGGCAAAGAGAACATTACATCGGTAACTCATTGTGCGACGCGCCTTCGCATCGACGCACGAGACACCTCGATCATCGATCTCCAGCTCGCCAAATCGGCCGATCAGGCGCTCGGGGCAGTAGTCAGCGGTGGCCAGCTTCAGGTGATCATCGGCCCCAACGTCACCGAGGCTTACAACGACTTCCTCGACTTCGCGGGAATCGAAGTCGGCGGTGGCACGGTTGCCGACGATGCCCAAACCGCCAAAGACCTTGCAGAAGGCATTAAAAGCGGTAACACCGCCATGGGCTTGATTGAGAAATTCGGGAACGTCTCTGCACAGGTATTCATGCCCATCGTCCCGGCGCTCATCGTTGGCGGACTCATTCTTTCGATCAAGAATCTCCTGGTCAATTATTGCGGATTGAGCACCGATAGCGGAACCGCCCAGGTCCTGTTGGCGATCTTTAGCGCTTCGTTTAGCTTCTTACCCGTTTATCTTGGTTATCAGCTCGCGGCCGTCATGAAGATGCAGCCCATCATGGGCGCATTGCTGGGCGCGATCATGATCAGCTCGTCCATTAGCGGTGCCGAGGGTCTCGACTTTCTTGGTATTCCCATCCCGACGAACGACTATTCGAGTACGGTAGTGCCCATCGTACTGGGCGTTGTATTCATGTACTTTGTCGACCGCGGCCTTCAGAAGATTATTCCCGACGTTACCAAACTGTTCTTGAAGCCGCTGCTCACCATGATCATCGTCGTGCCCGTCGAGCTTATTATCCTTGGCCCCGCCGGCAGCATGATGGGCTACGCGCTGAGCGATGCCGTCACGTGGCTTATGGACAACGTGGCATTTATCGCTACTCCGATCCTGGCAGCCCTTAACCCCTATTTCGTCATGCTCGGTCTCGATAAGGCTTACATCGCAATCGAAGTTACGAGCCTGGCGCAGCTCGGTTGGGCACCCATTATCTTTGGATTCATCTCGAACCTCTGCATTGGCGGCACGAGCCTCGCCCTGGCAACTGCCATGAAGGGAAACAAAGAGAAGAGGGGTATGGTCACCACGGTTGCCGTCACCGCACTCTGTGGCGTAACCGAGCCCGCGTTCTACGGTTGCCTCATCGAGCGTCCCCGCCTGCTTGTCGGCACGGCAATCGGCGCGCTCTGCGCTGGACTCCCTGCAGGCATCTTTGTTCTGAAAGAGTATGTTGCGGGAGCATGCCCCGGCCTTCTTTCGGCACTCATCTTTATCGCTCCCGATGGGTCCATGGGTAACTTCGTGCTGGCATGCGTTGTCGCCATCATCGCCATCGTCGTCTCCTTCATCGCTGCACGCGTGATCATCAAGAAGAACCCCAGCTATATTGAGTAGATGCCCGCTGTTTGCATTGGGGACATCCTCGGCAGACCATTAGCAAGAACCCAAGAAGTTCCTTAGGAGCTCGATTAATCCATTCGGATTCCTGAGGCACAAACGGCCCCGATTCCACAATGAAATCGGGGCCGTTGTTTCTAAAGCCGTCGATAGACAATCGGTGTTTACCTTAGCTCCCTATCCAAGTTAATTATCCACGCTCGTTCTCCGGTCGGGAGATTTTCTTCGCTCGCGTATCCAGAAATCCACGCTCGAGCAGGACATCCAGATCCGCGCCCGCCCTTGTCTCGATCTGCAACAGCAAGAGGCCTATTCCGCTTCTACATGTTACAGATCAAGATATTCCTAAAACACCCTAAGTTTCATCTCAATCTGTAACAGTTAGATGCCGAATATCGGTCTTGGTGTTACAGATTTAGACAAACTGGAGGACGAGACAAACCAAAAACGGGATGGGCGCTAACCCGATGGCGCACCACCTAAATAGAAACGGGCTCTGTCCCATATAGAGACAGAGCCCGAAACTCTCATGGAGCCAGTGACAGGAATCGAACCCGCAACCCACTGATTACAAATCAGTTGCGCTACCGTTGCGCCACACTGGCACACTTGGCGCTTTCGCGCGAAGCCTGTTTAGGATAAAGGAATTGAGGACGGGGCGCAACAGGCCCTTCGACCGACCACATCTCAAAAACCGTTCGTCAGAACGAACAGTTTTATCTGTTCGTCAAAACATAAACCTATTCGTTTTGACAGCTGCAAACCCGCAACCCACTGATTACAAATCAGCGGGTAGACCAATCTAGGAAACGGCTCTCTGCCGCAACTCCCCTACCGTCCGCGCAGGGCCTTGAGCTTGGCCAGGGCATCGGGGCTCAGGCGACTGCCCAGGGTCATCTTGATCTGCGGGGCTTCCTCGGCCTCGTGAACGTCGTTGTCGATCTGTTTGATCTCGTCCACCAGCATACGGCTCGAGATGCGCGTGACGCCCTTGCCCATGACGACGGCCTGTATTGTGCCGTCACTCGATACCACGGAGCACGCGCGGCCTTCCTCACGCGCCTCGATGCAGAGCTTCTGCACCACGGTATCGGCAGAGACGCCCGTCGGCGAGAACTCGATGCGCACGCCGCGGGCCGGTAGGTTGGGGCGCTCGTTGGAGATGTTGCCCGCGCCGTCGAACACGATCACGGCCTCGTAACGGCCCTGGGCAAACGCCGCGACATCGTTGATAAGCGCAGTACGAGCCATATCGTGGACGTCGCTGGAATATGGATCGTCGGAATGGTCGTAGACGAGCTTTTCGTAGCGCGGCGTGCAGTGAATCACGTTGTAGCCGTCGACCACCAGCAGCTCGGGCTTATTGGAGTGCACCGTCGAGACCGGGTCGGCGATGGCCTGCGCAAACGCATTGCCGCCCACGCCATAGGTCGCGGCCGAAACAATCGGCTTGGCCGAGCCCTCGCCAAAGCGCTTGGCCTTGGACTTGGCGCGGTTCTTCTTGGACATGCGCTACTCCTCCCCCATGAGCTCGCCGGCATTGCGGCGCAGCCACTCAAAGCACAGCGCGGTGGTCGCCTGGGCCACGTTGAGACTCTCGGTCATGCCGCGCTGGGGAAGCTTGGTCAAAAAGTCGCATTTCTCGAGCACCAGGCGCGAGATGCCGTCGCCCTCGGAGCCCATGACGAGCGCAACGCGGCCCTCGAAGGGAGCATCCCAGCAGCTGCCCTCGGCGTGCTCGGAAGCACCGCCCACCCAAAAGCCGGCGGCCTTGAGGTCGTCAAGCGCTCGGGCGATATTAGGAACCTGCGCGATGGGCAGGTGCATGACGGCACCAGCGGAGGTTTTGTAGCTGCCCACGGTCACACCGGCGGCGCGCTTGTTGGCAATGATGACGCCCGCTGCGCCCACGACCTCGGCAGAGCGCACGATCGCACCAAAATTGCCATCGTCGGTCACATGGTCGAGCACGACGACGAGCGCCGGTCCTTCACCCGCGCGATCGAGAATATCGGCGACATCGGCATAGGGGAAATTGCCCACCTCGAGCGCAATGCCCTGGTGAGCGCCATGGCTCGACAGCGCATCGAGCTGCGTGCGCGGCACATACTTAATGCGGACGTCCGCGGCGTTGAGGTCGTCGACCAGGCGCGACAAGGCGGCATCGCGCTCCCCGCCCTCGGCGATGAGCGCGCACTTGACGGGAAAGCCGGTACGCAGTGCCTCGGCGGCAGCACGACGACCTTCGATAAACTCGCCCTTGGGAACCTGAACGTTGTCGCGGTTGCGATCTCGCTGCGAACGCGCAGCCTGGGCTTGGGAGCGCTCGCGCTGGCCCTTGGGAGTGGCAGCGCGGTCGTTGCGGCGAATCGGACGCGAGCCAGAAGCAGCCTGCTTGCCTCCACGCGGTGCACGTTTGCGATTGTCGGCCATAAAACGGCCTCCTTAAATAGATAACGAACAAGAATCGACCGTCCGAGCCACGGCACCTTGCCTTTCAATCGTTGGGCATGACCACCAGGTCTATGCCCTCCTCTTTCAAGGCAATCTGCCGCACCTCGAACGGTCGACAAATACTAGAGACTCTTAATACGAGTACCCGCGGCCGTATCTTCAATCGTCAGGCCCAGGTCCTTGAGCTGGTCGCGGATGGCGTCGGCCAGATCCCAGTTCTTGGCGGCACGGGCCTCGGCACGGGCCTCGAGAATCTTGGCAGCGGCCTCGTCCACGTCGTCACCCGTGTAGGCGACCAGGCCGGCGGCAACGCCCAGCAGGCCCAGCGGCAACTCGACCTTGGGCTCGGGGAGCTCGACGCCAAACGTATCGAGCAGCTCGACCAGCGTATCGGCAGCAGCAAGCGCAGCGGCCTTGTCGGCAGCGTCGCCCGCCTGCTCCAGGTACTGGTTGCACTCGGTCACAAAGCCAAAGACAGCACCCATGGCACCGGCAGTGTTAAAGTCGTCGTCCATGCACTCCTTAAAGGCGGCACGGGCCTCGGCGGCCTTAGCGGCAAACGCCTCGGATGCTGCCTCATCGGCATCGGCCGTCGCATGGTTCGCGGCCCAGCGCAGGTTCTCGACCGTACCGGCAATGCGTGTGAGCGAGTTCTCGGCACCATCCAGACGCTCCCAGGAGAAGTCAAGCGGCGAGCGATAACTCGTCTGCAGCATCAGCAGGCGCAGGGCCGCGGCAGAGTGCTGTTCGAGCACCTCGGCCAGCGTAAAGAAGTTTCCGAGCGACTTGGACATCTTCTCGCCGTCGACCAGCAGCATGCCCGTGTGCATCCAGGTGTTGGAGAAGCCCTGGTGCCAGGCGCAGGTGGCCTGAGCGCACTCGTTCTCGTGATGCGGGAAGGCAAGGTCGGAGCCGCCGCCGTGGATGTCGATCGGAGTGCCCAGGTAGCGATGCACCATGGCGGCGCACTCGGTGTGCCAACCGGGACGGCCTTCGCCCCAGGGGCTCGGCCAGCTGGGTTCGCCGGGCTTAGCGGCCTTCCACAGGGCAAAGTCGAGCGGATCGTTCTTGTCCTCGTTCTCCTCGATGCGCGCGCCAACCATAAGGTCGTCGATGTTGCGGCCCGAGACCTGACCATAGTTGGGATCGCTGCGCACGGCAAAGTACACATCGCCGTTATCGGCTGCGTAAGCGTGGCCCTGCTCGATAAGCGTCTTGATCATGGCGATCATGGGGCCGATCTCCTTGGTGGCGCGGGGGCGCACATCGGGATCGAGCACGTTGGCGGCGCGCATGACGCCGATAAACTTGTCGGAGAACTCCGTCGCGACCTCGGCGGCCGTTCGGCCCTGCTCGTTGGCGCGCTTGATGATCTTGTCATCGACATCGGTGAGGTTCTGGGCGAACGTGACCTCGTAGCCGCTCGCGATGAGCCAGCGACGAATCACGTCAAAGCTGATGAACGTGCGGGCATTGCCGATGTGGATGTTGTCGTAGACCGTGGGGCCGCACACGTACATGCGGACCTTGCCGGACTCGATGGGCTGGAACTCTTCCTTTTTATGGGTAGCGCTGTTGTAGATACGCATTCGTTACTCCTTAACGGTTTTCTGTAGCAGGCAGACGGCCCAGGCACCGATTCCCTCGCCCTGGCCTTCCCAACCGAGCTTTTCGGTCGTAGTGGCGGCGACGCCCACGTTTTCGACGTCAACGCCCAGGGCATGGGCAAGGTTGGCGCGCATGGCATCGCGGTGCGGAGTGATCTTGGGTTGCTGACAGGCAATGGTGCAATCGGCATCGACAAACTCAAAGCCCAGCTCGCGCGCATAGTCCATCACGCGAGCGAGCAGCACCATCGAATCGGCACCCTCGTAGGCGGGATCGGTGTCGGGAAATAGCCTGCCGATGTCTCCCCCGCGGCAGGCGCCCAGAATGGCGTCGGCCAAGGCATGCGCGAGCACATCGGCATCCGAGTGGCCCAGCAGGCCGCGCTCGTAGGGAATGTCGACCCCGCCGATGATACATCGACGCCCCTCCACCAAACGGTGGACGTCGTAGCCGTGGCCAATGCGCAGGTTACTGAACATGGGGAAGGTCCTCTCCCTCGGCCATGCGGCCAAGCAGAATCGCGGTTACGGGACGCAGGTCCTCGGGCACCGTCACCTTAAGGTTATCGCGCGGGCTCTGGACACAGCGGACGCGGGCGCCCATGCGCTCGACCAGCGAAGAATCGTCGGTACCGATAAAGCCCTCGGCGATAGCAGCGGCGTGAGCGCGCTTCATAGCGTCGACGCCAAAGATCTGCGGCGTCTGTGCAGCCCAATAGAGTTCACGCGGCGGCGTCTCCACGATATTATCGCCGTCGACGATCTTGAGCGTGTCGATCGCGGGCTGACCGCACACGACACCGTCGAGCGAGCGGTCGCCCACAAGCACGTCGATCGCATGATCGATGGCCTCGGTCGTGATGAGCGGACGGGCGCCGTCGTGGATGGCGACATATTCGAAACCCGCCGGTACCGCATGCACGCCGGCACGGGTGGAGTCCTGGCGGGTATCGCCGGCATCGGCAAAACTGATGGGCGTGTCATAGTCAAACGGGTCGATGGCCAGGCGGCGCATCTCGGCACGGCGCTCGGCAGGGCACACCACCACGATGTGGCCGACCTTGTCGCTACGATCGAACGCGCGGATGGGCCAGCTCATAAGCGGACGACCCGCTACATTGACGAGCTGCTTGCCACCGGGGTTACCAAAGCGCTGGCCGCTGCCACCGGCAACGACCACGGCGCATACGGGCGCCATTATGCGTTCCCCTGTTTGGTGCCCTTCATGCGGTACAGGGAGTCCGCAAGAATGGCAGGGTTGTTAACGCCAAAGTCGCCCAGGCGCTCCGGATCCTCGCTGATGTCGTCCATGAGCTCCTGCAGCGATCCATACTCGTCGACGATTTTCTCGGCCACGCCGTCGCGCACGACGGACACGCGCGAAAGCGTGCGCAGGCCCAGCGGTGTCATGACGGAGTCCTCGTCCAGGTCGTCGTAACCCAGAACCGCCGCCACATGCTGCGGGTCGGACAAGTCCTTGGGCGTCATACGGCTCAGGTTGGCGCGGATCTTTTCGGCATTGGCCTCGGAAGAATCGCTCGCGTAGTCGCGAATCATCAGGTCGTACTCGGTATCCATGCTGGAGCCGGCGAGCTGCTCGAGCTGCATCTGCACGAGCTTGCCCTGGTTGCCCAACTTGACAATGCAATCCTTAAGCTCAGTCTTTGCCTGCTGCATGATCTCGAAACTCGAGAAAATGCCGGTGATGTCGGCGAGCGTAACGTAGTCGTCGAGCTCGAGGGCCGTCAGGCGCAGCAGGGAGCGATCGAGCGACTGACGGGTAGTCTGGAGCGTGGCGACGAGCTGGTTGACCGAGCTCATGATGGTGGTGACGGGCTGGATCTCGTAGCTCTTGCCGTGGACGTACACGTTGACGACGGCACGACGAGCCGAAACCGAGATCACGATGGCGTCGGTGAGCACCGACATGCGAGCGGCAGTACGGTGACGCATGCCCGTTTCACTCGTGGCGAGCGAGGGATCGGGATTGAGGTGGAAGTTGGCGCGCAGGATCTGGGTGAGGTCGCCATCGATGACGATGGCACCGTCCATCTTGGAAAGCTCGAACAGGCGGTTCGAGGTAAACGAAATGTTGAGCGGGAAGCCGTCGTTACCGGCAGCGAGTACGTTTTCGGTGTCGCCGACGCAAATAAGAGCGCCCAGGTGACCAGCAATGATCATGTCGAGGGCGGTGCGGATCGGCTGGCCGGGGGCAGTCAGGCGAATAGCCTGTTCCATACGCTTTTGCAGCTCGTTCTTATCCAAGGCATCGCTCCCATCGTATACGCTCCATAAACGCTAAATAGTTTCTCACGGTTTGCCCCCGCAGCGCTTGCGAAATCCGATGCTTACAGAATGAGCGAACACCGCTGGGGTAGTCAAAAGAGCCCCAACCCAAATGAGCTGCTTATGTGGTAGCATCGGGATTCACATGAATGAGGGAGTAGTCGCGTGACCGGGTTCGCCTCCGGTGGCGCGGTAAGTCAACACACTGGCCGATGCGGCCTGGCTTGCCTTAATGAACGAGACTCGTGGCTGTGCGCGCAACGCGTACGCCACGGGTCTTTTTTGTTACTCCCCCAAGAGGTACACGCGGGCCCGCCCGCAGAGAGGGAGTCAGACTATGGGACTCGCAGAGCTCGTGCTGCTCGCCGTTGGCCTTTCGATGGACGCCTTTGCCGTATCCATCTGCAAGGGCCTTGGCATGAAGAAGATCGACCTTAAAGTCGCCGCGGTGCTCGGCCTGTTCTTTGGCGGCTTTCAGGCCGGCATGCCCGTAATCGGATGGGCGCTTGGCAGTCAATTCATGGGCATCATCGGACCCATCGACCATTGGATCGCCTTTATCCTTTTGGCCTTTATCGGCGGCAAAATGCTGTGGGAAGCCTTTACCGAGGACGAGAATGAAGGCGACGGCAAGGATGCCGAAAAGATTGACCTGGGCGAGTACCTGATCCTCGCCATCGCCACCTCAATCGACGCCCTAGCCGTAGGCATCTCATTTGCGGCGCTCTCGGTTGACATCGTTCCCGCTGTATCGCTTATCGGCGTCACAACGTTTATCTTCTCCATCGCCGGCGTAGCGATCGGCCACACCTTTGGCGCGCGCTACGAAAAACCTGCCACCATCGTGGGCGGCATCGTGCTCATCCTCATCGGGCTTAAGATCTTGCTTGAGCATCTGGGGATTTTGGCGCTGTAACGCCAAACGCAATCGCTCAAAACTCAACGCCAGTAGCATCACGAATAGTCCCCGCCCAACGGGGTTCTCCCCTCCGCAGGCGTTTCGAAACCCGCCCCCATCCCGGATTCCCACGCAGCGGCCGCGTTCACCGCCGACACGGGGACCCCTAGCTCCCCCGCGACGCGGCAGACCCTCGGCTGCCCCTCGTAAAGGATGCAGAAGACGCGCTCGAGGTCCGACGGTTCGACCAGGCTGCACCGGCAGTCCGCGTACAGCGCGCAGCCCCTCCCGCGCGGGTCGCCGCCCGAGCCCTCATCCGGCTCGTGATGGCGCACCTCGACCCAAAGGCCCTCCGACACGTCATCGAACCCGAAATCGAGCTCCGCCTGGACGCTCTCGCCGAACGCATCGCCCAGGACGAGCTCCGGCACCTTCGTCATACGGCCGTCCAGCCACTCAATCTCTATCATCGTACGCATGGTGCAAGCCTCTTCCGGCACGGGATTGTCAGCTCAAACCGACCCTTACCCATACGGACGAACATAGCTCGCCAGGGGAAGCCCCTGAAGGCCGTGCGCCACAACATGAGGCCGAATCCGCCCCCGGCTGGACAGGCCAACAACGAAGGAGCACACGGAACCGGCGCGGCGTTACAACCGTCCCGGCAAGCGTGTCACTTGGTCAAGTCATGATGCCGACAAACCCGGAAATGCTCCAACGGAGCGCCGAACGAGCGTAACAATATAAAGCCGTGCAACACGCGTTGGACGACCAGAACATCCCAAACAAAGGCCTGTCGGTCCCACCTTCAAGCCCAATAGCAAAATGTGCATCAGCGGAATTGCAGCGATACAAGTCTCAACCATCACACCGCAGCGCGCCTAGTCCCACTCATCCTACTGCAAATGTCCCAGAACGAGAAAACGACCAGCTTAACATGCCAACCTTTATATCCGCACGCGCGTAATTCAACTCATAAGGACCGGTTATCCCTTACCTGTGACACAATCTCAAACGCACAGAACAGAATCATCAGTCCAATCATCGCATAAGAGGCAGCCGAACCTTCAAACACTATTCCACAAAGAACAATCTCCGCGCCGCCAATAAGAACTGTTATCAGGCGCTCTGCCTTTTTGCTCTCGCCGCTCGCATAAAAAGGCGGCAAAGCGCACAAGATCACATATAGCCCGGGAAGGGAATACAGGATCGATAGTCCAAGCCCCCCATCAACCGCAGTGTTTTGCGTAAGAATCAACTGAACCCAAACGGCAATTATCACTGAGCAGGTTGTCGATAAAAGAAGGCTAGAAATATAGCACGCAAGAAAGTCCCGTCGCATTCGAACAGAGAAATCCGCGAACTCTCTTCGCCGCGTGGAAACAATAAGGTACACAGAAATTGCAATAGAACCAATCAGAGAAAACAGCGGAACAACCAGCAATTCAAGCTTATTACCCCATCGATCAACCACACCCCCACTCCAATGAGCGGGAATTGTATCAGGGAGGGCTGACCAAGCCGCCCATAGAATCAGAAATGGAAGAATAGAGAGGATGAAAGATGATAACACTGCAGTAGTTTTTTTCGAGGCTCTCATCGATTCCGCATCTCCTTGTGCGCTCACATTCCACTCCGTCTTAAATCAAGTAAAAATAATAGCTTGAATGCAAATTTGTTTTAATTATTGGTTGATCTCATTTCCATTCTTAATAATTGTTATCTTGATTTTATATCGATTATTCGATATATAGTAATATAAATTGTGTTCAAGGAGGGCACCATGATCCGTATTCGCTCCATAGAGCTCTCAAATGTGAAAAACGTTGCTAACGGCACGATCGGCTTCAAGGACAGCCCCTTCGGTTCCAGCGTGATGGGAATATACGGTCAGAACGGATCGGGCAAGACCGCCGTCGTCGAATCCCTCGCGCGAGTCCAGGATTTGATGTGCGGCTTTCCGCTCGACCGTGAAAGCGTCGATCTGATCGGCCCCTCTGCCGAGTGCGCCAAAATCAGCATCGAGGTCGAGGTGACGGAGGGTTCCCCTTCCTCGCTCGGCTTCGTAGGCGGGCTCGGCGGCACCGTAGCGGCCGGGAAGCCCTTCACAGTTTGCTACTCGTTCTCCTTCGACAGGCTCGACGACAGACCGCGCCTCCTCTCCGAGGACCTCTCCGTCCGCGCCGAGGGGCTCGTCAAGAGAAGGCTCGCCGCCTACGATGCGGCCGATACCGAGGACAGCCAGAACCTGAAGCCCGTCAACAGGTGGCGGGCACTCAGAAATCTCGCCGGAAGGGAGGCCGACCTCGACCTCACCGTCGCACGGCGCTCCCCCGACCTGCAGGGCTCCTCGAAGCTGTTCTCGAACGCCATGGTCGCCTTCGCGGTCGCCGCGAGAAAGTCCTATCTCGAGCGCCTCGGAAATAACTCCCTATCCGAGGCGGCGAGGACGGCGTACGAGAGCGTATTGGTTCCACTCATGGACTCCACGACGCTCCTGAACAGGTTCGCCGACGATAAGATGAGGGTCTGTGACACGCGCCGAAGCGCGGCGCTGGCGTTCAACATCTTCCTCCTCGCCTCCCCGGGCAGCAGCACAGGCGGATGGTCACCCGAGGAGGCCGGAAAGGCCCCTGTCATCCGCGACGTGTCACTCCCTATCGATCAGACAACGGTCCTCCCCTCAGAAGTCTGCGACTCGGTCCGCAAGACCGTCGAGACCATCAACTGCGCGCTTGGGGCAATCGTTCCGGGACTCAGCATCCAAGTGAACACCCTCCACGGCGAAACGATGGAAGACGGCACACCGGGCGAGCGCGTCGAGCTCCTATCATGCCGGCAGGGGGTACGCGTCCCCTTCAGAACAGAATCGGAAGGAATCAAGAAGATCGCATCGATGCTCGGCTGGCTGATAAACGTCTTCAATGACGACAGCGCCTGTCTCGTCGTTGACGAGATCGACTCCGGAGTGTTCGAGTTCCTGCTCGGCGAGCTCCTCGAAGTCGTGACCGAGCAGGGCAAGGGCCAGCTCATCTTCACCGCTCACAACCTGCGAGCGCTTGAATGTCTCCCGGTCGGATGCCTCGTCTTCTCGACCTCCAACCCCAACAACCGCTACATCGGGTTCCGGGGCATGGCACCCTCGAACAACCTCAGGAACCAATACCTGAGAGCCATCAACCTCGGGGGGCAGAAGGAACAGCTGTACGAGCCGACCAGAACCTCCGCGATAGGCTCCGCCCTCCTTGAGGCTGGAAGCCCCCAGGCCCTCGACTTCGACTCCCTTCTGTCCTCCATGGGAGGCGAGTGACCATGGCAAGGGAGAAGCGGGTCGTCCTGATTCTCGTGGAGGGGCCGAGCGATGAAAACGCGCTCCTCGAGCCCATGCAGGCCGCGCTCAACTTCGCCGCAAACGGTGCACCGCCCGAGGCGAGGGCGCTCGCCTTCCACTGCGACGTTACCACGGTGCGACCCTTCTCATGGGAGGCCTCCTTCGCCGTCAAGGACAGGGTGCGCGACACCGTGCGCCAGTTCGTCGTCGACCGCATCGCGTCGCGGCACGAGTACGAATGGACCGACCTCGACCGGATCATCCACATCGTCGACCTGGACGGCGCCTTCATACCGAACGAGTGCATCGTCGAGGGGGACTGCGATGGATTCGTCTATGGCCGCGACTCTATCACCGCCCGGGACACCGCTAGGGTGGTAGACAGAAACGAGAGAAAGTCTGCCGCGCTGCTTGAGCTCGCGGGCACGCGCGAGCTCAAGCACAGAAAACACGCAGTCCCCTACAGAGTCTACTTCATGTCCCGCAACCTCGAGCATGCGCTCTACGGCTCCGTACGCGAATTCAGCGATGACGAGAAGAGGCAGCTTTCCGCAGCCTTCGGCAAGAAATACCGGAACGACCCCGAGGGTTTCATCAATCTGCTCCGAAGCGGGGACGTAAAGGTTCCGGGCGATACCGTGGAGGAGACATGGCGCTACGCCCGGGAAGGCACTAATTCCCTCCACCGGGGGCTCAAGCCTTCACCTCTTCTTCTCTGACTCTGAACCGGAATCTCCGCCCCGGCCATCCGCTCCCTAGGATCCGAAAGCCCGAATGTCGTGCTGGCGCTTGTGCGAGACGATCAACTTTCGGCAGTCGCTGCTCCCCGTTTTGATCGCATGGCTCTTCCCCGTCGCCCTCCAGCGCCGGGGGTTTCCCCTCCATCGCGAAGAGGTAATCCCCGTCCGGCCTTGCCGTCTCTGTAACGCCGAGCCTCCCGACGCGCCTCAAGGAAGGCGGGGTCGTCCCGGGAGAGTGGACAAAACTATAGAGACACGTTCCAAATTGACTAAAGGGTGATATGGGTTAGACGCC